>Ga0302323_100003049_pt1 | contig 13612 bp, 10 predicted proteins | sample Fen_T0_3_FD_201950 | JGI IMG/M metagenome (GOLD analysis project Ga0302323, IMG submission 201950) | Peat permafrost microbial communities from Stordalen Mire near Abisko, Sweden - Fen_T0_3 | ecosystem: Environmental > Terrestrial > Soil > Wetlands > Permafrost | place: Sweden: Abisko... | reverse complement strand
GTCGTCAAGCGGTTGCGCGACGCCGCGCGCGCAGCGGCGAACGACGAGCGCGTGAAGCAGGTCATGACGACGGCCGGCAGCCCGATCCAGTATCTCGACACGCCGGAATTCCAGCGGTACGTCGATGCCGACGCAGGCAAGATGGCCGACGTCGTCAAGCGCATCGGCCGCGTGGAATAGCGCCGCCGGAACGGGATTTGGGGGCGGATGGGTAGCGTATAATCCGGCTTTACGCGCACCCCCAAGAAGATGTCCGACATCCTCTCGTTGGCCGGCCGGCCGGCGCTGTCCCCGTTCCGCCTGGCCAAGCTTCTGCAAAGTCTCGCCGCCGCCCGTTCCGCGCATCGTGTCACGGCGATCAACGCGACGTTCGCGCATTTCGTCGAGGTCTCCCGCCCACTTGGTGCCGACGAGCGCTTGACGCTCGACCGCCTTCTGACCTACGGCCCGGAAATGCCCGCAACGGCGGCTGCGGCGGCCACGACATTCCTCGTGGTGCCGCGTCCCGGCACGCTCTCCCCATGGTCGTCCAAGGCCACCGACATCGCCAGGAACTGCGGCCTCACCGCAGTCACGCGCATCGAACGCGGCGTCGTCTACGATGTCGTCACCCGCGATGGCGCGCCGCTTGCCGATGCCGACCGTGCGGCGCTGCTGCCGCTGCTGCACGACCGGATGATCGAAACCGTCTTCACGGACATGGCGGATGCCGCGAAGCTGTTCGCGCATTTCCCGCCCAGGCCGCTGACCAGCATCGCATTGCTTGCAGAAGGTCACGCGGCGCTGGAACGTGCCAACGTGGCGCTCGGACTGGCGCTGGCACCCGACGAGATCGATTACCTCGACGCGCAGTTCCGCGCGCTGGGCCGCGACCCGACCGACGTCGAGCTGATGATGTTTGCGCAGGCCAATTCCGAGCACTGCCGGCACAAGATCTTCAACGCACAGTACGTCGTCGACGGCGTGGCACAACCGCACAGCCTGTTCGGCATGATCCGCGAGACGCACAAGGCGCATCCGCAAGGCACGGTGGTCGCGTACGCCGACAATTCGGCGGTGATGGAAGGTGCCACCGTCGCGCGTTTCTATCCGCGTGAAGGAGGGCGCTACGGCGCGCGCCGCGAGTCGACGCACACGCTGATGAAGGTCGAGACCCACAATCATCCGACTGCCATCGCGCCGTTCCCGGGGGCCGCCACCGGCTCCGGCGGCGAAATCCGCGACGAGGGCGCCACGGGCATCGGTGGCAAGCCAAAGGCCGGCCTGGTCGGTTTCACCGTTTCGCATTTGCACATCCCCGCGCTCACGCAGGCGTGGGAGGCCGACTACGGCAAGCCTGACCGCATCGCGTCGGCATTGTCGATCATGCTCGACGGGCCGATCGGCGCCGCGGCGTTCAACAACGAATTCGGGCGGCCCAACTTGGCCGGCTATTTCCGCACCTTCGAGCAACAGGTCGCGGGTGAAGTGCGCGGCTATCACAAGCCGATCATGATTGCCGGCGGCCTGGGCAACATCCGCGCGGAGCACACGCACAAGCATCCGCTGTCCGCCGGCGCGCTGCTGATCCAGCTGGGCGGGCCCGGCTTGCTGATCGGCATGGGCGGCGGCGCGGCCTCGTCGATGGCGACCGGCGCGAACACCGCGGACCTCGATTTCGATTCGGTGCAGCGCGGCAATGCGGAGATCGAACGCCGCGCGCAGGAAGTCATCGACCGCTGCTGGCAATTGGGCGAGCGCAATCCGATTCTCTCGCTGCACGACGTCGGCGCCGGCGGGTTGTCGAATGCGTTGCCGGAGCTGGTCCACGGCGGCGGCGTGGGCGGGACTTTCGACCTACGCGAGGTACCGTCGGAGGAGCCCGGCATGTCGCCGCGCGAGATCTGGTGCAACGAGGCGCAGGAGCGGTACGTGCTGGCGATCAAGCCCGAGTCGCTCGCCGAATTCGAGGCGATGTGCGCGCGCGAGCGTTGTCCGTTTGCCGTGGTCGGGCACGCCAACGCCGAAGGCATGCTGGTCGTCGCCGACCCGCAATTCGGGAACAAGCCCGTCGACGTGCCGCTGGACGTGATCCTCGGCAAGACGCCGAAGATGGTCCGCGACGTTGCGCGCGTCACACGCTCCTTGCCGGCGCTCGACCTTGCCGGCGTCACGGTCAGGGACGCTGCGTACCGTGTGCTGCAATTCCCTGCGGTGGCCGACAAGACGTTCCTCGTGACAATCGGCGATCGCACCGTCGGCGGCTTGTGTTCGCGCGACCCGATGGTCGGGCCGTGGCAGGTGCCGGTGGCCGACGTCGCCGTCACGCTGATGGACTTCGAAGGCTATGCGGGCGAGGCGATGGCGATGGGCGAGCGCACGCCGCTGGCGCTCATCGACGCGCCGGCGTCCGGCCGCATGGCAGTGGGCGAGGCGATCACCAATCTCGCCGCCGCCGGCATTCGCGAACTCGGGGAGGTGAAGCTTTCGGCCAACTGGATGGCGCCGGCGGGGCATCCGGGCGAGGACGCCGCGCTGTACGACACCGTGCGTGCCGTGGCCATCGACACCTGCGTCGCGATCGGCCTGTCCATTCCGGTGGGCAAGGACTCGATGTCGATGCGCACCACGTGGAACGACGGCGGCGTCGCCAAGGCCGTGACTGCGCCGGTCTCGCTGGTCGTCTCCGCATTTGCGCCGGTGCCGGATGCACGCCGGACGCTGACGCCACTGCTGCGCTTCGATCGCGGCGATACAGCGTTGCTGCACATAGACCTGGCCGCGGGCCGGAGGCGGCTGGGCGCGTCGGCGCTCGCGCAGGTCTATGGGCAGCTCGGCAACGACGCGCCGGATCTCGACGACCCAAAGGCGCTTGCCGCGTTCTTCGCGCTGGTGCAGCGGCTGCACGCGGACGGCACGCTGCTCGCGTATCACGACATCGGCGATGGCGGCCTGTTCGCCGCACTGGCGGAAATGTCGTTTGCGTCGCGCTGCGGCCTTGACATCACGCTCGATGCGAATGCGCCGGAGCCGCTCGCCGCGTTGTTTGCGGAAGAGCTGGGCGCGGTGGTGCAGGTGCAGCGCAGCCGCGCGGATGTCGCCGTTGCCGAAGCCAGATTGGCTGGCTTGACCGCCGCAATTGTCGGTACGCCGACGCGTTCCGGACGGATCACGATCAAACGTGGTGAAGCCACGGTTCTGGACGAGCCGCGCGTCGAGCTGCATCGTGCGTGGTCGGCCACGACGCATGCGCTGCAGCGACTGCGCGACAACCCCGACGCCGCGGACCAGGAATACGCGCGCATCCTCGACACGGACGACCCCGGCCTCGCGCAACACCTGGCTTTCGACGCCGGGCAGGACATCGCCGCGCCGTACATCTCGACCGGCGCGCGGCCCCGCGTCGCGATCCTGCGCGAGCAGGGCGTGAACGGTCAGGTGGAGATGGCCGCGGCGTTCGATCGCGCCGGTTTCGACGCCTACGACGTGCACATGAGCGACATCGCCGCGGGCCGCCATGCGCTGACCGCATTCAAGGGTATTGTCGCGGGCGGCGGATTTTCCTACGGCGACGTACTGGGCGCCGGCGAGGGCTGGGCCAAGTCGATCCTGTTCAACCCCAGCTTGCGCGACCAGTTCGCCGCGTTCTTCGCGCGCGACGATGCCTTTGCGCTGGGCGTATGCAACGGCTGCCAGATGATGAGCAACCTGCGCGAAATGATTCCCGGGACCGCGCACTGGCCGCATTTCGTGCGCAACGCCTCCGAGCAGTTCGAGGCGCGCCTCGTGCTGGTCGAAGTCGTGCGCTCGCCGTCGCTGTTCTTCGCCGGCATGGAAGGCAGCCACCTGCCCGTGGCGACCGCGCACGGCGAAGGGTTTGCCGAGTTCCACGATGCAGCACAACTCGCGGCGGCGCAACCGCTCGTCGCGATGCGCTTCATCGACCATCGCGGCAAGGCCACCGAGTCCTATCCGTACAACTGCAACGGTTCCCCGCAGGGAATAACGGGCCTCACGACGGCGGACGGCCGCTTCACGATCCTGATGCCGCATCCGGAACGCGTGCACCGGACCGTGCAGATGTCCTGGCACCCCGAAGGCTGTGGCGACGCGTCCCCGTGGATGCGGATGTTCCGCAATGCGCGCGCGTGGCTCGGATGACGATGGAAGCGAACGTGCGACGAGGCATGGCGCTGACCGTGTACGCCATCGACGGCATCACGCCGGTCGTCGATCCGACGGCCTTCGTCCACCCGTCCGCCGTGCTGATCGGCGACGTCATCATCGGGCCGGGCTGCTACATCGGTCCGTGTGCGAGCCTGCGCGGAGACTTCGGTCGCCTCGACGTGCGCGCAGGCGCCAACCTGCAGGATTCCTGCATCATGCACGGCTTTCCGGGGACGGACACGATCGTCGAGGAGGACGGGCACATCGGCCATGCGGCGGTGCTTCACGGCTGCGTCGTGAAGCGCAATGCGCTGGTGGGGATGAACGCCGTCGTCAACGACAATGCGGTGGTCGGCGAATCGGCGATCGTGGCGGCAATGGCGTTCGTCAAGGCGGGCTTCGTGGTGCCGCCGCGGACGCTGGTCGCCGGCATTCCCGCACGCATCGTGCGCGAGTTGACGGAGCAGGAATTGGCCTGGAAGGTCGAGGGGACGAAGAGCTACCAGCAGCTCACGCGGCGCAGCCTGGCCACGATGACGGCGACCACTCCGCTGGCCGCCCCGGAGCCAGGCCGCCAGCGGCTTGCGCTGGGCGAACTGCTGCCGCTGTCCGACCTGAAGGCTAGGGCCAGGATCTAGAAGCCGGCCGCGTGGCCGTCGCGCCGGGAATCGGATGCGGCGACGTAGCCGTTGTCCGTCCTGACGATGAACTGGCCGGCGCCGAAATCCATATACGAATCGGGTACGGATTCGAGCTTGTGGCCGAGCGCGATCAAGCCGGCGCGCAATTCCGGCGATGCCGACGCCTCGAGGTCGAGCGAGCCGTCGGCGTTGACCTTCCACCGTGGCGCATCGAGAACGGCCTGCGGGTTCATCCCGTAGTCGACGAGGCGCACCAGCGTCTGCACGTGACCCGGCGGCTGGATCGGGCCGCCCATCACGCCGAATGCGGCATGCGGACGGCCATCGCGCGTGACGAAGCCGGGGATGATGGTGTGATAGGGCCGCTTGCCGCCCGCGACTTCGTTGGGGTGGCCCGGCTGCAGCACGAATCCCGCGCCGCGGTTCTGCAGGCTGATGCCGGTGCCCGGCACCACCACGCCGGAACCGAAGCCCATGTAGTTCGACTGGATCAGCGAGACCATCATGCCGTCCTGGTCGGCGGCGCACAGGTATACGGTGCCGCCGCGCGGGGGATCGCCCGGGCCGAAATCCTGCGCGTGGGATGCATCAATGAGCCGCGCGCGCGCCGCAATGTAGTCGCGATCGAGCAGCGCCGTGCCCGGGAACGGCATCGAGCGCGGATCGCTCACGTAGCGGTACGAGTCGGCGAATGCCAGCTTCATCGCCTCGACTTGCAGGTGCTGCGCGGTCACGGAATCGACGGCGTGCCGCGTGAGGTCGACGTGTCCCAGCATCGCCAGCGCCATCAGCGCCGAGACGCCCTGGCCGTTCGGCGGGATCTCGTGCACGGTGAAGCCGCGATAGTCCTGAGCGAGCGGAGTGACCCAGTCGGCCTCATGCGCAGCGAGATCCGCCAGCGTGTGCGCGCCGCCATGGGATTGCGAATGCGCGACCATCGCGGCCGCGAGCCGCCCCCGGTAGAACGATTCGCCGCGCGTCGCGGCGATTTCCGCGAGCGTTTCCGCCATCGCCGGGCAGCTGAAGCGTTCGCCGACCCGCGGCGCGCGGCCATGCGGCATGAACGTCTCGGGCCAGCCCAAATCGGCAGGCAATGCGGGCACGGCCAGCGCCCATTTTTCCGCGACCACCGGCGACACCTGCCAACCGTCGCGCGCGTAGCGGATTGCAGGTTCGAACAGGTCAGCGAACGGCAGCCGGCCATGGCGCTTCGACAGCGCAGCCCATCCGGACACGGCGCCGGGAATCGTCACGGCTTCCCAGCCGCGCTCGGGCATCGCTTTCCTGCCGGCGAAACGATTCGGCGACCACGCCGCCGGCGCACGACCGGACGCGTTGAGACCGGTCAGTTCGCTGCCGGTCCAGAGAATCGCGAAGAGGTCCGAGCCGATGCCATTGCTGCAGGGCTCGACAACGGTGAGCGTGATCGCCGTCGCCAGCGCAGCGTCCACCGCGTTGCCGCCGCGTGCCAGCATCGCGATTCCGGCCTGCGTCGCGAGCGGCTGCGACGTCGCGACGGCGTTGCGCGCGAAAACAGGCTGGCGCTTCGATCCGTACGCATTCGACCAGTCGTACGGCATCACTCTTCCTGGAATGCTTCCTCGCGCTTGCGGCGGATGTTGGGCAGCGCAATGACGACGATGAGAAGCACTGCGGCGGCCAGCATCACCGCTGACAGCGGACGGGTGACGAAAACGGAGGGATCGCCGCGTGACAGCAGCATCGCGCGGCGCAGGTTTTCCTCCATCATCGGACCCAGCACGAAGCCCAGCAGCAGCGGCGCGGGCTCGCATTCTAGCTTCAGGAACAGCACGCCCAGGAAGCCGAACGCGGCCGTCTGCATGACGTCGAAGCTCGTGTTGCTGATCGTGTACACGCCGATCGCGCAGAACAGCAGGATGGCCGGGTAGAGGATGCGGTAGGGCACCGTCAGCAGCTTGATCCAGATGCCGATCATCGGCAGGTTGAGCACGACCAGCATCAGGTTGCCCACCCACATGGATGCAATGAGCCCCCAGAACAAGCCGGGGTTGCTGGTCATCACCTGCGGACCCGGCTGGATGTTGTGGATGGTCATGGCGCCGACCATCATCGCCATCACCGCATTTTCCGGGATGCCCAGCGTGAGCAGCGGGATGAACGACGTCTGCGCACCGGCATTGTTGGCGGCCTCCGGTCCGGCGACGCCCTCGATCGCGCCCTTGCCGAACCGCGACGGATCCTTGGCCACCTTCTTCTCGACCGCGTAGGACGCAAAGGACGCGAGCATTGCGCCTCCGCCCGGCAGCAATCCGAGGAACGACCCGAGGCCGGTGCCGCGCAACGCGGCGGGCCACGCTGCCTTGAACTGCGCCTTGGTCAGCCACAGCCCCTTGACCTTGCTCGACAGCCGTTCGCGTATCTCCTGCGACTCGAGGTTGGTGATTATCTCCGCGAAGCCGAAGAGCCCCATGGCCACGCTCACGACGCCGATGCCGTCGGTGAGCTCCGGGATGCCGAAATCGAAGCGCGCGACGCCGGAGTTGACGTCGGTGCCGACGATGCCGAGCAGCAAGCCGAGAATGATCATCGCGATCGCCTTGATCAGCGAGCCGTGCGCGAGAACGACGGCACCGATCAGCCCCAGGACCATCAGCGAAAAATATTCGGCGGGCCCGAACTTGAGTGCCAGTTCGGAAAGGGGAACCGACACGGCGGCGATGAAGACGGTCGCGACGCATCCGGCGAAGAACGAGGCCAGGGCGGCGGTCGCGAGCGCGGCGCCTGCCTCGCCGTTGCGCGCCATCTGGTGGCCGTCGAGGCACGTCACGGCCGACGACGTCTCGCCCGGCATATTGATGAGGATCGACGTCGTGGAGCCGCCGTATTGCGCGCCGTAGTAGATGCCGGCCAGCATGATGAGCGCCGACACCGGCTGCAGCGCGTATGTCGTCGGCAGCAGCATCGCGATGGTGGCTACCGGACCGATGCCGGGCAGCACGCCGATCAGCGTCCCCAGCAGCGACCCGATCAGCGCGTACATGATGTTGATCGGCGTCAGCGCGACGGAGAATCCCAGTGCGAGGTGATTGAGCAGTTCCATGATTCAGCCGTGGAGGAACGTGGGCCAGATCGGCAGCTGCAGCTTCAAGCCGATGATGAACACTCCAACGGCGAGGGCGGCCAGGAAGACTCCGCTGACCAGCGACTCCTTCCACCGGAATTCGCTGCTGGCGGAACTTGCCAGCACGATCAGGACGACCGTCGACAGCGCGAGCCCCATCGTGTTCACGATCAGCCCGAACAGCACGACGCTTCCCAGCACCATCCCCGTCGACCACCACCTCCATGGCGGTATGGCCGGGCCGTCCACGCGCAGCGCTCGAAGCGCAATGATGCCGCCCAGCAGGATCAGCAGCATCCCGAGAATGCGCGGGAAATAGCCGGGCCCCATGCGCGCTGCCGTGCCCAGGTTGTAGCGGGAGCCCAGGACGATGGCGGCCAGGCCGACCGACGCGAAAAGCAGTCCCGCCCAGAAATCCTTCGGATTGCGAATGCGCGCCACGTTGCCCCCGGAAGTTCTTTTCACTTTGGGCGCAAGGATAGCATCTACGCGCCGGGCCATGGACCCGTTCCGGAAGGGCGAAAAGGAAGGGCGGGCCTCGCGGACCGCCCTTCCTGAAACTGCCGAATCGCCGGAGTTACACGCCGTTCTTGGCGCGCAGATCCCGGAAATACTTGTCAAGGTAGGCAGCCTGCATGCGCTGCTGCAGCTGCGGCTTCACCTCGTCGAACGGGGGCACCTTGGCTTCGCGGACCTCGTCGACCATGATCACGTGGTAACCGAACTGCGTTTGCACCGGCACCGTCGAGAACTTGCCCTTCGGCGTGGCGACCATCGCGTCCGAGAACGGCTTGACGAAGCCGGCGGGGGCGTTCCAGTCGAGGTCGCCGCCCTTGTCCTTGGAACCCGGGTCCTTCGAGCGCGCCTTGGCGAGGTCGTCGAACTTGGCGCCCTTCTGCAGCTGCACGATGATGTCCTTGGCCTCGTCTTCCTTCTCGACCAGGATATGCCTGACGTGATATTCCTTGTCGCCGATCTGCGCCTTGATCACTTCGTATTCCTTGCGCAGTTCGGCGTCCGGGATCGGGTTCTTCTTGACCCAGTCGGCAACGAAGGCGCTGACCAGGACGGTCTGCGACGCCAGGTCCATCTGGATCTTGACGTCCGGGCTCTTGTCGAGGTTGGCCTTCTTGGCCTCGCGCACGAGAAGTTCGCGCGTGTTGAGCTCCTCGCGGACGGCATTGCGCAGTTCCGGCGAATCCGGCTGCCCGGACTGGATGCGGCTCTTCAGCATGGTGTCGAACTGCGCCTGCGGGTACAGCGCCTTGCCGGCGGAAGCCGGTGCGGCCGCGGCCTTGGGAGCTGCGGTCTGCGCCTGCGCGGTGCCTATGGCGAGGGACGCGGCGATCGATGCCGCAAGAATCGCGACGAGGAATGGCTTTCTGGTCATTGCATACATCCTTTCTTCAGGAAGGGAATTCGTCCGGCGTGTATGCGCGAATGGCAAGCGCATGCACCGGATGAGGGATGAGGTCCGCGACGCGATCCAGCACGGCGCGATGCCGCGCGAGACGCGTGAGACCCGAAAACTGTTCCGAAACGATCAACAACGAAAAATGTCCGCCGCCGCCCGCGGCGCCGGCATGCCCGGCATGCTCCGCGCTGTCGTCGGCCAACTCGAGGACGGTCGGCGCGAGCTCGGACAGGCGGTCTTCGAGCGTGCCGGCAACGCTGCGCTGCGCCACGATCATTGCGGTTCCTCGATGTGGCGCGCCAGCATGAGCCCTTGTGCGAGCGCGAACGCCAGGAAGAGGCCGATGCCGCCCCACACCTTGAAATTGACCCAGGTCTCGGTCGGGAAGTGGAATGCGACGTACCAGTTCAGCACGGCCATCGCGAACAGGAAGCCCGCCCACGACCACGTGACGCGCGTCCACACCGACGCCGGGAGCGTGATGTCCTTCAGCAGTGCGCCGATCAAGTCGCGCCCGAACGCCAGCTTGCCGACGGCGAGTATGGTTCCGAACATCCCGTACAGGACGGTCGGCTTCCACTTGATGAACACTTCGTCGTGCAGCACCAGCGTCGCACCGCCGAACACTGCAATGATCGCGAACGACATCCAGTGGATGGCCGAAAGCTTGCCCTTCCATTTGAACCAGGCGATCTGCACCACCGACGCGATCATTGCCACCGCGGTCGCGACATAGATCCCCTGCCACTTGAAGGCAATGAAGAAAAGCAGAAGCGGGAAGAAATCCGCGAGTAACTGCATGGGAACGAAGGATGCGCCGGATTACCTTAAGGACGGCTTAGATTCGCAATGGAATCGCGTCCGGCGGCCGGTCTCGCCTCAAAACGGCCCGGATTGGGCAACCGCCCATTATAACCGATGCCGCCCACGCGTACCTTGGGCCCCCGGCCGGGTGTCAGGTGGGTCAGGCGCCGGCGCGGCCGTCGGTCGGCGCGGCGCCCAGCAGCCGTCCCAGGCGTGGCCAATCGAACGCGGCGCCGGGGTCGGTCTTGCGTCCGGGCGCCACGTCGCTGTGGCCGACCATGTCGCGGATCGGATAGCGCCGGCGCAATGCCCGGGCGACCTGCGCCAGCCTTCGGTACTGTGCGGACTTGTAGGGGGCGTCGTCGGTGCCTTCCAGTTCGATGCCAACCGAGAAATCGTTGCAACCGGACCGGCCGCGCCACGACGACACGCCTGCGTGCCAGGCACGGCGCCCGCACGGTACGAACTGCACCAGCTCCCCGTCGCGACGGATGAAGAAATGCGCCGAGACCCGCAAGCGCGCGATGCCCGGATAGAAGGGGTCGGCGCTCGCGTCGAGTTCGTTGGTGAAGAGGCGCGCCACGTCGCCGCCGCCGAACACTCCCGGTGGCAGCGATATGCCGTGGACGACGATCAGCGAGATGTCGGCGCCCGCCGGTCGCGCGTCGCAATTGGGCGAGGGCACCTGCGTGGCGGATGCGGCGATGCCATCGGGATCGATTTCAAGCCGACGCGGCGCGGCCCGCAAAGGCGTTCCCGCCGTCACTTTATGCCCAGGCGCTCCATCCGGTAACGCATTGCTCTGAATGTGATGCCGAGCAGCTTTGCGGCCGCCGTCCGGTTGTAGCGCGTTTTTTCCAGCGCTTCGTTGATCGCCGCGCGCTCGACCCGGTCGAGGTAATCCTGCAGAGGCCACTTTTCGCCGGGCGGCACAGCGGCGTCGGATTCCTCCGCCAGCGGCGTGAGGTGGAGGTCCTCCGCCGTGATGTGCTGCGGGTCGGCCGCCAGAGACAAACCGCGCTCCAGGATGTTTTCCAGTTCGCGCACGTTGCCGGGGAACGGATAGCGCTCCAGCGCGGCGACCGCCTCCGGTTCCAATTGCGCCACGACGCCGCGCGAAAGCTTGGCCAGGATGGCGTTGGCAATCAGCGGGATGTCCTCGCGCATTTCGCGCAAGGAGGGCATGGCCAGCTCGATGACGTGCAGCCGATAGAAGAGATCCTGTCGGAACTCGCCTGATTCGACGAGCGCCGCCAGCTTCTTGTGCGTGGCGCTGATGATGCGTACGTCGACCGGATCCTCCTGCGTTGCGCCGACCTTGCGCACCTTCTTTTCCTGAATGGTGCGCAGCAGCTTGACCTGCATGGCCAGCGGCAGGTCGGCGACCTCGTCCAGAAACAGCGTGCCGCCGTTGGCCGCCTGGAAGAAGCCGTCGCGGTCCGCGTCCGCGCCGGTGAACGCACCCTTGCGGTACCCGAAGAACTCGCTCTCCATCAGGTTTTCCGGAATGGCACCGCAATTGACGGCAACGAACGGCTGCTCGCTGCGTGGGCCGTTCAGGTGGATCGTCCGCGCGGCGAGTTCCTTGCCGCTGCCGGACTCGCCGTTGACGAAGACCGGCGCCTGGCTCTTGGCGAGGCGTTCGATCAGTCCGCGCACCTGTTCGATGGCCTGCGATTCGCCGAGCAGCTGGTAGGAACTTGCCGGCAGCGTCTTCTCGGGCACCTTGAGCGCCTGCTTCACCAACGCGCGCAGCTGTTCCAGTGCCACCGGCTTGGCCAGGTAGTCGAATGCGCCGGCCTTCAGCGCCGCCACGGCGTTTTCCGCGCTGCCGAAGGCCGTGATGACGGCGACCGGCACGTCGAGCCCCTTCTGCGTGATGTGCTCGACGACGCGCAAACCTTCGCCGTCGGGCAGCCGCATGTCGGTGAGACACAGGTCGAAAGGTTCCTTGTCGAGCAGACGCACGGCTTCGCCGACGTTTTGCGCGCACACGGTGTCGAGACCCATCCGCGACAGCGTCAATTCCAGCAGTTCGAGCAGGTCCGGCTCGTCGTCGACGACCAGAATCCTCGGTTGGCCGCGTATCTTTCTTGCCATCTTTCGTCTCCCTTGCTTCGGTCAGCGCGCCAGGCTCATTGGCCCGGCGTCAATGCCCGTTTCAACGTCATGCGGAAATGCGCTCCCGGACCTTTGGGCAGCAATTCGAGCGCGGCGCCATTGGCATCGGCGAGTTCCCGCGCAATGTACAGCCCGAGGCCGGTGCCGCCCGGCCGCGTCGTGAAGAACGGTTCGAAGATCTGCGGCCGCAATTCGGCGGGAATGCCCGGCCCGTCGTCGTTCAGCTCGCAGATCACGGCGTCGCCCATGTAGCCGGCACGCGCGACGATGCGGATGCTGCCTTCCTTCTTCTGACAGTGCTGCCACGCGTTGCGCACCAGGTTCCAGACGATCTGGTTCAGGTGCCCGCGATCGAAGATGATGAGGAGGTCGTCCGGGATCTGCATCATCACGCCTCCCGGCGGCATGTTTTCCGCCGGCACGATTTCCTCGATCAGCGAGCGCATGAAATCGGCGAACTGGACCACTTCCGGCTGCTGGCGGTCGCGCCGGTTCAACTGCAGCACTTCGCCGACGATCCGGTCGATGCGCTTCGCGTTGTTGCGAATCATGCCGAGCAAGCGTGTGCCTTCGGGGGCGACGGCGCCATCTTCCTCCAGCAACTGCGCCGCCTGGTTGATCGCGGACAAGGGATTGCGGACCTCGTGCGCGATCGACGCCGTCAGCCGGCCCATTGCGGCCAGCTTCATCTGCTGCGCCTCGGTCTGCGCGCGTCCCAGGTCCTCGAGGTAGATCAGCGTGCCGCCGTTCAACCCCGACCCGATCCGCACCAGGCGCACGCGCAGCAGGCGTTGCGTCGTTTCCACCTTGAACGGCTCGAGCGTTTCGCTGAAGTCCTCCTGCCAGCGCCGCCAGTAGTCGTGCAGCGTGGTGCTGAATTCGGCGAGCCGCATTCCCCCGCGCATCCGGCCGAAGCCGCCCAGCAGGCGCGTGACCTGCGCATTGTGGCCGCGCACGATGCCGTTCAGGTCGACGACCAGCACGCCGTCCTGCATGTCCTGGATGATGAGCCGGTTGACCTGCTCCAGGTTGGCGACGTCGATGCCGCGCTGCGCTGCCAGGTCTTCCGACTGCTTGGTGTAGCGGCCAAGCGCAACGGCAATGCCGACGGTGGTGAAATAACCGAACCCGATGATCCCGGTCTGGAACAATTGCGCGCCGCCGGCTGTTCCATTCCACAGGCGGAATGCGTCGAGGCCGAGCAGCGCGATGGACGCAAAGCCGGCCTGGAAGAATGCGGTCTGCTGGCGCAGCAGCCATCCGGCCGCGGCGAGTTGCGGGAACAGAAGGATCGGCAGCGGCGCGCCGAAACCGCCGCCGGCGAACATGACGAGTCCCAGGAAGAAAACGTCGCCGAACAGCAACGTGAACAGCATGTGCGGC
>Ga0302323_100003047_pt1 | contig 13619 bp, 8 predicted proteins | sample Fen_T0_3_FD_201950 | JGI IMG/M metagenome (GOLD analysis project Ga0302323, IMG submission 201950) | Peat permafrost microbial communities from Stordalen Mire near Abisko, Sweden - Fen_T0_3 | ecosystem: Environmental > Terrestrial > Soil > Wetlands > Permafrost | place: Sweden: Abisko... | reverse complement strand
CCTTCTTCAATGACGTGCTGACCCGGATGAACTCGTCGTCCCGCCTGACGAAGATCGTGGCCACGGATCTTTCCCCGGTATCGTGCGTGAACGCATCCACCTGCGTGAATTGGGCGTTTACGACGGTGCCCCCAGCCTTGAGCACAGGCGTGCTCTCCGCGCCGACCTTCACTGTCTTGCCTGGATCCGTCGTGATGCCCCCGGGGAACTTGCCCTTGAGGACCCCGATCAACTGCAACGCCGAATACTTGCTGCTGTTGTCGAACCTTTCGACTACGTCTTTGAGCAGCTTCGTCTGCTCGATCAGGTCGGATTCGAATCGCCGTGTGAACGGCGTCTGGCTGCCCCAGTAGGCGGCAAAAGTGCCCACGAGAAAGATGGCAGCGGCTGCGGAGGATACCACCAACGACAACCGCGCGGACATCGAGCGCCGGCCGGTCTTGGCCAATTGGGCGCCATCAGTTGCGGAATCGCTCTTCATTGGACTTGTCCAGCTCTCGCAGGATCTTCCCCAACTGTCAGTATCGGCTGCTGCCGTAGCACCTTGAGACAGAGGCTGGGCCAAAGAAAATCGCTAGAACAACGCGACTCGACCAATCACACAGTCCGCGACTTTTCTAGTAGATCCGCATCTGACCGCTCATGATCACAAACGCCATCAGTTGGGTGATTCCCGGGTAGTAGCGGCCAGCGCCGGTGGCAGGAAGGCCCAGGTTCCAGACTTCGCTGACGAAGTCGCGCCGGATATCCGAGGTTGCGATGAGCGCCAACGCGCCGTTGGCCGAGATCAGACCTTCGGTGTGAAGCGACTTGATCGTGCTGCCATCCAGCGAAAACACCAGCCCATAAGTCGTGAGGCCTCTCCCGATGAAGAACTGCAAAAGGCGATTGCTCTGGTCGGTGAGCCACGGCGAGCTATTCGACCAAATGTGATCGAGCGCCATGTTGAAGAAGATGCGTTGACACTCGCTCGTGAAATTGTCGAAGCCAGCTACCGGTGTACCGTCGAAGCGGGCCTTCTGAGGCAGAAGTCCGGTCGTGGCATTGGCCGAGGCTTGCCAATAGGCTCGCGCAGCCGCAGCCGCCTGCGCCCAGAAAGGATCCCCGGTGGCCTGGTACCACAGCTGGTAGAATGCCGGCATGACGATGGAGGGACGTGATACCCCCGCCGCCGCAGTCGTTGGCGTATCGTAGGGCAATGCCTTCTTGGCATCGAATGGAGCGGTGATGCCGTCGACGACACCGCAGTTGTAGAGTTGCTTGTTGCGGATCAGGTCCAGCAACGTAGCGGCTTCCAGGCCATAGTCGATGGCGCCAGGCGCCGCTTGCCAACGTCCCCGAGCCAGCAGGAGCGCGGTGGTAATCTGCTCTAGCCCGAAGGGATCGTAGCAGCTCTCGTCGCCGTTGCCGCCATCGCACCACGAGGGCAAGTAGCCCTGGGCGGCGCCATCGGCGACTTGGATGGACTTGGTGTAGCGCCAGAGGCGGTCGAACTCGTCGCGTTTGTCGAGTGAGACAGTGATGAGCATGGCGAAACCGATGCCCTCGGTGCGGACTTCGTCGTGGAGGGCGTCGAAAATGTAGGCCTGATCGGTTCCTGTCTCGACGAAGATGGCCTCGGTCGCTGGATCACCATGAAAGAGCTGGTCGAAGGCATCGGAAACCTTCGCGGCGATCTCGCTATCGCTCTTGCCCAGCAGATCGCGAAATGCGTTGGGATACGAGGCGTGCCCCGCCAGGGGCGCCAATGGTTTAATCGAGTTGGGTACGAGCTGGGTGCCGCCCCCATCCGAGCTTCGATCCCGTTCCGTGCAGCCCAGCGAATCGAGCGTGGTCTCACACGACGGGAGGAGGAGCAAGGAGGCCACGAGTCCGACCATGCGAGCGAGCGTAGGGCGAACGGTCATCATGGTTCGGCATAGGGCCGCACCCGCGCCGTGAGCACACTGTTCGGATGCCGCTTGAGAAAGTCCTGCGCGTACCGTTTGGCGACGCTAGCCTGCCCCGCCTGGGCAAGGGCGTCGATACGCAGCACCTCGGCCTCGAAGCGCAGGCGCCCCGCCGGGAAGGTGCGAAAGTACGCCGAAAGGAAGGACAACGCGCCGGCCGGATCATGAACCGCCAAAGTCGCTCGGACGGCGTCGAGTGCGGCCAACTCGGCGCGAAGGGCCGTGCTGGTCTTTGCCGAAGCCCGCGCCGGTGCGGAGGGAGACGTGGCAAGCCGATCGAAAGAGAGGGCCTGGATGGGATCGGCAGGCGCCGTGGCCGGCGTGGTGGGCAGGGCAAGCTCGGGCGGCGCCACCACGACCACGTCCGACGGCGTTGGTGCTTCACGCGGAACCCGTCCGACAAGCACCGCGTAGCTTATGGGCAGCGCCGCCAGCAACGTCACCGTGGAAAGCGCTAGCACCAGCTTGGTCGTCCAGGATTTGGTCGCCAGCCAGGCGATCGCGCCCGCGAAACCGACCGAAGTCGTCAAACCCAACGCCGCCAGTGTGTGGCCACGCAGATCATCGGAGGCGCGGTAGCTGCGGCCTTCTTGCAGGAGGGCCCGTTCGAGCGCAGAGATGTCTTGATCCACCATGTGTTCGAGGTCCTCCATCATCCGACCTCGCTCCTGGGCAGACCGTCCAGCAACGAGACGCGCTCACGGAAATCGGACCTCGCCCGGCGCAAGCGCGATGCGACTGTTCCAGCCGGGATCTCCAAGACGAATGCGATCTCCGTGACCGTCATCTCCTCCAGTTCGAAGAGCACGAAGACCTCGCGCAGGTCGGGGGCCATCGCGCCCAGGATCCGATCCAACGTCCGACGTGTCTGCCGTCGTTCGGCTATCTCCTCCGGCCCGGCCGCGAGATCGCCGACCTCGGGCGGGCGCTCGGTCAGGGTCTCGCGCCGACGAGCCGCCGTCCGGCGAGCGTGCGCGGCCATGTTGAGCGCAGTTTGCACGAGGAAGGACTTTTCAGCTCCCAGCCGAACATCGTCGAGGCGGTTCGACAAGGCAATGAAGACCCGTTGCACGTCGTCATCGATGTCTGCTTCCGCCGTGCCGGCGTTGCGCAGAATTCGCGCCACTAGGTGAACGTAATCGTCTACCAACTGGCGTAGACGAACCTCGCGATTGCTCTTGCCTGGCACCTTCCCAAGGGTACCGGGTAGAGCCATGGCGGGCAAGGTAGGCAACGTGACTACCGAGCGATGGCCGCATGCGGCTGTGAAGGTCACGACGGCCTCATTTCTCTGTATTCCCGACCAATGCGCTGGTGATCACCGGTCGAACGCCCTATCGCGCGTAGGAAAGCCCCACCCGAACAAGGGGCGAAGCCCTGGACGTGTCGGCAACCACGTTGCTCGGTAGGGTGGAGAAGAAGCGTCGCCTGAGCAGAGATAGGTTGATGCCGCCTTCCAGGTCGAGGGAAAAGCCACGACCGATGAGCACCGCCGCTCGGGCGGTCAGCCCGGTACTCAGCCAAGCGCGGTCCACGGTGTAGACGTGAGCCACCTGATGCCCGGTAGCCGACAACCAGCCGGCCAGCAGAAAAGCGCAGGGCTGCACCCTGAAAAGGCTGGCGGTCGCGCGCATCGGGCAGCCCGTCAGGCCCATCGCCGCAAGGGCGACCACGGCAGATTGCGGCGACTGCACCACATCGTTGCGAATGTAGGCAGCGGCAAGCTCCACGGTCGGCCGGAACGTCGTCGGGTGGCTGCCGTCTCGAGCGAAGTTCTTGCGCGCGGCCAATCCCAACCCCGGATTGAGACCTCCCGAGAGGACCGCAAGACCGACCAAGCCCGCGCTCCATTCGAATTCCGGCACACTCCGCGCGCTCGGGACGGCAGCGGTTGGGACCACGCCATGGACGGGCTGCGCTCCCTCCATTCGAACGATAGGCGGTTGGGCTGGGACGCCGGCAGTCGCTGCTGCCCCAGTCGTGCTTGCGGTACTTGCCGTGGCCGTCGTGCTTGGGTCGGCCGGAGGCGCGGACAGCAGTGCGCTCGGGTCGAGCGCCAACGCCGTCGTCAGAGAGAGCGCCTGCACGACCTCGTCGCAGTTCGCGCCCTGAACCTTGCGGGTGTCCGTTCCGCCGCGATCATCGATCAGACGAAGCTCGCCCGTGACACGGCCGTGTACATGCTTCAAGCGCACCTGCACGGTCGCGTGCGGTTCACCGGCGCCGGCCGCTCGCACACGTTGGGTGCGCAAGAGCAAGCTGCCCAGAAATGCGTTCGCGCCCGAACAGCCCTCGGGCCCGTCAAACTGGACTTCGACGGGCGTCGTCCCGGTATCTGCCCGCACCGCTGCCGCGGTGACCAGGGTGACCATGACTAGCGCGAGGTGGCCGACTGCGAGCACGCACGCACGCTGACACGGATCCGGCCCGCGGTACCAGCCCTGATCGGGCGGCTTGCAGGGCCGGCCCGCGGTTAGCGGCTGGCGGCGGGCCGAGTAAGCCAAGGGGAACGGGCGCTGCGCCTAGGGCTTGATCTGGACCGTCGCAGCCGTGCCAGCCCCCGTGATGGGGACTGTGAACAGCTTGGTCGTAGCGTCGTAGGCCACCGCGCCGGCTTTCCCGGTGAAGGCTGTCACCGTTGGCGCCCCCGCCGGAGCGTAGCCCTGCAGGGTGACGGCGTCTTCTCCGTCACCGAAAGCGACGCCCACGGAGATCGAACCATCGTCGCTGAACGACGAAATTCGTTTCTTCCCGACGGCGGCGATCTTGTTCTTTTCTCCAAGGAAGGCGATCCCCGAGGCCCCGATGGGCGAAACGATGTAGTAGGCGGTGGTGTCGGTCGCAGCGAGGGTCGATGTGGATGCCTGCGTCGCGCTCAGAACCTTGCCGGTGCCCGCGTTTACATCGTATACGTAGGCACTGTCCGAGTAGCCGAGCTCGGAAGGCGTGAAGGACACCGCCGCGCCGGCTTTGTCGCTGAAGATGAACACATAGGAGAAGCGACCGCCCTCGTGTTGGGTGTACGTCGTCGCATAGGTAGCCCCGGGACCGCCCTTGGCCTCGTCGATAATGCTGCGGTCCATGAGCATGAGCGGCACGTCCGGCTTGATGATGGTGCCGTCGGGGCGCAGCGCCCGCTTGAGGGCCGGGATATCGGCAGCGCCGATCTGATCGCTGCCTCCGAAGATTCCGGCCGACAGGTTGGAGATGAGCAGATTGTCGTGCTCCGTGCTCCTCCAATTGTCCGTCCAGGGCCACACGCGAACCGCCCACGCCAGACGGGTTCCATAGAAGAAGGTCCTCCACCATTTGCGATCGAAGCGGTCATCGCTAACCCGGCTGTTGGTCAGGTTGGGATACTTCGTGCTCTGCATGATGTGCTTGGCCCTCTCCATGCAGTACTGCATGTCGATGCCGACATCGGCCATGGCGCTCGCCATGTTGTCGAGGTAGGCATCCTCGTCGGTGAGGTTGTTGGTGTCCGGCTCACCCTTGTAGGCGAGCCAGTCCTGCTCGTAGGTGGTGACGCCACACGACTTCAAATAAGCGGCCCGATCTTTCCAGTACGCCGGGTCGATGATGACGTCCTTGGAGAACTTGTACTTGCTCCGGTAGGGGCTCGAGGCATCTATCCAGCGCGAGTGCGTGATGAGGCCGACTTTGGTCGCCTGCTGAAACGCTGCCAACCCGTTGGGGAAGTCCGTCGGGTGGGCCGTGTACTCGTAGATGCCGACGCTGGAATCGTTCCACGACTGATTTGGCCCTTTCGGGTACCACCAACTGTCGAGCTGCACGTAGGCGACCGGAATGCCTTGGCCTTCGTAGTAGGCCTTCACGTCTTTGATCGTGGTTTCGTAGTTCTTGCCCGTCTCCGTCTTGTACGAGTAGTAGGATCCGTTGTCGAACCAGCCTCCGAACTTGCCGAGGACGACCGTGTTGTCACTCGGCACCGGCTGCTTACCGGTGAAGCCCAACAGGGCCAGCCCCCAATCCTCGTAGGCCTTGTTGATGCCCGTGTCCGCGACCAGCACCGTGGTCGTCTCGAACCCGGCCGGCAGCGTGGTGATGCTGCTTTGGATACCGGACACGATACCGCTGCCCGACTGAGCCGTTGCCGTCTGCATACAGTGCGACGCGCCCGAGATGATGAACGTATTGGCCGAGCCATCGAAATAGACCCAAGGACTGTCACCGTTCGTGCCGACGTCTTTCATCGAATAGTCGATGAAAACGCCACCGTAGGTGATGTGGTAGGGAACGCTGGGCACGGTGGTGAGCTTGGGGAAGTTGCGCGTGTTCTGCACGGAAGCGGCGCTGCTTTCACCAAACACGACGACCGGCGTGTGGTCATAGGCACGAATGCGGCCGTTGCGGCTGCCACTGGCCGAGTACGTGAACGAGGTTTCCGAATAGCTGTCGAGTTTGTCGGACCCCGTCTTGGTGGTGACGCCGCTGGCAGCCACGCCGAGGTTCCCCGAGAACGTCCAGGCCGGGTTCTTGAACTTGACGGAATAGGCACCGCTGGGATCGACGGTAACTGTGGTGCCGACGTCCACGCCAGAACCGGCATCAGGGGTCAAGCTGCCCCCGTCCGTATTGGGCACGGTAGAACCGCCCGTTCCCGGAACCGTGCCTCCGCCCGCGCCGCCGGCTGCGGCGTCGGGTCGCCCGCCAGTGCTCGAGGTTCCGCCTGTCGATGTTGCACCAGCCACGCCGCCGCTGCCGCCGCCTGTCGTCCCACCGGCGCCTGGCCCGCTGCCGCCGCTGGAGCCGCCTCGTCCAGCATCCAATGGTCCCCCGCCGCCTCCAGCCCCCGCAGCACTACCACCTTGCGCCGGCACGCCCGCGCTGCCGCCGGTGCTGCCAGGCTGACCAATACCGCCACTCGATGGCGCCCCACCGCTTGGCGTGCTGGTAGTGGGGCGACCACCCGTGCCCGCGGCACCATTCCCGTTTCCGCAAGCGATCGCGGTCGAACCCATCAGGGCAAGCAACACGACAATCGTCCGACGTGATCCTTCTTTCGCGTTTCGCTGAGCCATACCATTCCTCGTTCGGAGTTGTGGAAAAACCTTGGGTTACGTCCCTTGAAGCCGGAGCAACGAGCTGCTGCGCAACCAATAGGCAGCCATAGCCACGGCTAAGGATGAATTCCCGAAGGCACGACTTCCGATCTCGGAAAGATCTGCAAAATGACAGGTGAAGCGGCGAGGGATCTCGCTTCCGCTGTCCGGCGCTGCATGAATAGGGGCGTCCGGGGAAGACGCCCCTGCTGCGCTTAGGAGCCGCTCACCACCTTGAGCATGACGATACCGTGTGACGGCACGCTGGTCGCCGTGTAAGAGTCGGTGGAGGGGCCGAGATCCTTCTGGGCGTACAGATCCCGAACCGTGGCTGATCCCGCGGGAAGCCCAAGCTGGGTCCACGTGACGGTCATCGAGGCCGCGCTACCCGAGCGGTTGAACAGAGCGACGGCACGCGTGTTGGTCCCGGAGAGCTGTTTGGACCAGACCTCCAGGTTCGAGCCCGGCGTCGCAACCCGCGTGCCTTGCTTGCCGAGCGGGTCTTGATTGACGGCAATGACGTCGGCATTGGTCAGGATGGCCTTCGTGGCCGCGCTCATCGAGCGGATGTCGTTGCCCGTGATGAGCGGCGCTGCCAAAATCGCCCACATGCCGAAGTGAGAGCGATCCTCGTCGGCCGACATGCCACGACCCACCTCCAGCATGTCGGGATCGTTCCAGTGGCCCGGACCGGCGTAGGCAGCCAAGGGCATGTCCGTATTGATGAGGCCGGTAAACGATCCCCAGCTGGCGTTGATGTCGAAGCCGATGCGCCACATGTTGCAAACTTTCAGCTCATCGACCGTGCAGTTGGGTGGTACGCACGACCCCGAACCGTAGACAGGGTTGATGCTGTAGAAGATGGCACGGCCGGTAGCTTTCAGCGCGTCGCCCATCCGTGCGAAGCTGCCCATGTCGGTGGTCCGACAGTGGTCGTACTTCAAATAGTCAACGCCCCAGGAAGCAAAGGTCTTGGCGTCCTGGGCCTCGTGGCCTGCGCCGCCCGTCTTGCCTGCGCATGTCGTGGTGGAAGGCGTCTCGTAGATGCCCAGCTTGAGACCCTTGCCGTGCACGTAGGTGGCCAGCGCAGCAATACCGCTTGGGAACTTGCTCGAGTCCGCCTGGAGATTTCCGCTCGAATCGCGGCCACTCATCCAACAGTCGTCGATGTTGACGTACTCGTAGCCTACTGCCGCCATGCCGCTCGAAACCATGGCGTCGGCAACCCCTTTGATGAGGGTCTCGCTCGGGCTACACCCGAATTGGTTCCACGAATTCCAACCCATGGGTGGCGTGGCGCCAAGTACGTTCGAGCCGGTCGATCCCCCGGTCCCGCCCGCAGTCGATCCGCCGGTCCCGACCCCGGTCGTGCCGCCCACAGACGAGGTACCGCCGGTGCCTGTGGTCCCGCCGGTACGAGCGCCGCCGGTGCCGCTGCTGCCGCCATTCGCTGTACCCGAGGTGCCGCCGAGCCCCGTGTTCCCACCACTCGCAACACCCCCGGCGCCCGCGCCTCCCGTGCCTGCCGAGCTGCCACCAGCGGAACCCGTGGTACCGCCGCTTCCAGTCGCGCCGCCGCTGATCGAGCCCCCGGCCTGTCCAGCTCCGCCGCTCGATTGACTTCCGCCGGAAGTAGCACTTCCGCCGCTTCCACTTCGGCCACCGCTGCCACTGCCCGCCGCGCCCCCGCTGGCGACCGCGCCGCCGCTCGAGGTTTTGGCACCGCCCGAGCGGCCACCGCCCCCGTCACCGCTCCCATTGCACGCAAGCAAAGGCCCGCCTACCAGGGCTGCGGCCAGCAACAACGCCATTCTTTGGGGATTGGCTGTGGAATTTCCGTGGGCTTTACACATGGTTCCTCCAAGAAATCTCGCGTCTGGGCTAACTCACCAGGCCAAGAGACGCCCGTGAATGCCAATTCACCTTAGGTTTAAGGAGACGCCTAAGTAAAGGGGAACCCGCGGGGCTAAGCGGGTCCAGCAATCTATGCCATGCGCAGCATGTGAACAAAGGTGTCAGTTGACCGCGCCCGACACCACGACATTGGCGACCATGACGCTTTTTCCCGATGCGGCGGCGGCCGTGCTGTAGGGGTACACCCGCAGGTAGAGGGTCTGGCCGGCAGCGATAGCGACGCCGAGGCTGGCATAGGTGCTGGTCACCAACGTGTCCTTGGCGCCGCTAAGCGCGCTGCCAAGCGTGGTTGGCGCGCTGAAATCGGGGAGCAAAGAATAGACGATGTCCCAGCGCATGTTGCTGCCCCCACCCGAGCCGCCGCCGACCGACACGGTATCCAGGTTGAAGGTTCCGCTGGTGACCGGCACGCTGAGCTCGAGATACCGGTTCGGGTTGCGCGTGCTCTCGGCTGGCCAGGTGCCGTCCGGCGAGTCGAAGCGTGCCCCACCGTTGAGGACGTTCTTGCTTACTAACCCGACGATAGTTGCCTGGGTTGCGCCGATGGGACCATCGATGGTGGCCGCAAGGGTGATGGTCGTCCCGGAAAACATCGGCCAGGTCACGGACGCGGGCGCGCCCCCAGCAACCGCGGCCTTGCCGTTCCCAGTCAGGGAAATGGTGCCGGCCTTGGCGTTCGCGATGGAATTGCCATAGTCGGGAACGATCGAGGTGTGGGCGACCGTCAGGTCAGCGTTGTAGGCAACGGCATCCGTCGGAGAGAAGCGGACGCTGACGATGCTGCCCGCGTAGGAAGCAGCGCACGGGATCACGGCTTGGGCGGCAAACGTCGTCCCGTCGGTGGCAAGGCTGTAGCCGGCGGGCGCTGTCAGCGTGAGCGTGCCCGTAACATCACCGAACGGGGTTATGCGGAAGGACTTGTCGAGGGTATTGCCGGCATACAGACCGCCAAAGCCGAGGGCTCCCGCGTCCAACATGACTCGCGGCGCGGGGGCCTTGGCATAGCCAACCAGAACGCCTTGTGCATGCAAGGCGCGAACTGCCTCTTGGGCCATCAGCAGCGCCCCGAGAGCGCGCACGTGGGTCTGGTCGCTGGAAATGTAGAGATAGGCCAGGGTCCCAGCAGCGGCGCGAGCTTCGACCATGGTCTTGCTCCAGGCCGTGATGTCGACAATCGGCACGTCGTGTTTGGCGGCAACGGCTTTCATGGCCGCAGGGTAGTCGCCGCGAGCCGTGGCCTCGCCCGTGTAGGGAACCGTGATGTTGTGCTGGCCAGCCAGGCTCACCGTTTGCGGCGAGCCCTCGAGGTATTCGCGCACGAACGGCGTGAACAGCACCGGAATGCCGCCTAGGGCGCGCGTCTCGACGATGTAGCGCTCGAGGTAGTCGTAGAAGGTTCCCGCGATGGTGCCATTGGGATTCCGGCTGGCAAACGTCAAGTACAGTGCACCGTCGGTATCCGTGGTCTTCTTCTGGTCGTTGTGGCCGAACATGATGAATACGAAGGTGGGCTTGCCTGCGCTCTTGGCGGCCGCCAACCGCGTCTTCACCAAATCCCAGCGGCCCGCTTCGTTGTAAAAGCTGCGCGCGCTGCGCCCCCCGTTGGGCAAGGTATTGTCGACGTTGGCATCGGCGCTGAGGAATTGATCGAGAACTTGCCCCCACCCGGTTTGATCCGAGGTGTTGGCTGCATAGGTGCGCATCAGCGAATCGCCGCACATGATGATTCCGACGGGGCCCGTCGCAATCGTCTTGGCGTCGACATAGCTCGGGGCGCGCGGACGATTGGGCTCGGACACCGAAACCGTGGCGGCAGCCGTTTTGGCGGGATCCGCGGTCGACGTCGCGGTGATGATGGCTTCACCGCCGCTTACCGCAGTGACTGTCCCGCTCGCGTCGACGGTGGCGATGTACGTGTTGCTCGACGCCCAGCTGACAGTCGCCGTGGCTGCCCCGGTCACGGTGGCGGTGAAGGTATGGGTCTGGTCGGGGGTGTCGAAAACAAAGGCGCTTTGGTCAAGAGTCACTGTCACCAGGCCCGCCTCCGAGGCAGCGCCGGCCTCCCGCCAAGGACCATCGGAAGGACCATCGGAAGGACCGTCGGAAGGACCGTCGGAAGGACCGTCGGAAGAGTCGCTGGCCCCCACTTCCGTGCCGGGCGAACCGAGATCAGTCGCAGCATCGGCACCCGCGTCGGAATCCTTTTCCGAACCGGACTTCTTGCTGTCACCACAAGCGGTGAAAAGAACGGCAAGACCGGCAAGAGTCACGAACAACCCGACTCGATTCAGATCCTTTGTCATGATCCATTCCTTGAACGAGGAAGCCCGAATGCTACGGCTGGTTCCATCCCCACGCGAGCCGAAAGAGCGCACCAGGGCGCCGGTGTTGAACGGCTCCCGTCGCCGGCCGGGCTGCGGGCCCCGCCCGCTTCGTTCCTCGTCGGCTCAATAGGTCCAGTATTCGCCCTCCTCGCGCCTCGCGGCCGGGGCTCCTCGCTCCGCCAGGACTCGGTCCGGCGTTCAACACCAGCCTCCTAGGGATACGTGAGACCGAAGCCGAACTCGAAGAGCGGCGTCTGACCGTCACCCTCGTGGATGGGGATTTGCGCGAGACTGGCAGGCCAGGTGAAGCTGAGCTTGCCGGTCGGCTTGAAGTCGCCGAACAGGACATCGGTGATGCCGGTGCCCTCACTGCCCGGCAGCCAGGCCGCGACGAAGGCGTTGGACTGGTCCAGCGCCGAGACACCCTTGCTATCGGTGAGAATGAGCGGGCGACCCGAGAACAACACCACGACGAAGGGAACGTTGGCGGCCTTCACCTTGCTGATGGCCGCAAAATCCGCCGACGAGAGCGTCGGGTTGCTGTTGTCGCCTTCGCCTTCGGCATAGGGCGACTCGCCCACCACGACGATGGTGCGGTCGGCGCCCGCAGCGCCACTGCCGTCGCTAGACGTGGTGACCGTGGTGCTGGTTCCGGCGAACAGGTTCTTGACCGCAGCCAATACCGTCGTCCCGGTGGTCGTGGCCGTCGCCGCTCCGGCCGTTCCCAGCCCCTGCCAACCCAACGTCCAGCCGCCGCATTGTTTAACCAACGAATCGGCACCGCTGCCGGTGACGTGAATGCGCGAGAGCGTCTTGGGTAGCGGCAAGATTCCGTCGTTCTTGAGCAACACCAAGGACTGGCGAACCACATCGCGGGCCACCGCCCGATGCTCTTGCGAACCGATGGACGCAGCCAACGCGGGATCCACGGTGGTGTCGCCATCGAGCAGACCCATTTCACACTTCACGCTGAGAATTCGGCCGACGGCGTCCAAGATCCTCTCGACCGGGATCTCACCCGCATCGACCAACGACCACAGGGTCTTGGCCAGATCGGCTGCCCTGTGTGCCGTGCTGCCGTGAGAGAGCATCACCATGTCGAGGCCGGCGTTGATCGCTGCCTTGACTTGCTCCCGCCAAGCGCCCGGCAACTGAGCCACGGCGTCCCAGTCGGAAACCAGGAATCCCCGGAAGCCCAGCTCGCCCTTCAACACGTCGGTCAGCCACTTTTTCGATCCGGTCATCTTGACGCCCTGGTAGCTGCTGTAGCTGATCATGATCGAGCCAACGCCAGCCGCAATCGCCGGCCGGTAGGGCTCGATGGCAATCTGGCGGAAGGCCGCCTCGTCCAGCGACGTAACGTCGCCCGCGTTCTTGCCGTTGGCGGTAGCACCGTCTCCCGCGTAGTGCTTGGCGCAAGCGAGCACGCCCTGCGGGCTGCCGAGCGGCCCGTTTTGTAGCCCCTTGACCGCCGCTGCACCCATGGCGCCGGTCAGCTCGGGCTTCTCGCCGAACGATTCGTAGGTGCGGCCCCAGCGCTCGTCGAGCGCGGCCGCGACCGCCGGATGGAAGGCCCAGTTGGCGCCGATGCCCAGCATTTCAAGGGCAGTCATGCGCCCCACCTGTTCGGCCAGGGCCAGGCTGCGCGATGCCCCGATTCCGATGCTGTGCGGGAAGATGACGGCATCCTGGACGTTGTTGTTGCCGTGGACGGAGTCGAGGCCATAGAGCAGTCCGACGTGCGGACTGAAGCCTTTGGCGACGTCGACGTACGATGAAACCAGGGCGGTCCAGTCAGCAATCTTGTTGCCCTTGGGTGGGTCCGAGCCGCCACCACTCAACACCGAGCCGAGGAAGGCCGAGGTGGCCTCACTGACCGTGAGCCCGTTGCTGTCGACCTGGGTCATCTGGCCGAACCATTGGGCGGGCGTCAGCGCTTCGACCAGCGCCGTCGCCTTCTGGTAGCACGTGGACGAAGGGCTCCACCCGCCGTCCACGCTCGTTTGACCACCAAGGCCCGACCAGCCGCCATCGACGCTGAAGAATCCACCCGCACCGCCAATCGGCCCGGCCCCGCCGGAACCGTCGGAGTCGGTTGACGAGCCGTCACAGGCGGCTACCGTAGCCAAGACCACGACTACGGAGATTCGCAAAACCGAGACGTGCATGACGCCTACTGGGCGAGCTCAACTGACTTGGAAGTACCGTTAATCTCGAAGGTCAGGTTGTTGAACTTGGCCGTGCCGGCGGTGTTGTCGTCGACCTCGGTACCGACTTCGATACGCGTCAGCCACATGTCCGTGGTGAAACCGCTGTAGGTCTTCATCACCCAGTCAAGCAGCGCCTTGATGTCGACCTTTCCAGAGAAA
>Ga0302323_100003041_pt1 | contig 13632 bp, 12 predicted proteins | sample Fen_T0_3_FD_201950 | JGI IMG/M metagenome (GOLD analysis project Ga0302323, IMG submission 201950) | Peat permafrost microbial communities from Stordalen Mire near Abisko, Sweden - Fen_T0_3 | ecosystem: Environmental > Terrestrial > Soil > Wetlands > Permafrost | place: Sweden: Abisko... | reverse complement strand
CGGAAAAGCTGGGCCCATTGTCGGACCGGCTCGCTCGAGAACTCCTCGCCCAAATGACGCAGTTTGCATCCGACGGCTTCGTGGTGGAGGTCGTCGAGTCCCAGGCATTGATTGCGCAGCGCCGGGACGCAGGACCGCTCACCACAATCTAGGCAAGACAGTCGGCAGCTGCCGATCAGCGCTTCGAATCCAGCTGTTGTAGACAGTGCAAACCAACTCCGGCGACGTTGCAGGTGGACTCTATCAGGAGGCGGACGGCCCGCGCGTCCCAGTCGAGCCTTTCGGGCGCGTCTGTCCAATAGTGCGACAGGACCTGGGCGGCATGGCGTGCCTTCACGCCCAGACCCACGATCGTCGTGGCCGGCGTAGCCATGATCGCGCGTTCGATCGGATCGAGCAAGGCCAGCAGCGCCTCGATGCGCTCGTCCCATTGACAGATCGCGATCTCTCCATTCGATCGTTCATCTCGTGGGTCGACCGTGGAGGGCGTCTCAACCTGTTGTCTCTGAAGCGCGCTCAGCCTGGCCGAAAGCGCGTCGAACTCGCGGCCAAGAGCAACCAGCGCCCCATCGTCACCGTCAGTTGCCCCCGGTTTGAGGATTGATATGCGCGTGTCGGCGCGGGGCGTTGTCGAGAATTCTTCAAGAGGAGACATTTGTCCATCTCCAACCGAGATATACCGGCGACGAGAAGACGAGCACTCCGCCGAGCCTCGCCGGCGTCCACGACAGCGCGTCTATCCACGTCGTCCCTGGTTGCATACTAACACAACGATCAGTCGTATCAACATCAATACAAGTTCCATTTCAGGCAAGTGATGGTGCGCCGGGATGCCAGATCGACGACCGAAGGGCGGCGGTCGACATCGCTTCACGCTCCGAGGTGGTTGAACCTGTCGCTCTTCACGCGCGAAGTCCCGGGTGTTCTTGCGGATCAGGAAAATGCGCGTGCAGCAGGTTGGGCAGACCTGGCGTACGAGCGCGCGTGACGACGGATCTGCAGCGGTTTCATGGCTTGATACGCTCGGTGTCAATTCGAATCTGAGCGACCGGCGCAGCGCTGCAGAGAGGTCGAAAGGCATTCAGGCCAGGAGGCGACGTCATTTTTTCGCGGCAGGCGCGTTTGGCAAGCCGTCTCCCGGGCAGGAGCCCGAACAGGATAGGGACGGCGATGATCTTACTTGCTGCTTTGTCAGGCCTCGCAAAAAATGCGCAACACCCGCGAAGTCGGCGGTTGTGACGGATGGCAGGAGCGGAGACGGGTCAGCCTATGTCCGGTCTGGCCTGCACCGGCCGCCGGTGCGTGAAATGCGGGCGGAATTATCAGTTGCTTGCCGATGGCCGCGCCTATCACTGCCAGTCGGCAGTGGCGGCCCGGCTATTCCGGCTTCTGCTGCCGTGACGGACTGGGCAGCGTTGGTGGTGGGTTATGTCGCAATGGCCATCGCCAGGCATTCTACCCGCGTCATCCTCGGCTCGAGAACAGTACCGCGAATGCCGGTGTGACGGCGAACCGCTTCCAGCGTCGCTGGCGAGACGTCGATGTACGCAGCGGCAATCTCGTATCTGTCCAGTCGCGGTGTCGGGCGGAACAGGGTAACGGGACAACCGTTGGCGGCGATCACACATTTGAAGATTGGGAGCGGCATCACGGCGAGATATTTTGAGATGCCGTTTGCAACTCCGAACTCCTGGCATCCCAGTAGCAGTTCAGCCACCACGCGACGCCGGCTGGCAGCATCAAGGTTGCGGTCGCAGCCGAACCTCGACGCCTCCCAAATGGTGTCGCGATGAGGCAGCTCTTCATTGACCAGATCCGGCCACAGCGACTCGACCATGTATGGGCGCGTTGTCGGTATCAGGCGCAAGGTGCCAAGCGCGCGAAATTCATCGTCGACGGTGAGGATGTAGGTTGCGGCCGGCGTGTCGAATTCGTCGTATTCGATCTGTCTAAAGTGCGGTACCGTCCATTGCTGCCGCTCGACGAACATCCTGTAGCGCAACCGGTGATGTGAGATCCACGCCTCGCCGTATCGATGAGCGGTTTCCCAGGTAACTGCCAAGGTACGCATACGCATTCGGCCCAGATGAATGTCACTCAATCCACAATAGCCGACTATGCAAGAGCAGCGGTAGCTACTAAATGAAGTAGGTTTCGTTGGCCGATAGCGGTGACGGTGATTGTCGCGGCGCGTCCTCGGTGCCGGCGACGGCATGATTGGGACCGGAGCGTCTTATTTCAGCCTTGAAGAGCGCCGGAGTCGGGCGGCCCTGCAAAGCGCCGCCCGGTTCCTCTCGTGAGCGGGGCTTGGCTATGGCATTGCGGTTAAAGAGCGCCGAAAGAACGTCCAAAATCGCGATCTACCAAAGGGTGCGTCAGCGGGTCAACATCCCAATTGCGCGAAAGCGCCGCAAATGGTATTTTCTGATGGGCCGGCTTGGATCAGGCTGTGCGGCATCGTGTTTCCGAGCCGCTGGGAGGTTGGATAGCATCAAGCGCCGAGCTTGAGGCAACCGCGCGGCATGTCGTTTCACTCCTATCACGCTAAACGGGACATTTGCGCCATGCGAGTTTTGGCGTATTGAGGCGCAAAAAATGGATCTCTTCAGTTTCGTTGAATGCTCCAATCAAACCCGATCGCTTTCGGCCTTGTTCGAACTTCTGGTTTGCTGCGCGGCCGAGGAAGGATTCAGTGAGGTTGCCTATGCTGCAATCACCTATGCTGAATCCGTGCATTTGCCGGAGCATTCGCCGCCCGCAATTGCAGTGAATTTCCCGCAACAGTGGAGAGACCGCTATTTCGAGTACAACTACCAGACGATTGATCCGGTCGTTCGCAGGGCGCCGATGTTTTCCGGCCCGATGGTGTGGGACCAACTCGGCGATCGGTGCCACCTGCAGAGCGGCGAGCAGCTGGTGATGGACGAGAGCCGGGAAGCGGGACTCAAGCACGGCATCAGCGTGCCGTTGTTCGGCCCATCGGGGCGCGTTTCCGTTGTGTCTTTCGCGTCTAAATTCGACGACGCCGACCCCGTGTATCACATGAGCCACCTCAACACGCTGGCCTGGCAGTTTCATGTCTCATTCGCAGAGATTGCGAAGCCCGTCGATGAGAGCGCCACGAAAATCGAGCTGTCCAGGCGCGAGCGCGAGGTTCTGCGGTGGACCGCAGAGGGGAAATCGTCGTGGGACATCGGGATGATCCTGAATATCAGCGACAATACGGTCAATTTCCATATCAAGAATGCGATGCGCAAGCTCGGAACGACAAGCCGGACTGTGGCCGTTGTCACGGCGATTCGTCACAATCTCATTGATCTTCCGGGGCGGATTGGTTCGTCACTGCCAATTTAGCGAGCGACGTCGCGTTGTTGCGCTGAACTGGAACGGGGTGCCTCGGTAGCAGACCAAAATCGTCGCGCGTGGCTTGCGGCGCATGAGGGTTTCCCCGCGTCTCTGGCAATATCATCAGGCTTTCTCGTCGCTGGACCCCGCGTCTCTCGGGGCCAACTCGGCAGGATCTGACGCCGTTTGATCAAGGACGTCCAGGCTCATCCAATCGGATGATTTTGCAGGATTGCCGCGTGCAGCCCACGCCCATGGCGGAGGGTGAACGCTCGACAGTGGCTGGGCTTGCGTGCAGATCCGGGATTTGGCGGCCGGCGCACGAAACGGTGTCAGGCGCCATGGCATAGCGATCTCTGCTGCGTCGGGGCGCTGCGTCTTGCTCGTTAGCCGACCCCTACCAATTCTGGTAGGTTTTACGTCTGAGGCTAGATCCGTATCCTCGGTAACGACAACCCGTGCGAAGACACGAGCCGGATCGAAAGCTGCCCCGGTGCGGTGCCGTCGCGCGGAGGCCATGATGGCCGGCATATCGTCTTGGTCCAGCCGTGCCCTGGTTCGAGTTGGAGTCCAATGCTTTTGGATCAATCGCCTGATGGTCAAAATTGGTGTGGCGAACAAATCGTCGAATCCGGCTGACCCTGGCCTCAGCAGGGAGTCCGTCGAGGGGTATGACACAACGCGGGGGGCAATGGTCGGTGATGGCAAGTCCCTCCCGGTGACCAAGGGTGCCGGGTCAAGAACGCTGCCAAGGCTGAACCAGCATCAGCTCGAGGTCTTTAATGCAATTGTGTCTAGCGGAAGCATTACGGGAGCCGCACGGCTGCTTCACATCTCGCAGCCCGGAGTCAGCCGAAGCCTGTCCAACCTCGAGCGCGAGATTGGATTTTCCCTTTTCAAGCGGGACAAGAAGCGGGTGCTGATCACGCCGGAAGGCACGAGCTTCTATGAGGAGGTACGCCGCAGCTATCTCGGTCTTGATCGCCTGGCGCAAGCCGCCCAGGAGATCAAAGAGTTGCGCCGCGTGCATCTGCGGATCGCGTCACTGCCGGCGCTGAGCTACGGCATGGTTCCAGGTGCAATCAAGACCTTTCTGGACCGCAACCCGACGATGAAGATCACCTTTGAGGCACACATGTCGCATCATGTGGTCGAAAGCGTCGCCAATCAGCGGGTCGATCTCGGAATTGCGCAGGTTGCATCGGAATATCCCGGACTCAAGGTTCATTCCTCTTTCCGCTCGGACTGCGTCTGCGTGATGCCGATCGGTCACCCATATTGCGACAAGGATGTCATTGGCATAGCTGATTTGCAGACCCAACCGTTCGTTGCGCTGCCGCAACACTCGATGGCCGGTAGCCAGTTCGATATTCTCATGGTGGACGGGCAACCCATCGTGCCTCGGATGGAAACACTGGGCACATCCGCGGCCTGTGCCATGGTCGCCGAAGGAATCGGGCTTGCCATCGTTGATCCGTTTTCGGCCTCGTTCGCCTGCGGCCGGCTGGTTCAGAAGCCGTTTCTTCCGACCATAAATTTCGGGTTCCGGCTCATCTATCCGGACAATCGCGTGCTTTCGAACGCAGCCCGCAATATCCTGGACGAACTGGCCGATGCATTCGAGCGCTATCCGCTCGTCAGTGAGCGATCATCTCCCGGATATGCCCCGTCGGGCCCGAAGACATCACGCCAGTTGCGCAAGACGACGCCATGATCCGGTGTGGCAGATCATAACGTCGAGGCATGACAACCTACACTCTTGATATTTTGTGCTGGTCTGGTGGCGTGGTCTAGTGGAGCCGACAATGCAATCTGAGGTGTAAGCCGAATCCCGTGGTTGGCTCCGGCGCTGAGGCTGTAGGAAGGCGCGCATGGCCGTCATTCTTGATAAGCGTCCAAACGGCGTGGCCTGGGTGACCATCGATCGCCCGGAGGTCTTGAATGCGCTGGATTTTGCGGCCAAGGAGCGCTTGGCCGCGATCTGGCAGGAAGTGGCGGACGACGCGCAGGTGAGGGTCGTGGTGCTGACTGGCGCCGGGGAGAAAGCCTTCTGCGCGGGTTCCGACATCAAGGAGATTGATCGCGCCGGCCATATGGTCTCCACCGACACACTGCTGAAGGCGATACCTGGCGTCGGGATCCCGCTGTTCAAGCCGGTCATTGGCGCGTTGCACGGCTACTGCGTTGGCATGGGAATGACGCTTGCTTTGCATTGCGATCTGCGTCTCGCTGCAACCAACACGGTGATGGCCCTTCCGGAGGTTCGCCACGGCATGATCTCTGCCATGAGTGCGATCCGGCTGCCGCAGCTGGTTGCAGGCGCATTTGCGATGGACATGCTCTTGACCGCACGAGACGTACTGGCTGAGGAAGCAAGGCTCGTTGGCCTCGTCAACGCGGTTGTCGGGGATGTACAAGCGGAGGCGGAGAGCAGGGCGTCGCGCATTGCCGGGCACTCGCCAGCGGCGATTGAAGCCACGAAGCGCCTGGCATTGTTCCCGCGTCGGTCCGTCCTGCCGTCCGAGTGGGCTGAAATCGAGGCCGTTCGCGCCTGGGTTGAGGCGCAAGACGATTATCGCAAGGCCGCAGCAGCTTTCGCGGCAGCTGACGGACGCTGAGGTACGCCGCACCGCATCCCACGATCACAGCCTGCTTGGGAAAGGGCGTTTGACGATCACATGATGATGAAGGCGATCACTCTGCGCGATGTTGGCGGGCCGGACGAACTTCGTGTGGTGAGCGTCAAACGACCGGATCCCGGCCCGCATAGCGTATTGCTTCGCGTCCAGGCCGCCGGGATCTGCCATCATGATGTGCTTGCGAGAGCAGGTCTGATCAGGGGAGCAGCAAGGGATCAGACCCCTGGCCACGAGATCGCCGGCGAGATCGTTGCTGCGGGAGCTGCCGTACCAGGAGAGTGCATTGGACACAGGGTCGCCGTCTATCAGCGTATTGCATGCTTGAGCTGTCGCCATTGTCTCGGTGGGCGCCATGACCTCTGTCGCCACAGTCATGTCCACGGAGAGCATGGTGCAGGTGGCTATGCCGAGTTCACATGTGTACCTGCCCAGAATGCGATCCGGATTCCAGACCAGGTCGGATTCGCCGCTGCAGCGCTTGCAGCTTGCCCCATCGGCACCAGCGTGCGCGCGGCGCTTGGCGTGGCTCAGATCGGCCCGGCGAGTGTCGTGCTGATCACGGGTGCGGGAGGAGGGCTCGGCCTGCATCAAATCCAGCTCGCCAAGAGCGTCAACGCGCGGGTCATAGCGGTGACAACGTCAGCGGCAAAGGAAGCCGTCATCAGGCAGGCAGGAGCGGACGAGGTGATCGTCAGCCGGGATCTGCGATTCAGCCGCGACGTATGGCGCCTGACCGACAGGCGGGGTGTCGATGCCGTGCTGGAGAACGTTGTCACAGGGTGCCTGGATCAAAGCCTGCGGTCATGTGGCCGCGATGCAACCGTCGTGGTGCTCGGCAATGTCGGCGCCACAACCGTGGAGATAGATCCTGGCCTCGTGATCTCGCGGCGCATCCATATCGCCGGGTCAGGCAACGCCACATTTGCGGACATGCGCCTTGCCCTGGATCTGATGGTCCGAGGCATCGTGAAGCCGGTGATAGGACGTGTGCTGACGTTTCCTGAAGCCGCACTCGGGCATGCCTTGATCGAGCAGAGAGCGGTTGCGGGACGCATCATCTTGAGTGGTTGGTGACATGCACCTCGCAGCAAGTCTCGGCAGGCTCGGCCGATGGTATCCCGAACGAACGGCCCTTATCGAGCCCGATCGGACCTGGACCTTTGCGCAGTTCCTGGCTCGCGTGAACCGGCTCGGCCACGCCCTGCGCGGACGCGGGCTGGATCATGGCGACAGGGTCGCGCTGCTGCTGCCCGACATTCGCGAATATCTCGAGGCCGACTACGGTACGATGTCGGCCGGCCTGGTGCGCGTGCCCCTGGATCCGCGCCTCAACCGGCGGGAACTCAAGGCGCAACTCGCGCTTGCCGGCGCCCGGGCGCTCATTACCCATCCCGCATTCGGCGAAACAGTTGACGGTATTGCCGCGGAGCTCGACAACCTGAGCATCATCATCAGTGCGGGCGGCCGCCTGGCCGGTGCGCAGGACTATGAGGCTCTGCTGCAAGCGGCGTCCGATCGGCAACTGCCCGCGGGGAACGGCGAGGATCTCGCCGCGCTGAATTTCAGCGGCGGCACGACGAGCGCCCCCAAGGCCATCATGCTCCGGCACCGCAACCTCATGGTCGCGGCGCAAAATATCATTCACGGCTTTTCGATCGGCCCTGATCAGGTATTCCTGAATGTCCGGCCGATGTGGCCGATCGCCCAGATCCAGCTGCTTTCCCATGTGCTCGCCGGCGCGACGGTCGTCCTGGGTGGCCGGTTCGAACCGGAGGGACTTGCCGGGCTGATCACGCGCAGCCAGGCGCACCGGACCTCGCTGGTCCCAACACAGCTCGTTCGCTTCATCGGCCACCTCGAGCGCTCCTGGGATCCGATGCAAAGCCTGAAGACGGTGCACGTCGGCGGCTCCGCAATTCCTCCAAGCGTTTTCGAGCGTGCCCTGGCCGTGCTCGGCCCACGAATCGGCGTGCATTACGGCCTCACCGAGTCACCCGTAACGACCTATCTGCCGCCCGATCGTCTTGCCGTGAAGGCCGGACAGCATCACCTGATCGACTCCGTCGGTCGTGAGCTGTTCTCCTGTGAGGTGCAGATTGCATCCGATTCAGGCGCTTCGAGTGCAAGCCACGATGGCGTCGGTGAAGTCTTGATCCGTGGTGGTCACGTCATGGCCGGGTACTGGCGCAATGAGGAGGCGAGCCGGGCTGCATTGCGGAACGGTTGGCTGCATACGGGTGATCTCGGCAGGATCGACGACCATGGAGACATCTACATAGTCGGGCGACTGAAGGATGTGATTCGCTCGGGGAGTACGACTATCATTCCGAAGGAGGTAGAGGATGTGATTGCCCGGCATCCCGCCGTCGCGGAGGTGGCCGTTCTTGGCGTTCCCGATATCGAGTGGGGGGAGGCTGTGACCGCCTTCGTGGCCTTGAACCCGGATGCGGTGGTCTCACAATCCGAACTCATTGAACATGCCCGTTCGCAACTATCGGCTTTCAAGCTGCCGAAATCCGTACGCTTTGTCAGCGCGCTTCCGCGGTCGCACTACGGCAAGGTCCTCAGGACACAGCTTTTGGACGAGACGTCCAATGCGGCGCTGAACTCGCTTCGCAATGCCGGGAGCGACCCGGTCTATTGATCAATCCACACATCCGCGAAATTGTCCCTGATACCTTCCGGACGAAGCATGACCCCGTGGACGCGTTGACTGACGATACTGACATAGTCGAGGTCGACAAGCGGAAGAATGGGCAGGCTGGTCATGACGTTCCGCTGAAACTGATGCACGAGGTCACGCCGTCTGGCCGGATCATTCTCGGTTGACGCTTGCTCGAGAAGGCGATCCACCTCAGGGGCGGAAAAGCCAGAGGCGTTCACAAATGGAGTCCCCTTGGACGCGGCCTTCGACCAGTAGAAGCGCTGCACACCGACTGATGGATCGACTGTCGGGAAATACGTCATCACATTGAGATCGAAATCGTAGTCATTGTAGATCTGGCGAATATAGGTTGCGAGGTCGAAGGATCGGACCTCGATGTCGATACCGATCCGCCGGAGTGACTGGCGAATGAACTGCGCGGTTAGGAGAGCTTCCTGCCCGGATGGCACCCAATCAAGCCGGAGCCTGAGACGGGTCCCGTCGGAAGCTGCCGGCAAACCGGCGGAGTCCAGCAGGGCCTGGGCGCGCGCCGGATCATAGGGATAGGACGGAAGATCGTCGGCGTGCATGTCCCCGGCTTGAAGCGGAATCGGGCTATCTGAAACCTGCGCGGCGCCGTACCACACGGCGCGAATCAGGGCGTTGCGATCGATCGCATGATAGATCGCCTGACGCAGTTGCGGCTTGCTGAGCTCGGGATGCCGGAGGTTGATCTGCAAGGCCTGCATGTGCATCAGCAACTCTTCGCCGCGGCGTTCGACGGCGAACTGGGGATTGTTCCGGAAGCGTTCCAGTTCGCTGAACGGCACCGGGTTTGGTCCTGCGATGAGTACCTCGCCAGCTTCGAGCGCCGCCGACCTGGTCGCGCCGTCGCCAAGCAGCCGATAGACGAGGCGGTCGAGATGCGGCTTGCCCTCATCCCAGTAGGACGGGTTGCGCTCGAAGATGATCGCGCTGCCCCGACGCCATTCCTTGAAGCGGAACGGGCCTGTGCCGATCGGAGCCGCATTGGCAGGATTGCGCAACGGGTCGCCCGACTCATAGAGATGTTTAGGCAGGATGGGCGAGATGAAACCGCCGAGCGATGTCATGATCATGGGGGAAGGCTGCGCGAGACGCAGGACTACGCTGTGCGAATCCGGCGTCGCGACCTCGTTGACGCGGGAAAAGATGACGCGGCCGAGCGGATGATACTTCTTCAGGATCTGCATGATGGTGAAGGCCACGTCGGCCGAGGTGAAGTCTTCGCCGTCATGCCATTTGACCCCGCGGCGCAGCGATAATTGAATGGACAGTCCGTCGGGTGAGGTCTCCCAGGAGGTCGCCAGGCGTGGTTGCGGGACCTTGTCATAGCCGTAGCTGACGAGTCCCTCGAGCAGCTTGGTGCTCAACATGAGGGTCTGATCCTGGCTCGTCAGCGCAGCGACCAGCATTGGCGGTTCTGGCCATAGGGCGGATGCCAGCGTGCCGCCGCGCCGGGGAACGCCGGCGAAGGCGTGGCCGGGCAGACAGGATAAGGTGAGACCGGCGGCGGCGCGCATCAGGGATCGTCGCGACATCTGGCCGAGGCCTGTTCCCATCGCATGGTTCATCGGGGTGTCGAAACGTTCGGCCATGGCTGCAAGCTCCCTGGGTTTGCACGATCATTTGAAACCGGCGCTCCCCTGTCTCTCGGACAAAGTCGGTCAGCCCTGCATGCGCGTTGTCAGACGCACGTTGAGTGCATCGTTCAGTCCTTCGGTCACGAGATTGAGCGAAAGAACCGTCAAGAGAAGCGCGGCCCCGGGCTCGGCCACAAGGTACCAGGCGCTGCGCAGATTGCTGCGTCCCAAGCCGATCATGCTGCCCCATGTGACAAGATTGGGATCGCCGAGTCCGAGGAACGACAGGCCCGACTCGGTCAGGATTGCGCTGGCCACAACAAGCGAAGACGTCACGACGATCGGCGCGAGGCAGTTGGGAAGGATCTCCACCAGGACGATCAAAGGGTCGCGCATCCCCATGCCGATCGCGGCCTTGACGAAGTCTAGCTGTCGCAACGACAGGACTTCAGCCCGCACCAGGCGAGCGATCGGCGGCCATGACACCGTGGCAATCGCCACGATAGTCACAAGGAAGGATGGCGAAAACAGCGATATCACCACCAGCGCCAAAATGAATTGCGGCATGGTTTGGAATAGTTCGACCACGCGCATCAGCGCGCTCTCCAGCATACTCCCAGCGCAATAGCCGCAGAAGGCGCCGATTGCGACACCGATCGATATGGCCGCGGCCGAGCTGACCATCCCGATCAACAGGGCGGAGCGTGCACCATGGGCTAGCCCTGCAGCCATATCGCGCCCGAGCTGGTCGGATCCGAGTGGAAACGCCGCGCTTTCTCCCGGCCAAAGCAGAGGTGGTGCGATCATTTCTCCCGGCTCGACCGGATAGAGGACAGGGGCGAGAATGGCCAAGGCAGAAATGAGCAGTAGAAGCGCGAGGCCGAATACGGCGGAACGCTTGTGACAGAAGCGAGAGAACAGCCCGCACATGAGTAGCCTCACCTTATTGCAATGCGCGGATCAAGCAGACAGTAGACGAGGTCGACCACGATATTAACGGCGACGACGAGAAACGACGTCGAGATCAGGATGCCGGTCAGCAGCGGATAGTCGCGTTGAAAGACCGCGTCGTAGGTGAGGCGCCCGACCCCGGGCCAGGCGAATACGGTCTCCACGAGCACAGCGCCTCCGAGCAAGGCGCCGGCCTGAACACCGGCCATCGTTACGACCGGCAGAAGCGCATTCCGCAGAACATGTCGGATCACGACCTTGTGGCGTGGCAGTCCCTTGGCGTGGGCGGTGCGGACATGATCAAAGCCGGCGACCTCGAGCATCGATGCGCGCGTCAATCGGGTATAGATCGCCAGATAGACCGAGGAGAGAGTCAGGGACGGAAGCACGAGGTGCCGCAGTACGTCCCTCATATAGGCGAAACCTTCTGTCTCATGCGCCGCATCGGTCATGCCGCTGGTCGGAAGCCAGGCGAGGTGCGCGGAAAAAACGACTATGAGCAGGAGTCCGGTCCAGAAAATCGGGGTCGCGTAGGCGACGAGTGAAATCACGGAAATCACATCATCGACGATACTGCCGCGTTTGATCGCCGCGAATACGCCGAGCGAGACGCCGAGTGAGATTGATATTGCTGCGCTCGTCGTCGTCAGAAGCAAGGTTGGAAACATTCGCTCGTAGATCACATCAAAAACGGGCCTGTCATAGCGGAATGAGTTTCCGAGGTCGAACGCCAGGAGTCGGATGCCGTGGTCGAACAACTGTGCAACAGCAGGCCGATCAAGCCCGAGACTTTTTCGGAGTTCGCGCATGACGGCCGGGTCTGCCGCGCCAGATTCTGCGCTCACGACATCTGCGAAATCGCCTCGGGATGCGTGCAAGACCGTAAAGCTGAACACGGCGATAGCGATGAGCAGCGGGATGGCGTGGAGCAGACGGCGGCCGACAAAGATCAGATAGGACATGAATGTCGCGGCTCCTGCCTGGCTCCGAAATCCGAATATGTAATCGACAGCGCGCCACAGTCGATCTTTGGCTGCGTAGGGCAGATGGCGTCTGAACAGGCAACGCAGCTGCTACCGCGCGAAGACTGGCGTAGGGTCCCAAGCGGCTGCAATCACCAGGCCGGTTGAACCGCTGACGCTGTGTATCCTGAGCCTGGACGTTGCGCGCCATTACCCGACAGCCAAGACCATCATGGGCCGGCTACGAACGATCATGACTAGGATATGGGTGGAGCAGCGTCGTTGGGGGCATTGGTTCTGGGTTTCATGCGAGAGCTTGCGGACGACCAACGCTAGTCCCGGCATATTCCATTCATAGCTACCAAATCAGGTAGGGTGGGCAATCGTACGAAGGATGGTGCCGCGCCATTTGTCGGCGGAGTCGACTAAAGCAGCGGATGACGGGAACCGCGTTGCGCGCAATACTCGGCCATTGTCGCATTTCCGATGGACCGTGCCGTCGGCTCGGCGGACAGGGGCTTCTTGAACGGGGCCGACTGCGGCGGTTCGGGGGAGGCTTGATGATTGCCAGGTGAATTCAGGGCGCGCAATGGACAGGCGGAGAGAAAACAGAACCGCATGATGTTCGTTGAGGTTCTGTCCACGCATAGCGTGGCAAGCCATAACCTATCAGAATGGCCTTTCCCCATTTTGGAATTTGACAGGAATATGGCGACATTGCATCTTAAGGTTGCGTGTGAAGGTGGGGCGAATGCCGGTAAGGAGTTTCCGGCCCGCTCGGTGAGGGTGGTGATCCTAGGTGCATTGCTGCGGCGCGCCACCAGAGCCGAAGGGGCCGGGCATCGGCGCGACAGGCTGAAAGATCGCATTGTGGTGTTTGGGTCGGCGCAATTTGGAAGCGAGAGTATAACAGAACCGTATGATGTTCGGAATTGATGATATTGGACACGAAGTTTCAGCTTTGTAGATTGAGCAGGGGCAAGGCCCATTTATCGGTCACCTCCGGTGTTGCCCCTATCTCAGGCGCGGGAAGTCAGCATGGTTAGCCCAGCATCGTTGTTCGAGGTTGAGACGGCCGGTTTACACGGACGGTCGTCGTGGCCGGCGGACAGGCCGGCACAACCCGGAGCCATCAAGCAACAAGCTGTGCGTCGAGCGGACCTGTTGTTTGCCTCCGAGATTCTGCGGAGTTTGCGAGATGGTCTGACGCCCGCCCAACGCGTGCTCGAGTGTTCCGGCTTTGTCGAGCATTGGATGATCGCATCCCGTGATGATGTGTATTTACTGGAGGGGACGGTCTGGCGGCTGCCATTCTCGCTCAGCAGGATAGCGACGCCGCTCTTGGCGATCGATCCGCTCGCAGGCTGGGCCCGCACCGTCGATGAATGGCTCACTATCAGCCCGTGCCTCAACGCGGTAGCTACGGCGGTTCAACCGACTGCCATTGCCGATCGGGCAGCGCGATGGCT
>Ga0302323_100003039_pt1 | contig 13636 bp, 8 predicted proteins | sample Fen_T0_3_FD_201950 | JGI IMG/M metagenome (GOLD analysis project Ga0302323, IMG submission 201950) | Peat permafrost microbial communities from Stordalen Mire near Abisko, Sweden - Fen_T0_3 | ecosystem: Environmental > Terrestrial > Soil > Wetlands > Permafrost | place: Sweden: Abisko... | reverse complement strand
GAAAAATCGATGGGCAGCCTACACGCGTGTCAAGTAACAGAAATGACATTATCGAATTTGTAATAAGCCGAAGCAACGGCAGCGGGCGCGGGGTTTGCGGTCGGGTGCCTTCCCCACCTTTTGGGAAAGGGAGGGAACGAAAACCTCGCAGCCGTCTGAAGGGTGGAGAACCGCTTCAGCGGTGCACTCGTGGCCAGCCAGGGCGCCCGGCTCTACAGGCCTGCTGAAAACCTCGTCGCGAGCCGGCTTCGTGTCAGGGCATGACTTTACAGCTGCTGAAAAACTCGCATTCGCGACGGATTCGTAGCAAGGCACGACTTAGTCGTGCCGCAACGGGCTGAGAATAGTTGCTGGGCTTAGAGTCTGTGTGCGTACTCGGTTTCTGGATTTGCAGTGGGAGAAAGTGACAAAATCGCCGGTGGTCTAGCCGCGAAGCGGCGGCACCGTTCTCACACAGACTCTTTCCCCTGCGGCTTTCTCACCCGCCAGAAAGGACTTTTCAAGCAGCCTCTTTAGTCGTGCCGATAAGTCGTTTATTTTCGATCCGCTGAGGGGACTTCAGTCCCCGAGGCCCGTCCTTCGTACACTCTTTCAGCAACCTCTTTAGCCGCTGAGATAATTCCCCTTATCACCAGCCACTGTGTCCTGCGTCCTATCCCGTCAGACCCCAGTTCGATAAAACATGCAACGGGATTGCTGTCCCTCGTTTGCCCGCTGCGGCGAGGAATGCATCGCTCTTTGACAACATCGGCTCTTTGATAGCTAGTAATTGTCGCTCTCGGAGTTCCTGCTGTTTGTCATGACGAGATCGACTGCCGGCGGGGCGCTCGCTTCTTGATTTGACTGTCGTGGTATTGTTTAGTAGCTATGTAGTTATGTATATCTGTATTCATAATTTGCAGAAAGCCAATTAACTTAATGAATTAAAATAGTAATACAATATGTGAAATAGTGTTATAGCTACGTATAACAAATAGGAAGAATTGATTTTTGGAGGCTCGGCACTAACGTTCTCGGACGCTTTAGGTGTCAGTTAGGAACGATCTCCGTCACACCCACCTGTGACAAAGGCTCTCGCGCCCGCGTGAGGCAACCCGGCAAACTGTAGATGTTACCCTTATGGCCACCTCGGTTCACGCCACCACCCCCGCGATCACCGATCGTCTTCGCGCTCTCGAGAGACTAATCGGCAACACGCCCCTGCTCGCCATCGACTACGAACTGCAAGGCCGCAAGCGCACCATATACGCCAAAAGCGAGCAGATGAACCTCACCGGCAGCATCAAAGACCGGATGGCGCTGCACATCATCCGCAAGGCGTACGCCGAAGGCCGCCTGCACGCCGGAGACACGATTGCCGAAGCCACCAGCGGCAACACCGGCATCGCCTTTGCCGCCGTAGGCCGCGCGCTCGGACACCCGGTGACCATCTTCATGCCCAACTGGATGAGCCGCGAGCGCATGGACCTGATCCACAGCCTGGGAGCGAATATCATTCCCGTGACCAAGCAGCAAGGCGGATTCCTGGGCAGTATCCGCATGTCGGAAGAGCTGGCGATGGAGCGCGAAGACGTCTTCCTGCCGCGCCAGTTTTCCAACACCGCCAACGTGGAAGCCCACGCCCAAACCACCGGCCCCGAGCTCTACCTGCAACTCAAGTCCGAAGGACTAGTCCCCGACGCCTTCGTTGCCGGCGTGGGCACCGGCGGCACAGTCATGGGCGTAGGCCGCTATCTCAAGCAACAGAACCCCGCCACCCGCGTTTATCCCGTGGAGCCCTCAGAGTCACCCACTCTCTCCACCGGTTGCAAGGTGGGTCAGCATCGCATCCAGGGGATTTCCGATGAGTTTGTCCCCGCGATTCTGCAATTGGACGACCTCGATCCCGTCATCGACGTCAGCGACGGCGATTCCATCCTGATGGCGCAGAAACTGGCCGCCGAGTTAGGTATCGCGGTCGGTATCAGTTCCGGTGCCAACTTCCTGGCCGCCGTCAAAGCGCAGGATGGACTCGGCGAGGACGCCGTCGTCGCTACGGTATTCGCAGACGACAACAAGAAATACCTCAGCACCGACCTGCTGCGCGATGAACCGGTCAAGTCCTATTACCGCACGCAGGGCATCACGCTCACCGGATTCCGCACCGTCCGTCGGGTCTGCAACGTGTGCTGCGACGCTGAAGGCTGCGATCAGAAAACAATGATCGACTGAAGCCGGTTTTAAGAACCTGCTTGGAAGGGATCGGTGTCAGAGCGTCGCAAGGATTCCCTTGGTTTTGTCATCACGAGCGGACCTTAGTCCGCGAGGGGATGCGCTTTCCCCACTTGTTGCCTTAGTCACTTTTCTTGCGCATGTTGCCATTTACCTCCTGCGCCAAACGGAATAGATTTTCACTTAGGCATAGACCATTCCAAAATCTATCGGCAGGTGCACTCTTTCTGGAGGTCCTATGAAACTCGATTGGCTCGTGAAGTCGCTGCTGTTTGCAATCGTGATGTTGCTGGGCGTTCTGGCATTCCGCCCAGTCGTGCAACCCCCGACGGTGATGGCCCAGGATGGCTCGCCGTATCCATTCCACATCGAGCAGGGAATGGTGTCACTCCGCAAAGCAGACGGATCCACAACTTGGGGAAAGATAGCGGTCGACATGCGCAACGGTGACGTTTGGGGATTCCCTATGCAGGCTCAAAACACTCCGTATCCGGTGTATGGCCCCAGCGACTCTCCCAAAGTCTCGCATCCTCTGTATCTGGGGAAGATGGCTCTCAGCGAAGCTACCCGGTAACCTGCGTTGTGTGCGCAACCTTACTCCGGCGCGATGGTTATACTGCTGTGGATAGGAGCAGGTACAGATCGATGACGCGAATACGGTCGTTCCTGATTGTCGCAGTCCTCACCATCCCTTTGTTGTGCGCGCATGGTCTATCGGCATCGCCCGCGGCCGCCGCCACTGCTATCGCCAAGAGTGCCGACGTCACCATCGCCGGCGACGCGCCATGGATCGATACCGGGATGGACGTGAACGCCGGCGACAAGCTGCACATCACCGCTAAGGGTACCGTCGATTTCAGTGACAAGACGGGTGTCGGTCCCGCAGGCGCACAGCGCGGATGGGCGGACACTCTTCGCGCCCTCAGCGTGTCCAGTGCTGGTCGTGGGGCTTTGGTGGGTCAGATCGGCAACGATCGAGCGGCTACGCCGTTTCTTGTGGGGGTTGAAGGCACCATTACATCACCCACGAATGGCCGTCTTTATTTGGGTGTGAATCAGGATCAATTCTCCAAACCGACGGCCGGGAAATTCGAAGTCCACATCGACCGCACGGCAGCTCCCGCAGCCGCCGCCAACCCGACCAACTATGATTTCAGGCCGCTGTTCGCGGTCGTCGATCAGAAGTTGCCCTACCGCGTGACCGATCAGGCTGCCGCGGGCGGTAACGAGGGCGATCTGGTGAATTTTGTGCTGGTCGGTGACGAGAAACAGGTCACCAACGCCTTCAAGTCCGCAGGTTGGATACTGCCCGACAAGACCAATCAGGATGCGGTAGTCAGCGCCATAATGGCGACCCTCCAGAAGCAGGCCTACGTCACCGTCCCCATGAGCACGCTTTATCTATTCGGCCGCGGTCAAGACTACGGCTACGCTCGCGCTGAGGCGGTGAAAGTGATCGGAGAGCGCGACCACTTCCGCATCTGGAAGACGCCGTTCAAGGGACCCAAGGGCGAGATCCTGTGGGCCGGAGCCGGCACCCACGACATCGGTATCGAGAAGGACAACCGCAAAGAGAATGCCATCACCCACAAGATCGACCCTGCCATCGACGGCGAACGCGACTTCATTGCCTCAACACTTCAGCAAGAAGGATTAGTGCAGGCCACCGGCTACCTGGATCGCCCCAAGCAGATCAAGGAAACCAAGACCGCCACCGGAGGCTCCATCAAGACCGACGGTCGTACGCTGGTGATCGTGCTGAAGCCGTAAATGCGCTGGTCATCTCCGCAGGATGGCTTCGCGGACCATGAACCAACGGCCGGGCTCCCATCGGGAATCCGGCCGTTTTGCTTCAGACGAAGGAAGAACTGACTAGAACGTCGGCAACGCTGAGCCGGCATCTCCGAACTTGTACGAGCCCAGCATCTTCAGGTAATTCCCGCGTAGGAACGCCGTCGGGTCTTCGATGTTCACCAGGCTCATGCTGCCGCGCATCTGCTTGATGGACTGGTACTCATGCTCCTCCATCCACCGCTCCATGCCCGCCAGCACGACTCCAATGTGCTCGATGCCGTACTTGAGCAGCGCCGAGGTCAGCATGGCCACGTGGGCGCCGGCCATCATCGCCTTCAGCACGTCGGTTGAGTCGTGCACGCCGCCCGTGATGGCGATGTAGGTCTCGACCTGGTGATATAGAATCGCTGCCCAATGCAACCGCAGCCGCAGTTCGTGCGGACTGCTCAACACCAGGTTCGGCGTGACTTCCATCTCCTCAATGTCAAAGTCAGGCTGATAGAAGCGATTGAAGATCACCACACCATCGGCGCCCGCTCCTGACAATTGCTTCACGAAGTTCGCCGGTGAGGTGAAGTAGGGGCCGAGCTTCACTGACACCGGGATCTTCACCGCCTTGCGGACGGCGCGCACCAACTCGCAATAGCCGTGCTCCAACTGCTCCGCCGTCACCGAAGGATCAGTCGGAATGTTAAAGATGTTGAGCTCCAGAGCGTCCGCTCCTGCCTCTTCCATGTGTGCCGCATATCGGGTCCAGCCGCCACGGGAATTTCCGTTCAGGCTGGCGATAATGGGAACATCCACCGTCTTCTTCGCCTTGTAGAGCAAATCGATGTAGCGGTCCGGGCCGATCTGGTACTTCGGCATGTCGGGCAGGTAGGTTGTGGATTCGGCATAGCTGTTGGTGCCGTATTCCATTGCGGCGTCCAGGTTTTCGCTCTCGGCTTCGATCTGCTCCTCGAACAGCGAATACATCACGATGGCCGAGGCTCCTGCATCGCGCAGCCGCTCGAAGTTCTCGAGCTTCTCGGTCAGCGGCGAGGCTGAGACAACAATGGGGTTCTTCAGTTTCAGCCCAAGGTAGTTGGTAGTCAGGTCAATCATAACTTTCTCTCCTCGCTACTTCTCGAAGCTCATAGCGGCCATGTGCTGGTACAGCTTCCAGCGCTCGTTGACGTTGTCCTGCGCCTGATGCAACAGGAGTTTGGCTTCCTCGGGATCGCTGCTGACCAGCATGGTGTACCGGGCCTCGTTGTAGATGTACTTATCCAGCGGGATGCTCGGTGCCCGCGAATCCAGCTGGAAGGGGTTCTTGCCTTCCTTCGCCAGGCCGGGGTTGTAGCGGAACAGCGGCCAGTGACCCGACAACACCGCGTTCTTCTGTTGCTCGATGCCGTGCACCATGTCATACCCGTGTGCGATGCAGTGGCTGTACGCGATGATGAGTGACGGCCCGTCGTGCGCTTCCGCCTCGGCGAAGGCCTTCATGGTCTGGCCGTCGCTGCCGCCCATCGCGATGTGCGCCACGTATGCACGCCCGTAATTCATCGCCATCATGGCAATGTCTTTTTTGGGGATGCGCTTGCCGCCCGCGGCAAACTTCGCCACCGCACCGAGAGGTGTTGACTTCGACATCTGTCCGCCGGTATTGGAGTAAACCTCGGTGTCGAGCAGCAGGATGTTGACGTTAGCAGTGGAAGCCAGCACGTGGTCCAGTCCGCCGAAGCCGATGTCATAGCCCCAGCCATCGCCACCGATGATCCAGACGCTCTTCTTGACCAGTTCATCGGCGACGGCGAGCAGGTCGCGAGCTGCCGGTGTCTTGTTGCCGGCCAGCTTCTCCTTCAGCGCCTTTACCCGGTCGCGCTGCGCGAAGATGCCTGGTTCCGTTGACTGGTCGGCGCTCAGCAAGCCAACGGCAAGCTCTTCGCCGATCACGGACGCCATCCGCTGTACCAGTTCCTCTGCGTACTCCTTCTGCTTGTCCACCGCCAGCCGCATGCCCATACCGAACTCGGCGTTGTCTTCAAACAGCGAGTTGGACCAGGCTGGCCCGCGGCCTTCTTTGTTTACGGTGTAAGGTGTCGTCGGCAGGTTACCGCCGTAGATCGAGGAGCAACCGGTTGCGTTGGCGATCAGCGCGCGGTCGCCAAACATCTGCGTCATCACCTTGATGTATGGGGTCTCGCCGCAACCCGAGCAGGCACCGGAGAACTCGAACAGCGGCTCCAGCAGTTGCGCGTCTTTCACCTGCGCATGTGCTAGCTTTTCGCGCGACAGCTCAGGCAGCGACAGGAAGTAGCTCCAGTACTCGTTGTACTTCTCGCGCAGCGGAGGCTGAGCTTCCATATTGATCGCACGGTGTTTGGCTTCGCTCTTGCTCTTTGCAGGGCAGACTTCGACGCACAGTCCGCAACCCGTGCAGTCTTCCGGAGCCACCTGCAACGTGTACTTCAGGTCCGTGAACTCACGCCACTTGGGAGCTGCCGTCTGGAAGCCTTCGGGTGCGTGATTGATCGCCGCCGGGTCGTAAACCTTGGCGCGGATCACAGCGTGCGGGCAAACCATCACGCACTTGCCGCACTGGATGCAAAGCTGCTCGTCCCATACCGGAATTTCCAGAGCGATGTTGCGCTTCTCCCACTGCGTGGTCGCGGTGGGGAACGTGCCGTCGATGGGCATGGCGCTGACCGGAATGAGATCGCCATCGCCGGAGATCATCAAGCCTTCGACGTCTCGCACAAACTCGGGCGCGTTGGCCGGAACCGCTGGCCGCAGCTCAAACTTCGAGGTGATCGCGCTGGGCACCTTCACTTCGTGCAGGTTTTCCAGCGAAGCATCGACCGCCGCGAAGTTCTTGCGGACTACCGATTCTCCGCGCTTGCCGTAGGTCTTCTCGATCGAGTGCTTGATGCTGGCAATCGCTTCTTCCCGCGGCAACACGCCGCTGATGGCGAAGAAGCAGGTTTGCATGACGGTGTTGATGCGTCCGCCCATGCCGGCCGCACGCGCAACTTCCACTGCGTCGATTACGTAAAACCTCAGCTTCTTGTCGATGATGGTCTTCTGCGCCGAACGCGGCAGGTTGTCCCAGACTTCCTCCGGTCCAAACGGGCTGTTCAACAGGAAGACCGAGCCCGGATCGGCAGCTCGCAACACGTCGAGCCGCTCCATGAAGCTGAACTGATGGCAGCCCACGAAGTTCGCCGACGAGATGAGATACGTCGAGTGGATAGGCTTCTTGCTAAAGCGCAGGTGTGAGGTTGTGACCGAACCCGATTTCTTCGAGTCGTACACGAAGTAACCCTGCACGTTGAGGTCGGTATCTTCGCCGATGATCTTGATGGTGTTCTTGTTGGCGCCCACCGTGCCGTCCGCGCCCAGGCCGAAGAACATGGCGCGAACCGTGTCCGTTGACTCGGTCGAAAACGTTGGGTCGTACGTAAGACTGGTGTGCGTAACGTCGTCGATGATGCCGATGGTGAAATGGTTCTGCGGAGTCGGCTTGGTCAGCTCTTCGTAAATACGAACCACCATGGCGGGAGTGAACTCTTTCGACGACAGTCCGTACCGCCCGCCGACTACCTTGGGGAACGCCGCCAGCTTGCACTTGCCGGCTGTGAAGCCCTCGGTCAGGGCAGTGACGATGTCCTGATACAGCGGCTCTCCGATGCTGCCCGGCTCCTTGGTGCGGTCCAGAACCGCGACGCTCTTTACCGTCTTGGGCAACGCTTCCAGGAAGTGATCCAGCGAGAACGGACGCACCAGGCGAACCTTGAGCACGCCGACTTTCTTGCCTTGCGCTGTCAAGTAATCGACTGTTTCGTGGACTGCCTCCGCTCCCGAGCCCATGATGATGATCACCTGTTCCGCGTCAGCCGCGCCGACGTATTCAAACAGGCGGTACTGGCGGCCGACGATTGCCGCGAACTTCTCCATCGCGTTCTGCACAATCGTGGGGCAGGCAATGTAGTAGGGGTTAACCGCTTCGCGGCCCTGGAAATAAACGTCCGGATTCTGCGCCGATCCGCGCAATACCGGATGGTCGGGCGAAAGCGCGCGCGAGCGATGTGCGCGCACCAGGTCGTCGTCGATCATGGCCCGCATATCGTCAAGACTCAGCTCTTCAATCTTGGAAACTTCGTGCGAGGTACGGAAGCCATCGAAGAAATGCAGGAAGGGGATTCGCGATTCCAGCGTCGCGGCATGTGCAACCAGGGCCAGGTCCATGGCTTCCTGGACCGAGTTCGAAGACAGCAGCGCGAATCCGGTTTGGCGGGTGGCCATCACGTCCTGGTGATCGCCGAAGATCGACAGCGCCTGCGCTGCTACTGCGCGAGCCGCCACGTGAATGACGGTCGGTGTGAGTTCGCCCGCGATCTTATACATGTTGGGAATCATCAGCAGCAGGCCCTGTGACGACGTGAAGGTCGTACCCAACGCGCCAGCCTGCAATGCGCCGTGCAACGCTCCGGCGGCGCCGCCTTCGCTCTGCATCTCGATCACTTTGGGGACCGTGCCCCAGATGTTCTTCTCGCCCACCGACGACCAAGCGTCGGACGACTCTCCCATGGGAGACGAGGGCGTAATCGGGTAGATGGCAGCGACTTCGCTAACGTGGTACGCCACGTGGGCGACAGCCTCATTGCCGTCAAGCGTTACCTTATTTCGGGCCGTCTTGCCCTTGCCGCCTTCCTCGCCGATGGGCGAGGGCTCTTCGGCGTTGATTCCACCGCGCGCTTGAGCTTCATTGGCATCTTTGCGGGATTCGACGGAACTAGCTTCTGTTTCAGTAGTTTTCACTTCAGTTATCTCCGAGATCGTTGTAAGTGCACGGTCTGTTATGCGGAAAGAAGGTCGATACTCCATACGATACGGGGCAGCATGGCCAAGCGGCTGTGACCCAGGTACTAACAACCCTGTGACCTGTGTCACATACACATGTTTATTTGCTGTGGGTTGCAGCCCTTGCGGGGTTGACACCCCGGTTCCTCCCCTTTACGCTTCGGTGTCGTTCGGGGGGTCCCCTCATGAAACTCGCAATCCTGCTGTTGCTTCTCTGCCTTACCTTGATTTTTGCCGCCTGGGCTTACGCTCAATCGACGGAGTCGCAACATGCCGACGTAGTCACGACCGTCTCGCCACTACCGGATGGCCTTGAGATAACGATGGGGAGGACCGTGCTTCGCATTACTGCCCTCAATCCCAACGTTGTCCGCTTCCGCTATGCGCACGACGGCCCATTCCGCCCCGACGAGTCATTCGCCGTGGTCAAGGACACAGGCTTTACGGCTCCCGCTGTGAAGGTGACCGACAAGGGGCCCGAGGTAGTAATGCAGACCGGAGAACTCAGTGTGGTGGTCAACAAGTCTTCGCTGGCGGTAACCATCTACGATGCGGCGGGCCGGCTGATCCTGATGGACCGCTCCGACGTTCCCTTCACGTTTACTCCCGAGGGCTTTCAGTCGTGGAAGCGTATGCCCGACGACGAACACTATTACGGATTGGGCGACAAGGCCGTCTCCGAGGACCGCCGCCAGCACGGCTTCTCGATGTGGAACACCGATGTCCCCATGTGGGAGGAGTCGACTGACCCCCTGTACAAGAGCATTCCGTTTTTCATGGGAGTACGCCAGGGCAATGCCTACGGCATTTTCTTCGACAATACGTTTCGCAGTAATTTCCAGTTCGGCAAATTCAACGATGGTTTCTATTCGTTTGGAGCGCCGGGCGGAGAACTGAATTATTACTTCATCAATGGACCTCGTCCCAAGAGGGTGGTTGGCACCTTCGCCGCCCTCACTGGCCGCACTCCGCTGCCACCGCTGTTCACCCTGGGCTACCAGCAATGCCGCTGGAGCTACATGTCCGAGGCGCGCGTGCGTGAAGTAACCAGTGGCTTCCGCAAGCGGAGCATTCCCGCCGACGTGATCTATCTCGACATCGACTACCAGGACCGCAATCGGCCGTTCACGGTGAATCGCCAGACTTTTCCGACCCTTGAGCAGATGGTCAAGGACCTCGGGCAGGAAGGCTGGAAGACCGTTCTGATTACCGATCTGCACATCGCCGCCGTCCCCGGCTACAAACCGTTCGACGAGGGTAACAAGGCCGGCTATTTTGTGAAGAATCCCGATGGCACCAACTTTGTAGGGCCGGTGTGGCCGGGCCCAAGCGTATTTCCCGACTTCACCCGCTCTGAAGTGCGCAAGTGGTGGGGATCGCTCTACGCCGACTTCGTGAAGATGGGCGTGCGCGGCTTCTGGAACGACATGAACGAGCCGTCCGTGTTCTTCCGCGCCGACAAGACGATGCCGCTCGATGTGGTGAGTTCGGTCGAAGGTCGAAAGACCGACCAGCGCGAGATCCACAACGTGTTTGGGCTGGAGAATGTTCACGCCACGTACGAGGGACTGCTGGCACTTGCTCCCGACGTGCGTCCGTTTGTGCTGACCCGCGCTGCCTACGCCGGAGCGCAACGCTATGCCGCCACCTGGACCGGTGACAACCAGGCCACGTGGAACCACATGCGCCTGTCGCTGCCCACGGTCACGGGGCTTGGAGTGTCAGGCTATGCGTTCGTCGGCGTCGATGTTGGCGGATTTTCGGGTTCGCCGACGCCCGAGTTGCTGACTCGCTGGACCGCTCTCGGAACATTCCTTCCCATCGACCGCAACCACGCCGCCAAGGGAACGCGCGACCGCGAGCCCTGGGTGGATGGGCCGGAGCACGAGGCCATCCGCAAGAAGTTCATCGAGGAGCGCTACCGTCTGCTGCCGTACATCTACACCAGCATGGAGGAGACTTCGCGCACCGGAGTTCCGCTGATGCGGCTGATGGTGCTCGACTATCCCGATGACCCGCGCATGACCGGCCGCGAAGCCGAAGGCCAGTACATGTTCGGCAACAACCTGCTGGTCGCTCCCAAGGTCAAAGAGTTTGTGGATGGCTACGACATGCTGGTGCCGGAGGGCGTGTGGTTCGACTACTGGACCGGACAGCGGGTCGCGCTGACGAACCAGGACAATCCGGAAATGAAGGGCAAGCTGCACCTCAATCCCAAACTCGACGAGATCCCGGTCTTCGTGCGTGCGGGATCGATCATTCCGCGCCAGCCGCTGGTGCAGAACACCAGCGAGAAACCAAAAGGCCCCCTTGAGTTGCGCGTCTATCCCGGGCCCAAATGCATGGACTACATCTACTCCGATGACGGCAGCAGTTTCGGCTATAAGCGTGGCGAATATTACCGCGCCCAGCTCAGTTGCGAGTCATCGGGCAACTCGGTGAAGGTCGCGATCGCCGCGGGAGAAGGGAAGTACATCCCGTGGTGGACTTCCTACAATATGGTAGTTGCTGATGCGCCCAAGGCTCCGGCCTCAGTCGCAGTGGGCGGTCAGCCGGTCAGCAACTTCCACTACGACGCCAAAAGTAAGAGCGTGTCCGTGACGGTGCCCTTCTCACAGGCCCCCAACGAGGTCGTGATCCAGTACTGAGTGAGCACCGTCGGTCGCGGTTTCCCCTGACGGGACTAACCCTTCTTCTGGAGTTGTGCCAGTTGGGCAAGCACCTGTTCGCTGTGCTGATTGATGTCGGCGTCCACGTCGGTATAGACCTGCACGATTTTGCCCTCGGGACTGATGATGAACGTATATCGCTTGGAATACTTCACCAGGCCCATGTTGGTCAGAGCATCATACTCGTCTGAGACCTTGTGATCGGTGTCGGCCAGGAGTTTGAAAGTCAGTCCCTCTTTCGTGCAGAACTCCTGGTGCGACTTGGTGTCGTCCACGCTGACTCCCAGAACCACCGCGTTCAGTGCCTGGAACTTCGCCTGGTCGCGCTGAAAATTGTGCGCTTCGATGGTGCATCCTTTGGTCATGTCCCTGGGATAGAAGTACAGCACCACCCACTTGCCGTGGAACTGCGACAGGCTGATAGGATTGCCGTCCTGCGAATTGAGCGTAAAGCCGGGGGCGACGCTGCCAACGGTCGGAACCGGCGCCGCAAAGACTGTGGTGACAAGCAATACGGCGAGCAGACCAGCCGCGGCAAAGTATCCAAGCTGTTTCATCATGTGCGTGTTTCTCCTGAAGGAATAGGTGAGGTACTAGTGTCGGTTACCTTTGAACCCATTTTGATGCAGAAATGACCTGGACGATTCGATTTCAGGTACTGATCCGAACACCAGCATGCGCAGATTGCCTCCGCCTTAGGGAGCACCCACAAGATCTCCGTCACACGGATGGGCGTGCTTGGTCACAGAACCTTTGGTCGGGATCGCATAGAATCTGCTTGTCCGCGGTTATGCTGGTCGGGCACATTGGTCGATCAGCCCTGATTGGAGGCGCGTTGTGAAAATCAGCCGCTCGCTACCGGCATTTGTTGGATTATTTCTCATGGTTGCGGTTTGCAGCATGTCCGCGCAAGATCCTCCCCAGGGCTCGATACTGCTGAAGGGCCCCTCGATGGGAGGAGTAAAGTTTCCCCACGCGGCACATCTCAAGGTGGCGGGGAAATGCGAGGTCTGCCATCACCCCTCGAAGCCCCAGAAGTCCCTTACATCGCCGCAGCAGGCCTGTACCGATTGCCACACCAAACCGCCCACTCCTCCGGTGACCACCGGACTCCCGGCGGCATTTCACAATCCCACTGCCAGCGCAGGCCTGTGTATTACCTGCCACAAGACAGAGAACAGTCACGGCAAAGCAGCGCCGACAAAATGCGCTGATTGTCACAAGAAAGAGAATTCCTAGACCCGACGACCCTGCGCAAGCGGGCATTCGATTCACTGTCTCAATGTATCCCCAACGTCGTTCTGGCGTTCCGCACCATCTCGGTATAAAACTCATCGGCTCCGTTGAACATGATCTGTATTCCGATGCAGACCAGGATGAACGCAGATAACCGCACGACGATACTGGTTCCGTTGGGACCGAAAAATCGTTCCAGTCCATCGGAAAATCGATAGCAGAGGTAAATCGTCAAACCGATGAGTACAATCCCGATGGTTGAGACCAGGGCGCTCTGGAGAAGCCGCATGTGGCTTTCTTCGTGGACATTGCTACCTAGCGTGATCGCAACCGCAATCGATCCCGGGCCCACCGTGAGGGGCAAGGTTAACGGGTAAAAGGCCTGCGATAGAATCGTCTCGCTGCTGGGCCGGGCTGGCACCTGGCGTTCCGCGATATCGCTCTGCTGGTTGAGGATTCGCCAGCCCGAAATCATCACGATCAACCCTCCGCCCATCTGCACCGCTCCCAGGCTAACGCCGAAGAAGTCGAGGACGTAAGACCCGATGAAGAGGGACGCGATCAGCAGGACGATTCCATTCACCGCCACCCTCATCGCGACGGTGCGCCGGACCCCCACGTCGTAGTTTTCCAGGAGGCCCGCGAAGATGGGCGCCATCCCCAGCGGATTAACGATGGGAAGCAGGGCTGCATACACCAACAGGATGTTGCGGACGATCGCGTACATGGGAGCAATCAGAATAGCCGAAATAGCAGTTCACTGTGCAAAGAGTCACGAGTGTTTGACCTCGCGCTGTTTTGTGGGTTCAATGGGAGAACCATTCGCGGAGAGAATCACAACTGATGAGCCAGAAGAAGGGAATCCCCGCCCGCACCTTCGG
>Ga0302323_100003037_pt1 | contig 13652 bp, 11 predicted proteins | sample Fen_T0_3_FD_201950 | JGI IMG/M metagenome (GOLD analysis project Ga0302323, IMG submission 201950) | Peat permafrost microbial communities from Stordalen Mire near Abisko, Sweden - Fen_T0_3 | ecosystem: Environmental > Terrestrial > Soil > Wetlands > Permafrost | place: Sweden: Abisko... | reverse complement strand
TGCCACTGGTCCCTGCGCTGGCTGGGTCTGCTAGTGACATGCGTGAGCTGGCACAGCCGCCGAGTGTAGAATCGTCGTTGAAAGGATGACGGTGATGCGCCTCTTCCAGCTCCGCGCCGCTGCCACAACAATGCCGCTCCTGTTTGCAGCGGCCTGCGCCTCTCCGGACCCCAGCAAGGAGCTCAAAGTCGCGGACGTGGAGACCTACTGGGTCATCCAGTCGAAGACGGGGGACATGACTCACATTACTCCAGCGGTGCGTCTGCGCCTCGCGAACGCAGGCACTCGCACTTGGCGCGCGATCTATCTCAGCGCCGCTTTCCGCCTCGTCAACCAGAAGAAAGAAGAGTGGGGCAGCGGCTGGGCACGCGTACCGGCACCTGGCAAGGTCCTCAAGCCGGGCGAGCAGCTGCTGGTCGTGATGGTCGCGGATGAAGGACGTTACCACTCCACAGGGCCGGCCGAGAGCATGTTCAACCACCCCAAGTTCGTGGACGCGCAGGTCGAGGTCTACGCGCAAATGGCCGGCTCCAAACAGACAAAACTCCTCGAGACCCGCGTCGAACGCCGTATCGGCGCACGCGGTGTCCAGGAATATCTGCACTAGACGCCGGCCGCGCCTCGCTGTGCAGTGTTCGTCTGGTGCTGACCCGCGGCGTCGCGTCTCACGTTGCCAACGTCCGCGGCGGGCGTCCGTGCGCTGTCATAGCAGCGCCGTCCCGATTCGAGACGGAGGCTATACTGGGGGCGCTTGTGACGGTCGCGGCCCACCAAACGCACGCCAAGAAACCACACCACAAGCGCGAGGTCTACATCGACGCCTTTCGCGGCTTAATGGCACTGGTAATGGTGCAAGGCCACGTCTTCACGGCGCTACTCTCGCCAACGCTGCAGACAAACCCGCTCGTCATCTTCCAGAACGTCTTCCACGGCTCGACCGCACCGGGCTTTCTCTTCGCCTCGGGCTTCGTCGCTGGTTTGCCGCGCGCGCCACTCTCGCTGCACGCCAGCCTCAGGCGCGCCTGGCGGCTGCTCTTCATCCTCGGCGTCGGGTACTTCATTCACTTGCCGTACTTCTCCTTCTGGAAGACGCTCGGCGCTTCACCCGTCGAGCTGGCCGCGCTCTTTGCCTGCGACGCACTGCAAGTGATCGCCCTGACCCAGCTGCTCGTGATCTTGCTGCAGGGAATCGCCGGGGTACGCTGGACCCTTCTTGCTGGAATCGTGGCCCTGATCGTGATCGTGGTTTCGCCTTGGATCTGGGCTGGAAACGCCGCGGACCACGTGCCGGCCGCGTTGGGCGCCTACCTCGACGCCCGCTCCGGCTCGCGTTTCCCGTTCTTTCCGTTCGCCGCGTTTGTGCTCGCCGGCACAGTGGTTGGCGCGGTCATTGGTCGGCAGGAGCCGCACAGGCGCCACCGCCGCCAGGTGATTGCGGGCGTCGCGCTGCTTGCTGGAGGATGGCTGCTGTCGTTTCCACTGCAGCCGTACGTGGATTTCTGGGGACCGTCACCCGCCTACAGCTTGATGCGCATCGGCGGCCTCGTGCTGCTGCTGCGGTTCGTGGAGTTTGTCGCTGATCGCGACTGGCCCGGAGTGGCTGCGTTGGCCCTGCTGGGCCATGAGACCTTGCAGGTCTTCGTCCTGCACCTCGAGCTCCTCTACGGTGGCGTGCTGTGGCCCGCCCCAGCGCTCTCGCCCTGGGCCGGGCAGCTCGGGTTGGCTGCTACGGCTGCGGTGCTGCTGGCCATGCTCCCCATCCTCTTCGTGGCTGCCTGGGCCTGGCACCGCCTGAAGATGCGGGCGCCGCGCGAGGCCTCGCTCTTGCTCGTCTTTGTCTCCACCTGGTTTCTGGTCGAGTACTTCACTCGCCCGTGGTGAACGGCCGCACTTGGGTCGGCGCTCAGAGCGCGGGCCGTGGTGTGAGCGCTTCGCAGCTCAACGCCTGGTAGATCTTGCCGCCTGTACCGAGCGGCCGCACCTTGAGCCTCAGGAAACGCTGGGATTGCCGCAGTAGGTCGAGGCTGCCCGTCAGCACGTACTGCTGCTGCGTGACAAAGTCATAGACGGACATCACGACGAAGGGCGACGGCAGATCTTCGATCCCGGCATCGTCGACAAAACCGCCAAACGCGAGCAAGCGTCGATAGTCGGCCGGGCTCAACCATGGTACGCGAGCCAGTCCCTTGCGGGGGCTGTGCGAGACAACCACGGCCGGCGCGATCTGCACATCTACGACCATGTCTTCGCGCGGCGTGAGCGCGGCGAGCGCCCTGGCCTCGGGCCGCGGCCAGTGCGATCGCGCGATCCCGGGAACGGCGAGCGAGGTGGCGAGAATGAGCACCGGGAGGGCGGCGCTCCACCAGAGCCCCGGACGTTCCGTGCTCGCCGCTGCTGGAGCATTCACAAAACGCCGCGGGCAGAGACCTAGGCCGAGCGCTGCGCCAAAGAAGGGATAGATGACGGCCAGACCACGGAAACTGGCGTCACCGTAGACGATCGGAACAGAAGCCAGCATAGCCAGTGCGCAGGCCAGCCAGAACAGCCGCTGCGTTTGGTCACTGCGGCGCGCGAGAAAGAAGACGCCCGCGGCGGTCGTGAGGATCAGCGGCGCCAGGCCGGCGAGCGCCGCGGCGCTCCCGGCACCAGGCGCCGCCTCGACTTCGAGCGTCGTGTGCTCGAACAGTGGCGCCAGGCTGATCGCGCCTGCGAGATTGGAGGGGAGCTTGCTGAGGAACTTCCTCAAGTTAGAGACCAGCGCGCGCGCGAAGTCCCCGGGCCGTTCGCGCAGGTTCTCGAAGGTCTTGTCATAGAGCCAGCGCGAGACCTCGCGATCGCCCTGCGCCCGCATGCTGGCCTCGCCATAGTCCTGCAGGAACTGCCGATAGTTGGAGCCGCTGCTCAAGCCGTAGAGCGTGTAGGCCGCCCTGGCTGAAAGGGAGCTCTCCCCCTTGCCGTAGGCGGCGTTGATCGCACCTGTCGACACAGCGCCGGCAACAGCCGCGACGAGGAGCAGGACAGCGACCCGTAAGCGGGCGCGCCGCGGCACAACGGCGATTCCCCAGAGGATGAACGCCGGTACGACGAGCTGCGGGCCAGGCCGCGCGCCCAGCGCGAGGCTGAGGGTGAAGACGCCGGCAGCCAGGATCAGCGGCTGCGCGACGGCAGCACGCGCGAGGAGCAATGCCAGCGCACAGGCAGCCAACGTCGCGCCAAGCGGCTCAGTGGCGAATGTGGGAAGAAAGCCTGCGGTCAGCCCCAGCGTGGCCGCGCAGGTCATGAGGGCTGACCAGGGACCGAGGCGCGCACCCACGACGCGGCCGAGGGCGAACAGTGCGAGCCCAAAGACGATGGCCTGGATCGTCAGGGCAAGGCGCACGTCGCCTCCGCTCACCAGCAGGCGCACAGCCAGCCATGCCGCGGTCAGCGGCCGGCGTTCGCTGTAAAGGCCGAAGTTGCCTTCGTTGAGCAGATGCAGCGCCCCTTCCAGGTGCAGCCGTGCGTCCTTCCAGGGGATGTGCCCGAGCTGCGAGGCGTGCGCCGTCAATGCGTCCGGCGGCCGCATGGTCCAGTGGCTCCACAGCGGCGCCAAGGCGACAACGATCGCGGCTACCCAGCCCCAGTGGGCGAGCGCCTGTCCGATAGTCCGCTCGCAGCAGAGCCAGCGCAGGCGGCGGACGCGATCACCGCGCCAACGGATCGCGAAGGATGTGAACGCGCCGACGAGCGCCAGCGTCGCGAGAACGCCCGGGACGGACGGCTGCAACCCGATCGCGGCCTCGCGTAGGGGCGGGGAAATGGCCACGAGGCCGGCCAAGCCGGTGCCGACGATGATCCGGCCGAGAAGCGCCAGCGCGCGTGGCCAGGTCATACCCCTTCCTCCACCATTGCAGGCGACGCAATGCACCTGCGACAACGCGGCGTGATTATAGAGCGCGGCGCGCTCGATCTACTCATTGCCGCTAGGGTGCCGACACGACGGTCTGGCGGCCGCTCGCCACAGCGTCGATCGGCTCCGCCACGGAGGACTCCGCCAAGATCACGCCAGCCAGCATGACGCTGCCGCCCACGAGCACTGCGCCGGTGAGAGCCTCGCCCGTCCAGAGTCGTGAGAAGAGCGCGGCGAACACCGGTTCCAGCGAGTAGATCAACGCCGCGTGCGTCGCGCTAGTGTGCCGTTGGAGAGCGATCTGCAGTGTGAAGTTCATCGCCGTGGCGGTGAGACCAAGGAACACCGCCGCCCAGAACACCGCCACCGGCGGTGCGGCGAGTGGTCGCTCGGTTGTCGAGGCGAGCGCTGCTGAGAGAACGGCGACAACGGCGATCTGGATCGCGCCGAGCGGCAACGCGGCGTGCCGACGCGAGTAGTGCGCAACCGCCAGGATGTGACCAGCAAAGACCACCGCGCAGGCGAGCGTGAGCAGATCACCGAACGCGCGGTGCGGAAGCGCCGCGTCCAGGGTCGCGCAACCGAGCTGCGGCAGGTGACAACCCCACGAGAGCACCGCCAGACCGACCAGGCCGAGCGCGACGCCCTGCCATACGCGGCCGGTAGGGCGCTGACCGAAGGCAATGCCGAGCACGGGCACCAAGACCACGCAAAGGCCCGTGATGAAGGCCGAGCGGGCAGGGGTCGTGTAGACGAGACCGGCCGTCTGCGTGAAGAAGCCACCGAAGAGCAGCAGGCCCAGTAGCAGGCCCGGGCCCAGGGCACGCCGCACTTGCTGGCGGTGGCGGAGTACCGGGACAAGCGCCAGCGCTGCGACGCCGAAGCGCAGCGCCAGAAAGCTGAGCACTCCATAGCGCGACACAGCGCCTTGTACGATGACGAAGCTCGTGCCCCACACAAGCGTGATCGTGATCAGGAGTGCATCGGCCCGTACGCGGTTCACGTGCGACCCCGTGGCGCCATTCGCAGAGGATATCCTCATCCCTGCCCGCATCGCAGCCGCTGGCGCGCCCGGGCGCGGCTCGGTTAGACTCACACAGTCGTGCGCTTCAAGGAGCATCATCTGCCGACGACGCAGTCCCGATCGCAGCAAGAAGAGACCGGCGGATCGACAGCCCTCCCGGCCGCGGGGACCTCGCGCGCCGACGGCACGCGAATGGATCTCACCGTCCTCCTGCTCACGCGCAACGAGGCCGAGAACTTGCGTCTGCTCGTGCCGAGCCTGCGGGAGGTCGTGGCCTCCCTGCGAGTGCAGTACGAGATAGTCATCGTCGATGACTCCGACGACGCGACGGCCCAGGTGGCGCGGGAATTGGGCTGCGTTGTGCTCGCGCAGGAGCACGTCGGGTACGGCGCGGCCTTTCGCCAGGGGCTGAACGCGGCCCGCGGCGATTTCGTGCTTACCATTGACGCCGACCACTCGCATCCGCCGCAGTTTCTGCGACAGATGTGGGCCTGCCGCGAGCGGGTCGACATCGTCATCGCGGCGCGCTACGTTCCGGGTGGCCGCGCGACAATGTCGCTCTCCCGGACGATCTTGAGCCGGGTGCTCAACTGGACGTTCGCGCGCGTGCTGACGCTCTCGCTCTCCGACCTCTCCAGCGGCTACCGCCTCTACCGGCGCGCGATCATCGCGTCGCTGCTTCCGCTGCGCGGCAAGGATTTCGACGTGCTCGAGGAGATACTCGTCAAGGCCTGGTGCGCCGGCTACCGCATCCAGGAAGTCGCGTTCGAGTACCGCCCGAGGCATGCCGGACGATCCAATGCCAGGGCGCTGAAGTTCGCTCGCTCGTATCTCGGAACGCTGGGCGCCCTCTGGGCCTTGCGGAACAGCGCGGCCACTTGCGACTACGAGGCGCGCGCGTTCTCGAGCTGGATACCCATGCGGCGTCTGCGCGAGCGACGTCGTTTCGCGATCATGAGCGACGTGCTGCACGCGGCTGGCCGCACCCTCGCTATCGACTGTGGCTCCGGCATCGTCGTCAGCTCGCGTCCGGCGACCGTCGTGTTGGACGTAAACATGGCCAAGCTGCGCTTGCTGAAGCGTACGAATCCCCACCTGGTCTGCGGCGCCGCTGACGCCCTTCCGTTTCGCGACTCTGCCTTCTCCGCTGTCGTATGCGCGACGAGTCCTGATCCGACCGCCGGGTTGTCAGCACTGCTGACCGAGCTGCGCCGCGTGCTCGCGCCGCGTGGCACCTTGCTGCTGGACACTCGCGCGGAGACGGCCCGCGCTTGGGACGAGCCCTGGCGCCAGGCCGGGTTTGAACTCGAGACTCAGCAGCGCGTCCTCGGCGCGGAGCTGATCGTGTGTGCGCGCGCCGTCGCAGGCGCTCCGTGCAACGGGGAAGAGACATGATCGTTGCCGGTTGCCAACTTGACACCGTCTGGGAAGACAAAGCCGCCAGTCACGCTCGCGCCGAGGCCCTCCTGGCAGGAGATCCGTTGCCTCGCGGTAGCCTGCTGGCACTGCCCGAGATGTTCGCCACGGGCTTCAGCATGGACGTTGCACGCATCGAGGAAGGCACCGCACGAGAGAGCGAGCGTTTCTTGGCGCGGCTCGCCGCGCAGCATGGGCTTCACGTTCTGGGCGGGGTGGTCAATCGTGGCGTGGATGGCCGCGGACGCAACGAGGCCGTGCTCTTCGGGCCTGACGGCAGCGAGCGCGCACGCTACTGCAAGCTGCACCCGTTCTCGTACGCCGGCGAGTCGCGACACTACGCGGCTGGCGAGGGCACCGTCGCCGTCGAATGTGGCGGGGCGCTCGTGGCGCCGTTCATCTGCTATGACCTGCGTTTTCCGGAGGCCTTCCGCGCCGCCGTCGGCCGCGGAGCGCAGCTCTTTGTCGTGATCGCCAACTGGCCCGCTGCACGTGAATCCCACTGGCTGACGCTGCTGCGTGCTCGCGCAATCGAGAACCAAGCCTACGTCGTCGGCGTGAACCGCTGCGGCCAAGACCCCAGCGGCGCTTACTCGGGTCGCAGCTTGGTGGTCGACCCACGCGGCGAAATCCTCGCAGACGGGGGCGCCCACGAAGGCATCGTCCGCGCGGAGATAGACCTGGCGACCCTGGCGGAGTACCGCCGCACGTTCCCCGCGCTGGCAGACCGGCGACACGATCTCGTCTAGCTCGCAGGCGCCAAGGATGTGCCCAGATCACCTCCGGAGGAATGGCTAGCCAGTTTGCCCTGGCAGTCGCCTCTTGCACTCTGGCCCGTTCACGACCGATCCTGTTAGAAGAATGTCCGTCACCGCGCTGCTCGGTCCTACCAACACCGGCAAGACGCATCTCGCCATGGAACGACTGCTCGAGCATCGCTCGGGCATGGTCGGTTTTCCGCTGCGGCTCCTGGCGCGCGAGAACTATGACCGTGTCGTGGCTGCACGCGGCGCCGAATGCGTAGCGCTGATCACGGGTGAGGAGCGTATCGTCCCTGCCCGACCGGCCTACTTCATCTGCACCGTCGAGGCCATGCCCGTCGAGCGGCGCGTCGACTTCGTGGCCATCGACGAGGTCCAGCTCGCCGCAGACCGCGAGCGCGGGCACGTCTTCTCCGATCGGCTGCTGCGCGCGCGTGGCCTGGTAGAGACAATGCTGCTAGGCGCTGAGACGGTGCGGCCGCTCGTGCGCGCGCTGGTGCCTGAAGCGGCGCACATTACCCGCGAGCGCCTGTCGACCCTGCGGTACGTCGCGCCCAAGAAGCTCAATCGGCTGCCGCGCCGCAGTGCGGTCGTTGTCTTTTCGCTCATCGAGCTGTACCAGCTAGCTGAGCGCCTGCGCCACGAGACCGGCGGCGTGGCAGTCGTCTTTGGCGCGCTCTCGCCGCGCACACGCAACGCGCAGGTCGGCCTCTACCAAGCGCGCGAAGTGGACTACCTCGTGGCGACAGACGCCATCGGCATGGGTTTGAACCTGGACATCGATCACGTGGCCTTCACGAGCCTGCGCAAGTTCGACGGCCGCGGGCCACGCGCGCTCAAGCCGGCGGAGGTCGCGCAGGTCGCTGGCCGTGCCGGCCGTCACGTCCGCGACGGCACTTTCGGAGCGACCGGAGAGCTGACGGCGTTTGACGAGCGCCTAGTGCGGGCGATCGAAACGCACTGTTTCGAGCCCCTCGAGTTCGTCTTCTGGCGCAACCCCGACCTCGATTTCCGCTCAGTCAGCACGCTCATCGCCAGCCTCGAGACCCCCCCTCCCCGACAGGAGCTCAGGCGCATGCGCCAGGCCGACGACCATCACGCGTTGTTGGCGCTGCGAGGCAACTCCGAGGTGATGGCCGCCACGCGCACAGCGGAGCGTGTGCGCTTGCTCTGGGAGGTGAGCCAGGTCCCGGATTTCCGCAACGTCATGTCCGAAGCGCACGCGCACCTGCTCGCGCAGATCTTCTCGTACCTGGCATCCCCCGCGCGACGCCTGCCCGAGGACTGGGTGGCCGCCCAAGTCGCTGCTGTCGATCGTTTCGAGGGCGACTTGGACGCGCTGCTCGCCCGCATCGCCAGCGTCCGCACTTGGACTTACGTCTCCCATCGCGGCGACTGGTTGGCCGATCCGCGCCACTGGCAAGAGCGCACACGCCTTGTCGAGGACCGCCTTTCTGACGCGCTCCACGAGCGCCTGACAGAGCAGTTCGTCGACCGCCGCAGCGCGGTCATCGCGCGCGCGGAGCCTGGGGGACTGCTGGCCGAGGTGCGCGACGACGGGGAGGTCGCTGTGCAAGGCCTGCCGGCCGGCCGGCTGGAGGGCTTTCGGTTCCATCCGGAACCCGGCCTCAGAGACAGCGCCCGCGGTCTACTCGCCGCTGCCAACCGCGCTCTGCGCGAGGGGATCGGCGAGCGCGTTCGTCTCCTCAGCGCGGCTCCGGACAGCGGGTTTCGCCGCACGGACGAGGGCTACATTCTCTGGCATGAGGCACGCGTGGCGCGTCTGGTGCGTGGCGACGATACTCTGCATCCGCGCGTCGAGGTGCTGCCCTCTGAGCTGCTCGATCCGCCCCTGCGCGAGATCGTGAGAAAGCGTCTCGGCACTTGGATCGAGAGGCATCTGAGAGGCGAGCTAGCGCAGCTCTTTGGCCTTCGCGAGGCATCCCTGGCCGGCACGGCACGTGGCCTGGCCTTTGCCCTGGCCGAAGGGCTGGGTTGCCTCTCGCGACGCGCGGTCGCGGAGCTAGTCGCCGGTCTGGCACCCAGTGAAAGGCGCGGGCTCGGTCGGCTGGGTGTGCGTCTGGGTCGATGGACGATATCCCTACCGGTGCTGGCAGAGAGTCCCAACGAGCGTCTGCGCGCCCTGCTCTTCCGCGTGGCACACGATCGACCCGAACTCCCTCTCCCGGCGCGCGGGCCGGTCCTGCCCTACGACCACGGCGTGCCTGCCGCGTACTGGGCGGCCTGCGGCTACCACGTGGTCGGGCGGTGGGCCTGGCGCGTCGAGCGCCTCGAGCATGCGCTTCAACTCGTGCACCAGCGCGCGGCGCGCGCTCCACTGGCGCTCACGGCCGATCTGCTGGCTCTGACCGATGGCGCGCACGAGCCGCTCATCGCCTTGATCCAGTCAGCTGGTCTTGTCCGCAACGAGGACGGAACCTACGTCCGGCGGCCGCGCGCGACCTCCGCGCAGCGCGGGCCTCATGCGAAGGCGTGACTATAATGAGCAGCCGCTGTGCCGCGCGCCCGGCGCGGTCTGCTGCTGGAGCGATGTGACGTGGGAAACACGAAGGAAGTGCGATCGCGCGGTCTGTTCGCTGAGCTTGAACGAATGGTGCTGGCAGTCCTTCTCGCTGCCTGCGTGGCCACGCTGTTGCTCGTCAGCCGCAGTGGCCTTGTCCCGACCCAGCGCCCGCTGACGTTCGGCATGGTCTTCGGCATTGCCTGGCTCGTGTTCTACGCCGCGCTCGGCCTGGTTCCCGCGACCGTCATGTTGCTGCTCTTGCGACGTCGTCTGCCACGCACCACGCAATTTCTCGTCAGTCTGGCAATTGCGGGGTTCTGTGCTGTGGTCGCTGTCTGGAACGCGCACGGCGTTCGCCAGGCTTTCGCCCTCGACGGCCCTGCGCGCTTCCGCTGGTCTGTGCCATGCGCGTTTGCGCTCGCAGCCCTCGGTTTGCTCGCGGCCGTTCTGGAACCCTTCCTGGTCCGCCGCGGCCGGCTCTTTCTGCGAGCGGCTGCCCTGGGTGGGACGGCCGCCACCATCTTCGCGCTGAGCCCGCTCCCGCCGGCGCCCACGGTCACGCTGACAGACGTGCCGGCCGCCAGTGCGCCGAGCGATGCAGCCCATCGTTTCCTGCTCATCGGCATCGACGGCGCGGACTGGCGCTATATCGACCCACTGATCGCGCGTGGGGAGCTACCGCATCTCGCCGCGCTGAAGCAGCGTGGCGCCTTCGGCCCGCTCAAGACCATTCGGCCCACACTTTCCCCCGTGGTGTGGACCTCGATCGCCACAGGCGTGCCACCGGAGCGCCATGGCGTCGTCGACTTCTTCTCCGAACGAATCCAAGGAGTGGCAGGACCGCTGCCCCGCCTCAAGTTACCGCGCGGACTCGGCTTCGGACTGCTCGAGTCCTGGCTGCGTGCGCGTCACATTATCGTCCGGGGCTCGGTCGGCTCGGACTCGCGGCGCGTGCCCGCCTATTGGAGCATCGCCGCGGCGCAACAGCGACCGCTCGTGGTCGTGGGTTGGTGGGCCACATGGCCGGCCGAGCCGATCACGGGGGTCATGGTCAGCGATCAGTTGTATTTCGATCGCGTCGTGCAGAAGGGCGGCGCGCCGCTAACCGCCGGCCTGGTGTTTCCGGACGCAGTGTTTCCGGAGGTCGATCCACTGGTCGTGCTGCCGTCAAACCTAAACATCGAGGACGCACGCGCTTACTTCGACGTCACAGTGCCGGAGTTCGAGCGCATGCGCCACCGCGACGACACGCTGCGTCCGCCACTGCTGCGCGAGTTCAACTACTACGTGGCCTCCTTCGAGACAGACCGAGCGGTTGCCCTGCACCTACTGGAGCGCGAACGCAGCCGCACAGCGCCTGACGCGCTGGTCCTCTTCCGGCTCATCGACAAGATGGGCCACGCTGCGCTCGAGTACTCTGAGTTAGTCGAGAACCATCTGGGCCATTCGCAGACCGACCTGGCGCGCTTCGGGGGAGTGATCACAGCGGCGTACCGCGCTGTCGACCGTGCCGTGGGCGATCTGATGACCGCGGCGGGCGACGCCAACGTCGTCATCGTTTCGGATCACGGGTTCCAACTAGAGCGGCCCAAGCAGCCGCGCTACTTCCACGACGAGGCGCCTGACGGTGTGTTTCTCGCGGCTGGGCCGGCCTTCCGCGCCGGCCGCGTCGACGGCTTGAGCGTCTACGATGTCCTGCCGTTGCTGCTCTATCTCAAGGATCTCCCGACCGCGGCTGATCAGCCGGGCACGCTGCCGCGCGCGGCGCTCGACCCGCTGCGACTCGCGGCCCAGCCGGAGCGCCGCATCGCCAGCTATGGTACGCAGGCCGCGGTGCGACTCGCCAGGAGCGCTGCCGCCGTCGAGGCTGACCGACTCGAGGAGTTGATCGCGCTCGGATACGTACGCCGGGAACCCGCTCCAAAGCGGTAGCGTCGGCAGAGGGACCGCCTCGTTTCAACGCGCGCGGCTCTTGACTCAGCAGCGCCCCGGTGCATACTTTGAGGATACGTGCCCTTCTGGAAGAACGGTGCCGCTTGCCTGAGTGAGGCGAGGAAAGGAGACGGACGAATGCGTGGGAACAAGGGTCTCTTGATCGGACGGACATTGTTGATGGCTGTAGGTGGGCTGCTTCTAGCCACAGCCTTTGTGCAGGCCAAGGACGACTACCCGTCCCCTATCAACGTCTGTGTGCGCGGCGCTGGGGAGGAGGGGTTCGTAAGTGGTGACGTCGCGGACTCCGTGAAAGACCTGCAAAAGCACATGGATGGCAAGAAGGTGCTCCGCCTTGTCGACCGCGCACGGGACGCTGAGGTGGTGGTCACCGTCGTTGGCCGGGCCAACGAGGAAACGGGCCGGTCGACCTATCACAGCCGCTCCTCGGGCCATCACTACAGCAGCACCACGACCAAAGACACCGTCAGGGTCGTGCGCGCCGTGCTCAGGGCCGGCAGCTACGAGCAGGAGATGTTCGGTGTGGACAATATCTGGTGGGGCCTGGCAGCCAAGGATCTCGCCAAGAAGGTCGAGAAGTGGGTCGAGAGCAACTACGGTCAGATCCTCGATCGCCGCGACCGGCGCTAGACGACTCTTGGACGCAGGCACGCGGGCGTGACGTCTGAAGACCGCGCCCGGGTAGCGCGCCGCCGCGCCGAAGGGTGCGGCTACTGCACCACCTTGCGGTGGCGCGCCGCCTCCTCCTCGTAGTACTTCTGGTAGAGGACCTCCCACTCGTCCGAGCCCTCGAGGATCGGGCGCTTCTGACTCTCGATCTTCCTCCGCACCAGGACGTCGATGGCCTCGTCCATGCGCAGCTCTTCAGAGATCAGTCGCACGATATCCTGTCGGATCTGTTGTGCGTCGGCGAAGTACTCGATCTCGTCGTCGGACTTCAGGTAGTCGAGGATCTGGTGCGAAAGGCGTAGCACCTTTTCGCGTGAGAGCTTCAAAGGATGATCCCCTTCTCCTTGGCCATCTTGCGCTTGAGCATCTTGAACATCTCCGTGTAGGTGACGTTGGAGCGCTCCATCTCGGAGGTGTGCTGCGAGAGCACGTCGCGCACCTCCTGATTGAGCCGGTCTTCCACCATCAGCTCGTCCGTGATGATCTTGGCGATGGCCTCGGAGACGCGTGTCTCGGAGTCGATGGCGAGCTTCTGCTCTGCGACCAGCACGCGCACGATCTTCTTGGCTATGAATTGAATCTCGTCGGTCGTCAGCCGCATGAGGCCTCGACGCCGGCCGCTTGAGCGCCGCGAAATCGCCGCCCCTGGGCCGGTCGCGCGAGAGTATACCATCGCCTCCCTGTGCGCAGGCTCGCTCGCCGGGCTAACATTCAGCAGGGCCGCCCCATGGCGAACACACGTATTGTCCTCGTACGACCTGAACACGCCGTCAACATCGGCGCGGTGGCCCGCATCGCGGCCAACACGGGCATGGCCGGCCTCGATCTCGTTGCGCCGAGCGAGTGGCGCACGGTCGAGTGTTGGCGCACGGCCTGGGGCGCCACGGACGTGCTCGATCGCGCGAGCGTGCATGAGACGGTTCGCGCTGCCTTGGCCGATTCGGGGTACGTGGTCGCTGTCTCGCGCCGCACTGCCGACGGCGTGACGCACGACATCCGCGATGTGGCGCAGGACATCGCCGGCCTGGCGCCAGGGATCACCGTGTCGCTGGTGTTCGGGCCAGAGACGCACGGTTTGGCAATGGACGAGCTAGCTCTGTGCGGACGGGTGGCCCACATCCCGTCCCATCCCGCGCAGCCATCGCTGAACCTCTCGCACGCCGTGATGGTGGCCGCCTACGAAGTCTTCCGAGCGAGCGGGGCCGGAGTTCCGGACGTGCGAGGCTCGCTCGCCACGCACGCTCAGAAAGAGCAGGCGCTGGCGGTCCTTCTGGAGGGCCTGCGGGCGATGCACGCGCTCGACGACGCCGAGCGCCGCATCTACGCGCGCTTGTGGCGCAATCTCGTCGAGCGGACCGACCTGTCGCCTCGCGAGGCACGGCTGATCGCGCACATGGGACGCAAACTGGCCCGTAT
>Ga0302323_100003036_pt1 | contig 13654 bp, 10 predicted proteins | sample Fen_T0_3_FD_201950 | JGI IMG/M metagenome (GOLD analysis project Ga0302323, IMG submission 201950) | Peat permafrost microbial communities from Stordalen Mire near Abisko, Sweden - Fen_T0_3 | ecosystem: Environmental > Terrestrial > Soil > Wetlands > Permafrost | place: Sweden: Abisko... | reverse complement strand
GGTATTACTAGAGTCATGCGGATCACCACCAAAGGTCAGGTCACCATCCCTCAGGAGATTCGGGAGGAGCTGGGCCTGCTCCCCAACACGGAGGTCACCTTCGATATCGTCGATGGCGCGGCGCGGCTCCGCAAGGCACGCCACAGCGGCAAGCTGTCCCGCGGCGACGGCGTGATACAGCACCTCCGCAGCGTCCGTTCTTCGAACAGGCTCACGACTGACGAGATCATGGCGCTGATGCGGGGCAAACGGTGAAAGCGCTCGTCGACTCGAATGTTCTGCTCGACGTCATCACCCACGACAAGGTGTGGGCCTCCTGGTCCGAGAGCGCGCTCCGAAGGGCGGCCGAACGCTCAATGCTGGCAATCAACCCGATCATTTTCGCCGAGGTCAGCATGAAGTTCGCGCGGATCGAGGACGCCGACATGGCACTGGCCGACTTCGCACGCGAGCTGCTACCTTATGAGACTGGGTTTCTCGCCGGAAAGGCCTTTCTTGCGTACCGGAAGCGAGGCGGGGCCAAGCGTTCGCCAATGCCCGACTTCTACGTGGGCGCGCACGCTCTCGTTGGTAACATGGAGCTCTTGACACGTGATGCGGCTCGCTACCGAACGTACTTTCCCGGCCTGACGATCATCGCGCCGTAATTCCTGTCGGCGTGTCGACACTCGCACGTAGGCCGCAGTGCGCACCAACGTAGCCGTGGGGCCGCGCGGGCCGGTGGCCAAGTGGGATCGATCGCGGTGTCAAGATGCGGATCTATGCCCGAGAAGGTATTCCTCACGTATGGTTGGTCGATCCCATCGCGCGGATGCTCGAGGTGTTTCGCCTCGATGGAGCATCAACGCTGATAGATGCAGCCTGCCATTGGCGAGAAGCTCGTACACCAAAGGAAACGCGCGCAACAGCCGGGCTCCCCACATCCACCGGTACGCAATGTCCAAGTGTTGTCATACGAGCAAGTTGCAGAGTTTGAGCGAAGTGCAGCCATTACCGTTTTGCGAGATATCAAACTTGTTCAAGGGGAAGAATTAAAATTTGCCCACAAGGCTCTCGACATGAGTCAACCTGAGCTTGCGGAATATCTTGGGGTTGCTGAATCTACGGTTTCCAAGTGGGAAAACAACAGAGAAGCTTTCAAGCGCCCTGCTCAGTTGGCACTATTGGGCTTGCTTGAGGCCGTCAAGTAGCCACGAAGCTCGACCCGCACTATAATGCGCGGGTCATGGCCGAGCCCGCCCTACGACGCGCAACCTACGAGGACGTCCTCAACGCACCGCCACATCAGGTGGCGCAGGTTCTGGACGGCGAATTGCACGTGCATCCGCGCCCCGCACCCTCTCACGTCATGGCTGCCGCGGTGTTGGGTATGGAACTCGGGAGCCCATTCCAGCAGGGACGTGGTGGGCCTGGCGGTTGGTGGATCTTCGATGAACCGGAGCTTCATTTGGGGCCCGAACCAGACATTTTGGTCCCGGACCTGGGTGGCTGGCGGATGGAGCGGATGCCAGACCTCCCGACGACAGCCTACTTCACCCTGGCACCCGACTGGGTATGTGAGGTCCTTTCGGAATCGACTCGGCGGATCGATCGCGGAGCCAAGATGCGGATCTACGCCCGCGAGCGAGTTCCCCACGTATGGTTGGTCGATCCGATCGATCAAACGCTCGAGGTGTTTCGCCTCGACGGCACCACCTACCGCTTTGTTGCCAGCCACGAGGGCGAAGTGACAGCCGCCGTCGAACCCTTCGACGTGATTGAGCTAGAGCTGGCTAGACTCTGGGGCAAACGGTCGTAGCCGGCTCCGCTACCAATGCGACCGCTGGTAACTGCTTCCAAACAAGGACACCCCGTCGTCCGTCGCATCCCGCGGTGCCGCGACGTGAACCGCCAAGAGATCACCAGTGTTCGTCAAGACGAACCCGTGATTGCCTCGGCCGCTGGGCAGCGCAGAAACGCCTTCGACAATGTGTATTCCGTCGATTACGCGACCATTCGAGGGCGAAACCAGATAGAGCCCCAGCTGCGACGCGGACACAAGCAAGGCACCTGCGAGCGGCACTGGCCCAGCCACTCCGCCGTCGGGGAGACGCGAACGCCATACGACGCTGCCGTCGCTTGGTTCGAGCGCCCAGAGTCCGGACGCGCCGGTGGCCGCGATCAGTAGCTTGCGAGAGTGGACTGATTGTCCGTTCTCGCTCGCCTCAACGGCGCCCGTGTCGACATCCCCTGTCTTCCGCTTGGGCTCGTCCCAAAGCAATAGTTGGGTCGAGCCGATCACCGAAGGGTTGTGCCAAGTCTGGGTACCGCTCTCGGCATCGAGGGCGAACACACCGCCTTGCGCACTCGCGACGTAGACGACAGGACTGCCATCAATCGTGTCTGCAACCGGCGTCGTGTCCACATCGAAGTGGTCGGGCGCGTTGCCAGCGCTTTGCTCGGCCTCGGCTGCCAAATCGACGGGCTGCCAGCGTTCGGCGCCGGTGGTCGCGTCATAGGCGATCGCCATGCCGTCACTGAACCCGACGTAGACTCGGCCGCCCCAAACCAAAAGCCCAGAATGCCCAGCCAACTGCATGCCCGGGATCGGAGCGCGGTGCTGGTTCCAGAGCATCTTGCCGGAGCGAGCGTCAATTGCCACGACAGTGTCGTTCGCATTGACGAAATAGACCTTACCGTTAGACAAAACCGGACGCTCTGACACTTCCGAATTCGTGGCAAATCGGAAACGCAGCTCGCCATTACTCGCGTCGAGCTTGTAGAGCGCGCCATCGTCGGCACCGAAGTAGACGACATTTTCGGCGGCATCGTAGAGCGGCGATGATTGGACATGGCCCGTGGTCTCGAATCGCCAGAGCGGAGAACCGTCGCGGGCATCCAGGCAGTAAAGGCCGTGATCGCTCGAACCGACGAATAGCCGGCGTTGGGCGGGATCGATCTCGATCTGGCCGCGTTCATAGGCCTCGCCATGGTGACGAGTCGGCGCAACCAACGGGGTTCGATAAACAACGTGGATACTCTGACTTGGGCGTTCGAACCAGTTGGGCTGTTGGGGCTGGGCGCTACCACGCAAGGTTTCACACCCAGTACCCAAAGTCGCGATGAACACCAGACCGGTAAGGCCTTTGCTACGCAAGGACCAAGCCATCACGGTTGCTCACCTGGTGGCGATTCTGGTGCCGGTGCCGGTGCTTGATGCTTGAGGCCTTCAATCATGCGCTGAAGCTTGTCCGGATCGTCGCGCAGCACATCACCGATATTGCGCGTTTGCGCGGCCGTTGGATCGATGCGAGCGAGCAACATCTTGACGCTCTCGGATAAGAATCCCGGGCGCTTCGGTGGGCCGTCGGCCTTGTCCTTTCCGGACTGGGCCTCCTTGTCGAGCCGCTCCTTGGCCTTGGTTGCCAATTCTTTGGCTTTTTCCTTGTTGCCCTTGGCGAGCAGGACGCGAGCTTGGTGAAAGAGCCCGAGCGTGCCCAGCGAAGGCGCACCTTCTTGGTTCGTCAATTCCTGGTACGCCTGAAGCGCAGCGTCCTTGTCGTCTTTCCCTTCGAGCGACAAGCCAATGCCTTCGAGGCATCGCCCGAGTACATCGGGATCTTGCTTGGCCAATTCGCTCGCGCGCACCGCGCGATACTGCTCAAGCGCCCCGTCCCACTTCTGTTGGTCGTAGAGCACACCAGCGAGACCAAGGCGCGCCAGCCAACTAGCACCAGTCTTGTCGTAGCTGGCGATGGCTTTGCGATAGCCCTGCTCGGCCGCGAGCAGCCGAGCCTCCTCCGACTCGTATACCGGGCGCGGATCGAGCTGGTCCAACTCGGGATTGTCCGACTTGGACCCATCAGTCGACGCTGGGCGAACGGTGGCACCCTCTGCGTCGAGGCCAATCGCCAGCGAATCTGAAGACTTTGCCGCTTTGGATTTCGAGAAGTAGCGGGAGCCTTGAACTCCGAATGCGATCGCGACCCCGCCGATGACCACCCACTGAAGCCAACGGAAGTTGCTTCCGAGCCACTTTGCAGCGGCATGGGTCGTACGCACGAAGATGTCATCCATGCGCTCGCTGGCATCGAGCCCCATCGGCACCGCAACGGCTGATTTTTCCTGCTCGCGCTTGGCGCGCCGTTCTTCGGCGGCCTGAGCGCGCAATCGTGCGTTGCGATCACGGATTTGGTCGACGCCCCTGGCAGGCCCGCTGTCGTCCTCGTCGGCGAGCACTATGGCAGAGCCTTTGGACTCCTCCGGCGCGACGACTGACTCGGTCGTCCCCTTCTCAGAGGTCTTTTGTTGTTCGCGGCGCTGTTCACGCCGGCTGGCCTTGTCTTCGAGTTCAGTCACCGCGGCGCGCTATACCACGGCTCGCCGCAGACGACCGAAGGATTGTCGTCGATCCCCAGGGACGTACCGGCCCACGCGACGGTGCGCGTCGTACCCGTCAAGCTACCCGTGTCGCGCCATTCACGGTGGGCTGGTTCGGGCGGACGTGTTCAGATCTGTCGCCACTGCTGAGCCGCGCCGCACGGCATCAATGCGACGCTTCAACGGTCTGCCCATCGGGCTTCCACGGCTCGGGTGGTGGCGCCGGGATCTCGTCCGAGAGCGGGACGACGACCACCCCCTCGACTCGAACCGAGGTCGTCGAGAGCACGCGGAGTTCGGTAGCGAGACCGGCTCGTAAACCCATTTGTGTGGGCACCGTGGCGCCTAACTCCAGATCGGAGCAATGCGCAGGTACCGCGAACCCGACGTAGGTATCGCCAGTAAATTCACTAAGCATTCCAGCTATTTTAGGCTTCGCTGCTAAAGTGCTGGATCTGGGCAGCCCGACCCTAACTTCACCCTGGGTGGGCCCGGGGTTGCTGACGCGCACGATGAGGCGAGTTCCTTTGCCATTTCCATATCTTGGAATGACAAGCCGCACCGTAACTCCGAGGTTGGCGCGTTGTTGCAATCGACGCTGATCCTTGCCGTCAGGGCCGCCAACGCTTTCTAGGATCCCCGCGCGCTGGGCAACGCCCAAGGCTCCGGGCAACGCATCAGGTACGCCCATGAATCGAATGAGTGGGCGGGCCATCTCCTCTTTTGCTTTGAGCCGCTGCAATGCCTCGGCCAGGACGATGCGTGCGCTCTGGTATCGCTCTTCCGCGAAGGCGCGGACCAGCGGACCGCGAGCGGCATCGTCACCAATGTCGGCCAGCGCGGTTGCAATCGCCGGGCGCAATCGAACGTCGCCGAGGCCCCTGCAGAGTGGCACGACTGCGTCCCGCCAGCGGATGCGACCGAGGGCCGCAAGGAGCTCGCGCGACCGTTGGTAGCTTCGGGACTTCTCGTCACGCCACCATTCGAGGAGCAGTGCCCCACCCCGTCGATCACCTGATTCGGCCAAGGCTAGAGCAGCGAGCCGACGCCATTGCCGCTCTGGGCTGGCGAGCAGATCGACGACCATCGGGGCGCCATTGCCCAAGCGCGTCAGCGACAACGCTGCCCAAGCCTTGACTCCCGGATCCTCGTCGCGAGCCACTGCCAGGAGCAACGGATCGCGCGTTGATGGGCGCCGGAGTTCGAACAGCAATTCCGCGGCTTTGCGTCGAATCGCGGTGTCGGCGTCATCGAGCAAAGCGGCTACCTCGTCCGCCGCGTCGGCGTCGCCGGCAACGCCGCGCAGGATGGCCTGCGGCCACCCGTGCCCCTCGGCGCGCAGTCCGACGGTTTCGAATTGGCCGTGGGATGCGGCGAGCTCGCGCTCCTTGCGCCGTAGGTTGGCGAAGCGCTCGCTGAAGTCGGCTGACACGTCCTTTTGTTCGGTTGGGTCGGACTCGAGATTGAAGAGCTTGCAGGCGCCGAGTTGGCGCGAGCACACGAGGCGAAACTGTCCCTCGGCCAGAAGCAGCTGTTCCTCGGTTTCTGCCAACGCGAACCCGGGGCCGTCTGGTTGCCGCCCCACGAGCAGGCCGCCGAGATCCCTGCCCCGGATCCGTGGCGGGATCGGCACGTCCAACGACGCCAGGACCGTTGGCAACAGATCAATGGTTTGAACCGGCTCGGCCACGACCCGGGGCTGGAAGAGATCCGGGTCGTTGACGACCAACGGCACCCGCAGCTGCTCTTCGTAGACCGTGGTGCCGTGGTAGCGGCCACCGTGGTCGCCAAACTCCTCGCCATGGTCGGAGCTGATGACGACCAAAGTTTGCGGGCGCAATTGCCGCACGGCCTTGACGATGCGTCCTACCGCATCGTCTGAATAGGCAATTTCCGAGTCGTATCTGTCCACATCGCGATCCCCGAAGTCGAAACCGTCGTGCTTTTCGTAGGGCTCGTGGGGCGAGAATAAGTGGACCCAAAGCATTAGCCGCTGTTCGAGCGGCTGCTCCGCGACGTAGCTACGCACCTGTTCGGCGCGCGCCGGACCTTCCAAAAACTCGACCTTGCGGTACTCAAAACCGAGGTAGCTCTTCTGAAAGACCTCGAATCGCGTCGGATCAATGAAGAACACGGCCGGCGGATAAAACGCTGCCGTGCGGTACGTGTAGCGCTGCAGCAGTGTTGCCCAAGTGTCCGAATCGAGTCCCGCTCCCTGCAGCAACAGGGGTCGCAGGTACTTGCCCGTCATCAACGACGTGACCGAGTAGGACGTGTGGGCAGTGGCTGCGTAGGCGTGCTCGAAACGAACTCCGGTCTTGGCGAGGGCGTCGATGTTCGGTGTCGTTGGTCGCGCGTAGCCATAGGCGCCCAGGTGATCGGCGCGAACCGCGTCGATCGTGATAACCAGCAGGTCGCGTCCTGCAAGCGAAAATGCCCGGCTGGTTTGGTTGGTTGGTGCGGCGCAGTCGACGCCCGCATTCGCTGCCAGGCAGCTCGACCGTATTGGCGGCGGGGGAGCCAAACGAGCCGCAAACCTGACTCCCTGACCCAGCAAAGGGGCTGATTCGGCCAAAAGCCAACGCAAGTTGTCGAAGGTCGCGAGGGATTTTGCGCCGAGTGGCCCGAGCGCGCCAGCCGCGACCATCACCAGCCAAGGGGCAAACGCAGTCAATCGACTCGAGCGCGAACCAGCGACACCGTCTCGAGCGGCGAGCCCGGCCAGCACCAAAGGCGCCATTAAGCAGGCGCCCAAAGCCAGACCAAGATGAAACGCGGGGTAAAGGCGGACCAGCAGTCGCTGATTGGCAAGCTCGACGTTGACCAGCACTACGGCGGTTGCGAACGCGACCGCCATGGGGTGTTGCAGAAGCTGCCGTCTCAACCAAGGGATCGCAACATAGACGCTGATTGCCGCCACCAGCGCGACCAACACGGCAAATGCCCCGCGAGTCGTCGCGGTGGCTAAATGCCTTCCACCGCCGACACCCCAGCCAATGGCTGAAGCCACGGCGGCCACCAGCCCCATCAGAGCCAAACGATGCGACCGGCTGCCTCCTTGGAGGAGCCAAATCCCGAGGCCGCCCAGCGCACCCGCGACGCCCGCCAGGGGCAATACGATCGGGAGCAGGGCAAGCATGCCCCACTGGACCTCCCAGACGCTCGTGACTGCCCCGCGCTGAAGGAAGAGAACAACCAGGGTTTCGCACAGGACCAAGACCCAGGCAGCACTCGCCCCACGCGCTGCTTCGACACGCAATTTCATCGAAATACGGCCAGACTAGATAAAATCGACGGTCGCAATCTCGTATTTGCGTTGGCCGACGGGCAACTCGACCGTCACCTCATCGCCAATTTCCTTGCCAATCAGCGCGCGGGCCAGGGGCGCGGAGACGGAGATCGAACCGCTCTTGATATCGGCCTCCTCTGCACCAACGATGCGGTAGGTGACCTCTTCGTCCGTGACGATGTTGAGCAACTTCACGGTGGCTCCGAAACGTACCCTGGTCCCGCTGAGCTTGGTCGGATCGATGATTTCGACCCGCGAAAGCTTGTCCTCGAGATCCTTGATCCGGGCCTCGATCATGCCCTGACGCTCTTTGGCCGCGTGGTACTCGGCGTTTTCGCTGAGATCGCCGTGCTCGCGGGCAACTTCGATGTCACGGGAGATCTTTGGGCGCTCCTCCTTGTGACGGGTGAGCTCCTCGCGAAGTCGGCGGGCTCCGTCGGGCGTCATCGGGAATTTCTGGATCTCGGACATCGAGCGGCGGTTTTACTCGCTACTCGGTGCCACTGCAACAGAACCTTTCCGCCGCAAGGCCAACAACCGCCGCCGCCAGCCTGGCTGAAGGTGCGGCGTGGGCCTGAAGCTCGTTCGTTCCGGACGGCCCGCTTGCGTCGAGCGCCAGTTCCCGCTAGCACCCCGGGCGTGTCGATACCGAGAGCCCGCTTCCTCGCCGCCCTGCTGCTGTGCCTGACGCCGGGTTGTGTGGCGTCAACGGTCACCCCCCTGACGGCCCAACGTTACGAAGAGAATGCGAAGACGGCATTTGCCGCAGCGATGGCCGAGTTCGAGAGCCGGGATTGGGAGTCGGCCACTTCCATGTTCGAACAGGTGAAGCGCGAGTACGCGTACAGCCGCTACGCCCGACTCGCCGAGCTTCGGCTCGCCGACATCGCGTTCAAGCAGGACAAGTTCGCTGAGGCGGTCACCTCCTACCGGACCTTTGTCCATGATCACCCCAACGACAATAGCGTCGCCTACGCGCGTTTCCAGGTGACCAAGGGGCTGTTCGAGCAAACGGGTGACTCGCCCATGTTGCCGCCACAGGAAGAGCGCGAGCTGGCAAGCGCAGCCGATGCCTACACGGCCATGAAGTCATTCGTCGCCGATTTTCCACGCTACGAGGGGATCCCCGAGATTCAGTACATGCTGAGCGTGGTGACTGGGCAGCTCGTCCGACACGAGCTGTACGTTGCTCGATTCTACCTTGGCCGCGGCGAATTCGAGGCTGCAGTTGCGCGTTGCATGTATGCGATCGAGCATTACGATGGCTCGGGGCTCGAGGCTGAAGCAATGGTATTGCTTGGGGAAACCTACCTAAAGCTCAAGCGTCGCGACGAAGCAAAAACGACGTTTGTCGCCGTATTGAGCCGCTATCCCGACAGCGCGTTCACCGTGCCTGCGAAGAATTTCCTGGCCCACATCGAACAGCTCGACCATGACCGACGCCCTCAATAGCGATAGCCAACGTAGCCCTGCCCTTCCCGTGGTTCTCGTCGTCGACGACGAGCGCAATATCCGTCGAACGCTGCAGATGGTCCTCGCGGGCGAGGGTTATCAAGTGCTGGAGGCCGAGAGTGCTGAGCAGGCACTTGACATCTTGCATCGGCCCGAACTTCCGGTCGATTTGGCCATATTCGACCTGAAACTGCCCAAAATGAGCGGGCTTGACGCGCTCGAACGATTGCGTGCCGATGACGCAACTCGGGACCTACCGGTGATTGTCATTAGTGGGCACGCGACTGTTCATGACGCAGTGAACGCGATAAAACTCGGGGCTTCGGACTTCTTCGAGAAGCCGCTCAACCGCGAGCGCGTCTTAGTGAGCGTTGGTAACTGCATTCGTACAGCGCGCTTGAGCCGCACGATCGAACAGATGCGCTCTGAGCTCGAGGCGCGCTACGAGATGATCGGGACGAGCCCGGTTATGCAGAAGCTCTACCAGGAAATCGATAAGGTGGCGCCGACCAAGGCAAGCGTCCTTATTACGGGCGAAAGTGGCACCGGCAAAGAACTTGTCAGCCGTGCTATTCATCGCCTCAGCCAGCGCAAGGATGCGCCTTTCGTGAAGGTCAACTGCGCAGCCATCCCACGGGAACTGATCGAAAGTGAACTCTTTGGTCACGAACGCGGCAGTTTTACCGGTGCACAGGGACGCAAGCGCGGATTCTTCGAACAAGCCCACGGCGGCACGCTGTTCTTGGACGAAATTGGCGACATGGACCTGACGGCACAAGCGAAGGTCTTGCGCGCCTTGCAAAATGGCGAGGTTGTCCGCGTGGGAGCCGAGCACGTGTTGCACGTCGACGTGCGTGTGCTTGCCGCAACCAACAAAGACCTGTCGAAAGAGGTTGCGGCCGGGAACTTCCGCGAAGATTTGTTCTTCCGACTCGATGTCTTTCCGATCCGAGTGCCGGCGCTTCGCGAGCGCGCCGGCGACATTCGCTTGCTGGCTGAGTCTTTGGTGCAAGCGTTCTGTCGAGACAATGGCCTGCGGACCAAGCGCATTGACCCAGCGGTGTTTACCGTTCTCGAAGCCCGCAAGTGGCCCGGCAACGTGCGGGAATTGAAGAACGTGGTCGAACGTGCCGCGATTCTATCAAGTGACATCATCACGATTGCGGACTTGCCCGAAGATCCGCATGCCTCGCCGTTCGACGAGGACCTTGCGCCCCCCCTACCCCACAGTATTCCCCCGATCGAATCCTCGGGGCGAGGTTCGCAACCTACGCTCGATGGCGAGAATCGGCCAACGCTGCGCGAATATCGCGATCAGGCAGAGCGCTCGTACATCGTCGACACGCTAGCCGCCTGTGATTGGAATATTTCGAAAGCCGCAACCATCTTGGGCGTCGAGCGCACGAATTTGCACAAGAAGATCCGCGCCTACGGCGTGCGGCGCGCGGAGTAGGGTCAACCGAGTGGTGGTGGCGGGTCGCTAGCTCGCTTCACCCCGAGTCCCGCTTCATCGGCCAAATCGGCATCGAGCTCGACTTGGTGCCGGGCAAAGATCTCGTTCGCCATGCGTCCGAGCGTCTCCGCTTCACGCACGATGTCTGGATTCTGGGCGTAGCTGCCACTTCCGAGCACGTACGCGGAGAAGGCGCGGTAACTGCGGGCAACTTCGAGTTCGTTACCTATCTCTTTGCAGATAACGATCGATCGCATAAAATAGTCGACAACGCGTGACTCGTGCCCTTGACCCCAGGCGCCAGCGGCAGTGACCTCGGCCAGCGTACGTAGAGCAATCGCGAGGTGGGGCTTACTGCGCAGCTGCCCAAATAGGTCGACCGAACGCTTGATGTCTTCACGTGCTTTCTGCAATTCGCCCTGCAATAAGTACGCTTTGGCCAATGCACGGAGGGCCTCTGCCAGGTGCAAGCGGTCACCGAGGTCGTCACAACGTTCCTCCGCCTGCTCAAGCACGCGAATGGCCTCGGTGGTGTTTCCAAGGTGGTAGTGCGTTGTGCCAATTTGGGTCAGCACGATGGCCATGCGATTGAGTTCGCCGACGCCGCGCGCGAGTTGGTACGCTTCCTCGAGGAAGCGCAGTGCTGACGCCCAATCGTTGTTGTCTTGGGCCAGCCCACCGAGGTTGGCCAGGCTTTCGCTCATGCCGATGGTATCGCCAATTTCCTGCCGAATCCGCAGGGAGGCCTCGAATGCCTCGCGTGCACGCCGGCTATGGCCGTGGTCCATCCAAACCAAGCCCATGTTGTTTAGGCTGAGCGCAATCGAGCGCCTATCGCCGAGTCGCTTGCGCAAATCGAGTGCGGTGCGCATGTGCTCGAGCGCGTGCGCGTAGTCACCGGTGAGCCATAGGAGCTTACCGATGTCGTCATTGCTCGCAGCAATACCGCGCTCGTCTCGGGTGGCCTCGAAGAGGGCCAGGCTCGCGTCCAAATGCTTTCTCGCCACATCGAAAGAGCCACTGTCGCGATAGAGCCTACCAACGCGATTGTGCGCCGCACCGCCCTTGGCGAGGCGGTCGAATCGAAACCCGAGTTCGAGCATTTCGCGAAACGCGGCTAATGCTTCATCCGTCTTACCGAGCATGATCTGCGCGTCGCCCAGGTTGTGCAGCGCATCCATGCGACGGGTTGCATCCGAATCGCCAATGAGCGCTAGCCCGCGCTGGTAATGTTCACACGCGCGACGAGCTGCATATGCCTGTCGAGCCCGATCACCCGCGTCGAGGTACGCCATGCCGGCGCGCGTCCGCGAGCCCGCGCGTTCGAGGTGCTGTGCCAGCATGGCGCAAGTTTCCTCGTGATCACGCACACCCTCACGGTGGGTGAGCCAGTCCGCAATGGTCTGGTGGTGACGTCGCGAGGCGGCCGCGCTCGTCAACGCGGCGATTTGCTCGCGCTCGAGCGTGTGTTTAAAAACGTACTCGCGATCGTCCGCTATGACGCTTTCTGGCAATTCGAGAATGTAGTCGCGGCGCATCAAGTCATCCAGGCTACTGCGAAGTACCGCCAGGTCCTGCACGTCCGAAAGATGCCAGAATTCAGGGGTTTCTCGCTCCGAGCGCGCCAGTGCCAAGAGCCCTCGCATCCAAAACACGCTCCCCATGGCTGACGCGTGTTCGAGCAGACGCCGGTCCATGGCCGAAAGGCTTGCGACGCGGACGGATACCGCGTCTTCGGCAGTCATCGGCAATCTGACATTGGCCAGGCGATCCACGTTGATCTTCCAACTCGGTTTGCTGGTGCCGCTCGAACTTCTGAGTTCGAGCACGCCACTGTCATGGAAGATGCGCACCATCCGCTCAAGCAGGCCCGGGTTGCCCTGGGCCATGGCTACGGCCGCCTCGACGAGTAGCTCGCGGGAACTACCGTCGGCTGGTTCGAGTAGCCCTTCCATCAAGCTGGTGGCATCGTCATCGGTGAGCGGATCGACCTCGATTCGGCGATGACGACGCCCCGATGTTTCGAACCAATGCTGCGACCGAGTCACGAGCTCGGGACGAGCAGTACAGAGGATAAGGAGCCTTCCGCGTGCCGATTGAGCCAGGTAGCCCAGGTAATCCAGGGAGTCCGCATCAATGCGCTGCAAGTCTTCGACAACCAGGCAGATAGGAGTTTTCGCCGCGTCGGCTTCGAGGAATCGGCGCAATATTGCACGCCGCACCAGGCCGGCTTCCGCCGGGTCGTCGGCGACCGCGCGCGTGAGCGGAGTCATTGGGCACTTTACCCCGGTGAACTGGCCCAAGAAGAAGCAGACATCCGCGACGTCGCGATCCCCAAGGACCAGGCTAACTTGTTCGGTGAGTCGCTCGATTCGCAGCGGTTCCGAAAGGCTGTCCTGGATCCCGAGGCGCCCGCGCAACAGGCGACCAACGGCACCGTACCCCGTATCAGTCGAGCGCGATGCGGCCTGATAAATGCGGATTGCTCCGGATTTTGCGTTGGCCTGCGCGGAAGTGGCCTCGGCAACAAGCCGAGATTTACCGATCCCTGCAGGACCGATCACGGTTCCCATGCACGGCTGGCCAGATCTTGCCATCTCGAAAAGTTCATCGAGTTCGGCCATCAATCGGCTGCGCCCGATGAGCGGCGCATTGATGCGCACTCCTTCGAGGTCGTTGTGATCCGCGGAAGACATTTGCGGGCCAGTCTGGACCGGGTTCCGTCAGCCAACAAGGGAAGTTATCGGCCGTTTGGTCGGCTGCGTTGGGGCGCTCGCGGGTGAATCCGGCCACTGGCCGACGGAAACTCCCGCCCACCGCGCCTGACATCGGCTATGTTCCGGGGGCCCGGCGCGGCCAGTTCGGCATGCGCCACCTCAAAGGTGTTCGGTCTTTACGGTGAGCCTACCCGAAAAAGTTCCAGTTCAGTCGCGTGAGGAACCCGCCAAGTCCATCGGCGAGGGTGTTTTTCGCAAATGCCGCTCCTGCTCCAACATCCATCCAAGTAAGGAGTTGGTGCAGAATTGGGAAGTGTGTCCTAGTTGCGGGCATCATCACGCTCTCGGATCAGCGCGGTGGCGTGACCTACTATTAGACGAAGG
>Ga0302323_100003035_pt1 | contig 13664 bp, 13 predicted proteins | sample Fen_T0_3_FD_201950 | JGI IMG/M metagenome (GOLD analysis project Ga0302323, IMG submission 201950) | Peat permafrost microbial communities from Stordalen Mire near Abisko, Sweden - Fen_T0_3 | ecosystem: Environmental > Terrestrial > Soil > Wetlands > Permafrost | place: Sweden: Abisko... | reverse complement strand
GAGATTTCAATGGCTTTCGGCGGCCAGCAGTTGCCGTTCGCGAAGGTCAGGTTTTGGGATGCCACCAAGCCAGCAGCAGAGCGCACGTCAATGGTCGGGGTCAGTCGTCCACGACTGCGAGGTATTCGGAGTCTTGTCGCTGCCAAACCAGGCGGACGACAAGCAAGTGATCCGCGCGCTCGAAGTACCAGAGCAAAAGTGGGAAGCCGTCCAGGCGCCAAGCTCGCAACCCGTCGATGTCTAGTTCCTTGCCGATTGCCGGTGAGCCTATCCCAGGTTGCTGCTCGAGCGCATGCAGCGCCTTCTTCATGGCGCCGACCAGCTTCTTGGCGACCCGCGCCCCGACTTCGGTGCGGTAGTACAGAACCACGTCACGGCGGTCTTGCTTGGCCGCCGGCGTCAGACGTACCGGCTTCACCGGCCCCGGCCGTCGGCGATGGCGTTCAGTTCAGCCCAGTCGTCGCGCGTGTCCGTCGTTGTCGGGCCGCTGGCCAGGCCGTCTTCGACCAGGGCACGCAGTCGCTGGACTCGTTGCTCGCGCTGATCCTTTCGAATCAGTTCGCGCACGTACTCGCTGGTGTTGCCGTACTCGCCGGACTCGACCCGCTGGGCGACGAAGGCCCGCAGGGCGTCAGGGAGGGCGATGTTCATGGTCCCGGTGCTCATGGCGGAATCGTGAGCCATTTGGCAACTGTTGTCAAATAGCCGTGAGTGCCAGGTGCGCGCTGCCAGCTTTAGTAGTTGAGTTGTCTTACATTTGACGAACCAGGTTGGTAGCCACCCGATCTCGCGCTGTCGGTCAAGTGCAGCCGTTCGCGAATGACGGCTTCGGGGTAGGCCAGCGCTGCCGAAACATCGGCGCGAGCCAACAGTACTTGGTGATCCGCTGGCCGTCGAGCGACGCAGTCTCCGCTAGCAAGAAGGTGCCAGCACAGGCAACTGCCCGGCATAGGCTTCGGTCGCGTTCAAAAGACGACGGGCTCGCTCAGCTGTTTGACGATGTTTGTGGGTCTGACGCCGTACAGCTCGTCGCGGCCGCAGCCTTGATCAATCCAGGCCAGCGCCAACGCCTCGTAGACTGGAACCCAGTTGTCCCCCACGCGGAGTTGCATCTCCGGGTTGGGAAGGTAGTAGCCGTTGCGCGCACGCACCCACAGCTTTCGCGCCGGTCGGTAAGTGCTACTGCTTTCGGCGCGAGCGAGGACTTGGTTGACATAGGTGCGCTTGCGGCGCTTGTCTGGCCACAGCCACGCTGGCAGAGCGACAAGCACGTCGTTCAGTTGGTCCGCGAAGAATCCCTGGTGGTACTTCCACAACTCCAGTCTGCGCGTCACGCATCGGGACCATTGGGTTTTCAGGCCAGCCAACATCAGCATCAAGACCCAGTACTCGCCTTGGCTGCTATCAAGCCGAACGAGCCGACCAGCCGTCTGCACGTCGATGGCCGGCGGGGCCAGGTGATCGAACACGGCCGCAAGGCCAACGCGCGCAAAATCGGCGTCCTGCATCGCGCGGCTGACCGCATGATCCCAGGCTGTGTGGCCGAACTCGTCGCGCAGGCCAGCGTCCGCGCCCTTGGCGAGCAGCGCCTCCACCAGTGCAGCGTTTCCGGCAGCCGCAGCAAGCATCAACGGCGTGGCACCAACGGGGGTGTGGTGATCAGGGCCGTGCGTGTCCGCCAGCCTCAGCAAGTCCTTGAAGTTCTTGCCCTGGTATGGGAGGAGGTGGCGCTGACGGGCGGCCGCCACGGTCTTGCGGGTCAGCGCCTCGATTTGCTCCCATTCGCGCAAGCGCATCCGGGGCGGCAGCAAGGATCCGGCGCCCCAGAACTCACCGTGGTCGATCAGCCCCTTGGCCGGCGCGAAGTGCGCGTTGCCCAATTGCGAGACCCATGCCTGCTGGCCGTGCCAAAGAGCGTAGTCGAACAGCAACTGGCGCGGCTTGCTGCTGGGGTTCTTTGGATCCAGAGCCTTCGGTGCCATCTCCTCGACCAGTTCGCGGCTCCAGGAACTCCAGGGCACGGGCTTGTGCTGGAGATAGGCCTGTCGAATGGCCTTCGCTTGTTCTTCCTTGCCCTGCATTTCGAGCTTGCGCGCCTCCTGTGCCCACTCCTCGCGGGAGGACGATCGGGCGGACGCGATCGTCGCGTCGCCTGGCTGCAGGCCCAGCAGTCCGAGCAGCGGGTGTGTGGCGTCGGATTCCACCAGAGTGATGCTGTCCACGGCGCGGGTGATCGCGACATAAAGCGCGTTGACGTAGAACTTGAACAGCTCGAGCGATTTGTCGGTCTTGTCCCGTGCGCGCCGGTAGTCCAAGGCGTCGCCGGCGAGGTCGGCCGCGGTCACGCCCTCGCAGACCTCGGCATAGGCTTGGCGCTGGCTCGACACGAGGTTGATCAGCAGGACGTGCGGATACTCCAGCCCCTTGGCCTCGTGGACCGAAAACACCAGGGGCGTTCGGAACTTTTCGCGGGCGGCGGGCTTGTCCTCGTCGCGCAGCACAATCACCGCATGCTGCGCGGATTGGCGGGTGGCGGCGTCCAGCGCCTTTACGGCCGAATCCTTGGCCGCCAGCAAAGTGACGCTGCCGGGCTCTCCGGAGCTGGCCTTCACCAGGAAGTTGCTTTCGCGGTCGACCGATCCAAAGCGCGCCTGCTTCACCTTCAGCAGACGGTTGGCCAACTCGGTGACGGCCCGCGTGTTGCGGAAATTGGCCTGCAATACCTGCAACTCCTGGCGCTGCGCCGCGTCGCCGGCCAGGCCGTGCCAGAACAGCGTCTTCACCGCCGCCCAACTGAAGAAGTTGGGATGCACGATCTGGTGGCTGTCGCCGCACAGCAGGAAGTGACCAGGTTTTCTCAGCGTGTCCAACACGAGGGCAAGTTGGACAGGGGTGAGATCCTGCACCTCGTCGACGACCACGAAGTCGAAGGCCGGCTCGCGTTGATCGGCCGGCTGGGCAAGTAACTTCTGGCGCCAAGCATGTGCGACAACGTTGGCGTCGAACAGCCCAGCTTCTTCCAGCCAGGCGCGGTAGCGCACGAACAGAGCATGGGCGGCGTCGCGCTGGGCCGGCGGCAGCAAGCTCTGGCGTGCGCCCAAGGCGGCGTAGTCGGCCAGTGACAGCGGTCCGGCCGCATGCGCGCCGATCACGCCGCGGAACTCCTCGAACAGGCTGTGCGCATCCATGTCCCCGAGCGCCCGAACGGCTGTGCGATGACGATCGACCCAGCTCCGGAAGGCCGCGAGCGTCACTTCCCGGCCTGGGGGCACCTCGATGGACTCAAGGAATTCACGGTAGCTGAGGAACTCGACTTCCTGCTGCGGATTTTCGTAGCCGTGCGCGGCATACAGGCCACGCGCGCCCTGCGCCAGGTAGGCCGACAGCGTGACGTACAACACCCGGCCCGCGATCTCGCGCAGCTTGGCCAGCGTCACCGCCGTCTTGCCCGAACCGGCCGAGCCTACGATCACCAGCGGTGCGGGGTGCCGATACACCACGTCCTGCGCGTCGTCGAAGACCAAGGGCTTGTCCAGCAGTTCGAATAATTGGCGGCGCGCATGCACCCAGCGCAGCGGCATGGCGCCAGCCGTCATCGCAGGGTGCGCCGGCTCTGCCGTCGGCTCGCGATCGATCTTGGCCTCGTCGACCACCGCCCCGCGCAGGAAGCGCGATTTCTCGTAGGCGTGGTTCTCGATGACCTCCAGCGCCAGACACACGGTTTCCGTGCCACCGTCGCATGACGGCACGCGGGCGAACTGAAGCAGCAGTCGGTTGGCGTAGTCGAGCCGGGCCCGATAGTAGGACCCGACATGGAGCTTCTTGACATCGGCCGAACGGAAATCGTCCGCCTCGATGGCGGCACGCACCTTGTCGAAGGCTGGCTTGAGACGGCGGAAATCGAGGTCCTTGTACTGGAGCAGGCGCATGGTCGTGGCGTAGGGTGTTGCGGCGCGGGCGGCCTTCCCCAGCATTGTCGGCGTGCGCTTTGACGTTCAGTGCGCCGGAACCGCCGGTTCATGCGAATGCGCCCTGAACGGGCCGGCCCCGACCGGTATTCTCGGCAATGGGTTGACGTTCAGTGCAAGCCGACCGCGCACCAAGGTCGGCTATGCTCACAGGGGCGGATGGCCATCAACGTGCCCGTGCGACCTCGCTACTGGCGCCGAGGACACTGTCGGCCACGAGCTGTCCTTCGCGAACGGCTGGCGGTGGGTAACAGGGCTCCGCAGGGCCAAGCTGCGAAGGCCCTTGACGAGCATGCACGCGCGGGATCCGCAGCCCGGCTTGCGACTGTATTTCGATTGCTATACAGTCAGATCCACCATGCGCACCGCTACCTTCCCCCCGATCCGCGTTGAGCCCGAATTGCGTGCCCAGACCGAGGCCGTGCTGCGCGAAGGCGAGAGCCTGACGCAGTTCATCGAGGACGCTGTGCGCAAGGAAGTCGAGTGGCGTGCCGCTCAGGCCGCGTTTGTCGCCCGAGCCCAAGCGGCGCTCGAGGAGCACGAGGAACGCGGGGGGCCCACGCTGGCAGAGGTGCAGGCTCGCATGCAGCAGCGGGCGACTAAAGGTACCGAGCGCATTCGCGCCGCTGTGGCTTCGCGCGCGCGGGCCGCTTGAGTACATTCAATCTCACCCCCACGGCGGGGTACGACCGAGACATCGAGCGTTTGGAGGACTTCCTCGTTGAACGCGAGTTGAGGTCGGAGTCTCCTGATGAGACGGTTCCTGCCCGCTTCATCGCGGCAGTGGATCGCGGCCTCGATATTCTTACCTTCGCCCCACACACGTGCAGGCGTTGCGAAGCGGCGCCGCGATGGCGCGAACTCATCGTTCCGTTCGGGCAAACCGGCTTTGTCGTCCTGTTCGAAATCCGTGATGACCAAGTAATCCTCTTGGCAGCGCGAGCGCAGCGAGAAGAGGACTACCGCTAGACTCGACGGCCTTGACGGGTCCCCGTGCGACCGGCCTATCGAACTGCTTCACGTCAGCAGTCGGCGATGACTGGATCTCGGGTGTCGGCTAATACCGGCCTGTTACACAGCTCAGCTTTCGGGCAGCTCACCGAGGCGACAGGACGCGTCTGCAGCTGAACTCGGTCGATTGACAAGTTCATTTACGGTAGCTACAATAAAGAATGCGTCTAGAGTTCGATCCTGAAAAGGATGCGGGAAATCAAGCCAAGCACGGAGTGTCGCTTTCTCTTGCAGGTGAACTCGACTGGGAAGCTGCGCTTGTATGGGTTGATGAGCGATTCGAGTACGGCGAGCTGAGGATGATCGCGCTCGCGCCAGAAACCAAGGTCCTGTACTACGTAGCGTTCGTAGACCGAGGCGACGTACGAAGAGTCATCAGCGTGCGCCGTGCAAATCGTCGTGAGGTTAAGCACTATGTCGAAAGTTTCTAAGCGGCACCCCATCGTCATGCCGACGATGGAAGAGGACAAGGCCATTACTGCGGCAGCGAGGAGTGATCCCGACGCGCAGCCACTGACGCCGACGCAGTTGAAGGCGATGGTTCCATTGCGTGCACTTCGTGGTCGCCCCAAATCCGAGAACAAGAAACTGCTCGTGTCCGTGCGTTATAGCCCAGAGGTCATCGAGTTTTTCAAATCTACCGGGGACGGTTGGCAATCCCGCATGGATGGGGTGCTTCTCAACTACATCACGCGCCAATCCCGCAGAGCCTGAGCAGCGGGCGCTGTTGACCGCAGCGAAACGCCGGTGCGGTTCGGAAGGCAAGAGCCGGCCAGAAGCGGTCTGCGACGAAGGTCCTGTTTGGGGAGGTCAAGATGGCAGCTGACGCCGTAGCGGAATTTCAGCATCGCAGGCGACGAGCCGGTCTGCTCATGACACCGTGGATGCTGCTTTCGGTGCTTGGCCTCTTGCTCACACATTGGTTTGCGGTAGGCAAGGGCTGGGCTGAGCTGGCGACGATTGCTTTCGCCTTATGTGGCGCAATCGGAGGCCTGATTGGGGTTTCAGTCTTTCGGTGTCCGAAGTGCGAGACAGTCCCGTTCGACGACGATGGAATACAGTTGAATCCTGCTCGCTGCAAGAAGTGCGGAGCAATCCTGAGGTGACGACGCGACCGCGAACAATCGGCCATTTGCAGTCACTCACGAGTGACTGCTTTGCGTACGTGCGGCGCGCTGACCTTGATATGCTGGGCAGATGAACTTTGTTGACACAGCGACATGCTCGACGGAGCGCTTCTCGATTGGACGCGAAACTGTGTCCGGCCGGTACTACCTCTCGCTGCCCGTGTCGAATCGACTGTGCGACTACGAGGAATACTACGAAATCTCGCAAAGCGAGCACGATGCCTATCCGTCAAACCAGGGATCTCTTGCTGCCTTTGCCGCTGAATGTCGGGCGCGGCGCAATGACGCCTTGCTCATCGAGCCACCGGGCAGTGACCGTGGGGTCGCTTGACGCGGCGCAACGGCCCGCAGTCGGCCACTTGCTGACGGTCGCGACAGTCAGCATTCCGACTCGCTGATTAGCGTGCGACCACCGTGCCGGGCAAGTGCCCAGCAGGCGCCTTCCATCGAGTCAAATGACTGTTCCCATGCTCCGCGCCGCTGCGACGACCGCCTCACGGGCCTCCCGCGGTCGCCAGTCGAGCAGGCGTCGAGCCTTCTCGTTGGATGTCTTTTTCGCATAGCCGAGATCGGGAATGAATGGGCGAAGCTCGGCATTGAACAGCGAGACCACGCGCAAAACGAAGTTCGGGATCGAGCGGGTCGGAACACGCCCCGCTTGTTGTCCCAAGGCATCCTTGATGATGGCGCCGATCTCCTTCATCGCGAGTGGCCTTCCATTGGAGAGCAGAAACCGCTCGCCCGCTGCCTTCGGGTGGGTGATAGCCAAGACATGCGCGCTGGCCACATCTCGGACATCGACGATCGGGATGAACAGGTTCGGATAGCCGCGACACCATGTCCACGAGCGATGCCGTCCGCACCGAAGCGAAGTCCCGCGGACCTGTTCCCGAGTGTCTCGTCCGCCACCGCCCAGAGACGGAAGAAATCGTCGGTGACCCACGCGTTCGCCGGCGCCAGTCCCGCCAGATCGCACAGTCGCTCGATGGACAGGCCCGCTTCCGCGAGGGCTCGTTGCGAGATCGAAAAAGTGCTGGGAGAAAGCATCGACGCAGCTTAGGCGGACCGCAAAAAACCGGCAAATCCGATCGCGCCAAAGTTGTTGAACTGGCACCGTGCGCACGTCGAGGGATCGCGGTGACAGCCTATCCGGTCGGGCGACACTGACGGTTGCACCGCAGCAAGGGCGAATGCGACACTTGCTACGGTTCGAAGGTCCGGTATCAGGTGCTCAAATTTGCGGTGTCTAGGTCCGCTACGGGTCGGTGGACTAAACCGCTCGCGCGGTAGGCGTACCGGCGAGGCCTGTCCCTGACGTTCTGCGATGTTGACCCGCGAGGCAATCCCGCCTCGCTCGTCAACAGGAGCAGAACCATGGAGCAACCGACCGCCACCGTCTCGCCGCTGCGCCGGCGCATGGCCGACGACATGCGCATGCGCAACTTCAAGCCCAAGACGCAGGCTGCCTACCTGCGCGCCGTCGCCAAGCTGGGCAAGTTCCTCGAGCGCTCGCCGCACACGGCCACCGCCGACGACCTGCGCCGGTTCCAGTTGCACCTGGTCGATGACGGCACGTCGCCGATCACGCTCAACGCCACGATCTCCGGCTTGAAGTTCTTCTTCGACGTCACGCTCAACCACCCCGAGCTGATGGCGCGGATGCAGCCCGTCAAGGTGCCGCGCACGCTGCCCGTCGTCCTCAGTCGCGAGGAGGTCTCGCGCCTCATCGCCGCCGCCTGGAACCTCAAGCACCAGACCGCGTTGTCGGTGGCCTACGGCGCCGGGCTGCGCGCCAGCGAGGTCGTCTCGCTCAAGGTCGGTGATGTCGACAGCCAGCGCATGACGCTGCGCGTCGAGCAGGGCAAGGGCCGCAAGGACCGCTACGCGATGCTGCCGCCCATCCTGCTCGAGCGGCTGCGGGTGTGGTGGCGCGTCGGCCACGCGCAAGGCAAGATCTTGCGTGACGGCTGGCTGTTCCCCGGCATGGATCCCACCGATCCGCTCACGACGCGCCAGCTCAATCGCGCCATCCACGCCGCGGCCGACGCCGCCAAGCTCGGCAAGCGCGTGTCGATGCACACCCTGCGCCACAGCTTCGCGACCCACCTGCTTGAACAGCACGTCGACATCCGCGTCATCCAGGTGCTGCTCGGGCACACGCATCTGGAGACCACCACGATCTACACCCACGTGGCCACCGACCTGCTGCGCGAGGTGCTGAGCCCTCTGGAGGCGCTGCCTTCCTCGTGAGTCGGCGGCCGTGGGGCCGCATCCCCTCGAGGTCGGCGACATCTTCCGCACCCACGGGCCCGCCTGGCGCGTCGCGCAGCGCGGCCACCTGAGCCTGGGCCAGCTCAAGGTCATGTCCGCCATCGAGCAGTGTCGCAGCGCGGCGCTCGGTGGCCATGTCCTGCGCTGCGAGGGCTGCGGGGTCGAGCAGGTCTCGTACAACTCCTGCCGCAATCGGCACTGCCCCAAGTGCCAGAGCAGTGCGGCCAAGCGCTGGCTCGAGGCCCGGCAGGCTGACCTGTTGCCGGTCGAGTACTACCACGTGGTCTTCACGCTGCCCGCGCCCATCGCCGACATCGCGTTCTACAACAAGGCCATGGTCTACGGCGTGTTGTTCGACGTGGCCGCCGAGACCTTGCTCACCATCGCCGCCGATCCGAAGCATCTCGGTGCCCGCATCGGCGCAACCCTGGTCCTGCACACGTGGGGCTCGGCGTTGACCCATCATCCCCACGTGCACGGCGTCGTGCCCGGTGGCGGGTTGTCGCCCGATGGCAAGTCCTGGGTTGCTTGCAGGCCCGGCTTCTTCCTGTCGGTGCGCGTGCTGTCGCGCTTGTTCCGTCGTCGCTTCCTCGAAGAGCTCGTGGCGCGCCATCGGGCCGGGCAGCTGAAGTTCTTCGGCGAGCACGCCGGACTGGCCGATGCCAAGGCCTTCATTCGGTGGCTCGCGCCGCTGCGCCGATGCGAGTGGGTGGTCTACGCCAAGCGCCCGTTCGCCGGGCCCCAGGCCGTGCTGGCCTACCTGTCTCGCTATACGCACCGCGTCGCGATCTCCAACAGCCGCCTGCTCGCCATGGACGACCGTGGCATCACCTTCCGATGGAAGGACTACCGGGTCAAGAACGGTACGCCGGGCAAGACGCGACACAAGACGATGACGCTCAGCGCCGACGAGTTCATGCGGCGCTTCCTGCTGCATGTGCTGCCGGGCGGCTTCCATCGCATCCGTCATTACGGGCTGCTGGCCAACGGCTGCCACAAGGCCAGCATCGCGTTGGCACGCACGCTGCTGGGCCAGCCGAACCCAACCCCGACCGCCACCGCAGACGCCGCCACCGCCACCGTCGACGACAAGCCGCGCTTCGTCTGCAGGCACTGCGGCGCCGCCATGATCATCGTGCAGATCTTCGCGCGCGACCCGCAGATCCGCGCACCACCGCCACGACCCTCGACGTCATGACACCACGATCAACACGATCACTCGACACGCACTGGCTCACGATTTGCGGGCGCCGGTGGGGGTGCTCGTGGCCTCGCGCTGGCGCAGCACTCTTCGAGTCTGCTCAGCATGACGTCCATGCATCGCGCCAACGCGTCCCGTCGAGTGCATTGCCGAACCGCCAGGCTCGTTCGCCCGCCGCGCATCAGTCCGCGACCCGCGAACAACGACCACTATCGCCATAGCGACGTGGCGTCGTCTGGGCCTTCGGCCCGGCCCGCGGTTTCCTCCCTCGAGGTTTGTCCAACACCTGCCCTCAGACCGGTGCGGTTCGGTGCGTCTTCTCGACGCGCGGGCAGGTGTCGAACAAACCTAAACGACAGCCGTCACTGCCAAGGCACAAACCCTAGCCCAAAACGCCCCCGTTGACCTCCCCGAAAGCCGTCGTCGGCGCTGGCGGTCATGGCCGACAAGGCGGTCATTCATGGGAAGTCCTGCCCAAGTCCCGCGCCCAGGCCGCAACGTACCTCAAGCTGACCGAAAATGAGCCTGCCCATGCGGCAGATCTCCGCTCGCGGTTCTTCGGAAACGGTCGCCGTGCGCGCCCCGCGCTTGGCATCCGGCTGGCTGTATCCAGTTGGAGGTATTCGGCCACGCCGAACTCCGCCCCTTCAAGACGGCCTGGCACGGGCCGCCTTCAGCGCCGCAGCCCCTGGATCCAACGGTTCACAAGTTCCAGGTCGTCGGGTGGCACTTGCCAGGTGCCGCCGCACAGGATCTCCGCGCCGCGAGCGACCGTGTAGGTCGTCTTGATCACGCCCTTGACCAGCGTCGTCGCGCCGCCCGCGCCGAGCGGCGGCACGTCCATCTCGAAGTGCACGACGGTGTTGGCAGGCATGTGTTCGGCGCTGACCAAGCCCACGCCGCGTTCCGAGATGTTGCGCACCTGGAGGTCGATGACCTGCCCGTCTTGCAATTGCATGCGCGCCGGCCACGCGACCTGGACGCGCAGGTCGGTGCGCGAGTCGGGCGCGTCGGCGGCGACGCCGCCGTGTCCGATCTCGGCCGCCAGTTCTGCCGCCAGCGCGGCCTCCGCGGCGTCCAGGGCCTCCAAGGCGTCTGCGGCCTCCGCGCTCGACTGCGCCGCTGCAGGCGGCGGAAGGTCGAACCACGCAGCGACATCATCGGGGGGCGGCGGCTTCGTCATGGCGCGCGCTGGAAGGGATCAGGCAACAGGCGGCGCGTCGATACGGAAGACGGATTCTGCGCCGGGCAGGACAAGCGCCAGCCCGGGCGTATCGTGCTCGAGACATCGGCGGACGAAGGCTTCATTGAGGCACCAGGATGTTCGAGTTTCTGGAGGGCCAACACCAGCCTATCCTAGCGCCAATGCGAACCGGCGCGGCGCTCGCCCTGGATGAGTCCCACGGCAGCCGTTGGCGACCACCCGGACGCGGGCGACCGCAAGCCAGTCCCGACTCACTTGTTGTCGTGAACAGGTGCCAGGTTGGTGGCGATGATCTTGCTCATGAGCTCCCCGCCCGTGGCCTCGCAATCGGGCACTGGCTGTCCGGCGGCCCACTTGAGGGCCGCGCCGGTGACGACGGGGTGCGTCATGCGCCACGGCCAGAAGCCGAAGCGCTGGCTGCCGTTGTAGTGGAACACGGCGTCGCCACCTGATTCGCGGACCTCGGCGGCGAGTCGCGGCAGCATCTCGCGCACGGAGCCGTAGGTGCCCTTGCTCGCCTTGAGCTTGCTCGCGACGACGCTGTACTTCAGCTCCGGCGGGAGCGCGTTCGTATAGAAGCACATGTCGGCCTTGTCCGCCTTGTCCGCCGTAGGCGCAGAGGCCGCGGCGCTTGCCGCCGCGGCGATGGGCGGCGCATCGGCAGCGCCGGCGAGGCGGGTCACTCCCAGCAGGATCAACGAAAGCAGGCGGGTCGATGTCATGGCGGTGATGAGAGATGCCCCGCCGCGATCGCGACGGCTCAAGCGACCTCAGTATAGGGTTGAGCGAAGCCTGGCGTGCGTCGGTGCTGCCACGGACCCGCATCCAGATGCGTCGCTTCCGTTCGCCGTCCCGACGCGGGCAAACGATCGAATCACCGCACGTCGATGGTATAGCTGACCGCTTGCGCAAACGCGGGCAGAACGCCGCCGAATTCGATCGTGTGCCGGCCCGGCGAGAGCGGGCGCAGCATGACGTAATAGCCATCGGCCGCCGCGGGGAAAATGCGGGCGGGAGGCGACTGCCGCAGGCCGAGATCGAAACAGCCGCGCGTCGAAACACGGTGCGTCTCCAGCGCCGTGCTGACGCGGTCGTCGACCCGCAGCACGAGCCGGCTCACGCCCGCGGTATCGCCCGCGGCCGCCTCGATGACCGCGCTGCAATCGACGGCGTAACCCGCTCTTGGCGAGACGACGTAGTTGATCAGGGGAAAGAAGAGAAACTTTCCAGCAGGCACCTGGCAAGTGCGAATCGTCCGCTCGACGGCGTACGTTCCGGCGAGGAACCAGACCGGGCCCTGCTGGCCCGCAGAACAACGTTCACCGGTGGTGTCAGCGACCGGACTCTCGTCCCGTTTGAACGAGGCCGCCCATTGCCACCAGGCGCGGGACCATTGGGCCTGGGACGCACCGGCCACGTCTTCGTCGACGTTCAACAGAAGTGGTTCCTGGGCGCCCGCCGAAGCGGCGAGAAGCAGTGCGACGGGCAAGGCTAGGCATCGGTTCATGGGGGCTTCGACAAGGAAGGTGCTGGCTTCGGCAGGGGCGCGAAGATCCAGAAAATGACTGACGGGTCCGGCTCCCGCAAGCTAGGTGCCGAAGTATGCAAGGTCCCGGGACATGCGCCGGGCCGCTCCCCGATCACGCATCGAGCGCGTCCCGGCACACGCCGATGAATGTCTCGCGCAGCCAGCGATGCGCGGGGTCCGCGTCCAGCCTGGGGTGCCACATCGCCGAGACGACGATTTCGGGCGCGGCCACGGGGAGCTCGAAGAAGGCGAGTCCTGCGGCGAGCGCCGCGGCGCTGGCCACGTCGGCCCGGATCAGGCTTCGCGGTACCTGGGCGAGCAGGTCGGATTCGCGGGCGATGCTCAGGGCGTCCGCGAACCCGGTGACGACGGCGACGATGCGGCGCCGCAGGCCGAGTTCGGCCAGGGCGCGGTCGACCGGACCGTCGAACGCGGACTTGCGCGACGCCACGACGTGCAGGCAAGCGGCGTAGGCGGCCGGCGTCACCGGGCTTGCGAGCAAGGGGTGCCCCACCCGGGCCACGCCGATGAAGCGGTCGCGGAACATGGACCGGATACGCACCTCCGGGGCCGATTTGCCCAGGACGCCGATGTCGAGGTCGACCAGCCCTTCGCGCAGGGAGACCGCGTCCTTGGTCGGCCGCGACACGAAGCGCAGTCGAACGCGGGGCGCCGCGTGGACGACGGCGGCGACCAATGACCCGGCGAACAAGGCGACGAATCCCTCGTTCGCCCGCACGACGAATGTGCGCTCCAGCGTGCCGAGGTCGACGTCGACGACCTGGGGCGAGAGCAGCGTGCGCGCGTCGCGGGCGACGTCGCGCACCTGGTCCCGCATCGCGCTGGCCCGCGGCGTGGGCACCAGCCGCCCGCCGGCGCGAACCAGCAACGCATCGCCCGTCATGGCCCGCAGCCGCGCGAGGGTACGGCTCATGGCCGAGGCGCTCAGGCCGAGCCGGCGCGCCGCGCCCGTCACGCTGCCTTCGGTGAGCAGGGCGTCGAGTGCCGGCAGCAGATTGAGATCCACATCGTTCATGACCGCGCACAGCTTAGACGACATCGACATGGCGTCGGGCGCAACTGCATTGTGCAGGCCAGGCGTCTGGCGCCGGACGGGGCCGCCGCACACACTGCCGGCACCCCACTGCGAAAGACCGCCATGCCCGACCCCAGCGCCGCCATGCCGCCCCTTCCCCTGCCGTCGGGCCCGCCCGGACTCCACGATCCAGACCGCCAGGGCAAGACGGGGCCGTGGTGAGACCGACGCCGATTCGCACATCCCCAGACATCCCACGTCATCCCCTGCGCGCACGGAGAGAAACATGAAACTGATTGGCATCGAAGAGCATTTCCT
>Ga0302323_100003034_pt1 | contig 13665 bp, 8 predicted proteins | sample Fen_T0_3_FD_201950 | JGI IMG/M metagenome (GOLD analysis project Ga0302323, IMG submission 201950) | Peat permafrost microbial communities from Stordalen Mire near Abisko, Sweden - Fen_T0_3 | ecosystem: Environmental > Terrestrial > Soil > Wetlands > Permafrost | place: Sweden: Abisko... | reverse complement strand
GCTGCGCCAGCGCGGGACCCGGAGTGTGCGGCAAGGATCCAGATGTTCAGTCGCTACAGGAAACCATCCTGTTCGGCCTCAAGGGCATGGCGGCCTACGCTAGCCACGCGCGCCGCTTGGGCATGGTCGACGAGAGCGTGAATGCCTTCATGGAAGAGGCGCTCTTCGCCACCATGACCAATGTGAACTTCGACCTCGCAACCCTGTTCCAGATCGCCATGGACCTGGGCAAGACCAACCTGCGCGTGATGCAAATGCTCGACGAAGGCCACGTCAAACGCTTCGGCCAGCCCTCGCCCGTCGAGGTTTCGGAAGGCACGCAAGCCGGGCCGGGAATCCTGATCACGGGCCACGACCTGGTCGATCTGGCCGACCTGCTTCGCCAGTGCGAGGGTACGGGCGTGAAGGTGTACACCCACGGCGAGATGCTGCCCGCGCACATGTACCCGAACCTTCGCAACCACCCCAACCTGGCTGGCCACTTCGGTGGCGCCTGGCAGAAGCAGCGCACCGAGTTCGCCGCCTTCTCGGGCGCCGTGCTGGCCACCACCAACTGCGTGGTCATTCCCCCGCAAAGCTACGCCGGCCGCCTGTTCACCACCCGCGTGACTGCGGTGCCGGGCGGACAACGCCTGACCAGCAACGACTTCTCGGCGGTCATCGCCAAGGCCAAGGAATGCGCGCCCCTGCAAGCCTCGGAGATCAAGAAGTCCACCGTCGGCTTCCACCACTCGGCCATTCTGGCCTTGGCCCCCACCATCGTGGATGCCGTGAAGGCCGGCAAGATCAGCCGCTTCTTCGTCATTGGCGGCTGCGACGGCGCCGAACCCGGACGCAACTACTTCGCCGACTACGCCAAGCTGACCCCACCCGACTCGTTCATCCTGACCCTTGGCTGCGGCAAGTTCCGCATCCGCGAGCACGACTACGGCACGCACCTCGGCCTGCCGCGCCTGATGGACATGGGCCAATGCAACGATTCCTACGGCGCCATTCAGGTGGCCGTGGCCTTGGCCGGCGCCTTCAACTGCTCGGTCAACGAGCTGCCACTGACGTTGGTTGTGTCGTGGTTCGAGCAGAAAGCCGTCGCCGTCCTGCTCACGCTGCTCTCGCTCGGCGTGAAGAAGATCGCCATCGGTCCCAACCCGCCCGCCTTTATCACGCCCGGCGTGTTCAAGGTCCTGCAAGACAAGTTCGACCTGCGCCTGACCGGCACGGATCCGGCCAAGGATCTGGCCGCGGCCATGGGCCGCTAGACTACGGTTTGCGAAAGACCAAGAACGTCTGGTAGGGCAGCAGATCCGGCTTGTCCGTTTCGAGCACCAAGCCGGCGTTCTTGGCCAGTTCGATCAACTTGGCGCGCGGAAGTTTCAGATTCTCTGGCGGGCCTTGCGGCAGTTTGCCTTCCTTGAATTCAACCAAGGCCAGGCGCGCGCCGGACTTCATTTCGTGCGCCAGCTTGCCCAGCCACACCGGCTGGCTCGGCACATGGTGAAGCACGTCGCACAGGAAGACCCAATCGGCGGCCGGCGGAATTCCCGGATCCTCGGCCTGACCAAGCACCACCTGAAGGTTTTGCACGCCCTCGCTCATGGCTTTGTGGTGCATGTGGCGAACCATCTCGGGCTGGATGTCGCTGGCCACCACGGAGCCGCGCGGTAGCGCGCGCGCCAGCCGGAAGCTGAAGTAGCCCGAGCCCGCGCCCACGTCCACCACGGTTTCGTTCCCCGCCAATCCCAGCGCCGCAACGATGGCGTCGGGCCGCTGCCACTTCGCACGATCCGGCCGTTCGAGGAACGCGATGTACTTCTCCACGTCTTTGAACGGATGAAGATCGACGGGATGAACGCCCTGCTTGGCCAGCGGACACTCGATGGCCGGCTGGCCGGCGTCCAGCACTGGTGGATGCGTCGGCGGTGCCGCCACTTGGCTGACGGGACGGGCCAGCGTCTGGGGCGGTTCAAGCCTGGGACGCTCTTTGGTACAGGCCGCTGATCCTGCGAGCAGAAGCACCGCAAACAGGGATGGATTGAGCCGGCGCATGCAGTGGTCGTTCATGATGCGCGTAAGACTGACACAGTCCGGACGTCGGTGGACGTCCGCCGGACGTCCACCACTGCCAATAGTAGCTTGAAATACCCAACAACGACCGCCGTTTGCCAGCCCGCGTGTGGTCACACCTCCGGCACCTGCCTATTTCGTCGCTGGCACGTCCATTGCTGCGATCTGGATGCAAGACACTCCTCGTAGCGCCGCGACGCGAGTTGGGTGTTCTCGAAGGCAAAGAGGAGACGGCCATGGAGACTTGGACAACGAACTCGTCACGCCGAGCGCGAAAGTTGCGGACAAGAATCCAGCTTGCGGTACGCTCGGGAGCCGTGAAGGCAAGTGGGTTGTCGATCGGCCGCACAACGCTGCTCTTTCTGTGCGCGGGGTGCTCCTGCAGCCCGGCCAGTTGTTCCTTCGGCAGCGTGCGGCCGGATTTCGACTTGAAGGGCGTTCCTGGCACGCTGAAGTTTCAGTCCGAGAACGCCTGGGCCGCGGAGACCGTGGATGGTCGCTATCGCCTATTCAACAATGTTTGGAATAGCAAGGCGATCTCGGGACCGTATCGCCAGAAGGTGTTCGTGAAGGAAGAGCATGGCAAGCCAGCCTTCGGCTGGGTTTGGAGCGTGCCGGATAGCCAAGCGCCGGCCACCTATCCGGAGATATTGGCGGGCTCTAGCCCTTGGAATGGCTCGGTGGTATCTGATTCTGGTTTTCCCTTCCAGGCCGGTACGAAAAAACTCCTGGTGAACTACGACATCAGCTTGGCCGCGAGTGGCAAGTACGATGTGACCCTGCAGTCTTGGGTGGTCTCGGCCTTGCGCCCTTCCAAGAGCGTGATCACCCACGAGGTGGTGATCTTCATTGCCAACGAAAGCATCCCCGTGGATGGCGAGCGGGTCGCGCAGACGACGTTGCAAGGGAATGCCTTCAGCATTTACGTGGACAAGAATCATCGCGACGCCACGGGGAACAACACGAATACCTGGACCCTCATCTCGCTGGTGGCCGAGAAGCCAATCCTGCGCGGTCCCGTCGAGGTGAGCACGGCGTTCGACTATCTACTGAAGAATGGCCACCTGGACGCCCAGTCCTACATCGCCAATCTTGAGCTGGGGACAGACATCATGCGCGGGTCGGGAAGCGCCGTGATCCGCGACTTCGCCGTGACCGTCGACTAGCCGCCAGCGGCGCTGCGACGGCTTGTATGACCGGTAGAATCGGCCAGGCACTCGGGCAGGGTGCGGCCAGCGCCTTCCAACCACGCACGCGCCAGCCTCCGTCCAAGCACCCGATCTGCCGATGTGAGCATCTGGTAAGCGGCGTCGCGCACCAGCCGCTCGCGGAAGCGGTAGCTGGCATTGCCCGCCGCCACCTGGCGCTCGATGAAATCCCGCATGACCAGAACTTCCAGCCACTCGGCAATGCCCTTGCGAGAAGTTTCGCCGAGCAGGGCAATCAGGGCGTCGGCATCGAACATCTTTTCGCCAAACAGACTGGCCGCGCGCAACACCCGGCGCACGTCGGGTTCGACGCCTTCGAGGCGGCCCTCCACCACGGCATGAACCACGTCGGGAACGGCCAGGGTGCCCTGCTCGAGGCTGGCAGCCATCTCTTCCAGAAATTGCGGATTGCCTTCCCAGCGTTCAAGGACGAAATCCGCACCCGGCCGCGACACCGATGGGATCCAGTGGCGCAGCAAGCTCTGGCCCTGCTTGGGTGGCAACGGACGCAAGCGCAGGCGCCGCACCGAACGCGCGCTCCACAGGCCCGGGAAGCGGTCTTCCACGTCTTCGCGACCCGCACCGATGACCAGCAGCGGCTTGTCGTGCAGCCTATGCAGCAACCGATCCACCAGCTCAAGGCTAGGCCCGTCGGCCCACTGCAGATCCTCGATCACCAGTAGGAACCCGGCCGCCGTGCACCGGCTTTCGATCCATTCCGCCAGCGCAGACTCGACAAGCTGGCTGGACTTGCCCTGCACGTCGACGCCGGCTTCAGCCAGCAGCGATACCAGCGTCGGATACCTGCGTTCGATGCGCAAGAGCGTGCCACCGGCCATGGACACGTGCGGCCTCGCGTCCGACATCCCGTCCAAGAATTCGCGCAGCAATCTGGATTTTCCCAGGCCTGGTAGGCCGAGCAGCAACACCGCGCGTGCCACTTTTTCATCCCGGGTTTCTTCCAAAACCGATTGCAGCGACGCCAGGTCGCGATCACGCCCCACAAACGGGCTGATGCGCTGGTCGGGCTCGCACGCCTGCTTGCCGGCCAGCAGGTTGTCCTCTCTCAGAAGGAGCGGAGTGCCTGACGGCCCGCCCGAGACAAACCGCGCAGGCAATAGCCGGCGCGTGGTTTCGTCGAGGCGGATAGTGCCGGCGTCCTGCCCGTCCATCATGGTTGGCAAGCGATCCATCAAACGCCCGACGGGCAAGCGGCCGATAAAGCTGGCCCGCCCCGTGGCCAGGACAATCTTGGCATCCGGCTCCAGATCGCGCAGCGCCAACGCGGCCGAGGCAAGCTGGATGGCTTGCTCGTGCGCGGTCGACACCGTGGGTGCCGTGAGCAGCAGCGTACGGTTGATGAGCCGATCCATCTCGCACGCATAGAGCTCAAGCAGACGCCGAATCTCCACCAATCGGGCGTTCTCCACGTCCCGCTCTGGACGCTCGACGCTTGCGACGGGAACCGAGGCCGCCTTGGGGCCGTGCCGGCGATCGTCCACGCGCAGGTCCGGGTTGCTCCCCGACTCGCGCTTGCCCAGTGACACCAGAACGGCGGAGGCCAGATGACCCTCGCTTTCGCTGATGCTGGCGCGCCTGGCGTGCGCCGGCGGATTGGCCGCGGCGCTTTCCCCGCTGATGCCACCCAGCGCCTTCACGACCTCGGCGAATTCAACGGCCAAGGTCGCCGCCGATTGCGGCCGCTTGATGGGCTCGGGTGCGAGCATGGCATGCACCAGCGACGACACGGCCGCTGGAATGCCCGGGCGGCGGGAAGCCAGCTCGGGCACGCGCCCGGCGCACACCTTGGTCATGACTTCAAGCGGAGTGTCGCCCGTAAACGGTGGTTCGCCGGTGAGCAGCTCGAACAACACGCACCCAAGCGAGAAAATGTCGGCGCGCCCATCCACGTCGGCACGGCCGCGCGCCTGCTCGGGCGAGGTGTACAGCGGCGTGCCTACCGTCGAGCCCTTGCGCGTGAGGCGTTTGGAATCGAGCACCCGGCGGGCGATGCCGAAGTCGAGCACGCGGATCTCGGACAGCTTCCAACCCACGAGGAAGATGTTCCCCGGCTTGATATCGCGATGAACGATGTTGCACGAATGCGCGGCCGCCAGCGCTTCCAGCACCAGGCGCGCCACGTGCGCGGACGCCGCCGGGCCGAGGCTTCCGCGCCCAAGCCGGTCCTCGAGGGTTTCGCCTTCCAGCCATTCCATGGCGATGTAGGGCGAACCGTTGGGCGTCACGCCGTGGTCGAAGTAGCGCACGATGCCCGGATGGGACAGCTCGGCCAGCACGCGCGCCTCTTGGTCGAAGCGTGCCTGTTCGATGGTGTTGCGCGAATGAAGAATCTTGAGCGCGACCAGGGCCCCACTGTCCCGATCGATGGCTTGATACACCGTCCCCATGCCGCCCATGCCGGCTTGGCTCTTGATCTCATAGCGTTCCGAAAAGCGCGTACCGCTCCCCGGCGTGCTGGGTATCACGGGAGACATATCGACATACGTTAGTGCCGCTTGAACGGTTTCAAGCTCATTTTATGAGGTTTCTGTGATATCATCTTCAAATCCGGATGAATAGATGATTAATCTATCGGAAACGGTTGATATCCTGAAGCTCTTTGCCGACGCGACAAGGGTGCGTCTAGCCGTTCTTCTTGATGGAAACGAGCTCTCGGTGGCCGAAATAACGCAAGTCACGCAAATGCCGCAGTCGCGTGTGTCGACGCACCTTGGCAAGCTGCGCGAAGCTGGGGTCCTGCGCGATCGCCATGCCGGCGCCTCGACCTACTACGCCATCAACGACGAAGCCATGCCCGACCAGGTACGGCGCCTGTGGAATATGGTGGCGGAAACTCGTGACGAATCGCTCCTGCGCGCCGATCGAGCGCGCTGCCAGGACATCTTGCGCGCGCGCCAAAAGCCGGGAAGCTGGCCCGAGTCGGTGGCGGGGCAGATGGATCGCCACTACTCACCGGGACGAACCTGGGAGGCGACCATGCTGGGCTTTCTGCCGTTCATCCGTCTGGGCGACGTGCTCGACGCCGGCTCGGGCGACGGCACCATCGCGGCCTTGCTGGCCTCGCGCTGCCGAAACGTGACCTGCCTCGACCGCAGCGAAAAGGTGCTGCAAGCTGCCCGGCAGCGGCTGTCCGGGTTTGGCAACGTGGCTTTCGCGCCGGGCGATATCCACGCCCTGCCCTTCCCCGACGGGCGCTTCGACCATGTGCTACTGCTCAATGTTCTGACCTACACCAAGGATCCGGCCCTGGTTCTGCGCGAAGCAGCGCGCGTGCTGCGGCCAGGTGGCGATCTGACGATCAGCACCCTGGCCCATCACGCGCACAAGGACGCCACCGCGCCCTACGGGCACCTGAACCAGGGCTTCCGCCCGGCGACGCTGCAAGGCTGGCTCAGCCGCGCGGCCGGCCTCGACGTCGAACGCTGCGAGATCACCTCGCGCGAAAAGCGCTCGCCCCACTTTGCCGTGATCAGTGCATTTGCCCGCAAACCTGACAGCATTTCGCAACCTGCCCAAATCGCCAAGGAAGCCCTATGAACCGCGAAGAACGCATCGCCTATCTCCATTCCGCCCTCGCCCAGCGCATTCTCGTCATCGACGGCGCCATGGGCACCATGATCCAGCGCCACAAGCTCGGCGAGGCTGACTTTCGTGGCGAGCGTTTCGCCAAGCACAGCCACGAGTTGCGCGGCAACAACGACATCTTCGTCCTCACCCGCCCGGCCATGGTGGAAGAGATCCACGGCGCGTACTTGCAGGCCGGCGCGGACATCATCGAGACCAACAGCTTCAGCGGGACGCGCATCGCGCAGGCCGATTACCAGCTCGAAGCCGTGGTCTACGAGCTGAACGTGGCAGCGGCGCAAGTCGCGCGCAGGGCCGCCGATGCGTGGACCGCGAAGACACCGAATCGTCCGCGCCTGGTGGCCGGCGCCATGGGGCCGACCAACAAGACGCTGTCGCTGTCGCCGAAAGTCACAGATCCCGGCTTTCGCGCCGTGACCTTCGATGAGATGCGCGACGCCTACGCCGAGCAAGTGCGCGGCCTCATCGACGGCGGTTGCGACCTACTGCTGGCTGAAACCGCCATCGACACGCTGTCGCTGAAATCGTGCCTGTGCGCTATCGAGGATGTCTTCGCGGAAAAGAAGCTGCGCCTGCCCGTCATGGTGTCGGGCACCATCACCGACAAGAGCGGACGCATTCTTTCGGGGCAAACGCTCGATGCCTTCTACACCTCCATCGCGCACGCCAGGCCGCTGTCGGTGGGGCTGAACTGCGGCGGCGGCGCCACGCAGATTCGGCCTTACATGGTCGAGCTGTCGAACCTGGTGCAAGGGCACATCAGTTGCTACCCCAACGCCGGCTTGCCCAACACCATGGGTGGCTACGACGAGAGTCCGGATTTGACCTCGCGGCTCATTCGCGAAATGGCCGAGGCTGGACTGCTCAACATCGTGGGCGGCTGCTGCGGCACCACGCCCGATCACATCGCCGCCATCGCCAAGGCCGTCGAGGGCGTTCGCCCGCGTCCGCTGCCCACGAGCAAATCGACCAATCTGCGCCTGGCCGGGCTCGACACCCTGACCGTGAGCGCGGAGTCCAATTTCATCATGATCGGCGAGCGCACCAACGTGGCCGGCTCGAAGAAGTTCGCCAATCTCATCAAAGCCGGCGACTTCGCGGCCGGCTTGGCCATCGCGCTCGATCAGGTGCGCGGCGGCGCCAATATCCTCGACGTCAACATGGACGAGGCTTTGCTCGACGGCGAGAAGTCCATGACCCAGTTCCTGAACCTGATCGCCAGCGAACCCGAGATCGCGCGACTGCCCATCATGGTGGACAGCTCGAAGTGGTCGGTCATCGAGGCTGGGCTCAAGTGCATGCAGGGCAAGGGCATCGTGAACTCCATCTCGCTCAAGGAAGGCGAAGCGGAATTCCTTGCCAAGGCGCGCGCCGTGCAACGCTACGGGGCCGCTGTGGTGGTGATGGCTTTCGACGAAGAGGGCCAGGCCGTCAACAGCGAACGGCGTGTGCAGATCTGCCAGCGTGCCTACCGCTTGCTGGTCGAGCAGGTCGGCTTCGATCCAAGCGACGTCATCTTCGATCCCAACGTGCTGGCCGTGGCCACGGGCATGGAAGAGCACAGCGGCTACGCCAAGGATTTCATCGAGACCATCCCGCGCATCAAGGCAGCGTGCCCGGGTACGCGCATCTCGGGCGGCATTTCCAACCTGTCGTTCTCGTTCCGCGGCAACGATCCCGTGCGCGAGGCGATGCACACGGTGTTTCTGTATCACGCCATTGCCGCCGGTCTGGACATGGGCATTGTGAACGCGGGACAGCTCGGCGTGTACGCCGACATTCCCGCCGACGTGTGCGAGCGCGTGGAAGACGTGATCTGGAACCGCCGCCCCGACGCCACCGAACGGCTGATCGAGATCGCCGGGCAGGTCAAGGGAGAAGGCAGGAAACGTACTGAAGATCTCAGCTGGCGCGAAAGCCCCGTCGAGAAGCGGCTGGAACACGCCCTGGTCCACGGCATCACGGATTTCGTTGTGGCCGACGTGGAAGAAGCGCGGCTGAAACTGGGCAAGCCCATCGACGTCATCGAGGGCCCACTCATGGCCGGCATGGGCGTGGTGGGCGATCTCTTCGGCGCGGGCAAGATGTTCCTGCCCCAGGTGGTGAAGAGCGCGCGCGCCATGAAGGAAGCGGTGGCGCATCTGCTGCCGTTCATGGAGGCCGAGAAGACCTCCACCAGCAAACCGCGCGGCAAGATCTTGCTTGCGACGGTGAAGGGCGACGTGCACGACATTGGCAAGAACATCGTGTCGGTGGTGCTTGGCTGCAACAACTACCAGGTCGTGGATCTGGGGGTGATGGTTCCGACCGCCAAAATCGTGGATACCGCCATTGCCGAGAAGTGCGACATCATCGGCTTGTCGGGACTCATCACGCCGTCCCTCGACGAGATGGCCCATGTGGCCGAGGAGATGGAGCGCCGCGGGCTCAACCTGCCCTTGCTCATCGGTGGCGCCACCACCAGCCGCGAGCACACCGCCGTCAAGATCGCGCCCAAGTACCACGCCAGCACCGTGCACGTGCTCGATGCCTCGCGCGCCGGGCCCGTGGTCAGCGCGTTGCTCGACGAGAAACAGCACGCGGTCTTCGATGCAAAGAACCGGACAGAACAAGAAGACGCGCGCCAGCTCTTCGCCAACAAGAGGAAGAGGCCACTGCTTCCCTTCGCCGAAGCCAACGCCCGCAAGCCGGTCATCGCGTGGAAGGCCAGCGACATTGCCGAGCCTTCGTTCATCGGCCGGCATGTGATTGCAGACCAGCCGCTTGACGAACTGGTGCCCTACATCGACTGGACCTTCTTCTTCACGGCGTGGGAGCTGCGTGGGAAGTTCCCGACCATCCTTGAACACCCGAAGTACGGCGCCCCGGCGCGCGAGCTCTTCGCCGACGGCAAGAAGAAGCTCGACGAGCTGGTGAAGGGCAAGCTCATCCGCGCCTCGGCCGTCTACGGCTTCTGGCCCGCGGCCAGCGAGGGCAACGACATCGTGCTCTACACCGACGAGAGTCGCAGCCGCGAGTTGCTTCGCTTCCCCATGTTGCGCCAGCAAGGTGGCGAGGCGCCCTACCGCTGCCTGGCCGACTTCGTGGCCCCACGCGACTCGGGCCTACCCGATCACGTGGGCGCATTCGCCGTCACCGCCGGCATCGGCCTCGACGAGCTGGCCGTGAAATACCAGCAGGCGCGCGACGACTACAGCTCGATCATCGTCAAGGCCCTGGCCGACCGCTTGGCCGAGGCCTTCGCGGAATGCCTGCACGCCCGGGTTCGCCGCGAATGGGGTTTCGGCGCGGCCGAGAACCTAAGCAACGACGATCTCATCGCCGAAAAGTACCGTGGCATCCGGCCTGCCTTCGGCTATCCGGCCTGCCCCGAACATAGCGAGAAGGTGAAGCTCTTCGACCTCTTGCAGGCGCCGGCCGTGGGCATCACCTTGACCGAGAGCTTTGCCATGTGGCCGGCCGCCAGCGTGAGCGGCATCTACCTCGCCCATCCCGAATCGCGCTACTTCGACGTCGGCCGCCTGGCCCGCGATCAGGTCGAAGACTACGCCGCCCGCAAGGGCATCAGCGTGCAGGACGCCGAACGGCTGCTGTCGCCGAAGCTCGGGTACTAAGTAGTCAACCACAGAGGACACAGAGAACACAGAGACGGAGGAAGGAGTTTGGAACAAGAGTCCGGAACCCTTCTTTTTCCGGACTCTGTGTCCTCTGTGTCCTCTGTGGTGAAGATCCGGATCCGCTGCGCATGGTATGGTTTCGCCTATGTCGGAATCGTATCTCGCGGTTATCGTCTACGTTCACGTGCTGCCCGAATCGGTCGAGGCGTTTCGCGCGGCCAGCTTGGCGAATGCTGCTGCCAGCATTCGCGAACCTGGTGTCGTGCGCTTCGATGTGATGCAGGAGAGCGGCGATCCCACGCGCTTCGTGCTGTTCGAGGTCTACCGTGGGCCAGAAGGCGCGGCGGCGCACAAGCAGACCGCACACTATCAAGTATGGCGGGACACGGTGGCGCCCATGATGGCCGAGCCACGCACGAGCAAGTCCTACGCAACGGTGACCCCGGCCGCGACCTGGGTGCTCAATGGCCACGTTTGAGCTAGCTGCGCCTGGTCGGATCGTGTTTGGCGCGGGTGTGCTCGCGCAGGCGGGGCCGGCCTTGACCGCGCTTGGGGCCAAGCGCGTATTGCTGGTCACCGGGCGCTCCGCGCAGCGGAGCGATGCCTTTCGCGCCAGTTTGAAATTGTCGGTGGTGACCTACGGCACTCCCAGCGAGCCAACGCTCGACATGGTGGGGGAAGGTCGGGCGTTGGCCATCAAAGAACAATGCGACGCCGTGGTAGCCTTCGGAGGCGGCAGCGCCATCGACGCAGGCAAGGCCATCGCAGCGCTGGCGGGCAACGACGGCGACCTTCTCGACTACATGGAAATCGTGGGCAAGGCACAGCCCCTGCCGCGGCCCGGCCTACCCTGCATCGCCATTCCCACGACGGCGGGTACGGGCGCCGAGGTGACCAAGAATTCCGTGCTGGCCTCGCCCGAGGCCAAGGTAAAAGCCAGCCTGCGCAGCCCGCATTTGTTGCCCGTGCTTGCCCTCATCGATCCGGATCTGCTCGACGGCGTGCCCAAGTCGGTCCTCGCGCCCACCGGCCTCGACGCCCTTTCTCACTTGCTTGAGTCGTTCGTATCGATTCGGGCCAACGCCTTCTCGCTGGCCTTGGCCAGGGAAGGCATGGTTCGCGTTGCCCGCTCGCTGCGGCCCGCGTTCGAGCACGGACTGACGCCAGAACGCCGTGAAGATTTGGCGGTAGCCAGTCTCTTCGGCGGTCTTTGCTTGGCCAATTCCGGACTCGGCGCCGTGCACGGTTTCGCGGCGCCTCTCGGTGGCATGTGGAGGGCCCCGCACGGCGCAGTCTGTGCTGCGCTTCTTCCCGCGGTCATGCGCGCCAACATCGCGGCGCTGGCGGCGCGAGATCCGCAAAGCCCAGTTCTCATTCGCTATCGAGAACTTAATGGGTTGCTCGCCGCGGGCGGCGATGCGGTTGCATGGACGACCGAGCTTGCAAAGGCGCTCGGCATCCCCAAGCTCGCCGCGCTCGGCATCGGGCCAGACGACGTTCCCCTGCTTGTTGAGAAAGCCAAGGTCGCCAGCAGCATGCGCGGCAATCCCATCGTCCTCACCGACGCGGAATTGACCACCATAGTGCAAGAATCACGCGTGTAGGCGGTCGGCTGCGAGCGCCAGAATCAGGGCAGCAGCAGATTGCGGAATGTCTGGCAGGCAAGGGAGGCCAAGCCCCTGCGTCCGCGCGCCTCTCTGGCTAGGCGTTCGTTATTCGGGATCGACCAACCATGTCCGGAAGTTTCACCACAGAGGACACAGAGGACACAGAGAGCGGAAGGGGACGGGTTCCGGACTTTTGTACCTCCGTCTCTGTGTCCTCTGTGGTTCACCCCGCCCTCTCTTCTTTCCTACTTCGCCATGTAGCTTTTGTGCACGGACTTGGCGGGCACCAGCGGGTCGTCGGTGGTGAAGACCACGTTGTGGCTGGTTTCCTTGCGCGTGACCTGCGTGCGCAGATTTTGCTTTTCGGCCTTGGCGGCGCCGGACTCGGCGTCCGTGATCAATGCGCGAACCGCGCTGGCGTCGGGGGCGGGCGCTGGCTTGTCCCCCTTGCTCGCCACCGCCTCGGCGGCGCTGGCTTTGAGCAGCTTGCCCTTCATCTTGCCGAAGAGATTGGGCGAGGCGAACACGTCGACGCTGTCCACGTTGCCGTTGACCGCCATGGCGTAGCCAACCACGTCGCTCTGTTGCGGCATCTGTTTCTCGATGTTGCGGACGTAGTCGTCGACGGTCGCGGTCAGCTTCTTGTCTTCCAAGCTGAGCTGCAAGCTGGTGGCAGACTCAGGCGCTCGCACGGAATGCCCCAGCTTGCCGCCGATGTCGGCCTGCGCAGCGGCCACCGATTCCCAAACCGCGCCCTGGTTGCCGGCCACCTTGACGGCCATCTTCTGGCGCTTGCTCATCAGGCTGGCGTTCGACGAGGCAAAGTGGCGCACCGGCTCGCCGCCGCGCCCGTGCCAGCGCCCCGATTCCACGCAGAACACATCCAGGGGCACCTTGCGACTGCCAGGCGGCAAGAGCGTGTCGTGCTGAAGCACGCGATCCTGCTGCCCGCCTTTGACGATGTCGCCCGACTGCAGGTACACGCTGTTCTTGCCCTTGTTGCTGGCCACCAGCTGATTCACCTCGCCAACCTCTTCGATGGTGACGACCTTCTGGGCCAGTCCCTCTTCCAAGGTCAGGATCTCCTGGTGATGGGCGGTGTTGCGGTCGTGCACGGCGAACACCGCAAGGTTTTGGTACACGTAGGGGCCAGTCAATTCCAGCGCGGCCAGCGCCGGCACCGCAGCCGGGGTTTGGGCCGTAGCTCGGCGATGGACGATCAGGAAGGGGACAGAAACAAGGACGGCGAGTAGGGATAGCGAAGCAAGGGTCGTTTTCATGGGGCACCTCCGCCACCTTGCCTTCGCAAGAGCGGGGCCAGCAGGCCGGCCGCGAAGAACTGCGGCCTTCCTCGGAAAACGGCTCGTCTCAGACCAACCCGATTGCCAATTGGTAAAGGGCCGTTACACCTACCCGACGATCGACTAGGCGTCGCCGGTTTCCTTGGCCCAGATGTCGATGGCGAAGTCCGCGATCTTCTTGTCGAGCGTGGGTCGGCTGATACCGAGAATCCGCGCGGCGTGGCTTTTTACGCCGCGGGCCCGACGAAGGGCGGCCTCCACCTTC
>Ga0302323_100003033_pt1 | contig 13668 bp, 11 predicted proteins | sample Fen_T0_3_FD_201950 | JGI IMG/M metagenome (GOLD analysis project Ga0302323, IMG submission 201950) | Peat permafrost microbial communities from Stordalen Mire near Abisko, Sweden - Fen_T0_3 | ecosystem: Environmental > Terrestrial > Soil > Wetlands > Permafrost | place: Sweden: Abisko... | reverse complement strand
CGCGGCGACGGCCAACTCGGATTTCGAACTGAAAAAATAGTAGAAACTCCCTTTCTTCACGTCCGCGCGCTTGCAGATGTCATCGATCGTGACGGCGCCGTAGCTCTCTTCCCAGATCAGGTCGAGAGCGGCGTCCATCAAGCGTTCGTTCGCATCTGAAGTTCTGCCCATGGCCGCAACGGATAGTTGACTAAACGGTCAAGTCAAACGCTTTTTCGATTTTGTCGGCCGGACCCGCTTCTACCGGGCCGCAAATTGCGGATGACCCTCGATGCATCGGGCGACCTCAACTTTTTTGGCATCATCGAGTCCTGGAGGATATTTCGAACCGCTGTGACGCCAGCGCGCGAGCCATTCCGCACCGAGCAGCCGGGGGCGTTCGGGCCCAGTGCATCCGGCGTCGAGGCGGGAAAACGCGACGGTTGTGGTCGCTTTCGGTCCGGTGCCGACGCCTTCGGCGACGAAAAAACCTGCGAGCAATAGCGCCACACGCACGGCTGTGCTGGCCGAGTAAGTGTAGAGTTCGGCCGGCTTGGGCAGGCACTGGCGATGAATGCGCGCAAAGACGTTGGCTTGCCAGAGCGCAGTGTCGGTCTTGGACGAAAACGGGTCGTAGAAAATCAAATCAGGCGGCGGCGCGGATTCGAGATGTTCAAGAAAGTCTCCATGCAGGAGCTGCCAGTTAATTAGGCCTGAGGCGTGGTTCCAGCAGCTGTTTTTGAGCAGGTCATGGGGGGCGCCGTGGCGGAGGTGCGGGAACCGTGGCGCGTGGCGGGCGGCGAGCGTGAGCGGATCGAGGTCGCGCTCGAAACTGACGAGGCGCAGCGGACGCAAAGCCGACGGACCAGCAGCAGTGAGCTCGCGTTCGGCGCAATGGATCGCGGCCATGGCGTTGGAAGCCGCACCTAGTCCCACGTCCCAAATCACGAGCGGGAGATCGTCGCTCTCGTGGCGGCGGCGCAGGCGCGAGGAGAGGTGGGATTGCTCGATGTAGAGGCGGTTGGCCTCGTCTTCAGGCGCGGAAACGGAGTGCATGACCTCGCCCGAGCTGCGCTGGCGGATGCTGTTGAACCCTTGCGGGGAAGCATGCACCTCGTAATCGCCCAGCTGCGGCGTGCGTTTGACGCGGGCCGGGGCCGGATGAACCGGAGGATGGGCTTCGTCGTCGCGGACGAGCTCGAGTCGTTGCCGCTCGTAATAGGTTAGGAAATCGCCGTTCAGGATCGCAGCACGCATTTCGGCCATGAGCCTCTGGTAGAAAGCAATGTTGTGCGTGGCGAGCAATTGCCAGCCGAGTGTCTCGTCTGACTTTATGAGATGGTGAATGTAGGCGCGCGGATGATTGCGGCAAGTGGAGCAATTGCACCGGGCGTCGAGCGCTTCATCGGAGAATTTATAGACCGAGCGTCGGAAGTGGAGTTTACCGTGCGAGGTGAAGGCAGTGCCGCGCTGGGCGAGTTGTGTGGGAATGATGCAGTCGAACATGTCCACGCCCCGATGAACGGATTCCAGGATGTCGATCGGTGTGCCCACGCCCATGAGATAACGCGGCAAGTCTTTTGGCAGGTGGTCGGTGGTTATGTCGGTGAAGGCGTAGCGTTGCTCGTGCGTTTCGCCGACCGCGAGGCCGCCGATGGCGAGGCCGTCGAAGGGTAACGCGCGGAGAAACTCAGCGCTGCGCAGGCGCAGATCGCGGTGACAGGCGCCTTGCACGATGCCGAAGAGAGCCCGGGGCGAGTCGCCGCGGGCGCGCAGCGAGCGTTCCGCCCAGCGATGCGTCAGGTGCATGGCAGTTTCGGTTTGCTCGTGGGACGCGGTGGAAGGAATGCACTGGTCGAGTACCATCATGATGTCGCTGCCGATGGCGCGCTGCATCTCGATGCTGGATTCGGGCGAGAGAAAATGAACTTCACCGTCCACGTAACTGCGAAACTGCGCGCCTTCCTCCGTCATGACCCGCGATTCGGGCAGGGAAAAAATCTGAAAGCCGCCCGAATCGGTGAGCACGGGGCGGTCCCAGTTCATGAATTTGTGGATACCGCCAAACTTCTTGAACACCTCGGGACCGGGACGAAGCAGCAAGTGATAGGTGTTGGCGAGCAACACCTGGGCATCGAGCGCTTTGAGGCCTTCCACGGTCATGTTCTTTACCGTCGCCTGAGTGCCGACGGGCATGAAGACCGGCGTGCGCACGTCGCCGTGCGCGGTCTGGAAATGCGCCGCTCTGGCTTTGGAGCCGGGCGATTCTTTTTCGAGCGTGAACGAGAGGCGGGACATGCCGGTGAAAAAGTTTGCCAGCGTCATGTCTCCGGCACGACCGGAATAATTGCGCCGGACACTTGTTCTCGACTGTGAAGGGCGTGTTTCATCCAGCTGCGTCGGGTCCAGCGTTGGTACATGATCAAGCCGCGAAGCCATTCCTCGGTCATCATGGCGACCCAGACGCCCGGGAGTCCCCAGTGGAGTTTCATGCAGAGAAACCAGGCTAGCGGCACGCCGAAAAACCATTCGGAAAACATCGCGATCTGCACCGGGAACCGCGCATCGCCGGTCGCGCGCAGCGAATTGATGATGACGATATTGAAGACCCGGCCCGGCTCATAAATAATCGCCAGACGTAACAATAGGGTCCCGCCGGCGATGATGACCGGGTCGTGGGAAAACAGGCCGAGCAGCTGGGGCGCGAAAATAGCCACGACGACGATCGCCCCCGTTGCGATGAGAAACCCGGTGCGTAGATTCTTCATGACTTCGCGATAGGCAGCTTCGAACTGACCGGCGCCAATCATCCGGCCGATCACGATTTCGGTGCCGAGACCGAGCGATATACTGAAAAGGATGACGAGACGCTGCACCTGTTGAGTGTAGGTCATCTGGGCCAGACTCTCCGCACCCAGTCGTGCCACAAAGCTGGTAATAACCATCAACGACAACCAGTAGCTCATGTGCTCTCCCGCCGCAGGCAGGCCGATGTGAAGGATGCGTTTGATTCGGTCGAATTGTAGTGCGATCAGGTCCCGCGCGCGCAAGCGAAGTTTCAGGCGGCGTTCGAGGATGATCCACATGGCGACGCTCGCAACGACACGGCTGAAAACGCCCGACAGCGCCACGCCGGTCACGCCCATCTTTGGAGCGCCAAACAGACCGAACAGCAGCACGCAATTGCCGATGATGTTCACGACGTTCTGAATCATCGTGACCACCATCGTGTCCTTCGTGTAACCGTGGGCGCGGAGCGAGGCGCCGATCGCGCCATTCATCGCCTCCATGAATAACGAACCGCCGATGAGCGCCAAAAAAGGTTGCGCATACGGCATCAAGTCGGGCGGGAGCTGCATCAAACGCAGCAAGGGCGCGGCGAAAAAGTAGGCGACCAGACTGACGATGAGCCCGATCCAAGTGTTCACTGAAATGGCTGTGGTTACGATCTTCTGCGCGCCCTTGATGTCGCCGGCACCGACATGATGCGTGATGACGACGCTCGCGCCGATTCCGATGAAATTGAAGCAGATCAGCGCCAGGACCACGAACTGGTTGGCCACGCCGAGAGCCGCGACCGCGCCATCCGACACATGGCTGACCATGAACGTATCGACCGTGCCAATCAGGATTCGCAGCGTTTGTTCGACGAAGATTGGCCAGGCAATGGTGAGCAGGGTGGGCTGAGTGGACGAAGAGGCTTTCACGAGCGGAGCCCGTCCAATCACAACCAAACGGCGTTTGGGTAAAGCGGATTCGTGATATTGCGCGGGCGTCAGACGGTGCAGGGTATTACGGCTAAGTGGCTTCCTGAAATCCTCAGTTCGAGCCGAGGGCGCCACCGCTGCTCAACGGTCCTGCCTTACGAGTGGCCTAGCAGCTCTTTCTGGAATTCTGGTTGCAGGACGCGCCGCTTGGACGGAGACGATAGTTTGTAACGTAATACGTTACAAATGGCCTCCGTCTGGTGCGGTCTTGTTCCTCCACAAAACGGGTTCGCACCGGCGTTCCAGAGGGTCCGTGTGTCGCTTCGCTCAGGTTCTCTACTCAACGCCTTCTCCCGCCCTACAATGGCTGCCGCTCAATCGAATCTGCCATCGAACCAAGCGGTATCGTTGAGGGTACTGACACTTTCGAAGTGCCCGGCGCAGTCACGGAATCCTGGGTTGTCCGAACGACTGCGCCGGCTTCGTGAACCCGGTGCAGGATGCCCGGCCGTTTGACGAAACCGGGTTCGTGAGCATGGTCCGTTCGTCATGAGAAATGCCCTTTGTTTTATCATCGGTTTAGCTTTCGCGGCGGGAGCTCAGGCCAAACTTGTCACCAAATCCGTCAGCTACGAACAAGGCGGCGTGAAGCTCGAAGGTTTTCTCGCCTACGACGACAGCGTGAAAGGGAATCGTCCGGGTGTTTTGGTGGTTCCGGAATGGTGGGGGCTCAACGACTACGCAAAGAACCGGGCCGAGCAACTTGCGGGCATGGGCTATGTGGCGTTCGCGACCGATATGTATGGGGCGGGAGTAAGCACCACGGACCCCAAAAAAGCGGGCGAACTTGCCGGCCAATTTTATGGCAAACCGCTCATGGCGGAGCGGGCCCGAGCGGGACTGGATCAGTTAACGAATTCGGGGTTGGTTGATCCGAAGAAAATGGCAGCCATCGGATTTTGTTTCGGCGGTGCGACGTGCCAGGCTCTGGCCTACAGCGGCGCGCCGCTCGCTGGCATTGTGAGCTTTCACGGCAGCTTGATTGCGGCGACGCCCGAAGCTGCTGCGAAAAACAAAGCCAAGTTTCTCATCTGCCATGGAGCGATCGACCCCTTCGTAAAACCCGAGGCGATCGAGGCCTTCAAGAAATCCCTCGATGACGGCCACTTTGATTACCAGTTTATCAGCTATGCCGGAGCGGTTCACGCCTTCACTAATCCCGACGCCGACGCGATGCGCACCGCCACCGGGCTCAATGGCATCGGCTACAACGAACCTGCCGCCCGCCGTTCCTGGCAGCACATGAAGCAGTTTTTCGACGAGATCTTCGCAAAATAATCGATGGCTTCGCGAGTATTCGGATGGCCGGCCCTTCGGCATTGAAGAACCGTACTCCTCCTTTACGCTAAACGTTGGTGCCCCCGGCCGGGATCGAACCGGCACGTCCTTTCGGACAAGGGATTTTAAGTCCCTAGTGTCTACCATTCCACCACGAGGGCGTGGCACGTCCTCGAATTTCACGGAGGAAACGCTGACGTCAATCGGGTTATGCGATGTCAATGGATTGTGCGATCTCCGAAAACTACCTTGCGAGCTCCGTCTGGTGCGGCAACGGTGCCGGTTGTGAAGATTGGTTTCCTTGGGGGCAGCTTCGACCCCGTACATTTTGGTCACCTCATCGCCGCCCAGGATGCGTTTGAGCAATACCAGCTGGACCGGTTGTTCCTCGTGCCGGCGGCGCAGGCCCCGTTAAAGCCAAACGAAGTGCAGTCGTCCGCCGAAGACCGGCTCGCGATCCTGCGCGCAGCGATCGAGTGGGACCGGCGGTTTGAGCTTTCGGACTTCGAACTGCGCAACGGTGGAGTCAGTTACACGATCGATTCGGTGCGGCATTTTCGTAAGCAATTTCCCAACGATCAGCTGTACTGGATCATTGGTGGCGACCAGCTGCCGCGCCTGCATCTCTGGCGCGAAATCGAAGAACTCGCCCGCCTGATCGAATTCATTTTTCTGGAGCGCCCCGGCCACGCCGTCAGAGCGACGCCCACCATTCCCGGGTTGAAACTCCATCGTTGCGATGGCCATTTGGTGGAGATCAGCTCGACCGAGTTGAGGGAGCGGGTGCGCCGGGGGCTGTCCCTCGATTACTTTGTTCCTCACAAGGCCATTGTGCAGATCGAAGAAAAGCGTCTATATCGTTGAAATTGCATGAAATTGAAAACGCCGAAATCCGAAATACCGCCATTGCTGAAGCAGATCTGTCACGCGCTTGAAGAGAAAAAAGCCGAGGATCTCAAGGTGCTCGGCGTCAGCGAACAGTCCTCCATCACCGATTACCTCGTCCTCGCTACGGGTAATTCTGAACCGCATCTGCGGGCGTTGCGCGTCGAGATCGAAAAAATCATCGACCAGTCCGGAGCGCGTATCTTGGGCATGGATACCGACCAAGGCAGCGGCTGGCTCGTAGTCGATGCATTCGACATCATGGTGCATGTTTTCACTCCGGATAACCGCAAGAAATACGCACTGGAAAGTCTGTGGAAGGATGCTCAGGAAATCTCACCCACGACCATGACCGTGGTGGGGACACCCAAGCCAAAGGCGAAGAAGGCGGCGAAACCAAAGGCTCCCGCCGCACCAAAACCAAAAGCCAAGGCCAAGGCCAAGCCAGCGGCGAAAGCCAAGGCTGAGGTCTCCCGCCGCAAGAAATAGGCCGGCGCTCTCCCCGGAGAGCCGGGCGGCGTAAGAAAGTCCTTTTTGCGCCTCCGGTGGTAAGTAAAATAGCTCAAGAGTGCGACGCGCTGGCGCGCGAAAGTGCCAGCAGTTGTTGCGGACTGTCGCTGTGGGTCACAGGCGTTGGCCCTTACATCGAGTGAATGCCGCGGGCGTTCGCGCGGAACGAATTATGCGGGTACCGTTGCAATCATGGACCCGCAAAAACTCACCGTTATGTCCCGCCAGGCGATCACCGATGCTCAAAACGAAGCGCGACGTCGCCAGCACAATGAGGTGGAAACCTGGCACCTGCTCCAGGCGTTGCTGACGCAGGAAAACGGGCTCGTGTCTGCGCTGGTGGAGAAACTCGGGCTCACTTCGAGTGCGCTGCAACTCGCGGTGGAACGCGAACTCGACCGGCTGCCGCGCGTTTCGGGCAGCGTTGATGTATCCAAAATTTACGTCACCGCGGCGGTCAACGAAGTGCTCACTCGCGCCGAGGAGGAGGCGTCGCAATTGAAGGACGAGTTTGTGAGCGTCGAGCATCTTTTTCTCGGCTTGATCGAGGTGGGCAAACCCGAGGCTTTGGCGAAGATTTTCAAGAGCTTTGGTCTCGAACGCGGGAAAGTTTTGAAAGTCCTCCGCGAGATGCGTGGCAGCCAACGCGTCACCACCGACAATCCTGAGGCGACTTATCAGGCACTCGAAAAATATGGCATCGACCTCGTCGCCCTAGCCAAGAAGGGCAAGATGGACCCGGTCATCGGGCGCGACGACGAGATCCGCCGTACGATCCGCATCCTCTCCCGCAAAACAAAAAACAATCCCGTGCTCATCGGCGAACCGGGCGTGGGCAAAACCGCCATCGTTGAAGGACTCGCACAGCGGATTTTGCGCGGAGATGTTCCCGAAGGCCTGAAGGACAAAACCATTTTCGCGCTCGATATGGGTTCGTTAGTCGCCGGAGCGAAGTTTCGCGGCGAATTTGAAGAGCGCTTGAAAGCGGTGCTCAAAGAAATCAAGGACAGCGACGGACGCATTCTGCTCTTTATCGACGAACTCCACACCATCGTCGGCGCCGGCAAAGCCGAGGGCGCGATGGATGCTGGCAACATGCTCAAGCCCATGCTGGCGCGCGGCGAACTGCACTGCATCGGTGCGACCACGCTCGACGAGTACCGCAAGCACATCGAGAAAGACGCCGCACTCGAACGCCGTTTTCAGCCGGTGCTGGTCGAGCCGCCGAGCGTCGAGGATGCTATTTCAATTCTGCGCGGCTTAAGGGAACGTTTTGAGCTGCATCATGGCGTGCGCATTCAGGACAACGCCTTGGTGAGCGCTGTCACGCTTTCGAATCGCTACATTTCCGACCGTTTTCTGCCGGACAAGGCGATCGATCTCGTCGACGAAGCGTGCGCGATGATCCGCACCGAGATGGACTCCGCGCCGCAGGAACTCGACGCGTTGCAGCGGCGCGTGCTCCAGCTGGAAATCGAGGAAGCCGCGCTGAAACTTGAAAAAGATGAAGCGTCGAAACGACGTCTCGCTGCCTTGCGTAGTGAACTTGCCGATACGCGAGGGCAGGCCAATGCGCTCCGGGCAAAATGGGAGAAAGAAAAAGCCGCGGTCGGACGTGTGCGTAAGGTCCGCGAGGAGCTCGAGGTGGCGCGTCTGCAAATGGAAAAAGCCGAGCGCGCCTACGACCTCAGCAAACTGGCGGAGTTGCGGCATGGCAAAATTCCGCTGCTCGAGGCCGAGTTGAAGAAATTGGAAAACGCCGAAGTGAAGACCGAGCTTTTCAAGGAAGAGGTGTCTGCGGAGGAAATTGCCGAGATCGTATCCAAGTGGTCGGGCGTGCCGGTCACGCGGCTGCTGGAAGGCGAAAAGGAAAAACTTCTGCGGCTTGGCGATGTGCTGCACGATCGAGTGATCGGGCAGGACGAGGCTGTGCAGCTGGTGAGCGACGCGATCCTGCGCGCCCGCGCCGGCATCAAGGATCCACGTCGTCCGGTCGGCAGTTTTTTGTTCCTGGGACCGACGGGTGTCGGCAAAACCGAACTAGCCAAGACGCTCGCGGAAACACTCTTCGATACCGAGGCGGCGATGGTCCGGATCGACATGTCAGAATACATGGAGAAGCACAGCGTGGCGCGCATGATCGGCGCGCCTCCCGGCTATGTCGGCTACGACGAGGGTGGGCAGCTCACCGAAGCCGTGCGGCGCAAGCCTTACGCGGTTTTGCTTTTCGATGAAATCGAGAAGGCTCACCCGGATGTATTCAACGTCCTCTTACAAGTCCTCGACGACGGCCGCATCACCGATGCACAGGGTCGAACGGTCGATTTCAAAAATACGATCATCATCATGACGTCGAATCTCGGGTCGCGCTTCCTGCTCGAAGGCGTGACCGGGGACACGATTCCGGAAGGTGTTCGCGAGAGCGTGATGGCGGATGTGCGCCGGGCGTTCCGGCCGGAGTTCCTCAACCGCATCGATGAGACCATCCTCTTCAAACCGCTCACACTCGAAGAAATCACGAAAATCGTGGACCTGCTTCTGGCCGACTTGAACAAACGCCTCACCGATCGGCGCGTCACTGTCGCGCTCGACGCGAAAGCAAAAGAGTGGGCCGCCGAGAAAGGCTATGATCCGGTCTTTGGCGCACGGCCGCTCAAACGTTTTCTCCAGCGCCAGATCGAAACGAAACTCGCCCGCGCGCTGGTCTCGGGCGAAGTGGCCGAGGGCAGCACGGTGAAGTTTTTGGTGAAAGGCGATGACCTGGTGATGAAGTAATATCATTGCTCACGCAAACCGATCAAAAAGCAAAGGTAGGGACGACCCGCCGGGTCGTCCGCGAACGTTAAATACCTTCGGCTCACATCCATCCGGACGGCCCGGCGGTCCGTCCCTACCACCCAAACTTCGAAGCCTATTATGCGTTTGAAAGAGAAATGGTATAAGCTGTTTTCTGCTTTGCGCCGGGCAGGCTTTGCGGAAGGCTGACGCTTCACATGCCCGCCGAGCCCATCCGTTTCTACAACCGTTACAAGCAGTCGATCGAGACCGAGCAGATCTACGGCGAAAACTGGCTGCGCTTTACCTACGAGAATCCGTTCGGTCGGCTGCTCCTGTGGTTTTTTGTGAAACGGGCGCTGTTCTCCAAATATTTCGGCTGGCGCATGGGCCGGCCGTACAGCGCATTCAAGGTGCTGCCGTTTATCGTCAAGTACGACCTCGACATCGATGAGTTCGCCAAAACACCCTACGAGTACAGGACGTTCAACGAGTTTTTTTCCCGCGCACTGAAAAAGACGGCGCGCCCGATTGCGGACGGCGATCGCGTTGCGGTTTTTCCGGCGGACGGGCGGCATCTGGTTTTCCCAAACGTGGATCTCGCGGACGGTTTTTATGTGAAGGGTGCAAAGTTCACCCTTGCAGAACTGTTCGGCGAAGGTGATCTGCCGGCGGAAAAACGGGTGCTCACGGCGAAGTACGCGGGTGGGGCGATGGTAATTTCCCGGCTCTGTCCGGTGGACTATCACCGGTTTCATTTCTCCTGCGCGGGCACGCCCGGCAAACCGTGTTTGATCAACGGGCCGCTCTATTCGGTCAGCCCGATTGCGCTGCGCCGCAACGTCAACTATCTGGTGCAGAATAAACGAGTTTTGACCGAGCTGGAATCGCCGGTTTTTGGCTCTGTAGCTTGTTTCGAGGTCGGCGCAACCAATGTTGGCACCATCGCACACACGTTTGTGCCGGACCGCCCCGTCGTGAAAGGCGAGGAAAAGGGGCTCTTCAAATTTGGTGGTTCCTGCGCGATCACCCTGTTCCGGGCCGGACGCATCCGGTTTGACCAAGATCTGGTGGCGCAAAGCCGCGAGTGCATCGAAACCTACGCGCGGATGGGCGATCGCCTGGGCGAGGCGGTTTGAGCGGAGGAAGGGGCGGACCCCTCATCGCAGAATAAGCTATTTTCTCCGCTTGCCTGAATGCCTGGGGCCGAAACAATCTCCGACCGCAGCGTCACCCGCCCGGGTGGTGGAATGGCAGACACGCGGGTCTTAGAAGCCCGTATCGAAAGATGTGCAGGTTCGAGTCCTGTCCCGGGCACCAGCTCATAGAGCGGCGAGAAAAATAGCGCGCGGACTCAGGGCGACGCCTCTAAACCTGGCGTTTATACGTCGCGTTCTTTGGGGCGTACTCTGGTCGATGACAAATTAAAACCTGAACCCATTCGGCCAGCCGTCGGCCGAGGCGTCGACAGGCCTCACGGTCACCGTCATTGCGCGGTCGGCCTGCGAGGATTGCACCGTAGTGCAGGGTCTGGCCAGGCGCCACGTAGTCGGGCACGCCAAACACCAGCAGGCCAAAATTCATCAACACGGTGAGGAGTGCCTGACAGGTTAATTCGCCTCCGCCCGCCAGCCCACCACTCGAAGAAAACGCACAACCGATCTTTCCCTCGATACTGTGCCAAAGAGGTTGAGCGGTGACGTCCCAAAATCGTTTCATCTGCCACGCGATCGAACCCATGTGCGTGGGTGAACCGACTGCGATGCCGTCGCACCAGACGACGTCCTCGGCCGTGGCCTCCTGAACACTGCGCAGGCGGACTTCGGTCAGCGCCACGCTGGCTGCGCCTTCAACGACGAGGTCGGCCATCATTTTTGTGTGGCCGCCTTCGCTGTAATAAAGGACCAGGATTCGCGCTAAACGGGGGGCAGGTTCTTCCATCCCAAAGGCTAAAAGGGATTCTACAGTCATGGCCAGCCGATCCCGGCACCCAACTGGATTCGATCGACGCCTCCAAATGACGCGTGGAAAATCCAAGCGAGCGGCTTGTCCTAACTCAGACCTTGGTCATAACTCCATTCTTCATGGTCAAAAAACTTTTGCACACGCGCATGCGTGTAAACGACATCGAGCGTACGATTAAATTTTATCAGGACGCGCTCGGGCTCACGGTCACCGGCCGCCATCTTTCGCCGCGCGGCGCGCAGATCGTTTTTCTTTCCACACCCAACAGCGAGGAGGAAATCGAAATCTGTCAGCTGCCCGGCGCTCCGTCCGTTCAAGTGCAGCCCGATCTCATGCACCTCGCCTTTGAGGTCGAGAGCATCGAGGCATTTACCGCCGAAATTGAGAAGAAAGGTTTCAAGCTCAGCGACGGCCCAACGAAAACCGGCAGCGGCTCAATCCTCGCATTTATCGATGCTCCTGAAGGCTACGAGATTGAGCTGATTGAGCGATCGCACTGAGCCGCGGCCATCCCGTGTCAGCAGAAAAGTTCACACCGCAGGGCTAGCAACAACCGGTGTGTTTGTCATTTAATAGATGACATAACTACCCACCATGCACCAGGCAGTTTGTCATCCATTAAATGACAAAGCCTTTTGCGGCGCGGCGCTCGTAAGCGAAGAGGTATTGTTGAGCGAGCCCGGCGAAAGGGCCGAAGTGGGCGCGGCCGAACTGGGCAACTTGGGCGGGTTTCCATCCCGTGAGGCCGTAGCGACGCTCCATCGTTTTCAATATCCACACGTCAACCGGAAATGCTTCGAGCCGGCCTGCGCCAAAGAGAAGCGTGCAATCCGCTATCTTTTCGCCGACGCCAGGCAGCAGGCAGAGTCGATTCTTTGCTTCCGCATAGGGCAGTACTTCGGTTTCTGCCAGCCATCCGGGGTGGTCGGCCAGGAAAGCTGCGGTCTGATGAATGTAGCGGGCGCGAAACCCGAGCTGACACCTGCGTAGGTCTATTTCAGATACGGTGGTGAGTTCGGACCAGGTCGGCAGACTCTTTAACCCAGGCACGATTTCGCGGCCGTGCCGGTCGGCGAGCAATGCGGCCATTTGTTTGATCTGAACGATCTGCTTGGTGGCGCTGCACAGGAAGCAGAGCAACGTTTCGCCAAAAGGCTGCCGCAAAATGCGCAGGCCAGGGAAGGCCTCCAAACACTTCGCCAGATGCGCATCGCTGCGCCAGGGCAGCGTATTGACCTGTTCGGCGAGGCTACCGTTCAGTCTGAAATACGCCGCCAGTTCCCTCTCCATCCGGCGGGCGACCGCCGTTGGCGCGCTCCAGTGCAGCGCACCATCGCTTGCCCGCGCAAGTTTTACCGCGCAGTCGCTCCACATGCCGATCCACTCACCATTGCTCTGGGTGTGCCAGCGAAAGCTCTGGCCCCCGTCGAGTAGTTCGGCCATTACGGATGTTGTCAGGGTGAGCGGCAGCGACTGCCACTTGGTCCAATCATTCACGGTCATAGCGATAAGAGATGGCACGCTCTGCTAAAGTCGAACGTCATCGTTGCCGATGAAATGTCGGGCCGTTCTCGCAAACCCTGACGCGAATCGGCGTTCACCTTTGAGCGGTGGCCGCATTGGCTCGGTCGAATATTTTGGGTCCTAATCGGGCCATCCCACGTGAAAGATTTGCAGCCGAACCGTCAGCAATCGCCTCAAATATGCTTCGAGTCTTCCGCGTCCTTCTTCACGTAGCCGCTGTCCTGGCGCTGGTGGTTGACCGCATTTTTCTTTACGTAGGCTTGATAGACATCGTCTGCGCTCATGCCGAGCGTCTGCGCAAGAGAGACGAGAAAATGAAACAGGTCCACGACTTCGACCTTGGCGTTTTGTTCGTCAAATTTCTGGTATTTGGCCCACCATTTCCACGGCACGGAGTCGATCAGTTCGGCCGTCTCCTGCTGCAGGGCCCGCGTGTAGTTGAGAATCCACTTCGCTTTTTCTTCGTCGGACGCAGGGGGCAGGTTGACGCCGATGCGGGAGTTGAGGGCGGTTTGCATGCGGAAGATCTCTTCGAATTTATCCATGCCATTCGTGGTACGGATGCAGCGCACGAGAGGCAAGTCCGGGCTGAGATTTGGGCAATTCGACCGTGGCTGCGGGGGCGTCGCGCTAGAACCAATTTTAGATGCCACCTGTGCGAGGTTGGAATTTAGGGTTGCGGAAAACCCGGGCGACGGCGATCTTGCCGACTGCATGCGTCGAGCGCGCACCCATCGCGCTCCGTTTGCTTTACATAAACCTCGCGCTTCCGCCCTTTTGGGTGAGCGCTTTAACAAATAAAAACAACATGTCAGAAGTAACTACGTCCGGTGAGCCCACGGTGGCCTCGACCGAGACCGTCAGCGCGCCGCCCGCCGCTGCTCCCACTTTCGGGAACAGTCGAGGCTCAGGCTTGGCGCGCGGCAAGCGCCCCAGTGCGCCCGCCACCGCTGCAAACAAAGATGCTGCCACCGGCAGCTATGAG
>Ga0302323_100003031_pt1 | contig 13671 bp, 5 predicted proteins | sample Fen_T0_3_FD_201950 | JGI IMG/M metagenome (GOLD analysis project Ga0302323, IMG submission 201950) | Peat permafrost microbial communities from Stordalen Mire near Abisko, Sweden - Fen_T0_3 | ecosystem: Environmental > Terrestrial > Soil > Wetlands > Permafrost | place: Sweden: Abisko... | reverse complement strand
CTCCGTGGATGCCGGGCCGTGTGACAGCGTTCGTCACGGCGTCTACCGCGATCTTCTGCCGGCGCACGGCGTTGAGCTCCGGACCTGGGGGCCGATGTCCTCCTGTTCCGGCGCTGGTACGGCACGGTTTTCGCCTGCGAGCTCGAGTATTCGCTTGCCGGCGCGGCGACGGTTGCGTCGCGGTCCATGGGTGGCGGCCCGTACGACGTGATCCGCGACGGAGTAGACGGGCTGCTGGCCAGGAACAAGGCTCAGTGGCGCGAGCAGTTGACGAGGCTCGCGACGTCACCCGCGCTTCGAGAGGAGATGGCGGGCCGGGCCCGCGAGCGCGTCCTCGCCGAGTACGACGTCCACAGGCGCGTGGAGGAGTGGGCCGACGCTTTCCGCTGGGCCGCCGACCACGCCGGCCGGGGCGCCGCAAGGGCGGGTAGTGCCGGGTACTCCGCCACTTAGCGTGCGCCGCGGCCACTAGGGCAGCAGTCCTATTTCTCCCGCGCCCCGACAGATGCGAACCTGTCGCCGGTCAGACGAGGCCGTCACCACGTCGGGCCAAGGGGAGCACAGCCGAGGAAGCTCGGTTCTGGGGGGATGCGTCAACGGGCACGCGCTCAGAGTTAGTTGCGTGGCCAACAACCATTTGTTGAGGGTGCGTGTCTACACGAACTGCCTAGTACAGACGTAGTAGACTCCGCTCGCCTTCTGGAACGGCCGGGGAGACGCAGGGCAGGTCAGGCCCGGCGGGCGTCGCACAGAATGGATGGCAGAGGTGGCCCGGTTCACCGGGTCTGAGAGGTTTGGCGCTGCTGCGCCATGAGGGGCTATCCGCCCGGGGAGATTGATGGGGACTCGGTCTATGCGCCGCAAGCGCTCGCACCTGTCGTCGGCGTTCGCCAGTCTAGCGGCCTGCTTGATGCTGGCGGCCGTGTCGCTTCAGACTCCGCCACCGGCCGCGGCTGCCCAGCAGCCGGTAAACCCGGTCCAGGATGTCAGAGGCCCATCGACTGCCTCACTCTCGCGTAAGCCCGCCCCGACCGAAGTCCCCTCACTGCGGACCACGTACAGCAACACGTACGACAACCACGACGGCACGTACACCGCACAGGTCAGCGCCGGTCCCGTCAACTATCTGCCCGCCGGCACTAAGACCTACCAGCCGATCGACACCAAGTTCGCGGCGATGTCGGGTAAGGGCGGACGCGTTCGTGCCGGCCACATGGCCAACCCGGTGGAAATCGGCGCGCCCGACGACGCCTCGGGCTTCGTGAGCATGGACACAGGCCAGGGAGTGATTCGAATGTCCCTTGCCGCGGGCGTCAAGCCCGGCAAGGCAGGCTCCAAGCCCTCGACGAAGGGTTCTGTTGCCGACGTCGCGGGCGTCATGCCCAACATCGACCTTCGGGCTTCGGTCGACGGCGTTGGCGTCCGAACCTACTTCATCTTGAACTCTCGCCCCTCGAGCTCCTCCTTCTCCCTCTCCCTCGACGCCGGTGGCCTGACCCCCTCTCTCCAGGCCGACGGCTCCATCTCGTTCCTCGACAAGAAGGGCGCCGCGGCCGCCTACATGCCCGCGCCATATGCCACGGACTCCGCCTACGACCCCAACGTGGGTTCGGGCAAGACCACCTACGACGTCTCCTACTCGCTCGCCAAGTCCGGCAAGCAGTGGGTGCTGACCGTATCGGTGGATCCGACCTGGCTCGCGAATGCGACCTATCCGGTCAATGTGGACCCGTCGGTCAGCGGCACTACCTACGTCTGGAACAACACCGTCAACAACCAGTCGGGGCTCATCAACACCGTCAAGCGCGACATGGTGACCACCGACAGCCCGCCCTACCACGAGTTCCTCGTGGGCTACGACGGCAACAGTCAGTGGGCCTCCTACTTGAAGTTCGACCTGGCCGCCGCCGGCGTCCCGGCTGCCACCATCGTCTCGAACAACCTTCACCTCTGGCCGTACCACCAGTGGTATACGACCGGCGAGCAGACCTCTATCGCCCAGGTCACCACCAACTGGTCCAACACGACACTCACCTGGAACAACGCACCCTTCAAGAGCAATCTGTATCCCGCCGCGCTCATGACGTTCATCAGCTCCACGGGCGCGGAGCCGGCGGTCAGCCTGCCCTTGAGCCTGGTCCAGGGCTGGGACAACGGCAGCATCTCCAACTACGGCATCTATCTCTATGCCGCGAAGGCGAGCGATACCCACTACTGGAAGCGCTTCATCGACGCCCAGGACACCGCGCACGGCCACAACCCGTACCTGGAAGTCACATTTGCCGTGCCCGTGGCTGCCGCGTCCTCGCCGACGGGGGGCCAGTGGGTCCTGCCTGGGACCAGCATGCAGTGGACCTATACCCAGCCCGGCATAGCTCAGACCAAGTCTCAGGTTCAGATCGCCACGGACTCCGGCTTCGCCAGTGTGGTCTACGACAGCGGCGCCCAGGCGAACACCAATCATTCGTGGCCGATCCCGAGTCTCAGCGACACCGGCTACTACTGGCGCGTGAAGGTCTACGACGGCTACGGATGGTCCGGATGGACTGCAGGTAGCCTCTTCGGTTACGACGGCCACGCTCCTACCTGGGTTGGATTCGGCACCCCACCCAAGACCGTGGTATCGACCGACACATTCGATTTCGCCTGGAGCACGGCATCCGACAGCGGGTCGGGCGTCTCCGGATACCGCTATCAGCTCAACTATTCGGCGCTCTCGGCGACACCAAATACCTGCAGCGTCGATCCCGCCACTGGTGGCACCTCTGTCGTCACGGGTACCACGACAGCCTTGCATTACCCGGCGCCCATCTCGACGCGTGGAGACGGCTGCTACAAGCTCCTGGTCTTGCCCGTGGACGTGGCCGGCAACGTGGGCGTTGCCACCTCCGCGAACTGGTCGCCCTACACGGTGATTCGTGACTCGTCCGCGCCGGATGCGCCCGTGATCACCGTGACCGGGGCCGGCTCCTACAAGGCCGACGCGCACACCGTCTTCTTCGGCGGCTCCGCGAGCTCGGGCACGATTCAGATCACCGCGACGAGCGCGGATGCCCAGACCGGTGTCACCTCGATTGCCGCCACGGACCCCAGCCCGGCGATCGGCTGGAGCGCATCCACCAGCGGATCCGGCGCGTCCCTGGTCGACACGTTGAACTGGACCTCGGCTGCCGGGACATCAGGAGTCACGTTCACCGCGACCAACGGGTCCGCCCTGACATCCGCGAACGCGGTCTCGCTCACCAAGGACGTGACCGCCCCAACGGTCGGCTTCACCTACCCGGCCAACAACGGGCATCCCCACTTCCAGTCCGGGGCGACCTATCAGCTCAAGTGGAGCGAGGCGGATTCCTCGGGCTCGCAGGTTGCGAGTCGTTCGGTTGTCCGCCAGAAGGCGGCCCTCGATCCGAACCACGTGGGCACGTGCACGGCTTTCACCACGGACCGGACGATGACCGCCGTGGTCACCAATGGTCAGGCCGTGCTGGACAACTCGGACCTTGTCAATGGCTACTGCTACGACTGGGTCGTGACGATCACGGACAACGTCGGCAACACCGCCACATACACGTCCGACTGGGTCATGCGAGACGCCGCCGTGCCGGCGAGCCCGACTGTTGACGCCACCGGACCCGGCACCTACCAGAACGGACCCAACGGCAAGATCTATGTCGATGGCAGGGCAGTGGGCACGCTGACCGTCACCTCCACGGGTTCCTCCGGCACTTCGGGGATCGCTTCGTCCGGCTTCGCCTTCGCGGACACTCAGGATCCCACCGGCTGGTCGGGCGTCCCCATCGTCGTGACCGACAATCCCGCCGCGGCCGGCATCGGCTGGTCCACGAGCGCGAGCTCGCCGCGAACCCTGCAGGTGACAACCACCACGTCCGCGGGCGTGACCTCGGCACCGACGACCATGACGGTTGAGGTCGACACGCTGGCTCCTAGCGCGGACCTCCAGTCGCTCGACCACGCGGCCATCAACCTGGGCCAGACCACCAGTTCCTGGACGCTCAACGCGACCTCGTACCGCCCCTTCCAGATCGGCTGGACCGCTTCGGATTCGGGTTCCGGTGTCAAGAGCACGACGGTCAAGCGCCAGGTCGCGACGGTGATTCACGGCAATAGCGGCGGCGTACCCACCGAAACGTGCTCCGGTGCGGTATGGCAGGACGACGCGAGCTGGACTCCAGACGGCCCCTCCACCGCCAACAACAACGATCTCGCCGATGGCAAGTGCTACCGCTGGATCCTGACGGCCAAGGACAACCTCCTCCACAGCCAGGACACTGTCTCGGGCTCGATCCTCGTCGACATCACCGCCCCGTTCGCCGGCCTATCGGTGATATCCCCGCAGGCCGGCCAGCCTGTGGCGGGAACGGTCACGATCAAGGGCACCGCGACCGACGATGAGTTCGGCTCGTACAAGCTCGAGTACGGCACGGGGACTGCCCCGTCCTCATGGACGACCATCTTCGTCGGCAGTGCGCCTGTCACCGCCTCCACCCTGGCGAACTGGGCGACGGGTTCGATGTCCGGTGTCTACACCGTTCGAATGATCGTCGTCGACACCGCCGGCAACGGCACGACCATCACCACGACGGTCTATGTCGACAACGCGGATAGAGGTGGCGACGCCTACAACACGTCGGCCCCGTTCGACCTGGGCGGCGGTTGGTCCGCCGGAGTCAACGTGGCTACAGGCGAAGCGAGCATCGCGCGCAGCCTCTTCTCAATCGGGGGCTACGGGCCGGCTCAGAGCCTCTCGCTGACCTACAACTCCAACGATGGCCGAGCCAACGATCCGCTCGGCTCGTCATTCGGACCCGGCTGGTCCAGCAACATCACCCAGTACCTCGACGTAACCGCCCGCGCTCAGGGTTTCGTCGTCTGGCACCGCGCTGACGGCGCTGAGGTGCCCTTCGGCATCGTCAACGGAAGCTTCCTCGTGGCGGAGGGCCACTACGAGCAACTCGCCGATCTCGGCTCCTCGGGATACAAGATCACCTACGTCGACCGGAGCAGTGTGACCTTCGACGCCGCGGGGAAGCTTGCCGCGATCGTCGACGGCTACGGCAAGTCCCTGTCGGTCAGCTGGGGAACGAGCTCTGCGACCGTGACCGACGCCGTCGGCCGGCACATGAGCATCTCCTTCAGCGGAGCGCAGATCTCGTCGGTCACGGACTCGGCCGGGCGCTCCTGGGCGTTCACCTATCCCGCGGGCAAATTGCTGGTGAAGGATCCTGAGAACAACACCACGGAGTTCGACTACGGGACGAGTTCAGCGCGGATCGAGGCGATCGTTCGGACACTGACCGCGCTCAACGCCGACGGCTCGAAGACGAGCGCCACCAACCGATGGGCAATCGCGTACAACGGCTCGAACCAGGTCCAGAGCGTAACGAGTCCCATCGATGCCGCGGCAGGCAAGATGACCTCCTTCGCCTACGCGGGCGGAGCCTACGTCTCGACGCAGACGATCGTCACGCAGCCCGGCGACGCCACCTACGCAACGCCCGGGCTCGCTACGACCTACAACCTCAATCCGAACGCCCGAGGCTGGGTGGATTCCATCGTGACGCCCGTCAGGCAGGGAGTTCCCGCGGCGGACATCAACCTCACCACCAGCTTCCGGTACGACGACAACAGCGGCACCGGCAACGGCAACGTCACGCAGAAGATCCGGCAGATCGACGCCACGCACACGCAGACCACCGGCTGGACCTACGACCCCGCCACGGGCAAGATCGCGTCTCAGACCGATCAGCTCACCGCCACTACCAACGTCGTGACGACCAACACCTACGGCAGCAACGGGAATCTGCTCGAGACGACCGTCAAGGGCAGCCCGACCGCGGACATGGTCCTCATCACGGCGTATGCCTACGACCAGGCCGGGCACGTCACCTGCAAGATCTTCAATCCGTCGTCGTCGATCGCCAACCTGAGCACGATCGACTGCGGGTTCGACGCCTCACTCAACTACCACAGCAACCTGACTCTCGCGACGGGTGAGGATTCCTCGGTCACCAACGTCGTCACGGCCTACGCCTACGACGCGAACAGCTTGCTGGTCGAGTCCGTGGATGTTCTGGGCACCGTCACTCGGTTCACGTATCACGCCGACGGTACCCCGGAATCCACGATCCGGAACTACACGTCCGGCACAGTCGCGGTCGACACGAACAACCTGACCACGACCTATGTCTACGACGCCGCGGGCAACATGCTGAGCGAAACCGATCCGGTCACGAACCAGACGCCCGCCGTCACTTCAACGACAACCTACACATACAACAGGCTCGGCAGCATGCTCACGAAGGCCTCGCCGGGCGACTCCTGGGCACCGGGCGGCGAGCAGGTCTTCACCTACGATGAGTTCGGCTCGCCCACGTCCGAAACCAGCTGCACGCTCGCCTCACCGAAGGACGACTGTGCAACCGGTTTCCTGGGTACCTCGATCAGGACCCGTGACATCCTCGATCGGCCGGTCGTGCTCGCCGACATCACCCCGGCGCACGACAGCGTGGTGGCGACCACGCTCAAGGCCTATACGACCTACGACTCCGCGGGTAACGCGGTCTCGCAGACGTCCAAGGACGGCGTCCAGACCACGTGGACGTTCGACTCCCTGAGTCGCGTGCTTACCGAAAGCTCCCTCGGCTCCACCGTGAGCCACGCATACGATGGCCTCGCCGACTACCTCCAGACGGTGACGACCACAGCCTCGTCGACCTCCACGACGATCGGGACTTTCCATCCGTCGGGCAAGCCTGCCACCGCGACCACGGACACTCAGCTTCAGCTCACCTATTCGTACGACACTATCGGCCGCCTGGTCGGCGCGATCGATGCAACCGGCCTCCACGTCTCGAGCTCCACCTACGACAAGCTGGGTCGGACCCTCAGCGCAACGATCACGAACAAGGTGACCGCTCTCGACGGCTCTTCGTCCAACGTGACCTCCACGGTCGAGACGACGTATGACGCCGCCGGCCACGTCCTCACCTCCACGGCGCCGTACCAGGCCGGCCAGACCAAGCTGACTACGAGCCACGTCTACGACGCCCTCGGCCGGGTCAAGTCCACCACCGATCCCACCGGCCTTACCACCACGAGCCACTACGACGCCGCCGGCGACGAGGTGGCCACGGTCGCTCCGGACAATTCCGTTGCCCGCCGCATCTACGACGTTCACGGCAGCCTGGCCGAGACAATCGCCAACTGCTCCGACAACGACACGGCGCCCACGGGATCGCCCGCCACTTCTGCTTGTGTGGGCGCCGCCACGGGCGGATGGAACGTCCGCACGATCTCGACCACCGTTGTTGGTGCGGGCAAGATCACGTCGACCACAACGTCCGGCACCGTGACCACAACGACCACTACCGATGGCGCGGGGCGCGTCATCCAGACCATCGTGGATCCGAACGGTGCCCACCTCGCAACCGACTACACGTACGACTCCAAGGGCCGCCAGGTCAGCCAGACCACGCCGGCCCCGTCGGGTTCGGGCAAGGTGGTCACCGTCACGGAGTACGACGCGGCCAGCGGCAAGGTGTCCCGGACGATTTCGAACTGCACCGATGCCGCTCTGAATCCCGCGTGGTCCAACTGCGCCACGGTCAACGACGGAACCCACGACCTCGTTACGAGCTACCTGTACGACGGCGCGGGCAACGTAACCAGGAAGCAGTCGCCCTCGGGCGCGTATGTCACGTACACGTACGACTCCGCAGGCCGTGTGACGAGCATGACGCGCAACGGGGACGCTCAGGCAAAGGCGAGCTACTACTACGACGCGGGCGGCCGCGAGATCGCGGTCGTGACGCCGCTGGACAACGGGTCCTATACGGTGACTCGTTTCGCATATGACTCACTGGGCCACAAGATCGCCGAGCTCGACAATTGCACGGACTCCGGAACCACCGCTCCGGCTACCGATGCCGCGATAATCGCCTGCCACGGCGTGGGCACGGCCAACGCGTCGACAAACGTCGCCTCGTTCTTTGCCTACGACGTTCACGGCAATCTCGTCTCGGAGACCAGCCCCTCGCCGACGTCGACGGGCACGCTCACCACCCTGTACGCATACGACTCGGATGCCCGACTCTGCCGCGTGCTTCAGAACGCTGTGAACGTGTCTGCTTCGGCGTTCGGGTGCACGGGCTCGTTGCCCGGGGGCGCTACCGCCACCACTACGCAGAACGTGCTGACGAGCTACACCTACGACGCCGCCTCGAATCTGGCGACGCAGACGGTCACTCCCGATTCCACCTCCGGCAAGCCCGGCACTACCACCTTCACCTACGACGGCGTCGGTCACCTGACGAGCAAGACCGATCCGAACGACAAGACCACCAGCTTCACCTACGACGCCAACGGCAACAAGGCCACCGAGACCGATCCGGACACGACCGCCGGCGGTGCCACTGTCGCCTGGCTGTACGACGGCGCCGCGCGCCTGTGCCGGCGAGTCGCCGCGGCCAACGGCGCGTCGCTCGGCTCCACCACCAACCTCTCCCAGCCATGCTCCGGCTCGATCTGGGGAACAGGGATCGACATCCGCTACACCTTCGATCAGGCCTCCAACGTCGCCTCGGCGACGGACGCGAACACAGGTCAGGTGGTCACCGCGTCCTACGACGACGACGGCCGGCCCGTGACGGTCACCGACATCGGTGGCGCGATCGGCAGCTCGGACCCGGGCACAACCTACTGCTACGGCACGAGTTGCACGAACGGGTACTTCACGGCCCAGGGATCAACTCTGGGACGGACCGACCCGAGCGGCAGCTACACCTTCACCCTGGACACCTCGAGCCGTGAAACCGAACTCGTGAACCCGCGGAACACCACGGGCGATAAATTCACCTGGACTTACGGCCACGCCGGCCGGCTAATCTCCGCCTCCGAGCCGGTGGACAACACGACCAGCCACCTGGTCACGACTTACGCCTTCGATTCCCTCGGCAGACCCACAACCAAGGCAACCACCCGCGACGGCAGCGCGCCGATCGCAACGTACAGCTTCGTCTACAACGCGGCCGGCAACGAAACGAGCCAGACGGACTTCGAAGCCGGCGGCACCGCCAACCAGACCACCGGCTACGCCTACGACGCGCTGGGCCGCATCAGCAACTTCGACCCACCAACCACCAGCTCCATCCTCAAGCAGGCGTATACATTCAACGCCCAGCCGGACCGGGCGTCCATCAAGGTCGGCACCGCCAGCCCGATCACCACCTACTTCGATGCCGCCTCGCGCCCGACCACGGACACTGAGGCCAAGTCATACAGCTCCGACGGAGAGGGCCGCCTCACCGGTCTGCCCGGCCAGAAGCTCATCTACGACAACCTGGGTCGCCTGACTGAAGTCGACGACCAGGCCAACCACGCAATCACTACCTACAAGTACGACCCCATCGACCGGCTCGTGTCGGAGACGGTGGTCGCCACCGGCGTCACCACCAAGTACATCTACGTTGGCCTGAGTCAGGTCGTTGCCCAGGTTATCGCCGGCTCCACGACCACCAGCCATGTGACGGACGCGAACGGCAACGAACTCTACGAGGTGACCGGGACCACCGTCTCTTACGTTGGCACGAACGCCCACGGCGACCTCACCTGGGCGGCGACGCCCACGGCCATCGCCGCCGGCACCACCAGCTCGTCCACCAGCTATGACCCGTTCGGCAACGTGGTGGCCAGCACGGGCGCGCTTCCGGCGTTCCGCTGGCAGGGCAGCCTGTACGACACCGCCACCTCGCTCTACTACGCCCGAGCGCGCTGGTACAGCCCGTCTCTGGGCCGCTTCACCTCCAACGACCCGGTGTCGGGCACGCTCACCAATCCCACGAGCCTCGACCCCTACGCGTATGCCGGTGGAGACCCGATCAACGGCAGCGACCCGAGCGGTCGAACCGCCTGCTACAACGGCTACTGCCCAACCGGCGGCAGCAGCGGCGGCGGAACCTCCACCCCCACCAACATCCCCAACACCTCCGCCGTACGGTCCTCGAGCTCGAGCTCGAGCAACGGCATCAGCTGCTACGACAACTACTGCCATGCCGCGGGCGGCAAACCCACGCCCGCATCGGTTGCCTCCGACAAGACCATGGCCCAGCTCGTCCAGCAGGTCGCCATCCAGAAGGCAAACTCGGCTGCAGCAGTAAGAGCGGGTTGTCCTGTCGCCTACTGCGGCACCGATGACCAGAAACAGGCCAACCTCAAGGCCGACCAGGACATGGAGGCCACGCTCAAAGCCAAGATCGTAGAGAACGCCCAGCTAGCCTGGTGTCCTGTGGCCTACTGCGGTACCGAGGAGCAGAAGGAAGAGGACTTCATCGTCAACAGCTTCATCGACGCCCAGTACAAGCAGATGGCGGCGAAGGCCAACCAGCACCACTGCGACAACCCGTTCTCCTGCGCAGGCGACCTCATCGGCGGTGTCGGCTCTACGGTGGTGAGCGTCGTCACCGACCCCAAATCACTCCTCATGATCGCCGGCTGCGTCGGCGGCACGGTGCTCCTCTCGGAGTCCGGAGTAGGGGAGGCAATAGGCGCGGCATGCCTCGCTATGGCGGTCCAGAGTGTCGGTGAGCAGGGCATTGACTACGCCAAGGATCTAGGCAATCACGGCTGGAACCCGTTCACGACGGCCGGTGACGCCTGGGCGCCGTATGCCGCCGCCATCTCGGCCGGCGACTATTACAGCTTTGGTGCCATGGCCGGCTCCACGGGAATCACCTGGGCCGGCGATGCCCTGATGTTCTACGGCGCCTACAAGGGCATGAGCAGTCCTAAGGCGGATCCGGCAGTTCCGGCCCAGGACCCGTCCGCGCCCCGTGTCGAGCCTGTAACCTGCCCCGGCAGCTTCACCCCGGAGACCACCGTCGCCACGCCGAACGGGCTCGTTCCCATATCCTCGATCCGTGTCGGCGACCAGGTCATGACATACGACCCGGCCACTGGCAACACAGCCCCCCACACGGTCACCGCGATCAGCGTCAAGATCGACCCCGCGGTCGAACACCTGGCCCTGACCTCAGGCCTGATCGACACCACTCCCAACCACCGCTTCTACACCACCGATAGAGGCTGGGTCCAGGCAGGCGATCTCGGCATCGGCGAGCCCGTGCGGACCGAATCCGGAGTCGATGCGATAGTCGTCTCCTTCACCATCGATTCCACCCCCACTACCATGTGGGATCTCACCATCGACGGCGTCCATACCTTCTTCGTGGGCTCGGGCGCGGCGCTGGTGCACAACTGCCCGACGACGGCTGGTGTCCCTGACAAGGCGTGGAACACGCTGGACCACATTGACGTAACCGACGGACCACCCGCTGGGCACTCGTTCAAGGAGTTCGGCAATGACGGCCGAAGTGGAACGACCAGGATTCCGAACTCAGATGGCCACGCGTTCGTGGAATATGACGTGGACGCGAATCCGGTTGGCTCGAGAAACACCGAACGGATCGTCGTTGACCTCACAAATGGGAGCGTTTGGTACACGCCTGATCATTACTTCACATGGGTTAGGATGAGATGACCACATCGCTTGCCTGGTCGCCCGATGGCCAACAGTCGGACGAGTGTGGTCGATGAGCATTTACTGATGAAGACACGACCCCCTGCGCGCTTTGGACACGAATTCCTTCGTTGGTTGCGGCTTGAGACCGAGGAGGCATGGGCCGGTGTTCATGAGGACCCGCCTGACGAGCACCGGATCGGGCCGTCCTGGACCCGTGGAACGCGTTGGCGTCGTGGCCTAAGCGATCTGGAAATTGCGCGCATTCAGAACGAATGGCGGCTCGATCTTCCGACGGACTATCGCCTCTTCCTTAGCGAGTTGTACACCACAGATAGGCCGCCGATCGTTGCCCAGGGAACCTCGGGAGCCCGCGAGGGCGTCACGTTCACAGTTTGGACAGGCGATAGAAGTCCTATCGACTCAGCCATCAACGAGCCTTTCCGCGGACTGATGGAGGATATTGAGGCAACCGAGTACTGGTTGCCGTCGTGGGGTCCCAGACCCAAGAACCGATCGGGTCGCGCGAAAGTGCTTGAAGCCGAGGCCCAGAAAGCCCCGCGGCTTGTGCCTGTGCTTGGTAACAGATACCTGCTGGCGATCGGGTCTGCGACCGAGAGCGCCGTGCTCTCGATCTACGGAGCCGACATTGTTGAACTGGCGCCCAACCTCAGAGACTACTTACTGTTTGAGCTGCGAGGTGTTCTCGGGGGACCGGAAACACCGGATCGGGCTGAGACGCGTACCTCGACGGCGTCCCTCTGGGGGGATGTGCTTGCACACCCTGCGGGCTTCCGCCGGTAGGGGTCTTGCTGATCCAGAGCTACTCACGCACTCAAGGAGGCTTCTGGATCCCCAACCATCTCCTCGATCCGCGTCGGCGACCAGGTCATGACATACGACCCGGCCACGGGCAAGACAGCCCCCACACAGTCACCGCGGTGAGCGCCCGGATCGACGCCGCGGTCGAACACCTGACCCTGACCCACATCAACCACTTCCTACCCGATGGAGCCAGGGGTGCAATTCAGATCCAGGGAGGTTAGTCGTGATCCGCCCTGAAGCCATCGCGGCATGGCGAGAAGCTGCGCTCGACCTTGGGATTGAGATAGTGGCGCCGTATGAGATCACGGACTTGGCGAGCGGCGAGACGATCGAATGCATCGCCTATGTGAGGGAGTTCGGCTCGCAAGGGGGCACCATCGTGGTCCCCCAGCGAGACCACTCACTCGGGCACATCCGCTCGATCGCGAAGTCCATGGGTGTCTTCTGCTCGCTGATGAGCGAGAGTGGGTATGCCCCCTACAGGCGCGACCTCTTCCTTGCCACCCTAAATGACTGGGGCTGGTTCGGCGACAAAGACCACCCGCCCACCTGGTACACGGGACAGCCGTGGTGCTAGCCACGAACACCCGGCCCTGACCTCAGGCCTGATCGACACCACCCCCACTACCATGTGGGATCTCACCATCGACGGCGTCCATACCTTCTTCGTGGGCTCGGGAGCGGCGCTGGTGTCAACTGAGTTGCAACGGGACCAAAGGCACTCAATGGGAAATAGCGGCGGCGATCGCGATGGAAACACGATAGACGCGGAGCGCGGCGGGCCTGGGCGTCGCTGGGCCGACGACTTGCTGCGGGATTTCCCGGAGCTACAGGAACTCGAGCGCCAGACCATCGAGTCTGTCGGTGAGCCCGTCCCGGTGCTATTACTAGGCGATCAGATGGCTCGTGCAGTCGTGGAAGGCGGGTGACCACGCGAGAGTCCGCGACTTCATGGCTCGGATGGACTCTGACTACCCGGGGCTGGAGCCCGTTCTGCGAACCATTGTCGACGTGGTCTTCGTGGCGGGATTGCCCGGGCCGGGCGAATCTGGCGACGAGATCGCGGCGTTTGTCGGACCGGCCATCCGTCCAGAGTACGACCGCACACACAGGGGCATGGGCTTCGAACCTTGGATCACGACCCTGGCGCGTGATCTCCCGCAGATGCGGTCCTTGCTCACCGAACACATCGATACGTTCGGGGAGGTGCTCTCTACGATCCTCTTTGCAGATGTGACTCGTTGGCTTGTCTCGCGATGTGCAGCTGGCGACATCGGGTCGGCCAAGGCTATTGTCGATCGGATCAATTCCGA
>Ga0302323_100003029_pt1 | contig 13673 bp, 15 predicted proteins | sample Fen_T0_3_FD_201950 | JGI IMG/M metagenome (GOLD analysis project Ga0302323, IMG submission 201950) | Peat permafrost microbial communities from Stordalen Mire near Abisko, Sweden - Fen_T0_3 | ecosystem: Environmental > Terrestrial > Soil > Wetlands > Permafrost | place: Sweden: Abisko... | reverse complement strand
CGTCCTCGGGGGGGCCCGAGCGGTCGAGCCTGCGCACGGTGCCGTCCGCGGTCACCAGGTCGACCCAGCGCACGTGCGCGCCGAACGAGCCGTCGACGTGATGGTTCTTGCCGTGCACGTCCGCGGCGACCGCGCCTGCGACGGTGATGAACCGCGTTCCCGGAGTCACGGGGAGGAAGCGCCCTCGTCCGAGCAGGAGCGCGACGACGTCGCTCAGCATCGCGCCGGCCCCCGCGACCACGTCGCCGTCGTCGAGCAGCTCAACCCCGCTCAGGGCGGAAAGGTCGAGGACGACTCCTCCGCCGTTCTGCGCGGCGTCGCCGTAGGACCTGCCTGCGCCGCGCGCCAGCACGCCGCGCGGCCCCGCGCTCGTGACCGCGGTGACGACGTCGTCGACCGAGGCCGCATCGACCAGCTGGGCACGGCTCGGCATCGTGAGGCCCCAGCCGGTGAGCAGGGTGGGCGGTGTCGTGGCCACCACGCGTCAGACCCCCTCGACCACGACGAAGTCCTTCTTGAAACGCGCGAGGTAGGTCGCGGGCGACCGCGTCGCCCAGTGGTTGATCTTCGACCCCACGACCTGACCGTTCGTGTGGGCGTATAGGAATCCGGTGGGCCAGGACAGGTTCATGTCGAGGACGATCGCCATCTGCGCCCCCGCCTTCACGAGGACGGAGGCGAGCGTGGAGGCCGTCACGTCGTGAGCGTAGACGAACACGAGCGAGCCATCGGCGAGACGCCCGAGCCCGGAACGGTTCTGCTGCGGCTGTTGGTGCGTCGGCAGGCCCCAGGTGCGCAGGCGGTCGCTGGGCGAGGTCTGCCCGACTCCGTCGAGCACGATCGGCGGGAGGTTCTGGCGCACGACGAGCGTGTCGGGCGTCATGTGCAGGTCCCGGCCCCACACGCCGATCGAGAGACTCCCGTCCTGGTGCACCACCATCGACGCGAGGCCGTCGCGCAGGGGTGACACCGTGCGGCCGAGGTAGTAGTAGCCACCGACGTGGTCGCTCAGCTTGAAGCCGCTGTCGAAGGCCGCCAGCATCAGAGGCACCCAGCTGCGGGGGTTCGAGTCGGCAGGCGTGACGGGGCTCCCCTCCGGGACCTGCGTGCCCGGGACGTAGCGGAACCGCAGCCGCGTCGGGTCCATCCACATGAGCGACACTGCGCCGCCGTCCGTGGTCGCGACCTGGATCGCGGCGGACCCGGGGCTCGAACGCCACGAGTAGCCCTGCGGAGGTCCCGTCCCTGGGACCGGCGTGGGACTTCCCGACCCGGTCGAGGACGACGAGTCCGACGAGGTCGGCGACGACGCAGCCGGCGATGCCGTCGGGGTCGACGACGCGGACCGGGAGCCGGACGGGGCTGCCGTGCCCGACACCGAGGACGGCGACGACGTGGACACGGCTGCCGCCGCGCACCCGCTCAGGGCGAGCGTGCAGGTGACGGTGACGGAGGCGACCACAGCCCGGCCGATGCGCAGTCGTGGGAAGGGTCGTGACACCTCCGCATCCTTGCTTGGCGGCGTGTGAGCGCGCTGTGAGCACGCGGTGAAACCGACAGCCACAGGCGGGTGAACGAGGCGCCGCGCGGCGGCCCGCGCGGTTACGGTGACCGCATGGCAGGCAGCGGACCAGGTGGTCGCCGGGCGGGGGTCGTCGCGTGCGTGCTCGCGTCGCTGACGCTCGCGCTCGCCGCGCCCACCGCCGGCGCCCAGCAACCACCGCTGGGTGCCGGAGTCGACGGTAGCGACGCGGGAGCGTCGCCGGCGCTCGCGCGCGGACCGATCTCCGGACTGTCGTCGACCTGGTCCGCTCGGAGATGGACGGCCGACGGCGTACGTCAGTGGATCGCGTGCGCCGGTCACGGACCGGTCACCATCGTGGTCATCGCGGGGCTCCACGCGGACCACACGATGTGGTCGTTGGTGCTGGACCAGTTCGCGCGCACGACGCGTACCTGCATCTACGACCGCCCTGGCCTCGGCAGCAGCCCGCCGCGCTCACCCCACGCCATCGTCGACGCGGCGACTCACGCGGACGAGCTCGAGTCGCTGCTCGGCGCCGCCCACGTGACCGGTCCGCTCATCGTGATGGGGCACTCCTACGGCGGGCTGGTCGCACGATCGTTCGTGGCTCGGTACCGCACACGCGTCGCCGGACTGATGCTGATCGAAGGCGTTGCACCGCACGACAACACGTCGCACTACTGGGGTGAGGGCGGCGACCGCGTGGACATCTGGCGCTCGTCGACGGCAGCGGCACGGATGCGACTGCGTTCGATCCCTCTCGTGGTCCTCGCCGCTCAGGACCCGGACCGCAGCTACTGGGGCGGGCCGTCGTACGGCGAGACCCCGCAGGACCTGGCCGACTGGCGCGCCCACCAGCGCGCGGCAGCGTCCCTGTCGACGCAGTCCACGTTCCTCATCGTGCGCCACAGCGCGCACGTGATCGAGGTCGACCGGCCCGACGCGGTCGTGGCCGGCGTGCGGCTGCTCGTCCACGCCGTCGTGTCACGCACCCGACTGCCGAGGTGCGCCCTCGGTCGCTACGGCACGCAGCCGCTGTGCGGCTAGGCGTCCTGCGAGTCAGACGCCGATCGCGCCGAGGCCGAACATCACGATCCAGACCAGCGCAGTGACCTGAAGGACCCGGTCCCGAAGAGCGATGTCCTCGGGTGCACCAGCGTCACCACGATCGATGTCGAGGGCGAAGCGCAGCACCGCGACGATGAACGGGACCACCGACCACGCCGCGAGCGGCAGCGTCCCCCGGTCGCGGACGCCCACCTGGAATGCCCAGAGGCAGTAGGCCGTCAGCATGATCCCTGCGGACACGGTCCACACGAAGCGCAGATAGGTCGCCGAGTAGCGGGCCAGGCCCGGACGGGCGTCGCTGCGGTCGTCACCGAGCGAGACGAACTCGGAGTAGCGCTTGCCGGCGGCCATGAACAGCGAGCCGAACGCGGCGACCGTGAGGAACCACGGGGAGATCGGGATGCCCGTCGCCGTACCTCCCGCCGTGGCACGCAGCACGAAGCCGGCGGCGATGAGCACGAGCTCCACGACGGGCTCGTCCTTCAGACCGAACGAGTACGACAAGGTCGCGACGAGGTAGACCGACAGCGTCACGAGGAAGCCGGGGTACGTCGACAGCGCCGCACCCGCGATCCCGGCGACCGCGAGGACCACGGCGAGCACGACGGCCACCGGCACCGACAGCTCGCCTGCCGCGATCGGCCGACGGCGCTTCGTCGGGTGCGCCCGGTCGGACGACACGTCGCGAGCGTCGTTGACGAGGTACGTCGCGCTCGCGACGGCGCAGAAGCAGACGAAGGCGACGACCGTGTCGGTGAGCACGTCCCTGTTGGCGAGCTTGCCCGCCGCCAGGGGGACGGCGAACACGAGCAGGTTCTTGACCCACTGCCGCGGCCGGAGCGCTACGAGCACGGCCAGCAGGAAGGGTCGCGGCGTACGAGGGGACTCGACGGCGTCCGCTCGGGCGACGAGGTCGGCGGCAGACCGGTCGTCGGCGGGGCTCGGAGTCATCATGCGGATCCCATCATCGCACCGCTGCGGCCCTGTGTGAGCAGGCTGAGAATCGGCTATGAACGACGTCCGGCTACCGCTCACCTGGCGCGAGACATGCAGCCGGAGGGCGTCTAATGGCGACCAGGGACCGCCACAGCCGTGAGCGGTCACGCGAGTCGGGAGTGCGTGTGCACGTGGAGCGTCGGCCTTCGAGCCGTCCGCGCGCCTACCGACGCCGCCGACCCGCGTGGGTGTACTGGCTGCGGCGCGGCGTGCTCGCCGGCTTCGTCGTCCTCCTCGTCGTCACGACATGGTCGATCGTGGGCGCCCTGCGCGCCCCCGGCGACGACGGCGCCTCGGTGAAGCTCGCCGAGTGGGGCCGCGACCACGGCCTCGGCCCGGTCGTCACACTGGCCGAGACGGTCCAGTACAAGCTCAGCCCCCCAGCCACTGGAGGCTCGCCCGACACGTCCGTCCTCGCGTCCGGCGCGGCGATCGCCAACGGCGCCGTGGCCCACGGGCCAGGGACCACAGTCGAGACGCTGCACGCCAGGCTGACCACCCCGGTGTCGCCGAGCCTCGCCGGCGAGGGCGTCTTCGTCCCTGCCGTCACCACGAAGGCCGGTCCGCTGGTCCAGGTAACCTACGTGCGGCCGGACTCCGTGCACACGTCGTACCTCACCGGTGTGGCGTGGATGAGCCACACGCTGCGGTTCGTCCTGCACCCCGGCTTCCAGGACCCCGGCACGGCGGGGATGACCCAGCCCTCGCAGATCCAGCCGACGCAGTACCCCGGGCTTGTCGCCTCCTTCAACGGCGGCTTCAAGCTCAAGGATGCCCAGGGCGGCTACTACGACAACGGGAAGACCGTCGGCCCGCTCACCAACGGTGCTGCCTCGTTCGTCGTCTACAAGGACGGCCACGCCACAGTGGGCACCTGGGGCGCCGACGTCTCCATGACCTCGCAGGTCGCGTTCGTGCGGCAGAACCTGCAGCCGCTCATCAGCGGCGGCACGGTCGCGCCCAACCTGGACGCCAACGTCCAGGGCAACTGGGGCACCACCGTCGGTGGTGGCTACGCCGTATGGCGCTCCGGCATCGGCGTGACGGCGACCGGTGACCTGGTGTTCGCCGGCGGGGACGCACTGTCGGTGAGCTCGCTCGCGGAGGTCCTTCAGCGCGCGGGCGCGGTGAACGCCATGCAGCTCGACATCAACAAGGCCTGGGTGTCGTACATGTGGTACTCGCACACCGGCAGCCACGTGACGCCGCACAAGCTCGGCGACTTCCAGCGTCCGGCGGACCGCTACTTCAACCCGACGAGTCGCGACTTCGTCGCGGTCTACGCACCCTGAGACGACGCCGAGAGGTCGGGCGGTGAGTCCGGCCGGCTGCTGACGTACTGGGGCAGGACCAGCATCCGCGTGGCCGAGACGACGAGCAGCACCATCGCCACGATCGTGAGCATGACCTGCACCTTCGGGCCGCTGAACTTCGTCGCGACACTGGCGAAGAACAGCACGAGCGCGAGCATCACCGCGAGCAGGACGAACTTGGTCGACGTCGCCGCCGCGGTGTCGGCGTATGCCAGGTAGGCCTCGGCCCTCGCGGCGTCACGATCGGACTCCACCTGCTTCGGCACGACGTAGGCGGGCAGGTCCAGGGGTGTGCCCGCAGGCACGACGACGGGCACGCCCTGCGCGTCGAGCTGCACACCTGAGAGCCACACCTTCTGCGCCACGACGAGCTGCGGCGAGAAGCGGTTGTCGAGGAAGTCGGCGCGCGCCGTCTGCTTCGAGTCGACCGCAGCGATCCAGGACAGCCACATCTGCGAGTCGATGATCGTGTCGGTCGTGGCCGCCGTCGCCGCCCGTCCGGCGTCGGCGCGGGCGATGGCCGAGGTCGACTGCGCGTCGCTCTGGGCACCGCTCCACTGGCTCGCCTGGAACGACGCCCACGCCGTGGCCACGGCTGCCACCGCGAGGATGATCGCCGTCCACGAGTCGAGAATCCGCTGACGTCGCTCCCACGGGTCCTCCGGCTCCTGCGGCGACATGTCCTCGGCCAGCACGACGTCGACGAGCTCGTCGAGCTGCTCGAGCACGCTGTCGTCGTCACTCGACTGGTCGCTCATCGGTCCCTCCCCGGCGAGTCGTAGGTCGCAGGCTAGCGAGACATCGCGCTCCGGGTGGGTGACCCCGGGGACTCTGACCGGGAGTCCTGAGGCCGGGCCGGGCCGTGGGGGCACCCGGTCATCCTTCGAGGGTTGCATGTGGCGCGATGTACCTGAGGTCGGTCACCATGTCGCATGGACGACACCACCGCTCACGACCGTTCCGTCGCGGACGTGGTCGCGTCACTCGATGATCCAACCGCACGGGACTGCAGCGTTCTCCTCGACATGATGCAGCGGATCAGCGGGTGCGAGCCGCAGATCTGGAACGTCGCCACGATCGGCTTCGACACCTACCACTACAAGTACGACGGCGGGCGTGAAGGCGACTGTCATGCAATCGGCTTCTACCCCAGAAGGGGCAAGACCACCATCTACCTCATGGACGGCACGGCTCGTCACTCCGACCTGCTGGCCGGCTTGGGCAAGCACACGACGAGCAGGGTCTGTGTCTACATCACGCGGCTGAGCGACGTGGACCTAGGAGTCTTGGAGCAGGTGCTTTCGCACTCCTACGACTACGTCAGGTCCCAAGATGGGCGCATGCACCGAGCATGAGCACGCGTGATCGGGATCTCGGGGCAGTACCCGCACCCACCGACGCCCCGACGCGGCTGGGCGACGCGGGACCGACGTCGAAAGTGGCCTGGCCGGTCAGGTACGGCGTGCGCGGTGCAGCGCGACGATCCCGCCGTGGATGTTCTGCCACTCGACGCCGGACCAGCCGGCGTCCTGCATGTGGCCGGCGAGGGTCGGCTGGTCGGGCCAGGCCGCGATGGACTCGGCGAGGTAGACGTAGGCGTCCGGGTTGCTGGCCACAGCACGCGCGACCGACGGGATCGCGCCCATGAGGTACTCGGAGTAGATCTTGCGCACGAGGCGCTGGCTCGGGTGGCTGAACTCGCAGACCACGAGGCGACCGCCGGGGCGCACGACGCGACGCAGCTCGCGCAGCGCACCGGCGTGGTCGACCACGTTGCGCAGGCCGAAGGAGATGGTTGCGGCGTCGAACACGCTGTCGCCGAAGGGCAGGTGGAGCGCGTCGCCGGCGGTGAACGGGAGGTTCGGACGGCGCTCGTGCCCGACGAGCAGCATCCCCGTGGAGAAGTCGCACGGGATCACGGTCGCGCCGCGGCCCGACAGCGGCTCGCTGGACGACCCGGTGCCCGCCGCGAGGTCGAGGATCACCTCGCCGCGCATCGGCGAGACCGCGGTGACGAGCGCCTTGCGCCACACCCGCGTCTGTCCGAGAGCGAGGACCTCGTTGGCGACGTCGTAGCGGTCGGCCACCCCGTCGAACATCGAGGCCACGTCGATCGGCGCCTTGTCGAGACTGGCCCGCACCCACGGGGTGTCCAGCATCGGCGTCGCCGTCGACAGGAGTCGACCGAATCCTTGCGAAGCCGTTCTCATGTTCCGCCCCCCAGCGGCTCGCCATTCCCTTGACTGCCACGGCCACCCTAGGAAGTACGAGGCGACCGATGCACCTGCTGGGACCCCGTGTCGGGGCTTTGTCTGGAAGGTCACGTTCGGGTCCAAACGCTTGACGCGAGCACCATCGTGCCTCTCGTGCGGCTCACCGGACGAGCGTCTTGGCAGTTCCTTGGAACATTCTCATGCGGGGCACAGGAAGGCCTCACGGCTCCGACATCGGGGCCTGGCACGGTCAGGTCATCAGGTCGAGCGACCTGGATGAGCACCGGAGGACACCATGACCGAGCCGTGGACCGCGAAGAACCGCGACCAGCTGCTGACACGCGTCTCGCGCACCACCGTGCTCGGTGGCGCCCTGGCGCTGGTCGCCACCGCCGGAGTGTCCTACGGACTCGCGAGCGCGACGACGGCCGCAACCGTGTCGGCCGACGCCGCGACGAGCGCCTCGACCGCCGCACCGGTGGGCGTCACCACCGGCACGGCGACCGCCGCCGCGACCGTCGCCAGCACGACCGCCGCCACCACCGGCTCCGACGACACCACCGCGACCAGCGCGACCCCCACCAGCGCGACCCCCACCAGCGCGTCGAGCACCAACGCTTCGAGCACCACGACGACCGCGGCGAAGGCGGCCACGACGACCGTCACCGTCGCCAGCGCGCCGTCCACAACGCGCGCCGCCACCACCTCCGGAGGATCCTGACCCCGGGCACGCTGCCGGCCAGTCCCGACCAGCCCCGACCCACGGAGACCTCGTGAATGCTCGCCACTGGACGTCGCACCACCGCGACGCCCTGCTCACCCGAGTCACCGTGCTGACCGCCGGCACCGCCGTGCTCGGCACGGTCGGTGCGGCCGGTCTAGCGGTGGGGATCGTCGCGACGACGCACCCGACGGCAGCCTCGAGCTCGGTGGCCGTCGACACCTCGCCCACACCCGACGCCGGCAGCCCGACCCCCGACGCTGTCGGCCCGGCCCCGACAGCCGCGCCAGGCAGCTCGAGCAAGACCGGAGCGGCGACGAGCACGGCCCGAGCCGCGACCACGCCGACCGCGAAGGCCACGGCGAAGGCCACGGCGAAGGCGAAAGCCAGCACGGCGTCGAGCTCGCGGGCCACCTCAGCCAGCACCAAGACCGTCGCCACGCCGGCCGCCGCGAAGGCGACGTCGACCCCCACGAAGACCAAGGCCCTCACCCCTCCCCCCGCGGCTCCCACGTCCAAGCCCAAGCCCGCCCGCTCAGCGACGACCTCCGGCGGGTCCTGACATGACCAGCGACATCACCACCACGACCTTCGACCTCTGGGGCGGCATCGCCTCGGTGTCGACCCACGGCGCCCAGGCGCCCGGCGCGCACGAGGTCGCGGTCGACGTCGTACGCCGGTGGCTCGCCGACGTCGAATCCGCCGCGAGCACCTACCGCGCGGACTCCGAGATCACCGCGCTCAACCACGCGGGGGGTGCACCCACCAGGGTCGGGCCCGTCCTCGCTGCGGCCGTGCGCGTCGCCCTGGCCTCCGCCGTGACGACCGACGGCACGGTCGACCCGACCGTCGGCGCCGTCACGCTGAGCGCCGCGTCGGCAATGCCCACGGTCACGCGCGCCGGCTCCTACCGCGACGTCCACGTCGACACCGACGGCGACGGGGACACCGCGGTCGTGACCATGCCCGCCGGTGTGCAGCTCGACCTCGGGGCCACCGCGAAGGCCTGGGCCGCCGACCGCGCGGCCGAGCTCGCCGCGATCGAGTCCGGCGCCGGCGTCCTGGTGTCCCTCGCCGGCGACATCGCGATGTCGGGCCCGGTGCCCCACGGCGGCTGGGTGGTGCTCGTCACCGACGACCACCGAGAGGGCCTGGACTCCACCAACGCCGTGGCCGAGACGGTGAGCCTCGCCGGCGGCGGGCTCGCCACCTCGAGCACCACGGTCCGGCGTCGCACCACCGCCGAGGGCGGCGACGTCGCGCACGTCGTCGACCCGATCAGCTGGCGGCCGGTCGTCCCGGTCTGGCGGACCGTGTCGGTCGCGGCCGGCGACTGCGTCACCGCGAACACGGCCAGCACCGCAGCACTCGTCCTCGGCGTGCGCGCCGAGGAGTGGCTCACGCGCACCGGACTCCCGGTGCGCCTCGTCGGCGTCGACGGCCGCGTCGTACGTCTCGGGGCCTGGCCGGTCCCGGAGCACGAAGGAGCGTCCGCATGAACCCCCTCTGGCTCGCCACGCGCGCCACGGGCGAGATCTCCCTCGTCCTGCTCACGGTGGTCACCGTGATGGGCATCGCCACCACGAAGGGCTGGGCGAGCTCGCGCTGGCCCGAGTCGGTCGTGACACTGCTGCACCGCAACATCTCATTGCTGTCGGTGGTGTTCCTCGGCGTGCACATCAGCACCACGATCATCGACGCCTACGTGCCGATCGGCTGGGTCGACGTCGTCGTCCCCTTCATCCAGCCCTACCGCACGCTGTGGGTCGGTCTCGGGACGGTCGCGTTCGACCTCATGCTCGCGATCATCATCACCAGCCTGCTGCGCCGGCGGATCCCGCCCACGCTGTGGAAGGGGATCCACTGGGCGTCCTACCTGTTGTGGTTCGTCGCGGTCCTGCACGGTCTGGGCTCGGGCAGCGACCAGCTGCTCACCCGGGTCGTGGCCGCGGCGATGACGCTGCTGGTGATCGCCGCCGTCATCGCACGGTTCAGCACGCCCCACCGCCAGGACGACCCCGTCGTATCGGTCAAGACCAGGACGGAGCTGCCCCGATGACGCGCACCTCGAGTCCCGCCCCGCGAGCCGCGTCCCCCGTGGGCGCCCCGCGCCTGCTCGGCGAGCACGTCGGCGTCGACCTCGCCAAGCACCTCGCGACCTTCGGCGCGATGCCTGCCCAGCACCGGGTCAAGCGCGGCCACGCGGGCCCGCTCGTCGCGGAGATCGAACACTCCGGCCTCGCCGGTCGTGGCGGCGGGTGGTTCCCCACGGGCCGCAAGATGCACGCGGTCGTCACCGCGGCACGCACGTCGCGCAAGGACCCGGTGGTCGTCGTCAACGCGATGGAGGGCGAGCCCGCGGCGAGCAAGGACTCCGTCCTCGTCCACCGCAACCCGCACCTCGTCCTCGACGGCGCCGTCCTGGCGGCGCAGGCCGTCGGGTCGTCGGTCGCCTACGTCGTCTCCCACCGCGGCGGCCGCTCGATCGGCACGCTCGAGCGCGCCGTCGAGCAGCGCAACGCACGAGGCGGCGACCCGGTCGAGCTGCGGGTGCTCGCCGCACCCGCTCGCTACGTGTCCAGCGAGGAGAGCGCCCTGGCGCACTTCGTCGGCGAGGGCATCGCGCTGCCCGTGACCGTCCCGCCGCGCGTCTTCGAGTCCGGCGTACGCCGTCGGCCGACCCTGCTCTCCAACGCGGAGACGTTCGCCCACCTGGCGCTCATCGCGCGGCGCGGATCCGGCTGGTTCCGCGAGGTCGGCGACCCCTCCGCGCCGGGCACGATGCTCGTCTCGGTGTCCGGTGCGGTCGCGAGCCCCGGCGTGATCGAGGTGCCCACCGGCACCACGATGCGCCAGATCCTCGGCCTCGCCGGAGGCACGACCGGAGCCGTCAGCGCCGCAGTCACGGGCGGCTACGGCGGCGCCTGGGTCTCGGCCGGCGCAGCCATCGACCTGCCGTTCACCGTCGCGGGGCTCCGCGACGCCGGTGGCACCCCGGGTGCCGGCGTCCTCGTCGTGCTGCCGACCGACGCCTGCGGCCTGGTCGAGACCGCGAACGTCGTGCGGTGGATGGCGGGCCAGGGCGCCGGCCAGTGCGGTCCCTGCCGGTTCGGGCTTGCCGCAGTGGCCCAGGACTTCGCGATGCTCTCCAGCGGCAAGCTCAAGGGCACCGGGCTCGCCGGTCTCGAGCGCCGGCTCGGGATCATCCCCGGTCGCGGCGCGTGCCGACACCCCGACGGCGCGGTGCGCTTCGCCGCCTCCGCACTGCAGGTCTTCGGCGACGAGGTGCAGCGCCACCTGTCCGGCCACTGCGCCGCCGGCCGTCGCACGTTCGTCCTTCCGGTCCCCTCCGAGAAGGTCACCCTGCCCGTCGAGCGTCCCGGGGAGGAGTGGCGATGAGCGGCCACATCGTGACCATCGACCGCATCGCGTGCGACGGCTTCGGCACGTGCGCGCAGCTGCTGCCCGAGCGGGTGATCCTCGACGAGTGGGGCTACCCCCTCATCGACCCGACCCCGGTGCAGGGGTCGGAGCGCCAGCACGCCAAGCGCGCGGTCAACGCGTGCCCCCGACTGGCCCTCCGGCTGGAGAAGGCGCCGCACGACGCGCCCGCTGCCCGGCCGGCCGCGCGACGCTGAGGTCCGCAGCCATCGGCTCGCGGACGACGCCCACGGCGTCCAGGGCACGGTCGGCGGCATCGAGCGCGCGAGCCGCGTCGCCGAGCAGCCGGTAGACCTCGCTCAGCTGACGCCACACCGCGCCGGCCTGGCGCGGCGCCTGCGAGTCCTCCAGCAGCCGCGCAGCGGACTCCAACGACTCCACCCCGGCCGCGACCTCGCCGAGTGCCACCGAGGCGGCGCCGAGCGTGGCAAGGGACCGGGCCCGCTCGAGGCGGTACGACGGCTCGAGCGATCGCAGCGCGGCGGCGGCGTGCCGGCGCGCCACCTCGGGCCGGCCGAGGAGAAGCTCGCAGCGCGCGAGGTTGTCCTGCGCACTGCCCAGCGCCGGCGCTCCCGCGTGCTGACGGATCGCCGACATCGAGCGACGGAGGACGTCGCGCGCCTCGGCGGCTCGTGGCGGGTCCTGCGCCAGCAGCACCCACGAGCGGGTCACCTCCAGGTTCGCGCGCCACCGCCGGTCGGCCGCCTCGGACAGCAGGGCAGCGGCCTGCTCGACGAGGCGCAGCCCCTCCCCCGCGTGGCCGCGCTCGACCGCGAGCACGGCCGCGTTCCAGTACGCCGCAGCGCGATCCGGTTCCGAGCCCTCGGCTTCGGCGCGCGCGACGAGCTCGTCGAGGACGAGCTGCGCGCGCAGCAGGTCGCCGCGCTCCTGGTACGCAGCGGCGAGGGTGGACACGAGAGCGGCGTAGCCCTCGACGTCGGCGAGGCCCAGGCCCGCCAGCCGTTCCAGCGCACCTTCCCCTACGTCGATGGCGCGGCCGATGTCCCCGGCCTCGCGGTAGCAGCGGGTCAGCGAGATCAGCACGGGGAGGCTGGGCAGCCGCGACGGCTCGGACTCGGCGGCAGCGCGGAGCCGCTCGAGCACGGCCGTCGCGTCGTCGAGCCGTCCGGCCCGCTCGAGGGCGGTCGCGTAGGTCTCGCCGACACGGAACAGGCGCGCGTCCGCGGCCAGCTCCGCGACGCCGACGTGCGCGATCACCGGCTCGAGGACGACCACGGCGTCGGTCGCGCGCCCGAGCCCGATCGCCGACTCGGCCAGCACCAGTGCGGTGTCCAGCCCGGAGTCGGCCTCGCCCGTCAGCCGGGTCACCGGGACCCGGAGCCGTGCGGCGAGCTCGGCGAGGACTGCAGCGGTCGGGGCTCGCCGCCCCGACTCGAGCAGGCTCACGTAGCTCGGGTGGACGTCACCGCCGGCAAGCGCGGCCTGGGAGAGCCCGGCCTCGAGGCGCAGGCGCCGCAACCGGGCACCGACCGACTCGACGTGGTCGGGGCCGCTGACGCGGTCGGTCACGACGACCTCCCGGGTCCCTGGCGCGTGGGGAGCAGACGACCCCGCGCCGTCCCCCGTCCGGCACGGGTGTCGTCCCACTCCGTGCCCAGATCATGACAGCACCCGTGACTCGCAGTCATCCCGATCATGACAATCGGCGCGTCGCGACCGTGGTCGTCCCCGCGCTCGCGCCCGGGGCCCGCGACGTCGTCGAGACGGGTCGGGACGGGCCCCACGGAGGGGAGCGCGCGGATCAGCTCGCGGCGGCGATGTCGCGCGACGAGGTGCGCAGGCGCAGCTCGAGCAGGTCGCGCGTGTCGGGGTCCATGCCGTGGTCGAGCAGCCACCGGGAGGCTCCCCCGCGCGCGCCGAGGTCGGCGAGGAACAGGTGCATCGCCTCGGCGGAGGGCTGCTGCGCGACCCAGTCCGGGTCGACGAGGTGCTGGTAGGCCGGACGCTCGGCCAGCCGGGTGATCACCGGGGTGAGCCGCTGGGCGGTGGCGACGTAGTCGGCGACGACCGTGTCGTCGGAGGCGCCGGCGACCTTGAGCAACAGGGCGCAGACCACGCCGGTGCGGTCCTTGCCGACGGCGCAGTGGACGAACATCGCCGACTGCGACCAGGCGAAGCGGGACAGCGCGGCGCTCAGGTGGAAGCCGCCGTGCTCGAGGTAGCGGGTGTAGCTGTCGGCGACGACGTGCGGGTGGCGCACGTGACCGACCGGGTCCTCGGAGATGCTCGGGAGCCCGACGAGCGGGACGCGCTCGTGGGCGATCTCGCCGCTGCGGTAGAGGTCCGACAGCGGGCCGAAGCCGTCCTCGGCGGCCTCCGCGGGCTCGCGCAGGTCGAGGACGCGCTCGACGCCCTGGTCGAGCAGCCCTTCGAGG
>Ga0302323_100003026_pt1 | contig 13685 bp, 16 predicted proteins | sample Fen_T0_3_FD_201950 | JGI IMG/M metagenome (GOLD analysis project Ga0302323, IMG submission 201950) | Peat permafrost microbial communities from Stordalen Mire near Abisko, Sweden - Fen_T0_3 | ecosystem: Environmental > Terrestrial > Soil > Wetlands > Permafrost | place: Sweden: Abisko... | reverse complement strand
GTAGTAGTAGAGGGTCATCACCAGCCGCTCGCGGTCGGGAAGATGGGCAATGGCCTCCCCCAGCCGCTCCTCGAGCTCGCCGCGCAGGCAAAGGAAGAGGGGATCCTCGTCGGGACGCCCGGGAAGGTAGGCCAGCTCCTCCTCGCCAGAGTCCTCGTTGCGCTCGATGTGCAGGGTGCCGATCTCAAGACCCTTCAGATCACCCAGCAACTGCTGGTACTCGTCCAGACCCAGGGTCATCTCCTCGGCCACCTCGGCCTCATTGGGCGCGTGGCCCAGCCGCGAGGTCAGCAGCCGGATCGCCTCCTCGACCGCACGGCCCTTGCGGCGCAGCTCGCGCGGACTCCAGTCCAGGGTGCGCAGGCTGTCCAGGATCGCTCCGCGGATGCGAAACTGTGCGTAGCTGCGGAACTGCACCTTCTTCTCCGGATCGAATTTGGAGAAGGCGTCCATCAGCCCCACCACCCCGGCCGAGACCAGATCCTCAATATCCACATGCTGCGGCAGCCGCTCGTGAATGCGCCGGGCGAGAAAGCGAACGATGGGAAGGTGCTCGAGCAGTACCCGCTCCTGCTCGCCGGTAAGCGCGGGAATCTGCGCTCCGCAGGGAGGATAGCCTCCCACGGGAAGGCCGCCGCGCGGCGTCCACTGCTTGCCCACTGTGCCTGAGGCTTCAATCCCCATTCGAATACCCTTCCATAGATCGCAAGATCACCTTCAAATCTCTTCAATCACCTGCGAGCCCCCGGGCTCCTAGCGCACCGTTCCCACCGGGCGCAGCCGTATCTCAGGAGGCAGTTCCGCGGCGGCAACGACCGCCAGACGCGGCAGGACCGGCTCCAGCCAGCGCCTGACCTGATAACGAACGGAACCAGGAGTCAGAAGCACGGGAAGTGCCGCCGCCGAGGATGCCGGGATGAGTTGTCTCAAAGAATCGATCAGCCGGCGCAACACCGGCGTGGCCGGAAGCGAAGAGGCCGCCAGCAGCCGCTGGCCGGCCTCCGGCAGAAGGGTGGCGACAATCTCCTCTTCCATGCCTGGATCGAGCAGCAGCACCGGCAACAAGCCCTCTCCATCGAGAAGGGGCTGGATGAGCCGCCGCCCCAGAGCCTGACGGGCGGCCTCGACCAGCGCCATCGGGCTCTTGTTCATGGGCGCGGTCTCGAGCAGCGCTTCGAGGATCGTGCCCAGGTCGCGGATCGAAACCCGCTCGCGCAGCAACTGTTCGAGAACCCGGCCGACCTCTCCCAGGGTCAGCAGCTTGGGAACCAACTCCTCGAGGAGTTTGGGGTGGCTCTCGTTGAGACTGTCCAGGAGCCGCTTGGTCTCAGCCCGGCCTAGGAGTTCATGGGCGTGCTGGCGAATGAGTTCCCCGAGGTGGGTGGTCATGACCGTGACCGCATCCACCACGGAATAGCCGGCGGCGATGGCCTGATCCTCAAGCGACGGCGCAATCCAGAGTGCGGGCACGCCGAAGGCCGGCTCCCTCGTCTCTTTTCCGGCCAGGGGGCGCCGCGACGGATCGCCGGAGACGGCCAGCAGCAGAGCGCCCTCGGTCTGCCAGCGGCCTATCTCCATGCCCCGGAGGGAGAAGAGGTACTCGCGCGGCCGTAGCCGCAGATTGTCGGAGATATGGACCGGCGGGACCAGGAAGCCCATCTCGGCCGAGAGGTGGCGGCGCAAGGAGCGCACGCGATTGAGCAGCTGGCCACCCTGTTTGTCGTCGACCAGCGGAATCAGCTGAAAGCCGATCTCCAGGGTCAGTTCCTCGAGCTTGAGCAGTTGCGCCAGATCGGAGCTCTGCGCCTCGCTTGCTTTCTTCTTCTCAGCCGGAGCGCCTTCAGCAGGCGAAGCTGCCCGAGGCTGGGTGCCAATCCGGCGAGCGGCCAAGAAGAGCCCCCCCGCCACGGCCAAAAAGGACAACTTGGGCAGCCCGGGAATCAGGCACATGGCCGCCGAGACCAGACTGGCCAGGTAGAGCGTGGCCGGCTTCGCCAGCAACTGCTGGCGGATCTCCCCGCCCAGCAATCCGGCGGAGTTGGCGCGGGTGAGGGTGATGCCTCCGGCCACCGAGACCAGCAGCGAGGGAATGAGAGTGACCAGGCCGTCGCCCACGGTGAGGACCGTGTAGGTCCTGGCGGCCTCGGTGAGTTCGACGCCCTGTTGAAGAGTGCCAATCAGCAGGCCGGCAATAATGTTGATGCCGGTAATCAGAATCGTCGCCAGCGAATCACGCTGGTTGAAACGGGCGGCGCCGTCCATGGCGCCGTAGAACTCGGCCTCGCGGGCAATGGCCTGGCGGCGGCGCCGAGCTTCGGCCTCGTCGATCAGGCCGGCATTCATATCGGCGTCGATCGCCATCTGCTTGCCGGGCAGGGCGTCCAGGGTGAAGCGGGCGGTGACTTCGGCGGTGCGCACGGCGCCGTGCGAAACGACCAGGAATTGAATGGCGACCAGAGCCAGGAAGAGGACAAATCCCACAACGTAGTTGCCGCCCACGACAAACTGGCCAAAGGCCTCGATGACCTTGCCGGCCGCGGCCGTTCCCTCGGAGCCGTGCAGGAGAATGCGGCGGCTGGAAGCGATATTCAAAGACAGCCGGAAGAGGGTCAGCAGCAACAGCAGGGTGGGAAAGACGCTGAGCTCGACGGCGCGGCGAATCTGCACGGCGGAAAGAAAGACGATGATTGATGCGGCCATCGAAAGCGCCAGCAGAAGATCGAGGGCTGCGGCCGGCAGGGGAATCAGCATGACGAAGATGACGCTGATGGCGGCCAGCGGCAGCGCGTACTCGCGCAGGCGCTGCCAGATCGACTCGACGGGCAAGGAACCGGCGGCCAGGGAGGCAGTGCTCATTGGACTCCTCCTGTATAGGGTGAAACGCCCGGGGGCCGGGGCGGGGTTGAGGCCGGTCTGGCTTTGGCAGCGGCCTCACGGGCGCGGCGCTCGCGAAACTCGGCTTCGACGCGCTGGCGGTAGAGATAGGCAAGAATGGCGGCCACCGCCGCATAGAGATCGACCGGGATCGGCTGACCGACCTCGACCGAGCGGTAGAGCGAGCGGGCCAGGGGCGGGTTCTCGAGGATCGGCACCCCGGCCCAGCGAGCCTCGGCCTTGATCTCCTCGGCCAGCAGATTGCGACCCTTGGCCAGTACGCGAGGGGCCTCCATAGTGGCAAAATCGAAGCCCAAAGCCACAGCGAAGTGCGTGGGATTGGTGAGCACGACGGCGGCACGGGAGACGTCGGCCTTGACCTTTCGGCGGCGCATCTGGCGCTGCAGGCCGCGAATGCGGCTGCGAATTTGCGGGTTCCCCTCCGTCTCCTTAAACTCGTCGCGCAGCTCCTGGCGGCTCATCTTCAAGCGCGACTCGCGGCTCTGCCACTCGACTAGGTAGTCGATCAGCGACCAGGCGAAGAGGAGCCAGGCTGCGGCCAGAAGCAGTCCGTAAACGTCGGAGCCCAACTGTTGAAGGCGCACGACCGAGAAGGGCGGCAGGCTGAGCTGCCGTGCGATGCGCTGCACCGCGAATGCGGCCAGCAGCCCGGCCGGAAGGAGCGACTTGGTGAGGCGCGCGGCCGCACGCAGCGAGAAGAGGTTTTTGATGTTCGAGGCAGGATTGATGCGCTCCGGCTTGAAGCCGATGGAGCCGACGTGAAAGTTGACGCCGCCGGTCTGCAGGGTCGCCGCCCCCAGCGTGGCCGCGGCTACTGCAGCCATGGTGAGCCCTATCGGCCCAAGAACGGCAAAGGCCAGCCGCCGCAGGGCCAGCATGGTGGGCTCAATGGCCGAGGGCTCCCAGCGAACGGGGTCTCCCAGCGCCAAAAAGGCTGCAAAGGAGTCTCTCCAGACGATGAGTAAATGGCTGCCCAGGGCTCCCAGAACGAGGACCCCGGCCAGCGTCCCGGTAGCAGCCGAGAGTTCCCGGCTGTGCAGCAGATCGCCTTCCTTACGCGCCTTCTCGCGCCGGTGCTGGGTTGCCTGTTCAGTGCGCTCTCCGGCCATCGCCTATCCTCCCAAACCGGGAGCTGCCACCGCACCGGGGGCGGTGATGAGCCTCTGGGCGAGATCAAGCAGACCGGCAAAGCGCGCCTCGATGAAGCGCGGCCAGAGAGCCAGGGAACCGGCCAAAATAGCAAAGCCGGTGAGGGTCTTCAAGGGAACGGTCAGCGACATGACCGGCAACTGCGGGCTGAGCTTGCCCAGCAAGGCAACGGCGACCTCAACCAGCAGAGTGGCGGCCAAAATCGGCGCCGCCAGCTCGACGGCGGCCAGAAAGAGGCCGCCGGCGGCACGAACCAGGGTTTCTGCCGAAGCCGGTGCCAGGGCAAAGCTCCCAAGCGGCACGACGCGAAAGCTGCGCACCACGGAGGCAAGAAGGATCCGGTCAAGGCCGGCAGCAAGGAGGACCAACGTACCCATCAACTGAAAGAGCTCGCCGAGCAGGGGCGTCTGGATGGGCGAGGCCGGGTCCAGCAGGTTAACCAGAGAGAAGCTGAACTGCAGGCCCGCGATCTGGCCAGCAAAGAGCAGGGCCTCGTTTAAGAGGGATAGGGTGAGGCCGTAGACCAGTCCCACAGACACTTCGCCCACAAGAGCCGAGAAGCCGAGTGAAAGGCGAGCGCCGGGCTGCGCGGCCACCAGCGGGGCCAGCAGGCAGGCCACCGCTCCAGCAAAGACCGCCTTGGTGCGCAAGGGCAACGCGGTGGAAGAGAGAAAGGGGGCAAAGGCGATGACTCCGCTGACCCGCACCAAGGCCAGGGTCATGGCGGCAAGAAAGCCGCTCCACTCGAGTTGAATTCCATTCCCCATGCCGGGCTCGCCGTTTCCTTTAGCCGATATAGCGGTGCAGATCCATCAGCAATAAACGGGTATAGGCCGCCAGCCGGCCGAGAAACCAGGGCATGGCCCCCAGCAGGATGAGGGCGATAGCGCCCAGCCGGGGCACCGAGGTCAGCGATTGCTCCTGCAGGCTGGTCAAGGTTTGAAAAAGGCTCAGAACGAAACTGATCAGAGCGGCGGCAATCAGCAGCGGAGCGGAGAGAATCAGAGCCTCCTTCATCAACTGGCGCAGCAGTTCGGCAACAAGGTCGGGGGTCATTGGAATCTCCTTAGAAACTCTTTAGCAGGGAGTTGGCCAGCAGATTCCAGCCGTCCACCATGACGAAGAGCAGAATTTTAAGGGGCGTTGATACCACGACCGGCGGCAACTGGAACATGCCGATGGAGGTGGTGATGGCGGCGGTGACCATATCGATGAGCAGAAAAGGCAGATAGAGCACTGCGCCGATGGCGAATCCCGACTTGAGCTCGGAGAGGATGTAGGACGGAACCACGACCCGCATGGGTAGGTCATCGGGCTTGGAAGGCCGGGGAAGCTGCCCGGCGGCGGTAAAAAGGGCTAGGTCCTTCTCGCGCGCGTAGCGGAGCATGAAGTGCTTGACCGGTCCTGAGCCGAGATCGATGGCCTCCCAGCCGGTAATCTGACCGGCCCGGTAAGGCTCGACGGCCTGCTGGTCAACCTGGGTAAGTACGGGCGCCATGAGGAACCAGGTCATCATGAGGGCCAGACCGAGGAGGGTGGGATTCGAGGGGGCGGTTTGCGTGCCGAGAGCCTGACGCAGAAAGTGAAAGACCACCAGCAAGCGGACCATAGGGGTCATGGCCATCAGGATGGCCGGCAGCAGGGTGATGAGCGTGAGGACGAAAAGAATCGTCCAGGGAGTGGAGTCGGAGGGATGGAAGCGGGCGCTGAGTTCGGGCAGAAGGGGCGGGGGGGGCGTGACCACCAAGATCAGCCCTGCTGGGAAGTTCACCATGAGACCCTCGACAGCGGACGCAATTGCGAGGAGTTTCTGCCGGACTGCCTTAGGGAGCCAACCGCTGGTGCGGGCCTGTCAAGGGCATAAAAGGCAGGGGCGCCCTCGGGCGAAGTGGCCACGAGAAAGCGCCGTCCCTCGGCTTCGACCAGGGCCAGCGACTGGCGGGGAGCCAGAGCGATGCGCTCGACCAGCTCGAGCCGCGGCTGTTTGCGATTCCCTGCGCTGAGCCGATGGAGCAACCAGCCGGCTAACCCCGATGGAGCAGTTTGTACCTTCATCTTCCGGGCCTCTCTTCCGCCTCTCGAACCCACGACAACGAAACACGACGGCGTTTCAGATCAACCGGGTGACGCGCACGGCCAACTCCGACTCGATGACCTCAAACTCCGTCCAGGCCAGTTGCACGGCGCCGGCCGACAGAGGCATATCCTCACCGTGCGCCCACTGGGTCTCAATCAGATCCCCTGGTTCGAGGGCCAGCAGATTGTGGACCCGAAACTGCCTCACCGGCACGGCCACATCCAACTCGACAGGAAGGCGGGCGATGGCGGAGTTGCGAGGAATCTCACCCTCCCCTGAAATCGGGTGAGGTGAGGGCACCAGAGCCTGTTCGGCGGCCACCCCTGCGGTCTTGGCCGGAGGGGGAGGCTGCGGAAGCGAGGCTGCCGAAGTCTGAGGTTGAGGTTGGTTTGTCATTGAACCGGTGAAGGAGCAGAATAGTGACCAGAATCGGTACAGCAGTCTTTGAAGAATCTAAGAAAGCCTCCGAGAGGAGTGACGCGCGGGAGTGGTCGGATAGAACCCGTGACTCACAGCACTGCTACACTAAGAAGGACGATCCTGTGGGTTCCCGAGGCCTCGGTTGAGCCCCGGAATCGGACTCGAAGCGAGGTTAGGTACATGACGGAGTTGAATGGAAGCAAGCCGGTTCCTGCGAGCAGTCTGCGCTTGAAGGTGGGCTTGGCGGAGATGCTCAAGGGCGGAGTGATCATGGACGTGATGAACGTCGAACAGGCGCGGATAGCCGAGGAGGCGGGCGCCGTTTCGGTGATGGCCCTGGAGCGGGTGCCGGCGATGATTCGCGCCGAGGGCGGCGTGGCCCGCATGGCCAAGCCCGCGCTGATCAAGCAGATCATTCAGGCGGTCTCGATTCCGGTAATGGCCAAGGCGCGTATTGGCCACTTTGCCGAGGCACAGATTCTGCAGGAGCTGGGCGTCGACTTTATCGACGAGAGCGAAGTTCTGACGCCAGCCGACGAGGCGCATCACATCGACAAGCACGCCTTCACAACGCCGTTTGTCTGCGGGGCGCGGAATCTGGGTGAGGCGCTGAGGCGCATTGCCGAGGGCGCGGCAATGATCCGAACAAAGGGTGAGGCGGGGACCGGAGACGTCGTCCACGCAGTGCGGCACATGCGCCAGATTGTGCGCGAGATGCGGGCGCTGACGGTGCTGAGCGAGCAGGAGCTTTACGCCGCGGCCAAGGAGCACCAGGCACCGTATGAGCTGATCCGGATGGTTGCCCAGGCGGGCAAGCTGCCGGTGCCGAACTTCTCGGCCGGAGGCATTGCCACGCCCGCCGACGCGGCGCTGATGATGCAATTGGGCGCCGAGGCGATTTTCGTGGGATCGGGGATCTTCATGAAGGGCAACGCCACCCCGCTCGAAGTCGAGAACTGGACTGAGGGCGAAGCCGAGGTTGGCCTTTGCTCCAAGAACGAAGTCGGCACTCCGCGCAATCCCGAGGAGCGCGAAGAGGCGGTCAGCCGCGCCAAGGCCATCGTTCAAGCCACCACTCACTTTAGCGATGCGAAGATCCTGGCCGAAGTCTCTGAGCAGGTCACCGGCACCATGAAGGGCCTGGCCGCCGCCAGCATCGAAGAAAAGGACCAGTTGCAGACGCGAGGCTGGTGAGCACCTGCGGTGCGGCCAGCCGCTCGCTATGCGCTCGCATGAGGTTCGTTGCTTCCCTTCCTTGCGCTAGGAAAAGCCCGTAAGGATAGGGAGCACGGCATTCTTACTGCTTTGCTTCATCAATCCTTACCTTCTCCGGCTTAGAGAACAGCTTTAAGTCAAAATCCACCCGCCCATATCCGCTATACCAGAAGATCTCGTGCTTCTCCCCACGCACCCACGCCACACTGAGAGGGCGCTCTGGTGTTCCATAAGTGAAAAGGGCCAACTTCGACTCCCCAAAACTCAAGATATATGCGGTCGTCTGCTGCCCCTGCTGAACTCCACCGGGATGCGGTGTCGCACCTCTCGCTTTGAAAAACTCATACTCCTGGCCGAATTCCAATACAAGAATCTCTTTTCTCTCATCCTCGGGTAAGCTTGCAGCCAGATCGCTAAAAATCGGCAATCTGCAATTAAAGCTGGGACCTGGGTCAACGACATGTTGCGCTGAATTCGTGGCCAGATTCACCATCCAGGCGTCCGGCTCGTTAATGATCATCAATCCATGGATTCCATTGCTGGGATCCGGCTGCTCTTCCACTCGGCAATACTGATTGCCGGCGCGGTAGATGATCTTCGGCTTTGCCGCAAAGCTGTCTGCAGGCACATCAGGGCTCTGAATCTGAACCTGGAGCTTGACCATCGTCTTTGGTGGTTGTTGCGCAAGGGCCGTACTACAAAACAGGCAGAATACAAGAAGGGCCGTCTTCATTTGAGCTTTCTCTTTCTGGTCCATTTTAGCCGTGTGCTCCACGTTCCCCTGCTCGGAATTGGTGGGCGGGTGCATCATTCTTCGCTTTTTTCTTGCGAAGGGTGGAAAGCCGTCACCGTTCGTTCCCCGAACCGATGGCTGCTGGCCGCGCAGCAGCTACAGCAGGAAGTGGACATAGTCATCTGACTAGTGATATGACTATATGAACGGAGGTTCTCATGGTCTGGCAGGTCTACGATGCAAAAGCCCGTTTCAGCGAGTTCCTCGACGCAACCCTCAGGGATGGCCCACAAGTGGTCACTCGGCGCGGAGTGGAGACGGCTGTGCTGGTTCCCATTGACGAGTGGAAGCACCTTAGGGAGCGGGTCAGGCAGTCCATCCCTGACCCCCTGCTTGACCCCAACGGTCCGCATGACATTCCCTTTGGCCCGCGCCGGGGCTTCAAGCTTCGACCCTTTGATTTCGAAGACGGTGAGTAGGCATGACCTACCTTCTAGACAACAATGTCGTCTCGGAACTGCGAAAGCCCCGGCCGCATAGAGCTGTCGTCGCCTGGCGACGCTCGATTCCGCTGCATCAGCTCGCCGTTCCAGGTGTAGTCGTCGCCGAAATACAGGATGGAATCGAAATCACGCGTTTGCAAGACGCGGCCAGGGCAGATGAACTCGAAAGTTGGCTGGACGGTGTGATGAGCTACTACACGATCCTCCCTGCGGACGGAACAATCTACCGGGAATGGGCGCGCCTAATGCGCGGGAGATCAGACACACTGTCCGCCGACGCCATGATTGCTGCCACGGCACGGGTGCTAAGGCTCATTGTTGCCACTCGAAATGTCAGAGACTTCGAGCCGTTCAAAGTGGAAGTCTTCAATCCCTTCAATTATTTGAGGAAGGAAGGAAATTGACTCAAGGTCGAAAACCCGTCATCGGGGTGCTGGCCATTCAGGGCAACTTCGCCAGCCACGCGGCGGCGCTGAGCGAGGCAGGAGCGCGTGCGGTGGAAGTGCGCAAGGCCGAGGAACTTGACGAAGTGGATGGGCTGGTTCTTCCCGGCGGTGAATCCACAACGATGCTCAAGTTTCTGGAGAAACGGGAGTTATTCGAGGCGATAAAAGATTTCTGCTGGCGCCGTCCGGTCTTTGGCACCTGTGCCGGAGCGATTCTGCTGGCGCGCAAGGTTGTGAATCCACCGCAGCGCTCGCTGGGGCTGCTCGATGCCGTAGTGGAGCGCAACGCCTATGGCCGTCAGATCGATTCTTCGATCATCACCGCGGGGACTTCCCTCGCCGGCGGCCCGTTGGAGATGGTCTTCATCCGTGCGCCGCGCATTGTGGAGACCGGCCCGAAGGTGGAGGTTCTGGCTCGCCGCGAGGGTTACCCGGTGCTGGTGGAACAAGGAAAAGTGCTGGCGGCTACCTTCCATCCGGAGCTCTCTCAGGACCGGCGTGTCCACCGGTACTTTGTCGAGATGGTCGCCGTGTACAGGTAAGCAACTCCGAGTCGGACATCTTCTATTGGAAGCGGCTCCGGGGGCGATGTCCCGTTTTGAATGAGCGGCATTTGTGGAGGGGATGCGTCCAAATGAAAGTGAGAGTATTCTCATTCTCACGGAGGCACTCCCCATGCCTACTGTCTTCACCCGTACGCCCACAGAGACGCAACGGAATGAGCCCGGAGCCGGCGGCAGGCCACCTGTCGATAGGCGGCCGACGGGAGGCGGCGGGGGAGGCGGGGGCGACGACGACTGGGAAAGTGAGCGCGGGGGCCCACGAGAACTGCTGCTACGCGTTCGGTTCCTGGTGTTTTCCGCTCTGGCGGCAGACCTGATCTTCTTCGCCATTCTGGTGTCTGTCTTCTTTGCGCGCCATGCGGGCACCACCATGGACCCGCGGACACAGATGCAGGTTCGGGACTGGCATTCTGTCCTTCTTCCGCCGATCCTCTTCCTTAATACCGCAGTGCTGCTGATCAGCGGCCTGACCATGGAGGCGGCGCGCAGGCGCATCTTCCGCGAGATTGACGTGATGGAGGAGTGGCTTGGTTTGGGCCGGCCCGCGCTGGGCCGGACCCTTCCCTGGATAGGAGTAACACTGGGGCTGGGGGCGCTATTCCTTGCAGGGCAGACGATGGCCTGGAGAGAGCTGACGGCGCAGGGATTTGGCTTTAACCGATTCTCAACCCCGGGGAGCCATTTCTTCTATTTGATCACCGGTTTTCACGCCGCCCATCTGGTGTTGGGCGTGATGGGGCTGCTCTTTTGCCTGACCGCACTGGGATGGTTCAAGAGGGTAGAGTACCGCCAGATCGCAGTGGACGCGACAGCCTGGTACTGGCACACGATGTCATTGGCGTGGATGATTCTGTTGGCGGTGCTGGTCTTCGGGCAATGAATTGCATTGCTTTCGAGAATCTAAGCGGCGTTGAAGCGAAAGATCGCCCGGGCCCGCTCGGAAAAGGTCGGCACCTCGGGACACTCGAAGTAGATTCTGCGATTGATGGCCATGAGGATGCGAACCGCTTCGAGCTGGCCATCTGGGGCGGAGTCCGTGAGGCGCAGCTCGACGTATTCATCGGTCAGGTATTCGATGGCATGACCAAGGATCTCGAGGGCGCGGCCGGCCTGGGGTGTGATACGGCGGCGGCGGTTCGACGCTCGAGGCGCGGTGACTGCGACCATAGTAAGGACCGGGAACGGAATCGCATTCGAGTTGTTGGTCGCCATGCTTCCTGAATCCTCAATCTTCTGTTTCGGCAGATACTTGGTGATTACTAGAGCACTATAGTACCTTTTTCAGAAGATTACTCAAGAGTATTTTAGTACCCTGTTCGACAATACACGATTCCCATCTTCTTTCCCCGGGAACTTCTGCTATCCAGCCCTTCCGAATTTCCAAAAGCCAATCGTAGGGAATCTCAGCGTCACGGAGCTTGATCAAGATCATTAAATGAGCGGGCGGGAGACCGATTTGAGGCAGTTCCCTTTCCGGGCCGCGCCGGATTTTTCCCTGCGCCCGGGCTATTCTTGACGGAATGAGGCTGAAAACCTAACCTCAAACAAGTGTCCTGCATCACCGGAGGCATTGACGGTCTTGCTGATACGGTTTGTGTATTCCGGTCTTTTCTGAGATGGGCGGCTATGACTCCTTACCACTGGCAATACCTTCCACTGCTGCTGCAGATACTGGCCGCTTTCGGTATCGGAGCTGCGATGGTTCTTGCCTCGTGGTTCGTCGGGCGCCATCGCAACACAGCCACGAAACTGGCCGCCTATGAGTGCGGCATTGTGGCGGTGGGCGATGCCCGCGCGCGCTTCAGCGTGCGGTTTTACATGGTGGCGATGCTGTTCATCCTGTTCGATGTGGAGGCAGTGTTCATCCTGCCCTGGGCAGTGATTTACCGCAAACTGCCCGCGATTACCGGCCAGCAGTTCTTCGGGTTCTGGGAGATGATTGTCTACCTGGGCTTTGTGGCGGTGGGCCTTTATTACATTGCGCGCAAGGGCATATTGAACTGGAGCCGGGACAAGGCGGACCTTTGAGCGAGCATACCGAACGATGGTGCTGGCGACGGGGATTGAGGCGGGATGAGCGAAGCGATTAAGGCGGTGCTGAAAGATCGAACAGCAGTACTGGAGGCTCTGCCGGAGCATCCCGCGTTGAGGGCGATCCTAGCCAGGAAGCCCGAAGCGCTTCGGGACGCGAAGTTCGACCGTGGCGAGCTGACGCTGACCATCGCCCCGGAAGAGATTCGCGCGGCGGCAGGCACGGTGCAGGCCGCGGGCTACAACGCATTTGAAGACGTGACCGCTGTCGACTGGTTCCCTGCTTTGCCACGGTTTCAGTTGAGCTATCACATTGTTTCGCACCGGCTGAAGGAGCGCCTGCGGCTGCGCGTGCTGCTCGACGGAGATTCCCCATCGATCGAGTCGATCACCGCAGTCTGGCCCGGCGCCAACTTTTACGAGCGCGAGGTTTTCGATTTATTTGGCATTCGGTTCGCGGGTCACCCGAATCTTCGCCGGATCATGATGCCGGACGACTGGCAGGGACATCCGCTGCGCAAGGATTATCCGGTGGAGGGGTATCGCTAGATGATCGAGACCCTCTACACACCCATCCTGACTGCTCCGCCGGCCGAGGGAGCGCACGATCAGCACATGGTGCTGAATATGGGGCCTCAGCACCCGTCGATGCACGGGGTGCTTCGCCTGGTGGTGGAGATCGACGGCGAGATCGTTGTCCGTCTTTACCCGGAGATCGGCTACCTGCACACCGGCATCGAGAAGACCTGCGAGGCCAAGTTCTACCAACAGATCGTGCCGCTCACCGACCGCATCGACTACCTGAGCCCGATGGCCAACAACCTCTGTTATTGCCTGGCCGTGGAGAGACTGCTGGGATTGGAGATTCCCGAGCGGGCAAAGTGGCTGCGCGTGCTGCTGGCCGAGTTGACACGGCTGAACTCGCACCTGATCTGGCTGGGCACGCACGCGATGGATATTGGCGCGCTGACGGTGTTTCTCTACTGCTTCCGCGAGCGCGAGGAGATTCTCAGGATCTTCGAAGGGCTGGCCGGGCAGCGGATGATGACCAGCTACTTCAGGATTGGCGGGCTGGCGCTGGAGCCGCCGCTGGATTTTCTGGACCGGGTGCAGGGATTCATTCGGAGTTTTCCGGAGAAGATCGACGAATACTCGAATTTGCTGACGGGCAATCCGATCTTTAGAGGCCGGCTGAAGGATGTGGGCTTCCTTTCGGCGGCGGATGCGGTTGCGCTGGGAGTGACGGGGCCGAATATGCGCGCCTCGGGGGTGGATTTCGATCTGCGGCGGGACATGCCGTACAGCGGCTATGAGAAGTTTAGGTTCGAGGTGCCCATTGCGACCGAGGGCGACTGCTGGGCGCGGTATGAAGTCCGTCTCATCGAAATGCGGGAGAGTGTGAAGATCATTCAGCAGGCGCTGGACGGGATGCCAGAGGGGGCAATCAAGGCGGATGCGCCGAAGGTGGTGCTGCCCGACCGGGAGAAGATGAAGACGCAGATGGAGGCGCTGATTCATCACTTCAAGATTGTGACCGAGGGGTTTGCGGTGCCGGCGGGCGAGGTCTACCAGGGGATCGAAAGCCCGCGCGGGCAGATGGGCTATTACGTGGTCTCGGACGGCACGGCCAAGCCCTATCGCGTGCACTTCCGC
>Ga0302323_100003025_pt1 | contig 13685 bp, 25 predicted proteins | sample Fen_T0_3_FD_201950 | JGI IMG/M metagenome (GOLD analysis project Ga0302323, IMG submission 201950) | Peat permafrost microbial communities from Stordalen Mire near Abisko, Sweden - Fen_T0_3 | ecosystem: Environmental > Terrestrial > Soil > Wetlands > Permafrost | place: Sweden: Abisko... | reverse complement strand
ACAACCTGCCGCTGCGCAACATCCCGGTCGGCACCGTGATCCACGCGATCGAGCTGCGCCCCGGCGGCGGCGCCAAGCTGGCCCGTTCCGCCGGCACCTCGGTGCAGCTGGTCGCCAAGGACGGACCGTACGCCCAGCTCCGGTTGCCGTCGGGCGAGATCCGCAACGTCGACGTCCGCGCCCGCGCGACCGTCGGCGAGGTGGGCAACGCCGAGCAGTCGAACATCAACTGGGGCAAGGCCGGCCGCATGCGCTGGAAGGGCAAGCGCCCGACCGTCCGTGGTGTCGCCATGAACCCGATCGACCACCCGCACGGTGGTGGTGAGGGCAAGACCTCCGGCGGTCGCCACCCGGTGAGCCCGTGGGGCCAGCCCGAGGGCCGCACCCGTCACCCCGGCAAGGCGAGCGACAAGTTGATCGTCCGCCGTCGTCGTACCGGCAAGAAGCGCTGAGTAGGAGCCCGTAGATCATGCCTCGCAGTCTGAAGAAGGGCCCCTTCGTCGACGACCACCTCCAGAAGAAGGTGGACGTGCAGAACGAGAAGGGGACCAAAACCGTCATCAAGACCTGGTCCCGCCGTTCGGTCGTCACGCCGGACTTCCTGGGCCACACCTTCGCGGTGCACGACGGCCGCAAGCACGTCCCGGTCTTCGTCACCGAGTCGATGATCGGCCACAAGCTGGGCGAGTTCGCTCCCACGCGGACCTTCCGCGGTCATGAGAAGGACGACCGCAAGGGGCGCCGCCGCTGACGCGGCACAGCCGACGAAACACCCCAGCAGAATCTGATCGTCAAGACTCACACGAAGGACAAGGGACAGCGATGGAAGCCAAGGCGCAGGCGCGGTTCATCCGTGTCACGCCCATGAAGGCCCGCCGCGTCGTGGACCTCATCCGTGGCAAGCAGGCTCTCCAGGCGCTCGCGGTGCTCGACTTCGCGCCGCAGGCCGCCAGCGAGCCGGTACGCAAGGTTGTCGCCAGTGCGATCGCCAACGCGCGGGTGAAGGCGGAGCGGGCCTCGGAGCCGTTCGACGAGCGTCTGCTCGTCGTCTCGGCGGCGTACGTGGACGAGGGCCCGACGATGAAGCGGTTCCGGCCGCGAGCCCAGGGCCGGGCGTACCGCATCAACAAGCGCACCAGCCACATCACGGTGGTCGTCGCCCCTCGTGAGGCGAAGACCGGCGCGACCGCGACCGCGGCCGCCAGCACGAAGGGGAGGACCCGCTAGTGGGGCAGAAGGTCAACCCGCACGGGTTCCGACTGGGCATCACCACGGAGCACAAGAGCCGATGGTTCGCCGACAGCACCAAGGCGGGCCAGCGCTACCGCGACTACGTCCGCGAGGACGTCGCGATCCGCAAGCTCATGTCCAAGGGCATGGAGCGCGCCGGCATCAGCAAGGTCGAGATCGAGCGCACGCGGGACCGCGTCCGGGTGGACATCCACACGGCGCGCCCGGGCATCGTCATCGGCCGTCGTGGTGCCGAGGCGGACCGCATCCGTGGCGAGCTGGAGAAGCTCACGGGCAAGCAGGTGCAGCTGAACATCCTCGAGGTGAAGAACCCCGAGGTCGACGCGCAGCTGGTCGCCCAGGGCATCGCCGAGCAGCTCGCCAGCCGCGTCTCGTTCCGGCGCGCCATGCGCAAGGGCATGCAGTCGTCGTTGCGCGCCGGCGCCAAGGGCATCCGGGTGCAGTGCTCGGGTCGTCTGGGCGGCGCCGAGATGAGTCGGTCGGAGTTCTACCGCGAGGGCCGCGTGCCGCTGCACACCCTCCGCGCGAACATCGACTACGGCTTCTACGAGGCCCGCACGACGTTCGGCCGCATCGGCGTCAAGGTGTGGATCTACAAGGGTGACGTCACCCAGCGCGAGCTGGCCCGCGAGCAGGTGAGCGCCCCGCGCGCACCGCGCCGTGAGGGTCCCGGTGGTGGCGGTGGCCGTGGTGACGGCCGCGACGGCGGGCGTGCAGCCCGTCCGCAGCGCGCTCGTCGCGACGCGGCCCCTGCCGGGGCGGGGCAGGACGCCGCGCCCGCGGCGGCCGCCGTCGCCGCTCAGCCGGAGGCGTCGTCCACCGAGACGAGCAACGGAACGGAGGCCTGAGCCGTGCTCATCCCGCGTCGGGTCAAGCACCGTAAGCAGCACCACCCGGACCGAACCGGTGCAGCCAAGGGCGGCACCGCGGTGACGTTCGGCGAGTGGGGCATCCAGGCGATGGAGCCCGCCTACGTCACCAACCGGCAGATCGAGTCCGCGCGTATCGCCATCACGCGGCACATCCGCCGTGGTGGGAAGGTGTGGATCAACATCTACCCGGACCGTCCGCTCACCAAGAAGCCGGCCGAGACCCGGATGGGTTCCGGCAAGGGTTCGCCCGAGTGGTGGATCGCGAACATCAAGCCCGGACGGGTGATGTTCGAACTGTCGTTCCCGAACGAGAAGGTGGCCAAGGATGCGCTCACCCGCGCCATCCACAAGCTGCCGATGAAGTGCCGGATCGTCCGGCGCGAGGGTGGTGAGTCGTGATGGCGGTCGGGTCCAAGAACCTCACGCCGGACCAGCTGCGGACCATCGACGACGAACGCCTCGTCGAGGAGCTGCGCAAGGCCAAGGAGGAGCTGTTCAACCTCCGGTTCCAGTCGGCCACCGGCCAGCTGGAGAGCCACGGCCGGCTGCGCGCCGTCCGCCGGGACATCGCCCGGATCTACACGACGATGCGCGAGCGCGAGCTCGGCATCACGTCCGGGCCGCAGGGTTGAGCGCGATGAGTGAAGAGGCAGCAGTGACGACGGAGACGACCCAGCCGGCGACCGCCGAACGCGGTTACCGCAAGACTCGCCGTGGCTACGTGGTGAGCGACAAGATGGACAAGACCGTGGTGGTCGAGGTCGAGGACCGGGTCAAGCACCCGCTCTACGGCAAGGTCCTGCGGCGCACCAGCAAGGTCAAGGCGCACGACGAGCAGAACACCGCCGGAGTCGGCGACCTGGTCCTCATCATGGAGACCCGGCCGCTCTCCGCGACCAAGCGCTGGCGCCTGGTCGAGGTGCTCGAGAAGGCCAAGTAATCAGCACGGTCCGGTACGCAGTTCCGTCAGGCTCTGATCAGAGAACCGACGCGACGACAGGAGTTCGACAGTGATCCAGCAGGAGTCGCGACTGCGAGTCGCCGACAACACGGGTGCCAAGGAGATTCTCTGCATCCGCGTTCTCGGTGGCTCGGGACGTCGCTACGCCGGCATCGGCGACGTCATCGTGGCCACCGTGAAGGACGCGATCCCCGGCGGGAACGTCAAGAAGGGCGACGTCGTCAAGGCCGTCATCGTCCGCACCGTGAAGGAGCGCCGGCGCCCGGACGGCTCCTACATCCGCTTCGACGAGAACGCGGCCGTCATCCTCAAGGCGGACGGCGACCCCCGCGGTACCCGCATCTTCGGCCCGGTCGGCCGGGAGTTGCGCGAGAAGAAGTTCATGAAGATCATCTCGCTGGCCCCGGAGGTGCTCTGAGATGGCGAAGTTCCGGATTAAAAAGGGTGACACCGTCCAGGTGATCTCCGGCCCCAAGGTCAACAAGGGGAAGACCGGCAGGGTCATCGCGGTGTACACCGAGACCGAGCGGGTCCTCGTCGAGGGCATCAACCGGGTCAAGAAGCACACCAAGGTGGGCCAGTCGAACCGGGGCTCCAAGACCGGCGGCATCATCACCCAGGAGGCTCCGATCCACATCAGCAACGTGATGCTGGTGGACCCGGAGACCAAGAAGCCGACGCGCGTGGGCATCCGTACCGAGACCGTCGAGCGGGACGGTCGCAACAAGACCGTCCGCATCCGGGTCGCCAAGCGTTCGGGTAAGGACATCTGACATGACCGAGACCATCGAGAAGACCACCGTCTCGGTGCCGCGCCTCAAGCAGCGCTACCGCGACGAGATCAAGCCGGCCCTGCTGAAGGAATTCAGCTTCGGCAACGTCATGCAGGTCCCGGGCCTGGTGAAGGTCGTCGTCAACATGGGTGTCGGCGAGGCGGCCCGCGACTCGAAGCTCATCGAGGGCGCGATCAAGGACCTGGGCGCGATCACCGGGCAGAAGCCGCAGGTGACGAAGGCCCGCAAGTCCATCGCGCAGTTCAAGCTCCGTGAGGGCATGCCGATCGGCGCGCACACCACGCTCCGCGGCGACCGGATGTGGGAGTTCGTCGACCGACTGGTGTCGGTCGCGCTGCCCCGCATCCGTGACTTCCGCGGGTTGTCGCCGAAGCAGTTCGACGGGCGAGGCAACTACACGTTCGGCCTGACCGAGCAGTCGATGTTCCACGAGATCGACCAGGACCGCATCGACCGCGTCCGGGGCATGGACATCACCGTGGTGACCACGGCGACGACGGACGACCAGGGCCGGGCGCTGCTTCGCCACCTCGGCTTCCCCTTCAAGGAGAACTGACCGTGGCCAAGACCGCCCTGATCAACAAGGCCAACCGCAAGCCCAAGTTCGCCGTCCGCGGCTACACGCGCTGCCAGCGCTGCGGCCGCCCGCACTCCGTGTACAAGAAGTTCGGCCTCTGCCGGGTGTGCCTGCGTGAGATGGCCCACCGCGGCGAGCTCCCGGGCATCACCAAGAGCAGCTGGTGAGGGGGAACGACATGGCCACGCTCGAGCTCGTTCCGCTGCGTTCCAAGTTCCCCTTCGCCGGGCACATGACCGTTCGCTTCGAGTCGCCGGTGATCCACCCCGACGGCGCGTTCGACATGATCGACTCCGAGGACCTGCAGGACATCCTCGACAGCCTGGAGACCATCACTACGCCGCAGGTCGCCGGTGCCTCGCCGGCCGGCGAAACCGCGGTGAGGAAGGGCGTGCAAGCCCGATGACGATGACCGACCCGATCGCGGACATGCTCACGCGACTGCGGAACGCCAACTCGGCGTACCACGACACCGCGGCCATGCCGTACAGCAAGCTGAAGGCCCGGATCTCCGAGATCCTGCAGCAGGAGGGCTACATCTCCTCCTGGGCGGTCGCGGACGCCGAGGTCGGCAAGACGCTGACGATCACTCTGAAGTACGGCCCGAACCGGGAGCGCTCGATCGCCGGCATCCGCCGGATCAGCAAGCCCGGCCTGCGGGTCTACGCCAAGTCGACCAACCTGCCGCGGGTGCTCGGTGGCCTGGGCGTGGCGATCCTGTCCACGTCCTCCGGCCTCCTCACCGACCGTCAGGCCAACAAGAAGGGTGTAGGCGGGGAAGTCCTCGCCTACGTCTGGTAGGGCGGGGGAGGAGGAGCATGTCTCGCATCGGAAGGCTGCCCATCGCCGTCCCGGGCGGTGTCGACGTCGCACTCGACGGCCGCATCGTCACGGTGAAGGGCCCCAAGGGCTCGCTGACCCACTCCGTCGCCGCGCCGATCGAGGTGGCGCAGGAGGGCTCGACCCTCACCGTCACCCGGCCCGACGACGAGCGGTACTCGCGCTCGTTGCACGGTCTGACCCGGACGCTGATCTTCAACATGGTGGTCGGCGTCACGCAGGGCTACGAGAAGAAGCTGGAGATTGTCGGCACGGGTTACCGTGTCACGGCGAAGGGCGCGAACCTCGAGTTCGCCCTCGGCTACAGCCACTCCATCACGGTGGAGCCCCCCGCGGGCGTCACCTTCACCGTCGAGGCCCCGACGCGCTTCAGCGTCTCGGGCATCGACAAGCAGCAGGTCGGCGAGGTCGCCGCGAACCTGCGCAAGCTGCGCAAGCCCGACCCGTACAAGGGTAAGGGCGTGCGGTACGCGGGCGAGCAGGTCCGGCGCAAGGTCGGGAAGGCGGGCAAGAAGTGACCATCGGCATCAGGCGAAGCGGCGGGGGCGCCGGCAAGGGCAAGGACGCTGCCCGTTCCCGTCGTCACCTGCGGGTGCGCAAGAAGGTCACCGGGACCACGGAGCGTCCGCGCCTCGTCGTCAGCCGGTCCAACCGGCACATGGTCGCCCAGGTCGTGGACGACACGGTGGGTCGCACGCTGGCCTCCGCGTCGAGCCTCGAGGTCGACCTGCGCGGTCTGGAGGGCGACAAGACCGCCAAGGCCAGGCGCGTGGGTGAACTGCTCGCGGAGCGGGCCAAGGCCGCCGGCGTGGAGACGGTCGTGTTCGACCGGGGCGGCAACCGCTACCACGGCCGGGTGGCCGCGGTGGCGGACGGCGCCCGCGAAGGCGGGCTGTCGCTGTGACCCGCGCGACCGGAACGATTTCGATCGAGAGAAGGAACCACTGATGGCTGGACCCCAGCGCCGCGGTGGCGGCGGGCCCGGAGCAGGTGCCGCCGGCACCAGCGGCGACAACTCCGGGCGCCGTGACCGTCGGGACCGTAACGACCGGGGCCCGCGCGACAACGCCGCCGAGAAGACGGCGTTCGTCGAGCGCGTCGTGGCGATCAACCGCGTGGCCAAGGTCGTCAAGGGCGGCCGCCGGTTCAGCTTCACCGCGCTCGTCGTCGTCGGTGACGGCGACGGCACGGTCGGCGTCGGCTACGGCAAGGCCAAGGAGGTGCCCGCGGCCATCGCCAAGGGTGTCGAGGAGGCCAAGAAGCACTTCTTCAAGGTGCCGCGCATCCAGAAGACCATCCCGCACCCGATCCAGGGTGAGGCGGCGGCAGGCGTCGTCCTGCTGAAGCCCGCCTCGCCCGGTACCGGCGTCATCGCCGGTGGCCCGGTGCGCGCGGTCCTGGAGTGCGCCGGGATCTCCGACGTGCTCTCGAAGTCGCTCGGCTCCGACAACGCGATCAACGTGGTGCACGCCACGGTGGCCGCGCTGCGCGGACTCGAGCGGCCGGAGTCGGTGGCGGCCCGCCGTGGCCTGCCCATCGAGGACGTCGCCCCGGCGGCGCTGCTGCGAGCACGGGCGGGGGTGACCTCGTGATGGGGCGCCTCAAGGTGACCCAGACGGGCTCGAAGATCGGTGGCCTGCGCAACCAGCGGGAGACGCTGCGCACGCTGGGCCTGAAGAAGATCGGTGACGTCGTCGTCAAGGAGGACCGGCCCGAGATCCGCGGGATGGTCCGTACCGTGCGGCACCTCGTCACGGTCGAGGAGGTGGACTGAGATGGCTTCTGCGAGGGCGACCAAGGAGCACGCGCTGAAGCTGCACCATCTGCGGCCGGCGCCGGGCTCGAAGACGGCCAAGATCCGTGTCGGTCGTGGTGAGGGCAGCAAGGGCAAGACGTCCGGTCGTGGCACCAAGGGCACGAAGGCCCGCTACCAGGTGCCGGGCGCGTTCGAGGGCGGGCAGATGCCGCTCCACATGCGTCTGCCGAAGCTGCGTGGCTTCAAGAACCCGGCGAAGGTCACGTTCCAGGTCGTCAACCTGGACCGGCTGTCGACGGTCTTCCCCGAGGGCGGCGACATCACCGTCGAGCTGCTCGTCGGCAAGGGTGTCGTCCGCGACAGCCTGCCGGTGAAGGTGCTGGGCACGGGCGAGGCCACGGCCGCGTTCCGGGTCACCGCGCACGCCTTCTCGGCGTCCGCCGCCGAGAAGATTGCAGCCGCCGGGGGCAGCACGACCACGCTCTGAGCAGCGGTTCTCGCGGAGGGGCCCGGCCGAGGTCTGGCCGGGCCCCTTCCGCTTTCCCGGCGTCCGACGCCGGGGTGTTAGGGTCCACGAGCAGGGCACCGCCGCCGATGCGGGCTGCCCGTTCAGAGGAAGAGCCGCCCCGTCACCGGGGTGGCGAGCAGGAGGTTCCGTGCTCACCGCGTTCGCCCGGGCGTTCCGCACGCCGGATCTGCGTCGCAAGCTGCTGTTCACGCTCGCGATCATGGCTGTCTTCCGGCTGGGCGGGTTCATCCCGACACCGGGGGTGAGCTACACCAACGTCCAGCAGTGCCTGAAGCAGAACAGTGACCAGAGCGGGACGCTGGCCCTCATCAACCTGTTCAGCGGGGGGGCCCTGCTCAACCTCTCGGTGTTCGCGCTGGGGATCATGCCCTACATCACCGCGAGCATCATCATCCAGCTGCTCACCGTGGTCATCCCGCGGTTCGAGGCGCTGAAGGAGGAGGGCCAGAGCGGGACGTCGAAGCTGACGCAGTACACCCGCTACCTGACCATCGGCCTGGCGGTCCTGCAGTCGACGACGGTCGTGGCGATCACCCGGTCCGGCAACCTCTTCGGATCGCAGTGCCCGCAGAAGATCGTGCCGAACGACACCGTGATCACCGTGCTCATCATGGTCATCACGATGACCGCCGGCACCGGCCTCATCATGTGGCTGGGCGAGCTCGTCACCGAGCGCGGCGTCGGCAACGGCATGTCCCTGCTGATCTTCACCTCGATCGCGGCGGGCTTCCCGCAGTCCATCTGGGCGATCGGCGTCGAGCGCAGCTACGACGTCATGGTCATCGTCATCGCGATGGGCCTGGTCATCATGGCGCTGGTCGTGTTCGTCGAGCAGTCCCAGCGGCGGGTGCCGGTGCAGTACGCGAAGCGCATGATCGGCCGGCGCCAGTACGGCGGCACGAGCACGTACATCCCGATCAAGGTGAACATGGCCGGCGTCATCCCCGTCATCTTCGCGTCGTCGCTGCTGTACCTCCCGGCGCTCATCGCCCAGTTCCAGCACAACAGCACCGCGGGCTGGGTGTTGTGGATCAACAACAACTTCGTCCGTGGCGACCACCCGGTCTACATGCTGTCCTACTTCCTCCTCATCATCTTCTTCACCTACTTCTACGTGTCGATCACGTTCAACCCGGACGAGGTCGCCGAGAACATGAAGAAGTACGGCGGGTTCATCCCCGGCATCCGTGCCGGCCGGCCCACCTCGGAGTACCTGGACTACGTGCTGACCCGTATCACCCTTCCGGGCGCCCTGTACCTCGGCCTGATATCGCTCATCCCACTGGTGGCCCTGGCCCTGCTCAACGCCAACACCGGTAAGTTCCCCTTCGGCGGCACCTCCATCCTCATCGTCGTGGGCGTCGGGCTGGAGACGGTCAAGCAGATCGAGTCGCAGCTGCAGCAGCGCCACTACGAAGGGTTCCTGCGATGAGGCTGGTCTTCCTCGGTCCACCCGGCGCGGGCAAGGGCACGCAGGCGAAGCGCGTCGCGGAGCGCCTGTCCGTCCCGGCCATCTCGACGGGCGACATCTTCCGGGCGAACGTGGGCTCGGGCACCGAGCTCGGGCTGCTCGCCAAGCGGTACATGGACGCGGGCGAGTACGTGCCGGACGCCGTCACCAACGACATGGTGCGGGCGCGCCTGGCCGAGCCGGACACCGCCAACGGCTTCCTGCTGGACGGCTATCCGCGGACGACGGCCCAGCTCGACGTCCTCGACGGCATGCTGGCCGAGAGCGAGCGCCCCCTCGACGCGGTTGTCGAGCTCACCGCCGAGACCGACGAGGTCGTGCAGCGGCTCCTCAAGCGCGCCGAGATCGAAGGCCGTGCCGACGACACCGAGGACGTCATCCGGCGCCGGATGGAGATCTACACCGAGCAGACGGCCCCGCTGACCGCCATCTACTCCGCCCACGGCGTGTTGCGCCGGGTCGACGGCGTGGGCCCGGTCGACGACGTGACCGACCGCATCGTCAAGGCGCTCGAGGTCTAGCCCGCGTGCTCGGACGGGATCGGATCCAGTACAAGACGACCGACCAGATGCGGCTCATGCGCCGCGCGGGTCTCGTCGTCGCGGACGCGCTCGACGCCGTCCGGGCGGCGCTGCGCCCGGGCGCGACCACCAAGGAGCTCGACGCGATCGCGCACGACGTCATCCGTGGCGCGGGCGCGGTGCCCTCGTTCCTCAACTACGGTCACCCGCCCTACCCGGCGACGACCTGCATCTCCGTCAACGACGAGGTCGTGCACGGGATCCCCGGCGGCCGGGTGCTCGCTGCCGGCGACCTGATCTCGGTGGACTGCGGGGCGATCCTCGCCGGGTGGCACGGGGACGCGGCGTTCAGCGCCGTGGTCGCGGCACCGGGAGAGCGGGCGGAGGAGGTCGGGAGCGCGGCGGACCGTGAGCTCGTCGAGGTGACCCGGCAGGCGATGTGGCACGGGATCCGCGCCATCAGCGCCGGCCAGCGGCTGGGCGTGATCGGCGCCGCCGTCGAGGACCTCGTCGCCGAGCGCTACGGGCTCGTGGAGGACTACGGCGGCCACGGCATCGGGACCGAGATGCACCAGGACCCGCACGTGCTGAACTACCGCACGAAGGACGGCGGACGGCGCATGCGCGCCGGCCTCTGCCTGGCCATCGAGCCGATGCTCACCGCGGGCGCCGCCGACACCCGGGTGCTGGCCGACCAGTGGACCGTGGCCACCGTCGACGGCTCGCGGGCCGCGCACTGGGAGCACTCGGTGGCGCTGCACGACGGCGGGCTCTGGGTGCTGACGGCCCGGGATGGCGGGGAGGCCGGGCTCGCCGAGGTGGGCGCCGCCTTCGCCCCGCTGGGTGACTGAGACGGTCCTTACCGGGTCGGTGGTCGAGGCGTCGCGGTTCCCGCGGGGCCTCGATTTCTTTGGCGGGGTCCTTCTCGCGTAGACTCGGCTGTCGGCTCACGTACTCATCCGTCCAGAGGACCCCGCGGCTGGTCTGGTCATCTGAACGCCGTCACACGTGTGCCTGGAAGGTCAACACGGCCGCCGAGCGCGGCCAGAAGGATTGCGGAGGACATGCCCAAGAAAGACGGGGTCATCGAGATCGAGGGCACCGTGGTCGAGGCTCTGCCGAACGCCATGTTCAGGGTGGAGCTCTCCAACGGTCACAAAGTGCTCGCTCACATCTCGGGCAAGATGCGCCAGCACTACATCCGGATCCTCCCGGAGGACAGGGTCGTGGTGGAGCTCAGCCCTTACGACCTCTCTCGCGGTCGCATCGTCTACCGCTACAAGTAACCGCCCGACACTCATCCGATGCCGCAGTCCGCTGCGTGAGCAGCGGGTGGCGTCCCAGATGGAAGAGCCTGATGAAGGTCAAGCCGAGCGTCAAGAAGATCTGCGACAAGTGCAAGGTGATCCGCCGTCACGGCCGGGTCATGGTGATCTGCGAGAACCTGCGCCACAAGCAGCGCCAGGGCTGATTCCCGCTCCCCACCGCACGACTCGCACGCCCTGGCAGCACCCGACCCCCGGACGCGTCGTCCCACCCGCTGGGACCCGCGACCGGGATGCCACCTCCGGCCCAGGGGCCGGGGACCCGGCGACAACCGGGACCGGTGCTGCATTACACCCCTGCGAACATCGGAAGGCACACACATGGCACGCCTTGTCGGCGTCGACCTCCCCCGTGACAAGCGGCTCGAGGTCGCTCTCACCTACATCTACGGCGTCGGCCGGACCCTCGCGAAGGAGGCGCTGACCGCCACCGGCGTCAGCCCCGACCTGCGCGTGCGCGACCTGGGCGACGAGGACCTCGTCAAGCTCCGCGACTACATCGAGGCCCACTTCAAGGTCGAGGGTGACCTGCGCCGCGAGGTGAACGCGGACATCCGTCGCAAGATGGAGATCGGCTGCTACCAGGGCCTGCGTCACCGCCGTGGTCTGCCGGTCCGCGGCCAGCGCACCAAGACGAACGCCCGGACCCGCAAGGGCCCGAAGCGCACCGTCGCCGGCAAGAAGAAGCCGGGCAAGAAGTAGTCCCTCAGCGGATCGACGACCTCACCTTCCAGGAGCTCTCCACCCATGCCACCCCAGAAGCGCCAGCAGAGCGCCGCGTCGCGCAAGCCGCGTCGCAAGGAGAAGAAGAACATCTCCCACGGCCACGCGCACATCAAGAGCACGTTCAACAACACGATCGTCTCGATCACCGACCCGACCGGTGCGGTGATCTCGTGGGCCTCCGCCGGCCAGGTCGGCTTCAAGGGCTCGCGCAAGTCGACGCCGTTCGCCGCGCAGATGGCTGCCGAGGCCGCCGCCCGCCGGGCGCAGGAGCACGGCATGCGCAAGGTCGACGTCTTCGTGAAGGGCCCGGGTTCGGGCCGCGAGACGGCGATCCGGTCGCTGCAGGCCACCGGGCTGGAGGTCGGGTCCATCCAGGACGTCACGCCGACCCCGCACAACGGTTGCCGCCCCCCGAAGCGCCGTCGCGTCTGACGCTCGCCCGCGAGCTACCGCGCTCTCCCCGGCACCGTGACGGGACGGGGAGCGGCGCGTCACCCCCGTTGACCTGTAGAAGGAGAAAGACCAGCCATGGCGCGTTACACCGGCGCTGACTGCAAGCGCTGCCGCCGGGAGAAGACGAAGCTCTTCCTCAAGGGCTCCAAGTGCGACTCCCCGAAGTGCCCGATCGAGATCCGCCCGTACCCGCCGGGCGAGCACGGCCGTGCTCGTACCAAGGAGAGCGAGTACCTCCTCCAGAAGCGCGAGAAGCAGAAGGCCGCGCGCATCTACGGCATCCTGGAGAAGCAGTTCCGGGGCTACTACGAAGAGGCCAACCGCAAGTCCGGCAAGACCGGCGAGAACCTGCTGCGCATCCTCGAGTCGCGGCTGGACAACGTCGTGTACCGGGGTGGCTTCGCCAAGTCCCGCGACATGGCGCGCCAGCTGGTGCGGCACGGCCACATCGTGGTGAACGGCAACAAGGTCGACATCCCGAGCTACCGGGTGAGCGAGAACGACATCATCGAGGTCCGGGCGAAGAGCCTGGAGATGACGCCGTTCATCGTGGCCCGCGCGGAGACCGGTGAGCGGACGGTCCCGGCGTGGCTCGAGGTCATCCCGAACCGGATGCGGATCCTGGTGCACGGCCTGCCGGCCCGCGCCGTCATCGACACCCAGGTCCAGGAACAGCTGATCGTCGAGCTCTACTCGAAGTAGTCGCACCGATTGCACGACGGCAAGGCCCCGCCCCGGCGGACGGATGCCGGGGCGGGTTTTCTCCAGGGCGTCATATGGCGGATGCCCTGAGGAGGGATGAATACCGTGCTGATCGCACAGAGGCCCACGCTGACCGAAGAGGTCGTGGGCGAGCACCGCTCCCGGTTCGTCATCGAGCCGTTGGAGCCCGGATTCGGGTACACGCTGGGCAACTCGCTGCGGCGCACGCTGCTGTCGAGCATCCCCGGCGCGTCCGTCACGAGCATCCGCGTGGACGGCGTCCTGCACGAGTTCACCACCGTCCCGGGGGTGAAGGAGGACGTCACCGAGCTGATCCTCAACATCAAGCAGCTGGTCGTCTCCAGCGAGCACGACGAGCCGGTCGTGATGTACCTGCGGAAGCAGGGTCCCGGCACGGTGACGGCGGCGGACATCGCGCCGCCCGCCGGCGTGGAGGTCCACAACCCGGACCTGCACATCGCCACGCTCAACGGCAAGGGCAAGCTCGAGATGGAGCTGACGGTCGAGCGCGGCCGCGGGTACGTCTCGGCGAACCAGAACAAGAGCGGTGACCAGGAGATCGGGCGCATCCCGGTCGACTCGATCTACTCGCCGGTCCTCAAGGTGACGTACAAGGTCGAGGCCACCCGCGTCGAGCAGCGCACCGACTTCGACCGACTCATCGTCGACGTCGAGACCAAGCCGTCGACGCAGCCCCGCGACGCGATGGCGAGTGCCGGCAAGACCCTGGTCGAGCTGTTCGGCCTGGCCCGGGAGCTCAACGTCGAGGCCGAGGGCATCGACATGGGCCCCTCGCCGTCCGACGCCGCCCTGGCCGCCGACCTCGCGCTGCCGATCGAGGAGCTGGATCTGACCGTCCGCTCGTACAACTGCCTGAAGCGCGAGG
>Ga0302323_100003023_pt1 | contig 13687 bp, 13 predicted proteins | sample Fen_T0_3_FD_201950 | JGI IMG/M metagenome (GOLD analysis project Ga0302323, IMG submission 201950) | Peat permafrost microbial communities from Stordalen Mire near Abisko, Sweden - Fen_T0_3 | ecosystem: Environmental > Terrestrial > Soil > Wetlands > Permafrost | place: Sweden: Abisko... | reverse complement strand
TGCGATTTGGGAGCGCCCGAATGTCTTCAATTCCGGCAGCGCCTGAGCCCACGCAGTGGAAGGCGTCGCTGGCGCTGACCTTTGCCGGCAGGGGCGGCTCGACCGAAATGATCAGGCGCGGCCAGGTAGGTCCACTTGCGGTGCAACGCCCGTTCTTCCCGGAGGGCAGCGAGGTTTGCCACGTCTATGTCCTGCACCCGCCGGGCGGTATCGTCCCCGGGGATTCGCTGGAACTTGACGTGCATGTCGAACCAGGCGCCCACGCCTTGATCACCGCCCCCGCCGCTACCAAGGTCTATCGCAGCGACGGCCGAACCTCCAAGGTCAAGCAGACCCTGCGCGCCGCGACTGGGGCCTTTCTTGAATGGCTTCCCCAAGACACCATCCTGTTCAATGGGGCGCGCATCGAACTGGACACGCGCCTCGAGCTTGCTGGCAGCGCCGCGTGCATCGGTTGGGACATCCTGTGCTTTGGTCGGCCCGCCTGTGATGAGCGGTTCGAGGCCGGTTCATGCCGCCAACGGCTCGAGGTATGGCGCGATGGCGCCCCCCTCCTCATCGAAAGGACACCCTACGAGGGCGCAATTCACGATGCGTCCTGGGGGCTGCGGGGCACATGCGTAACCGCCACCCTGTTTGCCGCGGCCCCGGCGCTGGGAATGGACGAAAGCGCGGCCTTGCTGACCGAGCTTCGAGGTATTCCCGTGAAGCCAGGCGAGCTGTGTTCCACCACCCTTGTCAGTGGCGTGGTGGTCATGCGCTACCTTGGAAACTCCGTCGAGAATGCACGCATCCTATTCGAGAAGGGTTGGCGGCTGGTGCGTCCGGTGATCTTCGGCCGGCCGGCTTGCCATCCACGTATCTGGTCAACCTGAGTCCTGGAGCCCCATGGATCTACTTCCTCGTGAAAAAGACAAACTGCTTCTCTTCGCGGCGGGGCTGCTGGCCGAGCGCAGGAAGGCGCGCGGTTTGAAACTGAACTACCCCGAGGCGGTGGCGTACATCTCCTCGGCCATTCTCGAAGGCGCACGTGATGGCCGTACCGTTGCAGAATTGATGACCTTTGGAACACAGCTTCTGGGGCCCGCGGACGTGATGGAGGGCGTGGCCGAGTTGATTCCCGAGGTGCAGGTCGAGGCCACCTTTCCCGACGGGACCAAGCTGGTCACGGTTCACCAGCCCATCCAGGCCTCGACACTGGTCCCGGGCGAGGTGATGCCGGCTTCGGGTGACCTTTCCCTTAACGAAGGGCGAGCAACGGTGACCCTCGAAGTGGCCAACACGGGCGATCGCCCCATTCAAGTAGGATCGCACTACCACTTCTTTGAAACCAATCCCGCGCTTCGTTTCGAACGGAACAAGACGCGCGGATTCCGTCTGAACATTCCCGCGGGCACCGCCGTGCGCTTCGAGCCTGGTCAGGCCCGCACTGTCGAGCTGTGCGCGTTTGGTGGGGACCGCGTGGTCCACGGGTTTCGAGGCGAAGTCGGTGGTCCTCTCGACAAGGAGACGCCATGAGGCGCATCGACCGCCGTGCTTATGCGGATATGTACGGTCCCACCGTCGGCGATCGCGTGCGCCTGGGCGACACGGAGCTGATCATCGAAATTGAACACGACCACGCCATCTACGGCGAAGAAGTGAAGTTCGGCGGTGGCAAGGTCATTCGCGACGGCATGGGGCAAAGCCAACGCTGGGGCGCGCAGGTGGCGGACACGGTCATCACCAATGCGGTAATCATCGATCACTGGGGGATCGTCAAGGCAGACATCGGGATCAAAGAGGGCCGCATCTCGGGCATCGGTAAGGCAGGCAACCCCGATGTGCAGCCCGGCGTGACCATCGTCATCGGACCGGGGACCGAGATCATCGCGGGCGAAGGCTGCCTGGCCACGCCAGGGGGAATCGATTCGCACATCCACTTCATTTGCCCGCAGCAAGTGGAGGAAGCACTGATGTCGGGCGTGACCACCATGATTGGCGGTGGCACGGGGCCGGCTGCAGGAACCAATGCCACCACGTGCACGCCGGGTCCGTGGAACATCGCCCGCATGCTCGAGGCCGCGGACGCGCTGCCCGTGAATCTGGGCTTTCTTGCCAAAGGCAACGCCAGCCTCCCCGGTGGCTTGGTCGAACAGATTGAAGCTGGCTGCATGGGGCTAAAGCTGCACGAAGACTGGGGCACCACGCCGGCGGCCATCGACAATTGCCTTTCGGTGGCCGAGGCGCACGATGTGCAAGTCGCCATCCACACCGACACGCTGAACGAATCAGGCTTCGTAGAGGACACGGTGGCGGCCTTTCGTGGACGCGCCATCCACACCTACCACACCGAAGGCGCGGGCGGCGGTCACGCGCCGGACATCATCAAGGTGTGTGGCGCACCCAACGTCCTTCCGTCGTCAACCAATCCCACGCGGCCCTACACCGTGAATACGGTCGACGAGCACCTGGACATGCTGATGGTGTGCCACCACCTGGATCCCAGCATTCCCGAGGACGTTGCCTTTGCCGAGTCACGCATTCGCCGCGAAACCATCGCCGCCGAGGACATCCTGCATGACCTGGGTGCGTTCAGCATGATGTCCAGCGATTCGCAGGCCATGGGACGGGTGGGCGAGGTCATCACGCGTACCTGGCAGACCGCCCACAAAATGAAAGTGCAACGCGGGCCCTTGCCAACCGATGCGGCCCTCGGGGGAAAACATGACAACTTCCGCGTGAAGCGCTTCATGGCCAAGTACACCATCAATCCAGCCATCACCCACGGCATCAGCCACGAGGTTGGCTCCATCCAAGTGGGAAAGCTGGCCGACATCGTGCTTTGGAAGCCCGCCTTCTTTGGCGCCAAGCCGGCCCTGATTATCAAGGGTGGGTTTATCGTCGCCGCGCCCATGGGCGATGCCAATGCATCCATACCTACGCCGCAACCGGTTCACTTCCGTCCCATGTTCGGGGCGCTCGATGGTCCTCGACAACGGACCAGTGTGACCTTCCTATCGGCGGCGGCGTTGGCGGCGGGGGTGGATACCCGTCTGGGACTGCGCAAGCGGTGCGTGGCCGTCAAGGGCACGCGGACCATTGGCAAGCGCGATCTCGTCCACAATGACTATCAACCGGTCATCGAGGTGAATTCGCAAAGCTACGAGGTCCGCGCCGATGGCATCCCCTTGCTTTGTGAACCCGCGACCACCTTGCCGCTGGCCCAGCGCTATTTCCTGTTTTGATGGAGCCCAAGCCATGTTGCAACTGCGCGGAACGATAGATTCTGGCTCGACGAAAGGAGTCGGCGAGCCGTCGGCAGCCACCTTGACCTTGCCATTCGAGGAACGCCGCAAGAGCCGACTGCTCACCCGTTTGGATGACGGCCGAGAAGCAGCGGTCGTGCTGCCCCGGGGAACTATCCTTGCCGAGGGCGTTTGCCTTCTCGACGACCAGGCCAACGTCATGGTGACGATCAAGGCAGCGACGGAGACTTTGTCCGTGGCTTACGCCAAGGATCGACACCAGATGCTCCGCGCTGCCTACCACCTGGGAAACCGGCACGTGCCCGTGCAAATCGGTCACGACTGGCTGGCCTATCAACACGACCACGTTCTGGATGACTTGGCGCGGTCGCTGGGGCTGGTGGTGAAGACTGAAGAACGACCCTTCGAGCCGGAAGCGGGTGGGTACGGACATTTCCACGGCCATCCACACGGCACGGATCAAGCGCACCATGACCATTGACCCACCCGTGCACGAGCCGACCGCGCGCGTGCGAGTCCAAGAAATCGGCGTGGCCGGCATGCCGCTACTTCGCCTCCTTCAATTGTCCAGCCCGTCCTTGCCCATTGGCGCCTTCGCCTATTCGCAGGGATTGGAGCAGGCGGTGGCGCTGCACTGGGCTTTCGACGAGGCTTCGGCTGGCCATTGGATTGTCGGCCTGCTGTCGCATGGGCTCGGAAGGCTGGATCTGCCGGTGTTGATTCGTTTGCACCGGGCCTTCGCCGACGAAGACCTAGTTGCGTTTCGCCGCTGGAACCAATTCCTCTTTGCCTCGCGCGGAAGCAGCGAGCTGCAGGCGGAAGACCGACACCTGGGTGGCGCCCTTGCGCGCGTCTTGCACGGTCTTGGCATCGAGGCCGCCAGCGCTTGGATCGCTGACCCATGCGCGACCCACGCGGCCCTGTTTGCGCTGGCAGCGGTCCGTTGGAACATCCAGGCCACGGCCATGGCCGCGGGCTATGCCTTCGCCTGGACCGAGGCCCAGGTCGGAGCCGCCACGCGCTTGTGTCCCCTGGGACAACAGGCGGCCCAGCGGATCCTGACCCGGGCCTTGCCCGTCATCGACGGCGTGGTCGGCGAAGCCTTCCTGCTGGCGGACGACGACTTGGGCGCTTCCGCGCCCGCCCATGCCATCGCCAGCGCCTTGCATGAAACCCTCTATTCACGGCTGTGCCGTTCCTAAGGAGAAATGGACGTGACCGAATTCCAGACTTTGCGAGTGGGTGTGGCTGGCCCGGTCGGCTCGGGCAAGACCGCTTTGGTGGATGCCTTGTGCAAGCGCATGCGCGAGCGGTTCAACATCGCGGTGGTGACCAACGACATCTACACCAAGGAGGACGCCCAGTTCCTCATGCGCAGCGGGGCCCTGCCCACGGAGCGCATCGTGGGTGTCGAGACCGGCGGCTGTCCGCACACCGCGATCCGCGAGGATGCCTCGCTCAATTTGCAGGCCATCGACGATCTCATGCGCAAGTTCCCGCGCCTGGACATGGTGCTGGTGGAGAGCGGCGGCGACAACCTGGCAGCCACGTTCAGTCCCGAGCTGGCGGACATCACCCTCTACGTCATCGACGTGGCCGGCGGCGACAAGATTCCCCGCAAGGGCGGTCCGGGCATCACCAAGTCCGATCTCCTGGTCATCAACAAGATCGATCTCGCGCCTTACGTGGGCGCGTCCCTCGAAGTGATGGAGCGTGATGCGCGCATCCAGCGCGGTACCAAACCCTTCCTCTTCACCAACATCCGACAAGGGGTCGGCGTGGACGAGGTGGTGGCCTTCGTGGAGAAGCAGGGCCTGCTCGGGCTCTCGCAAGTCCAGCCACGCGGCGCATGACGTCTGCTGGGTAGACGATTCCCTAACAGAGGTTGTCGTCAGGATCAGGTGCTTCGCGCCCACGGCGTGGTCCACCGCGATGTCAAGCCGGACAACTGATTCCTTTGCAACGTCACCCACCTGGCCGACATCTATTGTCGGCAGCCATGTTCACCACCTGCCCAAGGCCCCCGAGCCGTGCGCTTCCGTGAATACTCCCATTTCAGGACCGATTTGGTCCATCTTTGCCAACGCGGCAAGCCAAAGGCGCAGGAAGCGGCCAACGCGTCTTGACTTGATGGATCCCACGAATCAGGATGGCCGCGCTCAGCGTGCCGAGATTGTATTGAAATCAGGAGGATCTCCCAGATGAAAGCGAGCGGTGGAGCAGGGGTGAATGCAGCAGCCCCCGACGGGAACGCCCCGGCGCAACTTGAAGAATTCACCTACGACGATGCGACGCCTCGAGCCTTCGCCTTCGCCACCATCGTGTGGGGCATCGTGGGCATGCTGGTGGGGCTCATGGCCGCCGCCGAATTGGCGGTGCCGAAGATGGGCGCGGGTGTTCCCTTCCTGGCCTTCGGGCGGATTCGCCCGCTGCATACCAACGCGGTGATCTTTGCCTTCGCCGGCAACGCCATCTTCGCGGCCATCTACTACTCCACCCAGCGCCTGTGCAAGGCGCGCATGTTCAACGACCTGCTCAGCAAGCTCCACTTCTGGGGCTGGCAGCTGATCATCGTCGCCGCCGCCATCACCCTGCCGCTCGGAATCACGCAAAGCAAGGAATACGCCGAGCTCGAGTGGCCCATCGACATCGCCATCGCCGTGGTGTGGGTCGTCTTCGCCATCAATTACTTCGGCACCCTGGCCCGCCGGCGCGAGCGGCACATGTACGTGTCGTTGTGGTTCTACTCGGCCACGGTCGTCACCATCGCGGTCCTGCACATCTTCAACAACCTGTCCGTCCCGGCCAGCGCCTTTAAGAGCTACAGCCTCTACGCTGGTGTGCAGGACGCGCTCATGCAGTGGTGGTATGGCCACAACGCCGTCGGCTTCCTGCTCACCACGCCGTTCCTGGGGCTCATGTACTACTTCATGCCCAAGGCCGCCGAGCGACCCGTCTTTTCCTATCGGCTTAGCATCATCCACTTCTGGAGCCTGGTCTTCATCTATATCTGGGCCGGCCCCCACCACCTGCACTACACCGCCCTGCCGGAATGGGCTTCCACGCTGGGCATGCTCTTCTCGGTCATGCTGTGGATGCCGTCGTGGGGAGGCATGCTCAACGGCCTGCTCACCCTGCGTGGGGCCTGGCAGCGGGTGTCGGCCGAGCCGGTGCTCAAGTTCTTCGTGGTCGGCGTCACCTTCTACGGCATGTCCACCTTCGAGGGGCCGCTGCTGTCCGTGAAGAGCGTGAACGCCCTCTCCCACTACACCGACTGGACCATCGCGCACGTGCACGCAGGCGCGCTCGGCTGGGTCGGCTTCATGACCTTCGGCATGCTGTATTGGATGATGCCCCGGGTGTGCCAGAGCGAGCTGTGGTCCAAGCGTCTGGCCACAGCCCATTTCTGGGTCGCCACGGTCGGCATCGTGCTCTACATCGTTCCCATCTACGTGGCTGGCATTACCCAGGGAACCATGTGGCGGGCCATCGACGACGGTGGAAAGCTGGTCTATCCGGACTTCATCGAGACCCTGGCGGCGGTCGTGCCCATGTACTGGCTGCGCATGTTTGGCGGCACGCTGTATCTGGCCGGCGCGGTGCTGGCCTTCGTGAACCTGCTGGCCACCTGGGCGAACCGGCCAGCCAAGTATGAGATCGTCGTTCACAAGGCGCCGCGCCTTCAGGCACAGTTCCAAGATCCACCGCTACCCGAGTCGCGGCTCAAGGGCATGGCGGTGGTGGGTCTGGCGCACAAGATCGATGTCTGGCAGCAGGCCGCCTGGCACCGGCGCCTGGAACGCCTGCCCCTTCGCTTCACGGTTTATGTCGTGCTGGCCGTTGCCGTTGCGTCGCTGTTCGAAATCATTCCTACCTTCCTTATTCGCAGCAACGTGCCGACCATCCAGTCGGTGAAGCCGTACACGCCCCTCGAATCCGCTGGGCGCGACATCTACATCGGCGAGGGCTGTTACAACTGCCACTCGCAGATGATTCGGCCCATCCTGGCCGAGACCAAGCGCTACGGCGAGTTCTCGAAGCCGGGCGAGTTCGTCTACGATCACCCCTTCCAGTGGGGCTCGCGGCGCATCGGTCCGGATCTGGCACGCGAGGGTGGCCGGCAATCCAGCGTGTGGCAGGTCCTGCACCTGGAAAACCCGCGCCAGATCAATGAGCGCTCGGTCATGCCGTCGTACGCCTGGATGCTGACCAAGGATCTGGATTTCGCCGGCATCCCGTCGCGCCTGCGCGCCCAACGCCGAGTCGGTGTCCCCTACGACGAGGCCACCATCGCGGGTGGCGACCAGCTTGCGCGCAAGCAGGCCGCGGAAATGGCCCAGCAGATCGTCGACCAGAAAGGGCCGTCCGGGCTTGAGAACAAGCAGGTCGTGGCCTTGGTGGCTTACCTGCAACGGCTGGGCAAAGACCTCTACGCGGCACCTGCCGTGGCCGCCGCGCCAGCCGCGAAGGAAGCTGCGCCCGCCGGAGGCCAGCCATGAACCTCACCGACGTGGTCAGCAACTCGGGCTTTTCGGGCTATGCCCAGATCGGCTTCTTGATCAGCCTGGTAGCATTCCTTGGCGTGGTGGCTTGGGTCTTTCTGCGGCCCAAGGCCGAGATGCGGGCGCGCGCCCTGGTTGTCCTTGACGACGACACCGACACGCGAAGCGACAGGAGGCAGCCATGACCGCTGAAAGCGACCGCGATCTTCTACGCGAACACGAATACGACGGCATTCAGGAATACGACAACCCCACGCCGGGCTGGTGGAACCTTATCTTCCTTGGCACCTTCATTTTCGCCCTCTGGTACATCCTGTACCACCACGCCAGCACCATTTCGTCATCGGTAGCGCAAAGCTACGAAACCGATGTGTCCGACGATCTCAAGAAGCGCTTCTCGGCCATCGGCGACCTCAAAGCCGACGAGCCCACGCTGCTCAAGTTCATGGCCAACGAAGAGTGGAAGCTGGTGGGCGCCTCGGTGTTCAAGGCGCAGTGTGTGTCCTGCCACGGTGCCAATGCGGCCGGCCAGATCGGCCCCAACCTGACCGACGACTACTACAAGAACGTGCAGACGCTGACCGACATCCCCAAGGTCATCGCGGGCGGTGCCGCGGCCGGCGCCATGCCGGCCTGGAAGACGCGGCTGCATCCCAACGAGATCGTGCTGGTGGCGGCCTACGTCGCCTCGTTGCGCGGTAAGAATCTGCCTGGACCGCGCGGACAAGAAGGCGAAAGAATTGCGCCTTGGCCCGCGCCGCCAGCCAAGCCATGAATCTACCTCTCCCCACGCCCCCCGAGGATGTCCTCTCGACCCTGAATCCCGACGGCTCGCGCCGCTGGCTGCGGCCGCGGCTGTCGTCGGGGAGATTCCTAACCGCTCGCCGAATCACGGCCTTGGCCTTGGTCGCGCTGTTCGTGGCCCTGCCCTTCTTGCGCGTGGGCGGTCAGCCCGCCGTGCTGTTCGATGTGCTGCGCTGGCGGGTGACTCTTCTCGGAAAGCTCTTTCTTCCGGCCGACACCATCTTGCTGGCCATTTTTCTTGTCGGCGCGGTGGTCGCGCTCTTTCTCCTAACCGCGATTCTTGGCCGCGCGTGGTGCGGCTGGGCCTGTCCGCAGACCGTCTATATGGAATTCCTGTTCCGGCCCATCGAGCGCTTCTTCGAGGGCAAACCCAAGCGCCACGGCGCCCAGGGCCACGAGGTGTCCGGCCCACGCTTGATGGGCAAGTACGTTGCCTACGCCGTCGCCTCGGCCCTCTTGGCCAACGTGTTTCTCAGCTACTTCGTCGGGACCGCCAGCCTGCGCGCCTGGATGACCGAATCCCCGGGGCAGCATCCCATGGCGTTCTTCGTGATGGCGCTGACCACCGCGCTCATCTTCTTCGATTTCACCTGGTTCCGGGAGCAGACCTGCATCGTCGCCTGCCCGTATGGCCGACTTCAGTCGGTGCTCATCGATCGCGACTCGCTGGTCATCAGCTACGACCGGCAGCGGGGTGAGCCGCGCGGACCGGCGCGCAGCGCGAAGGTCCTGCCGCCCGCCGCACGCGGCGACTGCGTCGATTGCGAGATGTGCGTGGACACGTGCCCCACCGGCATAGACATTCGCGGCGGGCTGCGCATGGAGTGCATCGCCTGTGCCCAGTGTATCGACGCTTGCGACGCCGTCATGGAGAAGCTTCACCGCCCGCGCGGGCTTATCGCGTATAGCTCGCAAGCGCGACGGGAAAGCGGGCGCACAAGGTGGGTGCGGCCGCGCGTGTTCATCTACACCTCGGTGTTGATTGGCATCGGTGTTGCGCTGGCGCTGATGATGTCGCGCACCCAGACCACCGACGTGATCCTGCTGCGCGGACTCGGCATGCCCTTCACCGTGCTCCCCAGCGGCGAGGTGGTGAATCCGGCGCGCATCAAGATCAGCAACCGCGAACAGGAAGAACGGACCTATGCCATCGACGTTCCGCAAGGCAGCCCAGCGCGCATCCTGCTCGATGACGAACCCCTGCGCGTGAGCGCTGGCGGATCGGTCACGCGGGCCTTTCTGATCCAAGTCCCGCCCACGGTTTTCGACAACGGCCAGTCCGACGTGCACCTACGCGTCCGGGATGGCCATACCTTCGACAAAGATGTGACCTACCGGCTCTTGGGCCCGCATAGACAGGCAAGCCCATGAGCGCGGCGGCCAAGAGATCCCTGCGTTGGCCCATCGCGATCGTGGGCATCATCGCCCTGCACGCCACGGCCATGGTGGCCGTCATCGCCATCGCCACTCGCAATCCGTCCTTCTCGGTCGAGCCCGACCACTACCAGAAAGCGCTGGGCTGGGACCGACTCGCCGCCCGCAAGCAAGCGAGCGATTTGCTTGGCTGGAAGGCCGAGGTGACTACCGAGGCGCAGCTCGACGGCGCCCGAGCTCGACGCCTCGACTGCCGCATCGTGGACCGCGATGGCAAACCGGTGACCGGCGCGACCGTGACGATCCTGGCATTCCCCCACGCGCGCGGCGAAGAGCGCGTGAGCATGGAACTGCGCGATGCCGAGGCAGGTGTCTACACCGTGCGCGCCCCGATGGCGCGACCGGGCCTGTGGGAATTGCGCCTGTCCGCTTTGCGCGGGCCAGATCTCTTCACCACAACTATCATGCACACGGCGAGCGCAAGCCCGTGATGAAGTTCTACGGCGCCATCCTACTCGCCAGCCTGCTGGGCAGCTTGCACTGCGCGAGCATGTGCGGTCCCTTCGCGGCCTTCGCGCTCATGCGCGACAAGACACGCGGGCCGTGGCTCTTGCAGGCGCTCTACCACGGCGGCCGATTGCTCGCCTACGCGACCCTGGGCGCGCTGGCTGGCGCATTCGGCGCGACGCTGGATTTTGGGGGATCCCTGCTGGGCATCGGCCGAGTCGCCGGCGTGGTGACCGGTTCCTTGTTGGTTGCGCTTGGGGCTCGTCGGATCTTGGCCATCTTTGGGCTGCGCGTACCGGCCTTTCCCGGCACCAGGCACATCGGCCGGCTCATCGGGCGCCTGCAACAGGCGGCCATGCGCGGCGAGCCCGTTGCGCGATCGCTCGGCACAGGCATATGCACGGCGCTGCTTCCCTGCGGCTGGCTGTACGCCTTCGTGGCCATGGCGGCCGGATCGGGCCGGGCCATGTCCGGTGCGTTCTTGATGTTCGTGTTCTGGATTGGAACTGTTCCCATTTTGGCCGGCATCGGTACCGGCGTGCGTGAGCTGCTGGTCCGCACTGGCCGCGCGCTGCAAGTTGCCACCGCGGTGCTGGTCATGGCCCTGGGCTTCGTTTCCATCGCTGGACGCTGGAACATCGCCGTGGCCCAGGTGACGCGCGGACAGTCCGAACAGGCCGAGCCCGCTGGACCACCCGACCATCCGCCATGCCATCACTGACCTCGCGGGCTGAATCCCCAAGCAGCCCACGGGTCGCGACCACAGCGTGTGCTCATTGCGGCCTGCCTGTCCCAGCCGGCTTGATCGATCCCGCCGCCTCCGAACAGTTCTGCTGCCATGGCTGTCGCGCGGTCCGTTCCGCCATCGAGTCCTGTGGTCTGGGCAACTACTACCGGCTGAAGTCCGCCGACGACACAGCGGCGCCAGCCAACCCCAGCGGCCGTGCCTATGCCGATCTCGACGAACCATCCTTTCTCGACCGCCACGCGCCCAGGCTGGCTGAAGGTGTGCGCTGGACCGAGTTGTACCTCGAAGGTGTCCACTGCTCGGCGTGCGTGTGGCTGCTCGAAAAGCTTCCGCGTGTGGTGGCGGGCGTGCTCGAGGCGCGCCTGGATATGCGCCGGGCGATCCTGCGCGTGACCTGGAACGAACGCGAGGTATCCCTGTCCGCCATCGCGCGCACGCTGGACAGCTTCGGTTACCTGCCGCACGCCGGCCGCGACGTCGAGGCGCGCGCCGCCCGGCAACGCGAGGATCGACGCTTTCTCATCCGCATCGGCGTGGCCGGCGCCGGCGCTGGCAATGTCATGCTGCTGGCTTTCGCTCTCTATGGCGGTTTTCTGCACGGCATGGAAAGCGAGTACACCCGGCTCTTCCGCTGGACCAGCATGCTCATCGGTCTGGTGGTCCTGCTGTGGCCGGGTGCTCTGTTTTTCCGCGGCGCCTGGGCCGCGCTGCGCACGCGTTCCGCGCACCTGGATTTGCCCATCGGTATCGGCCTGGCGGCGGGTGCCATCGCCGGCACGGTCAACACCGTGCTCGGCCGCGGCGAGATCTACTTCGATTCGCTGACCGGGTTGGTCTTTCTGCTGCTGGTCGGCCGTTTCGTCCAGCACCGGCTCGAACGCCGCGCCGCCGATGCGGTGGAAACGCTGTTCACGCTCACGCCCAACTTCGCCCGTATCCACGAAGGCGACACGGTTCGCGAAGTGCCGGTCGAAACCCTGGCGGCTGGCCACATCGCGGAAGTGCGCCCCGGCGAGTCCTTTCCCGCGGACGGTGCCGTGTGCGACGGCGATTCGCTGGTCAACCTCAGCCTGCTCACCGGTGAGTCGCGGCCCGTGCCGGTGCGCGCGGGCGACCTGGTGTTCTCCGGCGCCGTCAACATGAGCCGCGTGCTCTTGGAGCGCATCACCGCCACCGGCCGCGCCACCCGGGTCGGCAAGCTGCTCGCGCTCATCGAAGAATGCAGCCGGCGCAAAGCCCCCATCGTGCAGCTCGCCGACCGTATTGCTGGCTGGTTCACGGTGTCTGCCATCGGTTTGGCCGCGGTGACCCTGTTGGTCTGGCTACTTATCGATCCCCGTCACGCCGTCGATCACGCCGTCTCGCTGCTCATTGTCAGCTGCCCATGCGGGCTCGGCCTTGCCACCCCCTTCGCAGTTTCAGTGGCGCTTGGCCGCGCCGCCCGCGCCCGTATCCTCATCAAGGGTGGCGAGATTCTGGAAAGACTCGCGCGCGGATCGGCGGCATCCGGCTTTCTGTTCCTGGACAAGACCGGCACGCTCACCAACGATCGACTGGACGTTGTCGAATGGAAGCAATCCCCCACCCTCGCCAGCCCCCGGCTACGAGCGTGGGTGGCCGCACTGGAATCACGATCCGCCCACCCCATCGCCCAAGCCTTCGCGCGGGAGTCAGTCGGTGAGAAACACCTGGTGGTGCTCTCCGCCGCCCACGATACGGGCGTCGAAGGCACGGTCGACGGACACGCGCTGCTGGTCGGCTCCGACCGCTTCCTGCGTACCCGTTTGGGCGAAGTGCCGGCGTGGGCCGACGATGCCCGACAGGATCTCACCGCAAGTCAACTTACGCCCGTCGCCATCGCCCTCGACGGACAGTGGGCAGCGGTGGCCGGCGTGGACGGTGGCATTCGCGCCGACGCCAAAGACACCATTGGCGAATTCCAACGCCGAGGCCTGCGCGTGGCGATTCTTTCCGGCGACGAGCCCAGCACAGTCCTGGCCGTGGGACATGCCTTGGGTCTTGCACCTAACCAGTGCCACGGTGGGCTTTCCCCCGAGGACAAGGTGAAGTTCGTTGAACGCGCGAAGGTCGAAGCCCCGGTCTTCATGGTGGGCGACGGCGTAAACGACGCTGCCGCCCTATCGGCCGCCACGGTAGGCATCGCCGTCCACGGTGGCGCCGAAGCCAGCCTGGCCGCAGCTGATGTCTACCTCGGCCGCCCAGGCGTGGCCGCGTTGGTCGAGCTGTTTTCTGGCGCGACAAGAACGCTTTCGCTGGTCCGACGCTGTTTGATGGTGTCGCTTGTCTACAACGCCATCGCTGCCAGCCTTGCCATTACTGGTGTCGTCAATGCTCTTCAAGCCGCCGTCCTGATGCCCGTGGCTTCCTTCACTGTGCTCGGCATGGCGCTTGGAATGCGCACCTTTGCTTCCCCAGAGAAAGCTGCTCCATGTCAGTGATCTACGTCCTGCTTCCGCTCGCCTTTGTGCTCGGAATTGCCGCGG
>Ga0302323_100003022_pt1 | contig 13689 bp, 13 predicted proteins | sample Fen_T0_3_FD_201950 | JGI IMG/M metagenome (GOLD analysis project Ga0302323, IMG submission 201950) | Peat permafrost microbial communities from Stordalen Mire near Abisko, Sweden - Fen_T0_3 | ecosystem: Environmental > Terrestrial > Soil > Wetlands > Permafrost | place: Sweden: Abisko... | reverse complement strand
ACGGTATCGATGCGCCTGGGATGGCGGTGATGGAAGAAATCGCCGCCCAGATCGCCCGGGAAGTATGGGTCGTCGCACCCGAGCATGATCAGAGCGGGCAGTCCCATGCCATCAGTCTGCATCACGCATTGCGCATCACCGAGCGTGGCGGGCGCCGCTACGGTGTCACGGGCACGCCCGGCGACTGCGCCGCGATGGGGCTGTGCCATCTGATGAAGGACAATCCGCCCCAGCTGGTGTTGTCCGGCGTCAATCGCGGCCTGAACCTGGGCCTGGAAACGGTGTTTTCCGGCACCGTCGGCGGTGCGATGACCGCGATGATGCTGGGCGTGCCCGCCATCGCGTTGAGCCAGGCCTTCGCCGACAGAAACAACGTGCCATGGGACACCGCCCGGACGTTGGCGGCGGGCGTGATCGAGCGGCTGCTCGCGCTGGGCTGGGGCAAGGACGCGGTGATCAATGTGAACTTCCCGCCGTTGCCGGCCGATCAGGCCGGGCCGATGACCCTGGCGCGGCAGGGCGTCGGGATGGTCGCGGGAATGAACGTGGACACCCGGACCGATCCGCGCGGCATGACCTACCATTGGCTGAATTTCCGCCGCGGCGACCGGGAGCAGGGGCCGGAAAGCGACTACAGCGCGCTGCGCGCCGGGCGGATCGTCGTGACCCCGCTGCGCTACGACCGCACGGATGAAGACGCTTATGCCGATTTAGCCAAACATCTGCCGCGCGATCTGGCGTAGCGGCGGGCCCGAGGCCCGGGATTAGCGCCCCGGGCCGCGGCCGCTAGTTAAACCGTAGCTCCGTGATGTGGCGCGGGTCGGGCTGGAGTTCTCCGCGCTCGACCTTCATGACCAGATCGACGAGCCGTTCGTTGGCGCGCGCGGGAAGCCCGGCCCTTTCGCCTTCGCGCACGACGAACCCGTTCAGGAACTCGATCTCGGTGCGCCGTCCCTTCATGATGTCCTGCCCCATGGAGGGGCGCTGGGTCGCTGAGCCGCGTGGCTGGGTCCGTAAACGCTCCTCATAGCGCGCGAGATCCTCGGGTTTGCCCTCGCCGGCACCCGCGACCACGTCTGGCGGCAAATGATTGATTTCCTCCAGCCGGTACCCAAGCGCCTGGCCGATACGAATTGCCTCCGCCGCGAGCCGCGCCTGGAACCGCCGGACCGTTTCGTCTTGCGCCATCTGAGTGCCAGACAGGCCGGTGCAGGCGGAAACACCGTTACCCATGGCATTGGTCACCAGCTTCGACCAGCGTTCGCCCCACAGATTGTCGGTGACCTTGGCGCTGTCGGCCGTGGAGACGAGGCGGCATACCTCATTCGCGCGGCTGGTGATGCCGCCATGCACCTCGCCTGTCCGATAGACGGTGTGCGCGGCGCCGCCTTTCAGGCCGCCGCGATGGACATGGCCGGGTTCGGTCAGGCTCACGCTGATATTGCTGGCGATACAACCGAGTACCCGGCCCCAGCCGAAAACCTCGGCGATCGCGGCTTCGTTCATACAATTTTGTAATGATACGACATAGGCGGCGGAGCTGAGATATTGCCGGATAAGCCGCGCGGCCCAGGCGGTGTCGTAGGATTTCATGCAAATGAAGGCGATATCGAACGGCGCCTCCTTGCTGACTTGCTGGGTCTCGGTCACGTGCAGGGCACGCGCCCGCACCGTGAATGGCTCCTCGCCCTGGTGATGGGTGATGCGCAGTCCGTTCCGCTTGATTTCCTCGATGTGTTCTGGCCAGGGATCGATGAACGTGACGGTCTCACCGGCCCGCGCCATATGCGCACCCGTATAGCCACCGACCGCTCCCGCGCCGACGATGACAATATTCTTGCCCATGATTTTCCTCCCGGCCGTTGTCCAGGGGGCAATCGTAGTCCCCGAGTCCGCCAGACGGCAATCGGCAATGAAAGCGGGCGATGTTTCTCATTATGGCTCCCGCCCTTCCTTTATTGTCATCTTCCGGCCACGCATCATCGTCATCTTCCGGCTTGTTGGGGTGGACGGCCCCACGGCATCGCGTGCCAGACTTGGGTTTGTTCACCAACCAAGACCGGAGCCGTCCATGATCCAGTATAAACGCATAGCCATCGACACGTCCAAGGCGGTGTTCACGCTTCACGGCGTCGATGAAAGCGGCCGCGCCGTGCTTCGCACCAACCTGCGCCGTGCGCAGATAGCGCCGTTCTTTAAGAAGCTGCCACCCACCGGGATCGCCATGGAAGCCTGTGGCGGCGCCCACCACTGGGGCCGTGAGCTGACCGCGCTTGGCCACGAGGTGCGCCTGATCCCACCCCAGTATGTGAAGCCCTTCGTCAGGCGGGGCAAGAACGGCCGCAACGACGCCGAAGCGATCTGTGAAGCGGCGGGGCGCCCTGGCATTCATTGCGTGCCGGTGAAGTCAGCCGTGCAACAGGCTCAGGGGATGGTGTTGAAAATACGCGCCACCCTGGTGGATCAACGGACCGTACTGGTCAACACGCTACGCGGCCACGCCGCCGAGTTCGGCGTGATCGCCGCCAAGGGGATCAGCCAGGTTGGCCCGTTGCTCCCGGCTATTGAACAGGAGACCGCCATCCCATCCGAGGCCCGGGACATGCTGGATCTGCCCGGTGAGGAGATCGCGCATCTCGACATCCGGTTGAAGACGCTCGATGCCCGCCTGGCGGCGGCGCATAAGGCCAACCCGGTGAGCCAGCGTCTGGCCGCCATCCCCGGCATCGGTCCGGTCACCGCGCTGACGCTGGCGGCGGAGGCCGGCCCGGCGGCGTTCGCATCCGGCCGTCACCTCGCGGCGTGGGCTGGTCTGACCCCGAAGGAGCATTCGACGGGCGGGAAGCAGCGGCTGGGGGGTATCAGCCGCGCTGGCAATGAACGGTTGCGCCAGCTGCTGGTGCTGGGGGCCACCACCGTGATCAAGGTGGCCACGCGGCCGGGCAACACGCTCGCCACCGCCTGGCTGTTGGCTCTGTTGCAGCGCAAGCCACGCAAACTCGCCGCTGTCGCGCTCGCCAACAAGATGGCGCGGACGGTCTGGGCGATGATGACAAGCGGCGCGGTGTACCGGCGCCAGCCCGCCAGTGCCGCGGTGTCCGCGTGAGCGGCTCGATCCGCTTCGCGGCTCAAGCGTCACGTAACGTTTGGGAGTGGAACCATGCCCCGTCCAACGATCGGTGACAGACCCATGACCGGCGCTGAGCGGCAGGCCAACTACCGGGCCGCGCGCGCGGGCGGCACACCGGTGATCCGCACGCGCCGTCCGGCGGATCACCGCGGCCGCGCCCGCCGCTGGCACGACGCTGTCGCGGAACTGATGGTCTTGCAGAGTGAGTACGTGTCCTGGCTGGAGGCGCTGCCGGAAAGCCTGCAAGGCAGCGCCACGGCTGAGGCATTGCGGGTGATTTGCGATCTGGACCTCGGCGAAATCCAGGCGATCGAACCGCCACGAGGGTTCGGGCGTGATTAAACAGCGGCATGGCCCATACGGCATGGGCCAAGGTAACGGGCGGGAAAACACGGCCGGCAGGGTCCGGCCGCTGTCCCACCGCCCGTCGATGCCAGGATGTGAGAGCTGAATGAGATGACGATCGGTCGAACCGTCGATCCAGAGAACCCGTTCCGGTCAATGGCTTTCGAAGCCGCCGGCTTGCTTGGGACTGGATCGCGGAACCCATCTGGGCCAGCGGCCATGACGCCGCGCCAACAGGCCGGACACATGACCGCAATCGACATGATCGCCGGAAGCCTTGTTTTGCTCTTGCATTCGAAGGGCCGTCCACACATGACCGGAAGATCCGTAACAGCACAAACCTTTGAAAAGACGCTCGTACCGTCGACAGAGCAGCTTGCGGCCGATCGTCCGGTCAAGCCGGACGATGACGAGGATGATAGGCCGGCCGTCAAGATGATGGCAGGCCGGCCGCCAAAATGAGGACCGCCTGGCGGGTGCCAAACAGCATGACATCATCGTCGCGCGCTGGTAGGGTCGCGAGATGCAGTTTCTTCGCGGCACGCACCGTGCCATCCTTCTCGCCCTGTCGCTTTTGCCGGGTTGTGCCGAGTCTGACGCGGCCACGGGCGGTGCCAGTCCGGCCCTCACGCGGGGGCCGTCCGTCGGTTCGTTTGGATATTATCTGACCGGACGGTTCGCGCTGTCGAACGGTGACGAGGAGACCGGCGCGCGCGACCTTCTGCGGGCGCTCGCGCTTAACCCCGGCCAGCCCGAGCTGACGGAAGAGGCCTTTCTGGCCTGCGTTGTCGCGGGCCATCCGGATGCCGTGCGGCTGGCGCGGCTGTTGCCGGATAATCAGATCGCCCAGCTCGTGCTCGCTTCGGATGACGTGAAATCCGGGAATTGGCGGGCCGCGGAACGGCGTTTCCTGGCTCTACCCCGGCAGGGAATGATGCAGTGGCTGCAACCCTTGCTGTTGGCCTGGGCACGTCAGGGTGACGGCCGCACAGCCGAAGCCTTGGCCACGATCAAACCGCTGATCGAAAGTCCCCGTTTCCGCGCCACCGCCGCGCTGCACGCGGCCATGATCGCCGATATGGCGGGCCTGACCGGTGATGCTGGGCGGTTCTACCAGATTGCGCGCGACGGCATGCAGGAACCCAACGCGCGGACCGCACGGATCTTGTCGAGCTGGGCCGCCCGGTCCGGCCACCCGGAGGAAGCCCAGCGGATTCTGAACGGCCTGGTAATCGCCGCGCCCGATATCGCGATAGCGCTTCCCGGCCTGATCGCGGCGGCGGACCGGCGTCCCGTCGTCAGCGCGGCTGATGGGGTCGCGGAGGTCTATTTTACCTTCGCGTCCGCCTTGCGCATGCGGGAAGCCGCGGATTTCGCGAAGATTATTCTGCGGCTGTCTCTGGATTCACGATCTGACTTTGCTTCCGCGCGACTGGCGGCCTCGGAAATCCACGCGTTCCAGCGGCGCTTCCCAGCGGCGTTGCATGTGCTCGACAATATTCCCGCCAGCGATCCCATCAGCCCCATCATCCGCCTCCGCCGCGCGGCCCTGGCCGATAGGCTGGGCCGGGGAGACGAGGCGGTACGCGAGCTGGAGGCGTTGCGTCAGGAATTCCCCCGCAGCCCGCAACCGGAGATCCTGCTTGGTGATTTACTAAGGGTAAAGCAGCGCTTTCCGGAGGCGATCGCGGCGTATGACCGTGCGATCGAACGGATTGGACGGCCTGGCGCCGCCGATTGGGGGGTGTTTTACAACCGTGGCGTCGCACTGGAGCAAACCCGCGACTGGCCGCGAGCCGAGGCGGACTTTTCCCATGCCCTGGAGCTCGCGCCCGAACAGCCATTGGTCTTGAACTATCTGGGCTACGCCTGGACCGAGCGGGGCAAGAACCTCGATCAGGCGCGGGAGATGATCGTTCGCGCCGCGGCAACCCGTCCGGACGACGGTGCCATCGCCGACAGCCTGGGATGGGTGCTGTTCCGTCAGGGCAAGGTGGCGGAGGCCGTGCCGGTGCTGGAGCGCGCGGTTGAGCTGGAGCCGGAGGATCCCACCATCAACAGTCACCTCGGTGACGTGTACTGGGCGGTGGGACGTGCGCTGGAGGCGCGCTTCCAGTGGCGCCGGGCGCTCAATCTCAATCCGCCGGCGGAGGAAATCGCCCGGCTGGAGGCGAAGCTTCAGTCCAATACTGGACTGCCCCCTAGCGCTGAACGCTAAGCCGGGCTGGCCACGCCGTGTGGGAATTCGCTCCGGCGAAGATCAATCTGTTCCTGCGCGTCACGGGGCGGCGCGCTGACGGTTATCATCTTCTCGATAGTCTGGTGATTTTCGCGGGTGTTGGCGACACGTTGCGGGCGCGGGACGCGGACGGGCTAAGTGTGGACGTGACAGGGCCATTCGCCGCCGGACTGGCGGGCGAGGCGGATAATCTCGTGCTTCGCGCGGCGCGGGATTTGGCGGCGGTAATGGGGGTCCCGGCACGCGCGCGATTATCGCTGGAAAAGAATCTGCCGATCGCGGCGGGCATCGGTGGCGGGTCGTCCGACGCGGCGGCGGCGTTGCGGCTGTTGGGCCGATTATGGGGGCCGGCAGCCGAGGCCACGCTCAAGCCGCCCCTTGCCGCACGGTTGGGCGCGGACGTGCCGGTGTGCCTGGCCGGGCGCCCGGCGCGAATGAGGGGAATTGGTGAGCGGCTGGATCCCGGCCCGGCGTTGCCCGAGTTTGGGATCGTGCTGGTGAATCCCGGCGCCGCCCTCGCGACGGCGGAGGTGTTCCAGGCACGCGGGGGTGCATTCTCGCGGGAGGCTGTCTTGCCACGGGGGTGGGCGGACGCGGCGTCGATGGCGGCGGGTCTGGCGGCGCTGGGTAACGACCTGGAGCCCTCGGCGGCCCGGTTGCGCCCGGTTATCACTGAAGTCCTCGCCGCGATGCGCGCCGATCCTTCGTGTCTGCTGGCGCGCATGAGCGGGTCGGGCGCGACCTGTTTCTGCCTGTGCCAGGATCCGGCGGAGGCGGCGGCGGCCGCGGCACGCCTCGCGAGACCGGGCTGGTGGAGCTGGGGCGGTGGTGTCCACCGTCAGCCAGCCGAAGTCTGACCGGGCACGGGTCCGGTGCGTTGCTGCTTTACGTGGCCGCGTGCGCGACCTATCACGTGCACATCCGTGGGGGCACCCGCGAGAGATCGCGATTGGGGCGTCGCCAAGCGGTAAGGCAACGGATTTTGATTCCGTCATACGGAGGTTCGATCCCTCCCGCCCCAGCCATCCCCTTCCGTTGGTTGTAACAGGTGTTGTGGCCCAGTCCCCGGGGTCATGATCACCGCTCGCGGAACCGCGCCGCGTTGCGGGCGGGACAGCCGCGCGAACCCGGGCCTTGCGCGACTCGCCCGTGTCATCTACGGACGGCAAAGCAAAAATGACAGGCACCGATGAGCCATACCCTGGATGAGCATCAAGGGTCGCGGCGACGGAAGCCAGGCCCGACTCCGATGACGGCCCTGGACACCGCTTCGATCCAAGACGCGTATCGCCGCTGGGCCAGTATCTACGACGTTGTTTTTGGGGGGATTTCATCCGTGAGCCGCAATCGCGCGGTGGCGACGGTGAACCGTCTTCCTGGTCAGGACGTCCTGGAAGTTGGGGTCGGCACCGGCTTGGCCCTGCCCCGGTACACCCGCGATAAACGCATCACTGGCATCGATCTTTCAACCGAGATGCTGGATCAGGCCCGCAAGCGCGTGGTGGACCTGAAACTGGGCAACATCGAGGCGCTGCGGGAGATGGACGCCGAGGCCACCGATTTCCCGGATGCGTCGTTCGATATCGCGGCCGCGATGTTCGTGGCGTCCGTCGTGCCGAATCCCAGGCGTTTGCTCGCGGAGATGAGGCGCGTGGTCCGGCCCGGCGGCACGATATTGTTCGTCAATCACTTCGCGGCCGCGGGCGGCCCGCGCTGGTGGGTCGAGCGGGCCATGGCACCCGCGTCGCGGGCACTTGGCTGGCATCCCGATTTCGCGATGGAGGCGCTGTTCGGGCCGGAAGACCGAGCCGCGCTGACGATACAGCCGGCACCGCCATTTGGCATTTTCACCCTCATCATGGTCCCGAACTGATCCCATCCGCGCCACCGGTCTCTTGATCTCATGCCCTGGGTCCGGTAGGCGGAACGCATGAGAACCCGGTCAGCGGCGTTTGCCGCGAGGAGACTTGGGTCACGGAACGGGGTGGTCGGTCGATGCAGCTTGCGAAGCGGCTTTTCGCCGCGCTGACAGTCTTCATGGTGGCGCCGTTGTTGGCGGTGTCGCTTGTATTACCGGGCGCCGGCACGGCTTTTGCCCAGGCGGGTGCCGCGCCAGGTATCGTGGCGATGCCGAAGCCCTGGGAAATGGGCATGCAGCCGGCTCAAAACATCCTTAAACAGCGGATCATCGATCTTCATGATCTGGTGCTGGTGATCATCACGGTGATCACCATCTTCGTCGGCGTTCTGCTGCTGTATGTGATTTACCGCTTCAGCGCTCACCGCAATCCGGTGCCGAGCCAGACCAGCCATCACACCGGCCTGGAAATCGCCTGGACCGTCATTCCCGTGTTGATCCTGGTGGTGATGGCGATCCCGTCGTTCCGGCTGATTTATTTTCTGGACCGCACACCCGCGCCGGACATGACCATCAAGGTGACCGCGCATCAGTGGTACTGGCAGTACACGTACCCCGACCACGGCGATCTCGACATTGAAAGCCGCTACGTCCGCGAGGACGAGGGTAAGCCAGGTCACATCCGTCTGCTGAGCGTCGACAATCAGATGGTTATCCCGGCTGGCAAGAAGGTTCGGATCCTGACCGCCAGCGCCGACGTGATCCATAGTTTCTTCATCCCGTCGCTGGGTATCCAGCGGTATGCCATCCCCGGCCGGACGATCGAGTTGTGGGTCACCGCTGACAAGCCGGGCGTGTACTACGGGCAATGCAACCAAATCTGTGGCACGGACCATAGCCGGATGCCCATATCGGTGCGTGCGATGTCCGAGCCGGATTTCAAGGCATGGGCCGCCAAGGAGAAGAAATCCGCCAGCGTGGCGCCTTCGGGCGGCACCGCGACAGGCATACTGGCGGTGGCCAGTGGTTTCACGCCCCAAGGGATTCAGCGCTAGGCCGTCTGGCCCGCGCGCGAAGGAGAACGACGATGGCTACGACGACACACGATGATGCGCATGGGCATGATGCTCCCGGGGGAGGGGCTCACGGGTACGCTCATGGTCATGACGACCACCATGATCACAAGCCCGGCTTCGTGGCACGGTGGCTGTTCAGCACCAACCACAAGGATATCGGCACGCTGTACCTGTGCTTCGCCGTAGTCGGCGGACTCGTCGGTGGTGTGCTGTCGATGATCATGCGCGCGCAGTTGCAGTCGCCGCACAACACGATCGTCGAGTCCGGGCAGGAGTGGAACACGATTGTCACCACCCACGGGCTGCTGATGATCTTCTTCTCGGTCATGCCCGCGCTTATCGGCGGCTTCGGCAACTGGTTCATCCCGCTGATGATCGGCGCGCCGGACATGGCGTTCCCGCGCCTCAACAACATCAGCTTCTGGCTACTGCCGCCCGCGTTTGTGCTGATCTGCATCGGGCTTTTCATGGGCGAGTCCGGTTCCGGCTGGACGCTGTATCCGCCGCTGTCGAACGCGACCTATGAGTCGGGCATGGGTATGGACTGCACGCTGTTCGCGCTGCATCTGGCCGGTGCGAGTTCCATCCTGGGCGCGATGAACTTCATCACCACGATCTTCAACATGCGCGCACCCGGCATGACCCTGCACAAGATGCCGTTGTTCGTATGGTCGGAACTGGTGACGGCGTGGCTGCTGGTGCTGGCGGTGCCGGTGCTGGCGGGTGCCATCACCATGCTGATCTGCGACCGCAATTTTGGTACCGCGTTCTTCGACCCGACGCAGGGCGGCGATCCGGTGCTGTTCCAGCACCTGTTCTGGTTCTTCGGCCACCCCGAGGTGTACATCATGATCCTGCCGGGCTTCGGGATCATCAGCCACGTGATCTCCACCTTCAGCAAGAAGCCGATTTTCGGTTATCTCGGGATGGTCTACGCGATGGTCGCCATCGGCGTGGTGGGCTTCGTCGTGTGGGCGCATCACATGTATCTGTCGGGCATCGACGTCGATACGCGCGCCTATTTCATGGCCGCGACGATGGTCATCGCGGTACCGACGGGGATCAAGATCTTCTCGTGGATCGCGACGATGTGGGGCGGCTCGATCGAGCTTACGACGCCGATGCTTTGGGCCATCGGGTTCCTGTTCTTGTTTACCCTGGGCGGCGTGACGGGCGTCGTCTGCGCCAACGCGGGCATCGATTACTCGATCCACAACACCTACTACATCGTCGCCCACTTCCATTATGTGCTGTCGCTGGGAGCCGTGTTCTCCATTTTCGCCGGCATCTACTACTGGATCGGTAAGATGTCTGGCCGCCAGTATCCGGAATTCTGGGGCAAGGTACACTTCTGGGTGACCTTCGTTGGCGTCAACCTGACGTTCTTTCCACAGCATTTCCTTGGCCTGTCCGGCATGCCCCGCCGCTATCCGGACTATCCGGACGCTTTCGCCGGGTGGAATGCGGTGTCCTCATTTGGTGCCTATCTCAGTGGCTTGGCGATGCTCGTGTTTCTGTATGTCTGCTTCAAGACCTTCACATCCAAGGAGCAGTGCGCCGATAATCCCTGGGGTGAGGGTGCGACGACCCTGGAGTGGACCCAGACCTCCCCGCCAGCCTTCCACAGCCACCTTGAGCTGCCACGGGTCCGCTGATCACCGGTCATGAGTGATATCGCCACACCGGGAACCGCCGCGTCCGGCAGGGGGGAGGAATCCCCCTTGTCCTCGCATGGTGGTCAGATATTGGAAGCCGCGGCGGGCGACTGGATCGCGCTGCTGAAACCCCGGGTCATGAGCCTGGTTGTGTTCACCGGCCTTATTGGCCTGCTGATCGCGCCGGGGCATCTTCATCCCGTGCTGGCATTCACGGCGGTACTGTGCATCGCGGTCGCGGCGGGTGCCTGTGGCGCGATCAACATGTGGTACGATCGTGACATCGACGCGATCATGGGGCGCACCCGCGACCGGCCGATCCCGGCCGGCCGGATCGACGCGAACGCCGCGCTCGGGTTCGGGATCAGCCTCGCGATCGGATCGGTGCTGCTCATGGGGCTGGCCGTGAACCTGACCGCCGCGGCGGTTCTGGCGCTGTCGGTCCTGTTCTATGTCTTCGTGTATACAATGTGGCTAAAACGCCGCACACCGCAGAATATCGTCATCGGCGGCGCTGCCGGGGCCTTCCCGCCGGTTATCGGCTGGGCGTCTGTCACCGGTTCGATCGATGCGATGCCGCTTATTCTGTTCGCCATCGTGTTTATCTGGACTCCGCCGCACTTCTGGTCGCTGGCGCTGTTCGCCAATGACGATTACCGCCGCGCCGGGGTGCCGATGCTGCCCGTGGTGGCCGGGGCGAGGGAAACGCGGCGGCAGATCGTCCTCTACACGCTGGTGCTGCTGCCAGTCTCACTGGCGCCCTGGTTCCTTGGCTTCTCCGGTCCGATTTACGGAATCACCACCGCTGTCCTCGGCCTGGTGTTCCTCACCGCGGTCTGGCGGGTCCGCGTGGACCGCCAGGATCAGACCGGCGTCAGCCTGACCAACGACGCACCGGCCAGGGCCGCGTTCAAGTTTTCCATCCTATACCTGTTCGTATTGTTCACCGCGCTTGCCGTCGATCGCCTGGCGGGGTGAACACCCTGACGGACAAACACCCGCCCCGTCCCTCGCCGGCCGAGGCCGAACAGATCCGCCGCCGCCGCCGTGGCCGCAATCTGGCGATACTGGCCGTTCTGGTGGGGCTCGCGATCCTGTTTTATGCCATCACCATCGTGAAGATGATGAAGGTCTGAGATGATCGTGCGCTCATGAACGCGGAACGTGGCAAGCGGGTTACCGCGGCCGTGTTTGTCACGGTGGGTCTTGCCATGCTTGGCATGTCGTTCGCCGCCGTGCCGCTATACAGGCTGTTCTGCGCCTCCACGGGCTTTGGCGGCACCCCGAAAATCGGCGCGGCGCCTGCGCCGGGGGGAACGGGCCAGACCATTCGCGTCCGCTTCAACGCCGATACCAATCCAGGTCTTCCCTGGAAATTCGGGCCCGACCAGATCGAGGTTTCCGTCCCGCTGGGCGAGGACCATCTCGCATTCTACCGTGCACAGAACCTCGCGCGGTCCCCGGCCACTGGCATGGCGCTGTACAACGTGACGCCGGAGAAGGCCGCGAAATACTTCCACAAGACCGCCTGCTTCTGTTTCGATAATCAGAGGCTGGAAGGCGGGCAGACGACGGAATTTCCCGTCAGCTTCTGGGTCGATCCCAAGATCTCCAGCGATCCCTCGACCAGCGATGTGCGGGTGATCACGTTGTCGTACACGTTCTACCGGTCCCAGGAAGACGCGGCGAAATCCGGTGCGCTGGCGAAGGCCGGGCCCCATGTTGGCCCGCTGGATCGGGGGATCAATGCTAAATCGAACTGATGCCTCCTTCCTGACCTCCCGTTTCGCCGCCGCTGGCCCTCCCATGGGGCACCCCTTTGGGCAGCCATTGGGCCGCCCCTTGAACTGGCGGGGAATTTGGCGATGATGGGGCAAGCGTGCCGGGGCGGATTCCCCGGTCCTATCGTGATGGATTTGTTATGAGCAGCGACGCGCACGGCGGCACATCGGTAGCCGGACCTGGGGCACTTGGTTCCGGAATGAAGCATCCCTATCATCTGCCCGATCCGAGCCCATGGCCGATTATCACGGCGGTGGGCGCCTTCATGATGCTCTTCGGCATCATCCTGGCGTCGCACCATCACAGCTATATCGTGTTGGTCCTCGGCACCCTTCTGGTGCTGGTCATGATGGTGTTGTGGTGGCGGGACGTCATCCGGGAAGCCCGCACGCCAGGCGCGCACGGTCCGGTCGTCCGCCTTGGCCTTCGCTACGGCATGACCCTGTTCATCACCAGCGAGGTGATGTTCTTCGTCGGGTTCTTCTGGGCCTACTTCAACTTCCTGATCTTCCCGGAAACCCAGGGGAATGGGGAACTGGTCTGGCCGCCATCCACCATCCATACCTTCGATCCGTTCCATCTGCCGCTGCTCAACACGATGATCCTGCTGCTTTCGGGATGCACCGTTACCTGGGCGCACCATGCGTTGATCGAGGGTGACCGCACCAATCTGCTGCGCGGACTGGGGATCACCATCCTGCTGGGTATCTCGTTCACCCTGTGTCAGGCGATTGAGTATTCGAACGCGCCGTTCGCGTTCTCTGGAGGCGGGGTCTACCCGTCGGTCTTCTTCCTCGCCACGGGCTTCCACGGCTTCCACGTGATTGTCGGCACCTGCTTCCTGACAGTGTGCTGGTTCCGTGCGAAGGCCAATCACTTCACACCGGAGCGCCATTTCGGTTTCGAAGCCGCGGCCTGGTACTGGCACTTCGTGGATGTCGTCTGGCTGTTCCTGTTCGTCTGCATCTACTGGTACGGCGCCGGTCAGATCGCGGCGGAGTGATTCCAACGCATGGCCGCCCTTCCGGTCTCCACCGTTCGGGCGGCCTTGACCTGCCGCTGTCCGCGCTGCGGTAAGGGCGCGCTGTTCCGGAACCTGCTGGAAATCCGCGAACGTTGCGATGTTTGCGATCTCGACCTTCGTCAGGGCGACGCTGGGGATGGTGCCACCGTCGGCGTCATCCTGGTGCTGGGCGCCATCATCGTCGCCATGGCGATCTGGGTGGAAGTCCGTTTTACGCCGCCCTTGTGGCTGCACGCCGTGATCTGGCCCATCGTCACCACACCGCTCGCGATCCTGCTGATGCGCCCGGCCAAGGCGGCGCTGATCGCGTTGCAATACCGCCACCGCGCCACCGAGATGGGATTGTGATCGCACCGTACCGGCGCCTGCTCTGGCCCGGATTGATGACCGCGATCATGCTTCTGGGCCTGGTTGGCCTGGGCACGTGGCAGGTGCAACGGCTGGTCTGGAAGCAGGCCCTCCTGGACCAGATCGCCCGGGCGGAGGCAGCGCCGCCCGAGCCTTTCACCGGGGTGCCCAAACCGTTCGCGAAATTGTCGGTGACCGGAATTCCGCGCGACGATCTCCCCGCGTATTTTGG
>Ga0302323_100003021_pt1 | contig 13689 bp, 11 predicted proteins | sample Fen_T0_3_FD_201950 | JGI IMG/M metagenome (GOLD analysis project Ga0302323, IMG submission 201950) | Peat permafrost microbial communities from Stordalen Mire near Abisko, Sweden - Fen_T0_3 | ecosystem: Environmental > Terrestrial > Soil > Wetlands > Permafrost | place: Sweden: Abisko... | reverse complement strand
GCCCTCGAAGTTTATAGCACAAAGGGGGTGCGCCTCGCCGCACCCCGCCTTCCGGACCCGACAGGCGGGCAAGCCGGTTACGTGGCCGGCGCCGCCCCGGAACGCGAATATTCCGCATGAACGGACGGGAAAGTTCCGGCGCGCGGCCGGCCGCGCCGGCCTAACGTAGCTCCATGGTCACCAACAACGCAGCGATCGGCCACCAACCCCAGCAGGGTCCGGACTCCGAAAGCCGCGCACCGTTGCCTCCACCCGCGAGGACGCCACGACTGGAAATGGGCCGGGCGACCGCAGTTCCGAGCCACTCGAATCGGCGTCTTCGCGGGATTTTTTCAGAAGCAATGGAACCAGGCGTCCATGACCGCATCAAGGAGCACACGATGAATGCGCAAACGACTCATGAATTCGGACCTCCCTCGCCGCCTGCCCGGATTGCCCGCAGCGCGACGGTCGTCGCCGCGATCTGGCTGGCGCTCGTCGTGGGTTCGCCGCTCATCGTTCGCTACGGGCCGTCCCCCGACGACCATGCGATGGCCGCGTTGGCCACCCGGATGGAAGCACCCCGCTGCGCGATTGCACCTCAATTCGGCGCGCCGGCGTCAGGCTTCCCGTGCGGCGGGCCGGCGCTCGCGGCGAGCAGCGTGCGCCCAGCCCAAGAGCCTGACCTCTAATCAGACCAGGACGCGCTCGATGCCCCCGGCGTTGGCCTTCGCGACGTAGTCGGCCATCCAGTTGTCCCCGAGCAGATGCTTCGCAATCTCGACGACGATGTAGTCGGCCTTCGTGCCGGCATCGTCGTCGAAGCGTGACAGCCCCTGCAGGCACGACGGGCACGAGGTGAGCACCTTGACGTCGCCTTCGAATCCGTCGGCGCGCAACGCTTCCGCACCCTCCGTCATCTCCCCCTGCTTGCGATAGCGGACCTGTGTCGAGATGTCCGGACGCGACACGGCGAGCGTTCCCGATTCGCCGCAGCAGCGGTCGTTCAATGCGACGGCCGTCCCCATCAGTTCGTTGACGACGGCAAGCGGGGTGTACGTCTTCATCGGCGTGTGGCAGGGGTCGTGGTACATGTACCGGACGCCGTTCACGCCTTCCAGACGGACGCCCTTTTCCAGCAGGTACTCGTGGATGTCGAGCAGCCGGCAACCCGGAAAGATCTTGTCGAACTCGTACTTCTGCAACTGGTCCATGCACGTGCCGCAGGACACGATCACCGTCTTGATGTCGAGGTAGTTGAGCGTGTTCGCCACGCGGTGGAACAGCACGCGATTCGACGTCGTGATCTTCTGGCCGGCGTCGTGCTTGCCGGCCGCCGTCTGCGGGTAGCCGCAGCACAGGTAGCCCGGCGGCAGCACCGTCTGCGCGCCGACGTGATAGAGCATCGCCTGCGTCGCCAGTCCCACCTGCGAGAACAGCCGCTCGGAGCCGCAGCCGGGGAAGTAGAACACCGCCTCGGCGTCGTCGTCGACACGCGCCGGGTCGCGGATGATCGGGACGATCGCGTCGTCCTCGATGTCGAGCAGCGCGCGCGACGTGCGCTTGGGCAGGCCGCCGGGCATCGGCTTGTTGACGAAGTGGATCACCTGGGACTTGAGCGACGGCCGGCCCAGCGTGGCCGGCGGATGCGCGGTCTGCGCCTTCGCGGCGCGGGACTTGCCGACGAACCGGTACAGCAGGCGTTGCGCCTTGTATCCCCAATCGATCATCACTTTGCGCACGAGCTTGATCGTCGCCGGATCGGTCACGTTGAGGAAGAACATCGCCGCCGCCGTGCCGGGGTTGAACTTGCGGTGTCCGTCGCGCGTTAGAACGTTGCGCATCGCGATGGACACGTCGCCGAAGTCGATGTCCACCGGGCACGGGGTGACGCACTTGTGGCACACCGTGCAGTGGTCGGCGACGTCCGAGAACTCGTCGAAGTGGCGCACACTGACGCCGCGGCGCGTCTGCTCCTCGTACAGGAACGCTTCTATCAGCAGCGACGTCGCCAAAATCTTGTTGCGCGGGCTGTACAAGAGGTTGGCGCGCGGCACGTGCGTCGAGCACACGGGCTTGCACTTGCCGCAGCGCAGGCAGTCCTTGATCGAATCCGCGATGCCCCCGATGGCGCTCTGTTCGAGGATCAGGCTTTCGTGGCCGATCAGCGAAAAGCTCGGCGTGTAGGCGCCCGACAGGTCGGCGGGGAGCTGCGCGTCGCGCAGCAGCTTGCCGCGATTGAAGCTGCCTTTCGGATCGACGCGCTGCTTGTAGCCGGCGAAGGGCGCCAGCTCGTCGTCCGTCAGGTAGTCGAGCTTGGTGATGCCGATGCCGTGCTCGCCGGAGATCACGCCGCCCAAGCGCCGCGCGAGGTGCATGATGCGCGCGACCGCGGCGTTGGCCTCGCGCAGCATGTCGTAGTCGTCGGAATTGACGGGGAGGTTGGTGTGGACGTTGCCGTCGCCGGCGTGCATGTGCAGGGCGACGAACACGCGGCTGCGCAGCACTCTGCCGTGCGCTTCGGCGATGCGCGACACGATCGGCGCGAAGGCAAGTCCCGCGAAGACTTCCTCCAGCGGCGCCTTCAGTTCGCGCTTCCAGGAGACGACCAGCGAATGCTCCTGCAGCGCCGGAAACGTCGTGTCGATGCGGTCGAGCAGGTCCTGCCAGCGCGCGCGCGTGGCCGCGATCAGTTCGCCCGCTTCCTCGAGCTTGGCGGCGACGATCTCCGGCGCAGGTCGCACGTCGCTGCCGGGGGCCCAGGCATGGTCGAGCAGCGGGTTCGCCAACTGCGCGGCGAGCTCGTCGCACAGCTTCAGCTTGTTGCGTATCGACAGCTCGATGTTGATGCGCTCGATGCCGTCGGTGTAGTCGCCCAGCCGGGGCAGCGGGATGACGACGTCCTCGTTGATCTTGAACGCGTTGGTGTGCCGGGCAATGGCTGCCGTACGCGCGCGGTCCAGCCAGAACTTCTTGCGCGACTCCGCCGACACCGCGACGAAGCCTTCGGCGCCGCGCGCGTTGGCGATGCGCACGACCTCGGACGCGGCCTTCGCCACCGCATCGTCGTCGTCGCCGACGATGTCGCCCAGCAGCACCATCTTCGGCCGGCCGTGCCGCTTGGCCTTCGTCGCATAGCCGACGGCCTTCACGTAGCGCTCGTCGAGATGCTCGAGGCCGGCCAGCATGACGCGCGCGCTGCCTTCCTTCGGCAAGGCATCGATGCAGTTCTTGATCTCGACGATCGCCGGCGTCGAATCGCGCACCTGTCCAAAGAACTCGAGGCAGACCGTGCGGATCGCCGGCGGCATCGTGTGCAGGATGAAGCGCGCGCTGGTGATGAGCCCGTCGCAGCCCTCTTTCTGGATGCCGGGCAATCCGGACAGGAACTTGTCGGTGACGTCCTTGCCCAGCCCCGCCTTGCGAAATGCCGCGCCCGGAATGGCCAGCGTCTGCGTGCGCTTGACGGTGGTTCCGTCCGCGGCCAGCCACTTGCATTCGAACGTGGCCTGCGCCGCGTCGTGGATCTTCCCGAGGTTGTGATCGGTGCGCGTGACTTCGAGCCAATCCGCATCCGGCGTGACCATCCGCCACGACACGAGGTTGTCGAGCGCCGTGCCCCACAGGACCGCCTTCTTGCCGCCGGCGTTCATCGCGACGTTGCCGCCGATGCAAGATGCGTCGGCCGACGTCGGATCCACCGCGAAAACGAGTCCCTCGCGTTCGGCCGCCTCCATGACGCGCCGGGTGACCACGCCCGCGCCCGCGTCGATCGTCGCGACCCGTTGCGCGTGCCCGGACAGTGCGATGCGCTCCACGGCCGACAGCCGTTCCAGCTTTTCCGTGTTGATCACCGCCGAGCGCGCGTCGAGCGGAATGGCGCCGCCCGTATAGCCGGTGCCGCCGCCGCGCGGGATGATCGTCAGCCCGAGCTCGATGCAGCCCTCGACCAGGCCGCGGACTTCCTCCTCGGTATCGGGATAGAGGACCACGAACGGATATTCGACGCGCCAGTCCGTGGCGTCGGTGACGTGCGACACGCGCGCCAGTCCGTCGCAGGCGATGTTGTCCTTCGCGGTCCAGCGGCCGAGCACGCGGCGCGCGCGGCGGCGCAATTCCCGCGTCTCGTCGAACGAAGCGGCAAAGCGGTCGACGGCAGCCTGCGCGGCGGCGACCAGCTGCGCGACCTTGCCGTCGCGACCGTCATTCGCCGCGGCCGACTGCGGCTCGCTTTCGCGCCGCCGCAACTCGACCTCGTGCAGGCGGTGCCTCAGTGCCGCGACCAGCAGCGCGAGCCGCTTGGGATTGTCGAGGAGATCGTCCTGAAGGTAGGGATTGCGCTCGACGACCCAAATGTCGCCCAGCACTTCGAACAGCATCCGCGCGGACCGGCCGGTGCGGCGCTCGCCGCGCAGTTCCTCCAGCACCTGCCACATCGCGCGGCCGAGCAGCCGGATGACGATCTCGCGATCGGAGAACGACGTGTAGTTGTACGGGATCTCGCGCAGGCGCGGCGCATCCGCGTGCGGGTCCTGCAGCTGGACGAAGACGTCGCTGATGGCGTTCATAACCGGGGCATTCATGGCAACCTGACATGTTACCGCAGTGCAGCAATCGCCGCGCGGCGACGCCGATGTCACATCGAATCCGATCCCGGGTCACGGCAGCCCAACCGGTCACGAAATCCGCGCCCCACTTATAATGCGTTGCGATGCAGCAGCTAAATACCTTGCGCCGGGCTCGCTGGCTTGTCGCCTTCCTCTTCGGCGCCTGCGTGGTCCCGTTTTCCGCGACGGCGGCCGAGTATCCCGACCGGCCGGTGCGCCTTGTCGTGCCGTTTCCTGCCGGAGGGGGTGCCGATACGCTCGCCCGGATCATCATGCCTCGCGTCGCACAGGCGCTGGGTGCGCCGATCGTGATCGACAACAAGCCCGGCGCCGGAGGCAATATCGGTGCGGAAATCGTCGCGCGCGCAGCACCCGACGGCTACACGCTGCTGTACGGCACCAACGGCACCCACGCCATCAACGCCACGCTGTACGCCAACCTGCGTTTCGACCCGGCTCGGGACTTCGCGCCGATCTCGCGGATGACCGTGATCGCGGCGATGCTCGTCGTGAACCCGGACTTCCCCGCGAATTCGGTCGAAGACCTGATCCAGTACGCCAAGGCGCATCCAGGCACGGTCAATTTCGCCTCGGCGGGAAACGGGACGACGTCGCACCTGGCCGGTGAGCTGTTCCGGACGATGGCCGGCATCGACATCGTGCACATTCCGTATCGGGGCGGCGCGCTCGCGATGATGGATGTCGTCGGCGGGCAGGTGCAGATGATGATCGACGTGATGCCGAACGCGTATCCGCTGGTACAGAGCGGCAAGGTGCGCGGGCTCGCGGTCACGACGGCGAAGCGTTTTCCGGCGGCGGCCGATTTTCCTACCATCGCCGCGTCCGGCCTGCCCGGCTACGAAGTCAGCGCGTGGGACGCGATCTTTGCACCAGCGGGCACGCCAGTCCAGATCATCGACCGTGTGAACGCCGCCGTGCGACGGGCACTCGAGGATCCGGCAGTGGCAGAATCGCTGCTGAAGCACGGTGCGCAAGCCGTTCCCGGCACGCCGGACGAACTCGCGCGACATGTCGCAGCGGAAACCGACAAGTGGGCCAAGGTCGTCCGGAAGTCCGGTGCGAAGATCGATTGACCGACGGCATTTCGAAGTTTCCGCACCATCCCTGCATGGAGTACGCAATGGAAGTTTCCTCCCCGCCACCCGTTCCGACCTGGAAGGCCGTTCCGGGCTACGTCGACATCATCTACATGAAGGCCGACGAAGGCATCGCGAAGATCGTCATCAACCGGCCCGAGGTGCGCAACGCGTTCCGGCCCGAGACCGTGCGCGAGATGCAGTCTGCTTTTGCCGATGCCCGCGATGACGCCGACATCGGCGTCGTGATACTCACCGGCCAGGGACGGGAAGCGTTCTGCTCCGGCGGGGACCAGCGCGTCCGCGGCGACGGCGGCTATCTGGGCGGCGACGGCGTTCCCCGTCTCAACGTTCTCGACCTCCAGCGGCAAATACGCACATTGCCGAAACCTGTCGTGGCGATGGTCGCCGGTTATGCCATCGGCGGCGGCCACGTGCTGCACATGATCTGCGACATCACCATCGCGGCGGACAACGCGCGGTTCGGGCAAACGGGTCCCCGGGTGGGCAGTTTCGACGGAGGTTACGGCGCGTCGTACATGGCGCGCATCGTCGGGCAGAAGAAGGCGCGCGAGATCTGGTTCCTGTGCCGCCAGTACGATGCCGGCCAGGCGCTCGACATGGGTCTCGTCAATCGCGTCGTCCCCTACGAGCAGCTCGAAGCGGAAACGGTGCAGTGGTGCCGTGAAATGCTCGCCAACAGCCCCATCGCACTGCGCTGTCTCAAGGCAGCGCTCAACGCGGATTGCGATGGGCAGGCGGGGCTACAGGAACTCGCCGGAAATGCCACGCTGCTCTATTACCTTTCCGCGGAAGGCCAGGAGGGACGCAACGCCTTTCTCGAAAAGCGGAAGCCGGACTTCCGGAAGTTCAAGCGGCTGCCATGAGCATCGCGCGCACCCGCCAGCGCGCGAACGGCGAAACGGGCAACTTCATGCCGGCTCGATGCCGCTGAACGATTCCCTTTCCATCTTCGCGGCCGCGCGCGATGCCGGCGATGTGCCGGGGCTCCGCGTCGGGGATCGCATTTACACGTTCGCCCAGCTGGCGGACATGACGAAGCGCCGTCTTGTTACGCTCTCACCCGAACTGCGCGACGGCATGCCCTATCGGCTCGAAGGCACCAATGCGCTCGAGACGCTGATCACGTTGTATGCGCTGCTGGAAATCCGCGTTCCCGCGTTGCTCGTGCATCCGAAGCTCACGCCGCCGGAGCGAGCCGCCCTTGCGATCGCTGCAGCGCGCGCAGGCCCGTTGTCGCACACGGATGCGGCCGCGATCATCTTCACGTCTGGAACCACCGGCGAACCCCGCGGTGCGGTATTGACCCGTTCGGGGCTCGTTGCTTCGGCGCAGGCAAGCGCTGCCAACCTGGGATGGCAGAGCGACGATGCCTGGCTGCTGTGCATGCCGATAGCGCGCGTCGGCGGACTGTCCATCGTCACGCGCTGCCTCGCGGCGCGCCGGTGCGCGGTCCTGGTCGCCGGATTCGATGCCGCGCGTTTTCCGGAATGGATCGCCGCCTGGCGCATCACGCTGGTTTCGCTGGTGCCCACGATGCTCACCCGCGTGTTCGACGCGCATCCCGACTGGAAGGCGCCGTCCCATCTGCGGTGCGTGGTATTGGGCGGCGCAACAGCGTCATCCAGGCTGCTTCGCCACGCGCAGGACCGGCAACTGCCGATCATCCTGACCTACGGCCTGACCGAGACGACCTCGCAGGTGGTTGCAACACCCTATACCGCGCGCTTTGCACCGGCCGATTGCGGCGCAGGAATTGCGCTGCGCGGAATCGGCGTCCGCGTCGACAACGGACGCATCGAGGTACGCGGTCCCACGCTGATGGCGGGCTACTGGAACGAAACGCCGCTCATTTCGGACGCCTGGGTCGACACGGGCGACCTGGGCGAAATCGACGCGAGTGGTTTCCTGCACGTTCATTCGCGGCGCGAGGATCTGATCGTCACCGGCGGCGAAAATGCCTATCCGGCCGAGGTGGAAAGAACGCTGGAAGCCTTTCCCGGCATTGCGGCAGCCGGCGTTTTCGGCCTGCCGGACGAGGTGTGGGGTCACACGGTGGCCGCAGCTCTCGTCGCCGAAGCGTCGCCCCCGCCGGACGCAGCATTGTTCGACTACGTCAGCAGACATCTCGCGCCGCACAAGCGGCCGCGTCATGTCTGCTATCTCCCTCGACTCCCGCACGGACCTTCCGGCAAGCTGGACCGCCGCGCGCTGGCCGAGAATCCGCCTTTGTTGCGACCGCTGCTGCCGGCCGGAGAACCCCGGGCCTAGCGGCGGCCGGCCGCCTCGGGCCCCACGCCGTACGGCGGCGGCATGATCGCGGTCAGGTGCCGGAACAATTCGCGGAACGCCTTGCTCGCGGGCACGCCGACGACCGGATCGTCGTTCGAGACGAACGCCGCGTCGATCGCGTCCCAGTCCTCCTGCGTCAGCGCCTCGGCCGCAAGCGGCAGCACGTCATCCTCTTCGCGGCGCATGTGCAGCCAGTGGAAATGCGCGTAGCGCTCCACGCCCTCGGCAAAAGGCGCCAGCGCTGCCGGGTCGGAGCGAAAGGTTTCCCATTTCGCCTTCAGTTCGGCGAACTTTTCGTGGCCGATCTCGTGCTCGCGCGAAAGTCCGTCGAGCAGCGGCGCGGCGTCGGGCCTGCGCACGCGCAGCCGTGCGAACAGGAAATCGTCCTCCTTCGGGTGATGCAGTCGTTCCGGAAATTGCTCGATGTAATGGAACAGCGCGCCGAGCAGCGCATGGTCCGGCGCCATGCGCCTCGCCACGATTTCTGCCACCAGGTGGCGCATTCCCTCGACCACCGCGGTGATGGCGCGGTGCTCGTCCTGGATGATCGCGATCGCCTTCATCTCGCAGCATCTCCCTTTACGATACGGCTACCAGCCGGTGCAACAACGCCCGGTCGGCGAGCAGCGCGTCGCTCGGCGAGCGATGGACGACGCGCCCGCGCTCCAGCACCAGCGCATTGCGCGTCAACGACAGCGCGAGCTTCGCGTGCTGCTCGACGACGATCACCGCCATGCCGCTCTCGGTGAGCAGGTCGCGGATGACGTCCATCAGTTCCTGCACGATGATCGGAGCGAGACCCTCCATCGGCTCGTCGAGCAGCAGCAGCGCCGGATTGACCATCAGCGCGCGGCCGATCGCGAGCATCTGCTGCTCGCCTCCCGAAAGCTGGTTGCCGAAGTTGCCGCGCCGCTCCGCGAGTCGCGGGAAGACACCATACACGCGGGCAACGTCCCAGTGTCCCGGCCGCGCGACGGCGGTCAGGTGCTCCTCGACGGTCAGCGACGGCCACATGTACCGTTCCTGCGGCACCCAGCCCAGCCCCGCCCGGCTGCGCCGCCACGTGGGCACCGCGCCCAAGTCCGCGCCGCGCCAGCGCAGCGTGCCGCGACGCACGCGCGTCAGTCCCATCAGCGTCACGAGCAGCGTGGTCTTGCCCATGCCGTTGCGCCCGAGCAACGCCAGGCTGTCGCCTTCATCCAGCGAAAGCGAAACGTCCTCCAGCACGGTGCCGTCGCCGTAACCGGCAGTGACGCCGTCGAGCGCGAGCAGCTCAGCCATGCTGCGCCTCGCCCAGGTAGACCTCGCGCACGCGCGGATCGGCCGCGATCTCGGCCGGCGTGCCCTCGGTAAGGACCTGCCCGCCGACCAGCACGGTGATGCGCTCGGCGAACCGGAACACGAGCTCCATGTCGTGCTCGATGAAAAGGATCGTCACGTCCTTCGGAAGTGCAGCGATCACCGCGAAGAGTTCCGCGCTCTCCCCGGCCGGAATGCCGGCCGCGGGCTCGTCGAGCAGAAGGATGCGCGGTTTCGTCGCCAGCGCCAGCGCAATCTCGACCAGCCGCTGCTTGCCATACGGCAGGTCGCGCGTGAGCGCATTCGCCTCGGCACCGAGCCCCAACATCTGCAGCAGCGCCAACGCTTCGTCGCATTCCGCGCGCTGCGCTGACACCGTGCGATGCCAGATTCCCGCGTGACCCAGGCGCTCGCACACGGCCAGCGTCGCCGACTCGAGGACGGTGAGGCCGGGGAACAGCGTGTTGATCTGGAACGTGCGCGTCATCCCGCGCTTCACCCGCTGGTGCTGCGCAAGCGTGGTGATCCGTTCGCCGCCCAGGAACACGTCGCCGGACGTCGGCGCGAGCACGCCGGTGAGGAGGTTGATAAGCGTCGTCTTGCCGGCGCCGTTCGGGCCGATCAGTGCATGGCGCGCGCCCTGCGGCAGCGCCAGCGTGATGTCGGTGTTCGCGTTGAAAGCGCCGAACCGTTTCGACAGGCCCGTGGTCGCGAGCGCGGGCGTCATGGCCGTGTTCTCCGGAACCGCTGCGCGAGTCCCTCGAGCGCACCGAGAATGCCGCCGCGCGCGAACATCACGACCACGACCAGCAGGAGTCCGAGCCAGAACTGCCAGTACACGGGATTCAGGTCGGACAGGTAATGGTGCGCGATCATGAACACCGTCGCGCCGACGAGCCCGCCGTAGAGCCGGCCGGTGCCGCCCAGCACGAGCATGATCATGAGGTCCGCCGAACGCGGGAAGCCGAACACGTCGAGACCGACGAACTGCGTGGTCTGCGCCAGTAGGCCACCTGCGATGCCCGCCATCGCGGCGCTGATCGTGTAGATCGCGGTGAGGCGGCGGGCCACCGGCGCGCCGATCGCCGGCATGCGGCGGACATTCTCGCGCACCGCGCGCAAGCTGAGCCCGAACGGCGAGTTGACGATGCGCCGCGCGACCACGAACAGCGCGAACAGCACGCCGAGGCTGTACGCGTAGGCCGTGGTGCCCGTTAGGTCGAACGCGAAGAGCCCGAACACCTTGCCCATCGTCACGCCGGAAAGGCCGTCGGCGCCGCCGGTGATCGACGGGACCTGGTTCGCGACCTCGAACAGCATGAGACCGATGCCCATCGTCACCATCAGCCGCGCCAGGTCCGATCCGCGCACGACCAGGATGCTCGTCGCGAAGCCGACGAGCGCGCCGGCCACGCCCGCGACGGCCAGGCCGGAGAAGGGCTCTCCCCATCCATGCGCGGCAAGCAGTCCCGCGGCATAGGCGCCGATGCCGAAGAACGCCGCGTGACCCAGCGACACGATCCCGGCGTAGCCGAGGATCAGGTCGAGCGTCACCGCGAACAGCCCGGTGATCAGGATCTGGCTGCCCAGGACGCGGTGGTTCGGAAACAGGAAGAAGGCGGCGACCGGCAACAGCCAGAACGCGAGCTCGATCGCGCGCCAGCGGTCGGTGGGCAGCCGCGGCACGATGGCGGGTACCGTCGCCGGCGCGGCCGCCTTGCCGGATGCGTTCACGCCTCGGGCTCCGCAAGGCCAACTGATCGCGAGGCGCCGAGTTGTCGCCCTCCCGCAATCGCTCGCGGACGCGCCCTTCGGGCCTTGGCTTCGCCCCGCTCGCTCATGCGCGCCTGCCGTACAGCCCGGCCGGGAAGATCATCATCAACGCAACCATCAGGAAGTAGATGATGAACGAGCCGACCTGCGGCACGTAGTACTTGCCGGCGACGTCGCAGATGCCGAGGATCAGCGCCGCGACGAGCCCGCCCTTGATGGTTCCCGCGCCGCCGATCGCCACGACCAGCAGGAAGTAGACCATGTACTTGAGCGGGAACGTCGGGTCGAGGCCGAGCACGTCGATACCGAGGCCTCCGCCCAATCCCGCGAGTCCGGAACCGAGCGCGAACGTCACGCCGAACACGCGGTTCACGTTGATGCCTAAGCCGGCGCTGGCGACCGCGTTGTCCACCGACGCCCGCACCTGCGCACCGAAGCACGTGCGCACCAGCAGCAGTTGCAGGACGATCGTCGCGACGATCACCACGCCGATCAGGAACAGCCGGTACGCGCCGACGTCGAGGCCCAGCACGCGCACCTGCCCGCGCAGGAAATCGGGCAGGCGCACCGGCTGCTGCGACGGGCCGAAGAAGTACGTCGTCGCCGCGACGGCCATGAACACGAGGCCGATCGAGAACATCACCTGGTCCAGGTGCGTGGCCTTGTACAGCCGCTGGTAGAGCGTGCGCTCCAGCACGATGCCGGCGGCCGCGGCGACGACGAACGCGACGGGAAGTGTCGCCAGGAACGGCACGCCGGCGCGGCTCATCAGCAATACGCATGCGTAGCCGCCGACCATCGCGAACGCGCCATGCGCCAAGTTGACGAAATTCATCAACCCCATCGTCACCGACAGCCCGATGCTGATGATGAACAGCAGGCTGCCGTACGCGATGCCGTCGAACAGCACCCCAGCCAGATTGCCGAGCATGACGCGTTCCCGCCGGATCAGTGACTGGTCAGTTCGCCGGGTCTTTCACGTTCTCGACCTTGTCGAACTCGATGTTCCACGGCTTGCCGTTGACCATCTTCACTTCGCGCATGTAGACGTTCTGGATCGTCTGGCGCGTCGCCGGGTCGATCGACATCGGGCCGCGCGGGCTCACCCACTTCATACCCTTCATCGCCTCGACCAGCTGTTCGCCGGTGGCATTGGGTCCCGCCTTCTTCGCCGCCTCGTAAATCAGGTGCATGCCGTCGTAGCCGCCGACCGAGTGGAAGTTCGGGCGCATGCCGTTGTTCGCCTTCATGAACGCATCGACGTACGCCTTGTTCTCCGGCGAATCGTGCGCGGCCGAGTAGTGGAACGACGTGATCACACCGACCGCAGGCGCGCCCATGCTCTCGAGAAGATCATCGTCGGTGACGTCGCCGGTGCCGATGAGGCGAATGCCGGCCTGCTTCAGTCCGCGGTCGTCGAACTGCTTCATCACGGCAAGCCCCTCGCCGGACGGCACGAACACGAACAGCGCGTCGGGCTTCGCGTCCTTGGCGCGCTGCAGGAACGGCGCGTAGTCGGGATTGCGCAGCGGCGTGCGGATCGACTCGACGATCTCGCCGCCACCGGCCTTGAACACCGCGTGGAACGTCTTCTCGGCATCGAGGCCCGGCCCGTAGTCGGTGACCATCGTCACGACGCGCTTGATCTTGTTCTTCAGCGCCCATTCGGCGATCGGCGCCGTGACCTGCGGCAGCGTGAAGCCGGTGCGCACGATGTACGGCGAGCGCGTCGGGATCATCGCCGTGGCCGCCGCCATCACGACCATCGGCACCTTCGCCTCGGTCGCCACCGGCGCCGCGGCGAGTGCCAACGGCGTCAGGCCGAAGCCGGCCAGCACGCTGACCTTGTCCTGCACGACCATTTCCTGCGCGATGCGCTTGGTCGTCTCGGGTGCCAAGCCGGTGTCGTCCTTGACGATCAACTCGACCTTGCGGCCCGCGACGGTGTCGCCGTTCTTCGCCATGTACAGCCGCGCGGCCGCCTCGATCTGCTTGCCGGTGGAAGCGAATGGTCCGGTCAGCGGCAGGATCAGGCCGATCTTGAGCGGATCGGCGGCGAGCGCGGCGCCTGCGAGCGCGCCCAGCGTGGCAACTACGGCCGCTTTCAGCAAGCGGCGCCGCATCGTCTCGAATCGGTTCTTCATCAGGTCCTCCTTCGTGGGTAATTGATTATTGAAATTTCACGCGATCATGTCACGGGCCGGGTTCGGCCGCTCGCCATCGCGCGGCGCATTCGAATCCGGCGCCGCCAGCAGCCACGCCGCCAATGCCGCGCCGATTGCGTCGGGCCGCTCCATCGGCGCCATGTGGCCGCAGCGCTCGATAATCGACAATCGGCTGCCGGGTATCAGCGCCGCCATCTCCTCGTGCTGTGGCGGCGTGGCCCAGGCATCCTCGCGCCCGCACAGGACTAGCGCCGGACAGTTGACCGCGCGGAGCACGTCGGTAGCGTCGGGGCGTGTGAGCAGCGCCTCGATCTGGCCGGCAAATTGCTGCGGCGTCCGCCGCGCGAACATGTCGAGGATCGCGTCGATCAGCGCCGCATCGGCGAGCCGCTCCGGGTGGACCATCGGCTGCACCCACGTGCGCGCCATCGTGCGCATCCCGTGCTCGCGTGCCGA
>Ga0302323_100003020_pt1 | contig 13689 bp, 12 predicted proteins | sample Fen_T0_3_FD_201950 | JGI IMG/M metagenome (GOLD analysis project Ga0302323, IMG submission 201950) | Peat permafrost microbial communities from Stordalen Mire near Abisko, Sweden - Fen_T0_3 | ecosystem: Environmental > Terrestrial > Soil > Wetlands > Permafrost | place: Sweden: Abisko... | reverse complement strand
GAGGTGCATCCGGAGCCATTGCGAGGGGCCCTGGAGGCGTTGCGTCCCTGGATCATGCGCGTTGATGACGAAGGACTGCCCTTGGCGGAGTTTGCTTGCGGGCTGGCCAAGGCGTGTTCCCTCGCGGAGAAAGCGCAGGCGTTGGATGCCCGCGGCGGGTTGAGTGAGGAATTGGAGCGATTGCTTGCCGATGCGGCAAGGTTGAGCCTGGAAGGCGTTGCGCCACGAGCCTGGCTACAGGAGTTATTAAGTGGCCTCGAACAGCAGCGACCGAGTGGAAAACCTGAGGCGGATGCGGTCAATTTATTATCTGCGCACTCTGCCAAAGGTCTTGAATGGCCGGTGGTGATCCCGGTCGGATTTTGGCGGTCGATCGGAGAGCGGCCGCAGCGCGGGCTTAGTTTGATTTCAGAAGTGGGAGCGCAAGGTCAGGCTCGCGTGTATTTCAATCAGGCCAGCATGCCTCTCGAGGCGAGAGAAGCTCGCGAACGCGAACGGGTACGTGAACTGGTTCGGTTGTTATATGTTGCCCTGACGCGGGCACGATCGCGGTTGGTTGTTCCCTGGCATGCGGAATTCGGCGGTGGAAAGCGCAGTGAGGTGAGCCTTGCCGGCCTTTGGGGTGCGGGTGATTTGCTGGAGGCCTTGCCTGCGATCGAAAGGACTGACGTTTCGCCCCGGATTAGTCGCGAACAAGAAGCAATGCCGCCGGCGGTGTCAGTCAGGCTGGTGGTCGAAAGTGGTTATGATCCGTTGCCCCGTCGTTTGCTTCCTCATCAGCTCGCGAAAAGGGCGGACCTCAGTCGTGGCCTTCGCCACGAGGCATCTCAGGACCAGATAGTTCCATTGCGAATGGCCGAAGGCGATGAGGCGATCGATTACGGTCTTTGGTGGCATGAGACGATGGAATTCATGCCGTGGCGCGGAGACCCCCAAGGCGTTGGGGCCTATTGCGCTGATCGGTTGGCGGCAGCGGAGGGTTTGGGCCTGGCATTGCGGGCGGAGCCAGAACTCCGCCTGTTGCGAGAGTCCAAGTTGTGGCGGGAGTTAAACTCGGATCGGTGGGAGCGCGCGACCGAGCTAGCAATTTTTTCTCCGATTGAGGACGATGCGTGGATCGACGGCGTAATGGATCTGGTACTCCATGATGCTGCGCGACATGAAGTATGGATCGTGGATTGGAAAACCAATCGCCTGCGTTTTGGTGAAGGGTTTCGAGAACTTTTGGTGCGCTTAGCCGGCGAATATGCCGCGCAATTAAAGGCCTATGGTAACAGCGTCCAAAACATGTTTTTAGGAGCTAAAATCCGCCAGTTAGTTTATTCGAGCGTGGCGGGTGATTGGATCGATGTTTAGGTTTCTGTTGAAAATCCGCTTTACAGGCCGGAAAAAGCTCCGCACGTTAACCCTTCCAAAAATACCTAGCACCATGGGAAATCTGAAAAAGAAACGCCGTTTGAAGATGTCGAAGCATAAGCGTCGCAAGCGCCTTAAGGCTAATCGTCACAAAAAGCGCACGTGGCAGAAGTAACCTGCGACGCTATCGCACTCAATTTTACCCGCCTTGCCTCGCAGGGCGGGTTTTTTATGCGCATGAGGGAGGGTTAACTTTGATGCACATTATTTACTAAATAAACCGTAAATAGCCCTTAATAAGGGGTTACGACGGGGCTTTGATCTTGTCACGCGAAGGCGAACGGGGGCATTTTCATCGAACTAATCATTAACTTTGCGGCGCTTTGTGCCGACTGAACCCCACACCCCAGATAGACCGCATGTTTCTCCCTAAAAAAAGTAAGGGTTATTTCGTCGAGCATAACAGCCACAGTATGTTATTTGCCCGCACCTCTGCGCCCAGTGGCCCGATGGTCATTGAAGAGCTTACGAGTTGTGAAGCTGGCAAGGCACTTGCGATTGCGGAAGCCCTTAAGAAGCTTGAGCCAAAAAAAGGTGGCCAGCACGGGTACGTGCGCGCGACATGCGGCGCTTACTCACCGAAGCGTATAGTGCGGCACACGAGCCTCGATCCAAAACGATACAAAGACCCCGCCTACGTGAACGAAGTGCTTACTGGTCAGGTTCGAATCGAGCAGCCCGATCTTTATACGCTTGCACTCCTTAACGCGAATGACGGGACGGATTTTGACTTCGGTGTCTCCACAAAGAAGGAGGCTGTCTTTGCCGGCATGCTCAATGAGGAAGTGCTGTCTCTGCAGAATGTCTTGTTGGAAAATGGGGTCTATCCTGAGCGGCTTGAGATGGGGACTTTAGCCATCGTCGGTGCTCTTATTGACTACCAGATTTTTAGCCAGCTGAAGACGCCTACTCTCGTCTTAGAAATCGATGCTGATGCCACACAGTCTTTCATTGTAAGCGATGCTGGCTTGGAGGCATCCCGGCCGATTACGCAGGGGTTAGATGCGATGATCCCAGCCGTGCAGAAAGAAATTGGCTTAAAGGATGAAGAGGCTGCGCGAAAGCTCTTCTATTCAAATGCGTTTGATTTCACGGGAATGGGAGCCGCACTTATCAAGAAACTTCTGAAGGAATTGCAGTCGTCGATCGGTTTCTACGAGGTGCAGACCGGGCAGTCGATCGGCCAGGTGGTATGTACTTTACTCCCGCCTAAATTGGGCTGGCTGGAAAATGCTATTTCTACGCAGCTCGGGGTGCCTACCTTAGCGGTTGATTATAAAACATGGTTAGGTGCTCGCAATATCACTTTTGCTGAAACAGCCGCGAAGCAGGAGCTCAATAATCGCTGGCTCGGGCTCTTCAGCCTTATGCTTACTCAAAATCATGTTGCCGTTTCTTAAAAAGAATTCCGCGAAAGCCAAGGCAGCCCAGGTGCCGGCATGGCATACTAACTTCAGGAACTATGCCGTGCTTCCTGACACGAAGCTCGTGCGTACATCGTTTTTTGTTAACGGGCTGATAGTGTGTGTAGCATTGGCCTTGGTTCTGGCGTTCGTATACCAAGAATATCGTTTGTACGTACTACGCGATCAAACATCGACGTGGCAAAAGCAGAACGATCGGAACCGAACTGTGAGCAGTCAGGCGGTTGCACTCTATAAACAATTCCAGTCCGAAGAGCGCAAGATCACCGAGCTCAATGCTTTTTTCACCGGGCAGAAATTGGTTTTCTCCAATTTTATCATCCGGCTCAGCCAAACCAAGCCGCCAGGTATTGTATTTATGAACCTGGAATACCGCGAAAGTGGCGCGAGTATCAAGGGATACGCTCAAGGAACTTCAGAGCAGGCGACGGGTGCAGCGTCGGCTTATGAAAAACAATTAAGGGATGACCCGGAGATTAAATCACATTTCGCGTCTGTATCCATGACAAATGTCACTCGGGATACCCAGGCAGGCCGGCTGTTTTTCGAGATCATACTGAATTTCAACCAAGCAAAAGCCAAATAGGCTGCATTCATGAACCTCGCAGCATTAAAGACATTTATAAAAAAATATCCCGTCGGAACCTCTGCGGGCCTCCTAGCATTGGTTATGGCTAGCGCATTGATTTTCCGCCATTTCGACTTTGCTGAAACGCAGAGCGCTTTTGATAATTCTGCCGCCGAAGGGCAGAAGCTTGAAGCGAATATTGCCTATGCGGGTCAGCTCGAAGAACAGCTGAAAACACTCGAGGAAGCGAACAAGACGATTTCGGGCAGATTGGTAAATCCGTCTGATCTGGCGATCAATCTTCAATATTTTTATAAGTTGGAAGCTGAAACCGGGGTGAAATTAGTCGATACCCGTCCTATTGATTCAAGAGCACCGGCAAAAGCCGGAAAAGGTCAGTATTCATCCGTACAATATGCGGTCACTTTACAGGGGAGTTATGCGAGAACCTTGACATTTTTGCGAAGGCTGGAACATGGAGCGTACTTTTGTCGGATTGTTGGCGGTAATTGTACGCAAGCTCAGGTTGAGCAGGGAAAAGGGGGCGGCGATACGTCCATGTCACTAACGGTTGAACTACTTGGACGCTCATGAGCTGTAAATATATAATCTTATCTTCGGCCGTGTTGCTAAATCTTGGTGCCGCCTTTGCCCAATCCACAACCAGTGCCGATATTGGTGCGCCGGCGAAGCGTTTGGCGTCGATAGAGCTCGCTTCACATTTATTGAGAACGCCTGCCCCAGAGGAGCTTCAAGCGCCGGATGGATTAAGAAATCCTTTTGATCCCACCGCGGGAATAAAGGTTGAGATGAAATCAGGGCGTCCCGAATCAGACAAGGACTTGTTAGCGATACTTGCCGACGAAATTCATCCCACCGGTGTTATGGGTAGGGATGAGTTAGTACTTTTGCGGAAAGGTCAAAAGGGCGTGAAAGTCAACGACAAGCTCACGCTTTCCTTTGACGGCGTGCCTTATGAAGTCGAAGTTACCGCCATCGACAACTACAACTTTTCGTTACGTTTCAATCAAGCGGAAATCACCCGCCCCATTAAACCAGGAAAAAATCCATGAGAACACGATTGCTTAAAATCACCCTATTGGTGACCGCGTTAGCCCCATTGGCGGGGTTTGTCGCGTTGGCTCAAGAGACGGCCGTTCCGCCCCCAGTAGCAAAACCAGACGCAGCGCCTGTCCAGGCACCTGCCACCGAAAACAAAGCGATGGTCACTAAAGGGAAGGATACGCTTTCTGTGGATTTCCCTGACGAGGAGATTCGAAATGTATTACGCAATGTAGCTGATCTCTTCGAATTGAACTTGGTCATACCCGAAGCTTTGCAGGGCAAAACCTCGATCAAGCTGCGTGATGTTACATGGCGTCAGATCTTTCAAGTGGTCCTTCAACCCGTAGGCTACACCTTTGTTGAAGAGGGTAATATCATCAAAGTTGTCACTCAGGAGTCGCTCAATTTAGAGCCACTCACGACTGAAGTATTCATTTTGAATTACGCCAAAGCTTCGGAAATCAAACCATCTTTGGATTCACTCGTCGACGCGAAGGTCGGTGGAAAAATTGTAGTGGATGCAAGAAGCAACGCACTGGTTGTTACTGAGCGTGGCTCCGTCATGCAGAAGCTAAAACCGATTGTACAGAACCTAGATCACCCGACTGAGCAGGTGATGATTGAATCAAAGTTCATAGAAGTATCTAATGCTGATGTGAAGAATATCGGGCTCAACTGGACGTCCTTAAAGAATGGGGTTAACCTCACGGCCGGTCCATTTTCGACCAGCAATACGGATAAGGCGACGCGCACGAACTCAAATCAATTCCAAGAGAATAATTTGAACGATGCACATAATGCGGATCTCGTAAATCGAGGCTACACGCTTGCCACGAATCCGACGATTGGGGATATCAATTCAACTGCTTATGGTGATCTTGTGACGCATCTTTCTAGTGCGGTGTTTTCAGCTGAGGCCTTCCAGACGGTTTTGACTGCGATCAAGTCAGACACCAACACTAAATTGGTTTCTAACCCGACCGTTGTTACACTTAACAACAACGAAGCAACGATTAACGTGGGCGACGAGATACCAATTCCGAACTATACTTATAATCAAGAAAGAGGCGTTTTTGAAATTAGCGGTTTCACGTTCAAACCTGTGGGAATTCTACTGAAAGTAACTCCTCAGGTAAACACTGCTGGTTTTATCAAACTATCGGTTGAACCGGAAGTGAGTTCGACCAACGACACCAAGAGCAAGGCGTATGGGACTTTTGGCACATCAACAATTCCTGTTATCTCTACTCGCAAGACCAAGACACAGGTCACGCTTAAGGACGGGTATACATTAGGTATTGGCGGTATGATTCAAAAATCGGAGGTTAAGGGCCAAACCAAAGTTCCTGTTCTCGGAGATATCCCGGGGCTCGGCAGATTGTTCCGCAGCGATTCTAAAGATTTTGAGACTACCAACTTGGTTATCTTCTTAACGGCCAAGACGATCAAGCCCGACGGAGGGGATATCACTGAAGTCTTTGATCCGCGCATGACCCGCGAAATGGAAATCCAGAAATCCGACCTCCCGGGCTATCGCGATAATTCAAATCCTTTCTTTACTCCGCCGCCTCCGGAAGCAAAAAAACGGTGGTGAGTGAGGTATTAGAATAATCTAGTTCCTATGATCTTGCAGAGCACGGCTTATCGAAGCCGTGCTCTTTTTTTTACGGTGCTCTTACCCTTTTCTAGTGAAATGCCTCCTCCATAAAGGGCGCAAGGGTCTTGGTGCCGACGAGGCACGAAAGGCGATGATATTCTTGTACTTCTCTTGCCGGCGGTCCGGTCGCCTTACTAAGATTCGCTGATGTCACATTCCCCTTCCATGCGCCGCTTGCCGATCGGATTGGGCGAAAGGTGTTTTCCCGGAATCTGGCGCCTGGTTTTACTTTGGTGGCTTTGCGCTAGTGCTGGTTTGGGCGCGACCGCTGGGAAACAACCAAACATTCCAGACAAAGAAGTTGCGGCGCCGGCAGCTGGCTTGAGCGCGAGCTGTCTTGAGTGCCACAGCGATCAGACGCTTACGATGCGCAAGCAAAAGCGCGATGTCTCTCTGTTCGTCGACACGGGTAAACTGGCAAAGTCGGCTCACAGCGCGCTCGAGTGTGTTGATTGCCACGAGGGGTTTGATGGCGAAGCGGTGCCCCACAAAAAGCCGATGGTGCCTGTGAATTGCGCGTCTTGCCACGAAGATTTGGCGAAAAAACACACCTTTCATGCGAACCTTTCAGGCGGTGGCGCGGCAGCCACGAGCGATCTGGCCTGTTCCGTTTGCCATGGCACTCATGAAGTCGCGGCGATTCGTTCGTCTGAATTCACTTTTTCAGCCAAGCGTCAGGCCGCGAGCTGTGGCCGGTGCCACGAGGGCGCGCGCAAACAATTTCTAAATTCCGCCCACGGGAAAGCACTCGCCAATGGCGTCGCTGACGCACCGGCGTGTCTGTCGTGTCACCAGAAGAATATTACTAGTCCGAGCGGCCAGGTTAGCGCATCGGTTGAACTTAAGCTTGCCCAAGCCGAACTCTGCGAGTCCTGCCACGTGAAGAAAGCGGCTGTCACAAGCCAGATGGTTCGGGGGACAAACTTTGTTTCATCCTTTGACCAGAGCGTGCATGGGGTTGCACTCCACGCGGGCAAAGCGGATTCGGCGAACTGTGTGGATTGCCATGGGGCCCATGAAATGAACCGCGCGATTGTGGCGGGCGCTCGGGTCAATAAACAGAACCAGGCTGCGACCTGTGCTAAATGTCACGAGAAGATTGCGGCCGAATTTAACAGCAGTGTGCACGCCGCGGCTTTGCGGAAGGGGAATTTTGATTCGCCGGTATGCACCGATTGTCATGGCGAACACGAAATCAAAGCTCATACCGACTCTGCATCCCCGGTTTATGCCCGCAACGTCGCCGAGCAGGTTTGCGCAAGCTGTCATGCTTCGCTGCGGCTCACGCAGAAATATGGATTGTCCTCGAATTCGTTTCAGACTTTCGCTGATAGTTACCACGGCTTGGCGGCCCGTGGTGGTTCGGTTGAGGTGGTGAATTGTGCGAGTTGCCATAGTGTGCACGCGATCAAGTCGCATCTCGATCCAACATCCACGGTTCATAAATCCAATCTGGTGCAGACGTGTGGACAGTGCCATCCCGGCGCCAATACGCGTTTCACGGTCGGTTCGGTCCACGTCAGCCCCGGTTCTTCAAATAGAGCCGATAAGAGCAGCACGCTTTTGAGGATTATCGCCGACTTTTATGTTTGGCTGATTGTGCTGGTTGTAGGGGCCATGACACTGCACAACTTCCTTGACCTCTTCAAAAAGGTTCGGCGCAAACTCAAGGTTCACCGCGGTCTCCTCGAGGAGGAGCACGTGGCGCACCGGCTCTACGTTCGCATGACCCTTCACGAGCGGCTGCAGCACGCTGCGCTGGTAATCAGTTTCGTTCTGCTTGTGATAACAGGCTTTATGCTTCGTTATCCCGAAGCATGGTGGGTGGTGGCCGTCCGCAATGTGAGCAGTCGCGCTTTCGAGTGGCGCGGATTAATCCATCGCGCGGCGGGGGTCGCTATTCTTGTGGCAGGAGTCTGGCACGTGGCTTACCTCGCGTTCACGAAGCCGGGGCGCTCGCTGTTTTTCGCTTTGTTGCCGGCGATGCGTGACATCACCGACCCGTTTAAAGTGCTAAAATATAATCTCGGGCTCGCTAAAACCAAGCCGGAGTTCCCGCGTTTCAGTTACATCGAAAAGGCCGAGTATTGGGCGCTGGTTTGGGGTACGATTTTAATGGGTGTGACGGGAATGGTCCTCTGGTTTGAAAACACCTCGATGGGTTTGTTCACCAAACTGGGTTTCGACATCTCACGCACGATTCATTTCTATGAGGCCATTCTCGCGACGCTGGCTATCATCGTCTGGCATTTCTACTTCGTTCTATTCAACCCCGACATTTATCCGATGAACCTTGCGTGGCTGACGGGACGCGTGTCTGAGCGTGAGATGCTCGAGGACCATGCGCTCGAGCTGAAGCAGTTGAAGGCCGAGGAGGTAAAAGATGCATCGTCAACTCCGCCTCCCGGCGAGCCCCCGCCATCTTCTCCGCCGAGCGGTGCTTAATACAGTCTTGGGTAGCATCTTGCGCGTTTATGGCGCCCTCACGCTTCATTTACCTGATTTTTTGTCGATATCTCGCTAGCATATGGATAACAATAGTTTGGCTTGTCTTACTTCTGCTGACGATTTGGCAATGGGGTTGCTTGGGGCTTAAGACGCGCTAGCGTAACGGTGCTCACGATGTCGGACCTTTCCACTGAACTGCTCATTCTTGCCCTGCTACTGTTGGCGAACGGCATATTTGCCATGGCGGAGATCGCCGTCGTTTCGGCACGCAAGGCTTGGCTGAAGCAACTCGCCGACAAGGGGAATGCACAGGCCAAGGTCGCTCTCGCTATCGCGCGTGAACCGGCCCGGTTTCTATCGGCGGTTCAAGTGGGCATTACACTCATCGGCGTGTTGGCGGGCGCGTTCGGCGGCACCACAGTCGCAGCGTTGCTCACGGGGTTTCTGGTACAATTCAGTTTTCTCGCACCCCATGCGCATGCCGTTGCGCTCGGCATTGTGGTCGCGGGCATCACGCTGGCCTCAGTGGTGGTCGGCGAGCTCATCCCAAAACGAGTGGGACTCGCGAACCCGGAGCGCATCGCCCTCTATCTGGTTCCAGTCATTAACAATCTTGCACGCCTGGTTTCGCCTGCAATCAGTCTGCTAACCTGGCTCACTGGTGGAACCATGAAACTTCTTGGATTAAAAACCGAGTCGGCGGAAAAGCCCGTCTCGGACGAAGAGGTGAATATTCTGATCGAGCAGGGTCTAAACGCGGGTGTTTTCAATCGAACGGAAAAAGAAATGGTCGCGGGTGTGCTCGAGCTCGACCAGCTCCCGGTGACAGCGATCATGACGCCCCGGCCGAAAATTGTTTTTCTAAATCTCGACGATCCCGAAGAGCTGAACTGGCGCAAGATCGTCACCAGCGGCCATTCGTATTTCCCCGTATACCAGGGCAGCCGCGATCAGGTCATCGGGCTTGTTTCTGTGAAAGCGCTTTGGGCGCACGCCGCGATCGGCGTGACGACCAGTTTGAAAAACCTAATGGTGCCGGCGCTGATCGTGCCGGAGACGATGACGGCGATCCAGCTGCTCGAATCATTTAAAAAATGCAGCCGACACATCGCACTTATCAGTGATGAATTTGGCGCAATCCAGGGCCTGACGACGTTGATCGACGTGCTGGAGGCGATTGTTGGCGACCTGCCTGCGCAGGGCCGGCGCGATGCGCCCGAGGCAAAACAGCGCGAAGATGGTTCCTGGCTGATCGACGCGACCCTGGCGACCGCCGACGTGAAGGGTATGCTGAAACTGGATACGCTGCCGCATGAGGACGACGCGGATTTCCAGACGTTGGGCGGCTTCGTGATAACGCAGTTCGGCCGCATCCCCGCGGCTGGCGACTATTTTGACCACGCTGGCTGGCGCTTTGAGGTTGTCGACATGGACCGGCATCGCGTCGATAAAGTGCTCGTTGGCAAAACTCCGGTCATCGGCCTGGAGAAAGCGGCAGGTTGAACGACAGCGGACGGGGCGACGTTTTTCAACCTGCGGGGACTGCACCCTTGACGCCGTCGCTTGGTTGTTGTCCTCGTAGTGCATGCTTCCGCTTTGGAGCGATGCCCCCCGCCGCCGCGCTGCTGTTGTCACGGCCTTTCTAATCGTCGCCAATCTGGGCATCTTCATCTACGAAGTCGTGCTCTCGCTCGACAGCGATCGTGCTTTATCGGAGTTTCTTCTATCCCATTCGCTCGTGCCGCAGCGGTTTCTGGTGGGCTACGCAGACGGGCGGGAATGGCTTACAATGGTGACGTCGATGTTCCTGCATGGCGGGGTTGCGCACGTGGCGGGGAATTGTTGGTTCTTATGGATTTTTGGAAAAAACGTCGAAGACCGCCTGGGGGCATTCCGGTATTTGCTCTTGTACCTGCTAGGAGGGATGGGGGCGGCGGCGCTCCAGATGGCGATGAGCATGCATTCAACTTTGCCGATGCTGGGCGCGAGCGGCGCGATTTCCGGTGTGCTCGGCGCATATCTCGTTTTGTTTCCGAGCGCCTGGATATTTACGTTGGTACCTTGGGTGGTTCCGGTGGTTCCATTGCCCGCCTTCGTGTTGCTGATCGTGTGGTTTGCGTTACAGGCGCTCAATGGCGTGGGCTCGTTGGTCAACGATACCGCGGCTCACGGCGGAGTCGCTTGGTGGGCTCACGCAGGAGGTTTTTTGACCGGCCTGCTTGTAACAGTTTGGCTAAAAAGCAGGGGCGCTATCAAGCGTCGTTAGGGTTGGACTGGCGAAGTTGACCGGTAGCTGAAACCATCCAGCCGAATTGTGGTCCATGCACGCTCATTCATGAACATTCCCCAGCTCTCCTCACGCCGTGGCTTAGTTGCAGCGGCATTTATTGTAATCGTGGCTTTTCAGGCCGGTTGCGTGACGGTCATCGACAACTCGACGCCGGGTTCGACCGCCTATATTCGCGGTGAATTGCAGGCCACGGTCGAACAACGTTTCGAAGTGGTGGAAAGTGCCGCGAAACACGCAATCACCGAACTGCAATTTTCCAATATCGAAGAGAAGAAAGACGCGCTGGTAGCGATCATCACTTCGCGTACGGCCGAGGATTCCCGAATCAACGTCAAAGTGGAACGCTCGACCGATAAGGTTACCACCATCCGAATCCGCGCGGGCGTGCTGGGCAATGAAAAGCTCGCGCACATCATCCTCGAGAAGATCAAAGAGGGTCTTTAATCGCGTCAGAATTGAACGGCTCGAACACCGTTACTGCCCACCACGGCCGGGCGGTATGATCTAAAACCGCCGACCAGAACCAAGCCGAGACGTCGGTCCATTCATGGCCGGCAGAGTCGATAATTCGCTCGCGCACGCGCAATCGTTCGGTCGCGCGCCGTGCATTCACCGTGCCCCAGTGGGTGCCGTCGGCGCTGACGACAATGGGTCCGGGTTGCGTTGTATAGCCAAGAGCGCGCAGGCAGTCGGACGCGGGATGAAGTTTGCGCGTTGCCGAGTTCACCCAGCGAACAACGTAAATCCGGGGACCGTCAGTGAACACGCTAATCTGTCCGGGGAATCCGGCAGCAAAGCGGGCTTCGCGTGCGCTCGGCGAAACTTGCACGGCGTCTGCTGGCAGCGGGGCGGAAACCCACCCGGGAAAGCGGTCGCAGGCGTTGTCTGGTCTGGCGGGCTTTGACCATAGCGGTATCCATGCTGCCACTACGCACAGCGAAATGAGTGGAATGATGGACTTCATGGTGCTGCAGGCGTGGCGGCACGCCTAGAAAGAGACTCACTGGCCACGTATATCGTGATCGCAGCTACACCGAAAAGCGCGAGGCCGACGCCCTCGTGAGCCCACGCTGGCGATGGCCAGATTTTGGATTCAATGCAAAACAGGGCTGCAGCGCGCAGGATATTCGCTATAAAAACGGTCAGGCTCGCCTTGTGGAGCAGTCTGAAAGCGCCGTGCGCATCGAGCCGCAGCCAACACGCGAGTGCTGCGGCAAGAAACAGCCCTGTCCATAACATGTGGATACCGCTACAAGGTGCGTCGACGACCACGGTTTCGCCAGCCCAGCGAAGTGCCGTTCCCTCGGCGACAACATGCAAGCCTCCCAGCCGCAGCAGCGGAACGCAAAAGATCGCGGTTACAAGACGCAACGGGTAGCCCACATAAAATTGTAACGTCGAGATTATCGGGAGCGAGATCACTAGCAGAGCCCACCACGCAAGCGGGAACTCGCGCCGATGCAGCGCCATTGCGAGCGTTGTGACAAAAATTAGCGCGTGCCCGAGCGGCGGCGCGAATTTGTAGCTGACCACGTACAGACCGACCAGCGCACACAGAACCAGTCGGCGTTCTGGCGATAATGGCTCACGCCAGCCTTTGCGTGGCGCGAAAAGCAGGGCCGCCGCCAAGGGGGCAAGTCCCCACGGCTCATCCGAACCGTCGCTCGCTCGCGCGATATACCAGCGCACGACCGGCCACCCGGCCAGGCAGAGCAAGAGCACGATTGCCGCGCGCGAGCCGGCTCCGGTGGTGATACGCGAGATGCTCATTCGAACGGAACGACGTTGTCGCTCTTGACGGGCGTCTTCGTTTTGTTGCGTCGAATAAAAATGACGAGCAGCAGCGCACCGGCGATTACCATCAAGCCGATGGTTGCTGGTTCGGGCGAAGTCGGCACTTCCTGGCCGACCGCAGTGTTTTCGACTCCCTGTGGAAGCGGAAGCGGCTGTTTCACGGTCTGGAGTGCCGGCGTCGTTCGGCGAACGACGTCGTCGATCGCGACGAACGAGGTGTACTTGGTCAGAAGATTGTAGGTGAGCCCAAGGCTCGTTATTTGGGCAACGCGTTCGTCGGTGGCCTTGAGGCTGGCCAGATCACCGATTTGCGCAATGCGGGTGCGCGCCCAAAGGTGGGCAAGCCCGTCGGCGGTGGGCAGGGGTGTCGCCTGGGCCACGTCGAAAGTATTTGCGTAAGGTTGGTCGCCCGAAACACCGCGCACAGTGATTTGACCGATCTTCGGGCCCCGCCATTTACCGAAGACGATTACTGGACGTTGCGCGAGTACATCGGGGATTGCGGTTGGTTCGACATCATAGGTGTCAAGCCCGCCGAAATCGATCGCGACCCGTGTTAGCACGGGCGTGGAAATGTAGTCGCGGAATCTCGCGGCGGCCGGCTCGGCTTGATCGGCTCCGGTCACAATGAAGGGTTCACCCTGTCCGGCTCGAGCAAGACCTTCAATTAGGTGGTGATTGACCGATGAGCCGATGCCAAAGGCAAAAAGATTGGCGCGGTTTAGGTGCGTGCGCACAAGTTCGAACGCCTCTGATTCGACGTCTATGTAGCCGTCGGTAATGACGGCTACGGAGCGCGACACATTTTCAGCTTGCGGCAACGCGAGGGCTTTTTGAAGCGCAGGTAGTAGTTCGGTACCGCCGCCACCACTGAGGTGACTGAGCAGATTGTGGGCCGCTTGAAGGTTCTCGGGAGTCGCGGGCAGCGAGGCGGGTGCAAGCACCTGGCTGTCGCCAGCGAACGTAAGGATGTTGAACGTGTCTTGTGGACGCAGGGTGGCGAGTAGATCGCCGGTGAGTTTCTTGG
>Ga0302323_100003018_pt1 | contig 13690 bp, 14 predicted proteins | sample Fen_T0_3_FD_201950 | JGI IMG/M metagenome (GOLD analysis project Ga0302323, IMG submission 201950) | Peat permafrost microbial communities from Stordalen Mire near Abisko, Sweden - Fen_T0_3 | ecosystem: Environmental > Terrestrial > Soil > Wetlands > Permafrost | place: Sweden: Abisko... | reverse complement strand
GGCTTGATTTCCGCCTGCGCCAGAATGTTGGCCACCGCTGTCCGTCCGCTCTCGCTCTTCAATAGTGCCTATAGCGGAGGACCGCCAGGCCCTTCATGGAGGGCGCCACCGGGGGCAATGCTCATGTTGCGTCCATTGCCGCTTCGATCAAGCAGGTTGGCAGCGCCGTTCACCCACTCCAGCTTGTAGTCGGCCCAGGCCGTCGCATCCCCAGTGGAATTTCTCGCCATTGTTTCGAGCTCCGCCAAGGTCGGCACCGAACTCCGAGCCATCATTCTGGCATGCGACAGATAGCCGTTGTCGCCTCCAACCTGGAAGCTCGCTACCTCCGAAGGCTTCCACGCATTCGCCATCACTTGGGTCCAGCCATTTTGGACCAGTAAGCCGCGCAGTTGAGCGAAGGTGGGAGAGCTTTCGCCCGCCGCGAAAACGGCGCCATTGACCCCGAATTTCAGCCACTGCCGAATAGTGAACGAATCGGAGTTGACGATGGTTTGCCAGGCGACCCAAACCCAATCCCGGTAAGGAGCCTCGGCATGTCCCCAGCCCGATTCATAGTAGCTATAGTCGGCCAGCCAGGTGCCGCCATCATTGTTCAGTATCCCCTTATTGCCGAACATCATGGTGTTGGCATTGTAGCGGGCATCTGTCGAGGAATTTGCGCCGCTGTTGCCCACGAGACATCTCAAATACCAGTTCGTCCCGATGACGTAGTAGACATCCATATTGCCCCTGGACCAAGGATAGTGTCCTGGATCTGGCACCTTGGTCCATATCGCGAACAAAGTTCCCCCGACAGGGGCATTCTGGCGTACAGCAAAATCGGTACCCCACCCTGTCTTACCGAATTCAATGGAGGCATCCGATGAAGGTGCCATACTTTGCCCACCCGTCGCGGTGGTTCCGCCGGTCGCGGTAGCTCCACCTACCGTGAAGGTCCCGCCTATTCCGCCCCCGCTGCCCGTCGCCCCTTTTCCTCCTGTCCCTCCGGCACCTCCACGCCGGAAATGCAAATAGTTCATCGTCCCCTCGCTCGCGCCCACGCCCGAGCCTTCCTGGGTATCTTGGGGACGGCTACAGGCGACCAGAGACGCCAGAACAATCCAGGTTCCCCAAACACCCCCAACCACAGAACTTAGATTAGCCCGCTCGATCATATTCGGTCCTTCCTGGTGGGCTTGTGGGATCGGCGATCCCTGCTCCACTCCAACTTGTCTCCAACTTGTCGCACGCAGTGCACTTCGTCCAACATTCATTGCCGTTACTTCGGCGAGGCATCGTCGCCACAGCTAGCGACGACTGGGGCCTCACTCTCTGGGCAACATTCGCGAGCGATAGAGCCTTCTGCGCTTCATTGTTCCGCACGTGTCCGGCACCTTCGAGCCTGCTGAGTTGCCTGGCACATCTCCACCCCGCAATTCGCTGAGCCGCTTCTCGACAGTCTCAATAATATTGCGGCGCCTGGCAGCACGGCTCACCTCAGCATTCATGCCCGACGAGTTGTCTCTGCTGTCGTATCTGTCGATTGGGGACATCCGAGCAAGCTAAGCACCATTCGAGCCAACCTGCGGAAGCAAGCAATTTCATGGAGTTGCTATGCAGGAGACCTTGAGGATTTGTTTGTTCGACCAATATGATGTGCGGTCACCATCAATTCGATTGGCTGCGGCCACGGCCTCGGTCAGTGGGTGTTCAACGCGAGTTGAATGACGCAATGGACATTCACGGCATTTGCGGGCGCGAGTGGCTCGGGGTTCCGAACTTTCTCCTCGATGGTGCCAGAAAATGCAGTGGGCACGCGACTTGCTCCATCGTGGCGGGGTGAGAACACCTTTTCGTTTCATCGCAATGTGGGCTACTGGCTCATCGTTCATCGCATTCACGGCGATGAAAGTGAGTGGTCGATATGCCGGTCGCGGTGCCTGCCCCGTTTCCAACTGGGGGGAGCGCCTGGTGGAGGATTGGGCGACAACCATTCATCGTAGGATCAAGACCAACAATCAGTTGAAAGGGAGACGGGACGCATGAGGAATTCACGACGACTTTTGCGGCTTGCTATTGGCATGGTGTCAATTGCCGGATGCACACTAGAAGACCCAACGCCGGGCAACGCTGGAAAACACGCATGGTTGGCGAAGAGTTCGTTCAATTCCAACGACGAGGTTGAACTGGATCCCGTTGTGGATTCCGCGTGCCTGCTGGAGGGGCTACGCAAAATCCGCGTCGTACTTCCTGACGGTCACGAGACGACAGAAGACCGGACACAAATCCGTCTTCGGGTTTCACTTGGATTGCGGCCCCGTGGGGTTGTCGTTATCACGCCTTCAAGCACCGACAAGTCCGAGGGCGTTCCATCGGGAGCGCTGGTGTTCTTCCCAAGCAACTGGAACAAGCCGCAAGACATTGTTGTCACCGGCCGGCCCGACGGCGTAGTGGACCAGGATCGACCCTATGCAATCACCTTTAGGGTCGTGGCCCCCTGGGACCAGGTCTATGACCACCTGAAAATGCCCCCGATTCAACTCGTCAATCGGGACCAAGACATGGCCAGACTCGAGCTTTCGCCGCGCGGTCCTCTCACCACGACCGAACATGGTGGTGTGGCTATCGTCGACGTAGCACTCAGCGCCCGCCCAAAGAGCAACGTAAGAGTGGCCGTCGGTGTAACAGATGCGACTGAAGCAGTGGTAGGTCCGACGTCCATCGTCTTCACTCCGGATAACTGGAAGACGAAACAAGCTATTTCGGTGCGCGGCGTCGGAGACTTGCTGGCTGATGGACCTGTGAGCTACGACGTTACATTCTCAGCTTCATCTGCTGATGCTGGCTATGCGAAGCTGTCGCCCGCGCGATTGTCCTTCGAGAATATTGATCAGGCGGCTTTTGCTGGAATTGGCGATCTCGCAGGGGGCGATTATGCAAGCGCAGCCTTCGACGTGAATGCTGATGGTACTGTCGTGGTAGGCCACAGTGTAGCCGAGCTAGGTCGTCAGGCGGTCCGTTGGACAGCCGGTTTCGGTCTCGTGTCGCTGGGGGGCACGTCGAGTGCAGCATGGGCAATCGACGATTCGGGACAAACTATCGTCGGCGAAGCTAAGGTCTCACAGTCCCCAGAAGACGCAGTAGTCTGGATCGATGCCCAAGGCCCAACCGCTCTTCCGCACCAAGTCAGTGGCCCCGCCGACAGGAGCAGTGCCGATATCATTAGTGGCGACGGGCAAGTCATCGCCGGTGCAATGTGGCAGGGTGGAGCGTCGGGCCCAGCAGGCCTGGTCTGGCATACACTTGGCTCGCCAAGTGTTGTTCCCTACCTTGCCAAAGGTTCGAGCCATGACGGGAGCGTCATCGTTGGCTATGGCGGTTACAGTAGACCCTACACAACGCACTTCGCCCTACGGGACGTCGAGCGGCTTCCCTATGCCACCCTCTGCATCACACCGGTCTTCTGCGATTCCGAAGCAGCGGGCGTAGACAGTGGCGGTGTTCTGGCGGTTGGTCATAGCTACGACCCGCAAGACGGGCGAACACGTGCCACCCTGTGGGACTTGATTGCAGGTACCGTAACGACGCTTTCATCACAGCAGGAGGCGAAAGCCTTGAACATCAGTGGCGATGGAAAGGTCATTGTTGGATACCAAGTCTACGAGCGATCCGTCGCAATGCGCTGGATGAATGGCACCGAGAGAAGGATCCTCGATCTACTTGCGGAATCCTCAGTCGTGATGACGGGCTGGACACTGACAATAGCGCATGCTGCTTCGCGAGACGGCCGCGTGATCGTTGGCGAGGGCATCAATCCCAACGGACTTCCCGAGGGATGGATCGCGATTCTGCCACCATGAAATATGTCGAGCGAAGGCAGCGGCAGCCTATCTCCATGGGTGATTCTGACGGAAACCATCGCACAGCGGCGGTTCCAGAGACTTCACTGCAAAGGGCTGCACCTTTTCATGTCACACGGCGCGCTGATCCCACCCCATCGTTCGAGATTGTGGAGCGCATGCGCGGCGAGCTGACGGCCGCCGGGCTGAAGGTGGTTCCCGTTCGACGGCGGCCACGAAGCCCCGGCCGAGGTCATCTTCGCCTTGAACCAGCTCCTTGCGCGCCTATGATCCGGAGGCTACGCCATGGCTCTTGAACCAACCATCATCGTGCTTTTCGGCGGCGCCGGTGATTTGGTTTGGCGCAAGCTCATACCATCCTTGTTCGATCTGCACCGAGAGGGGAGGATGTCTGAGCAATTCGCCATTCTAGCCGTGGATCGCTTGCCCTTTCGCGACGAGGACTTGCGCAAACGCTTTCTTGGCGGAGTTCAACAGTTCGCGCGAAACAAGAAAGTCAAGAAGGCGGACTGGACCGCCTTCGCCCGGCACGTGACCTATCAGCAGGGGGACTTCCAAAACCCAGCCACCTATTCGAATTTGGAAACGACTTGCGCGCGGATGGAAAAGGCATGGAAGGCAAAGGCACGACGCATCTTCCACCTGGCAACGCCCCCCGGAATGGTGGGGGTCATTCCCAAGCTACTGGCCGATGCGGGAAAAAGCCGCAACCGCAGCCACGATCGCATCGTCGTCGAGAAGCCCCTCGGTCACGACTTGGATTCGGCCCAGGAGATGAGTCGTACGCTCGGGCAAAGCTTCGACGAATCGCAGATCTTTCGTATCGACCACTACCTGGGCAAGGAGACGGTGCAAAACATCCTGGCCTTCCGCTTCGCCAATCCACTCTTCGAGCCGATTTGGAACAGGCGCTACGTGGACTACGTGACTATCACCGTGGCTGAAGAAGTGGGTGTTGGCCATCGCGGCGGCTACTACGAACGCGCGGGAGCCCTGCGCGACATGGCGCAAAACCACCTGATGCAACTCCTGTGTCTGGTGGCCATGGAGCCCATGGTCTCTTTCGATGCCGACGAAATTCGCAACAAGAAGGTCGACGTCCTGCACGCCCTGCGGCCCATCCCACGCGCTGGGATCGAACAGTTCGCCGTTCGCGGGCAGTATGGTCGCGGCATGCTCCATGGCAAGGAGGTGCGTGCGTACCGTCGGGAAGAGGGGGTCTCTCGTCATTCAGGAACGGAGACTTTCGCGGCCCTGAAGTTGTTCGTGGACAACTGGCGCTGGCAAGGCGTGCCATTTTATCTGCGCACCGGCAAATGCCTATCGCGGCAGCTTTCGGAAGTGGCTATTCAATTCCGTTCAGTGCCTCATCAGTCGTTTCCCGCCGAGTCCAACCGCGATTGGTCACCATCGCGCCTGATCCTATCCATCCAACCCGAGGAAGCGATTGTCATGGGTTTCCAGGCCAAGTATCCAGGTTCCAAGATGCTGTTGCGGCCGGTTGAGATGCGATTTGCGTATCGGGACGGTTTCGCGGTGCCGTCCCCGGACGCCTATGAGACGCTGCTATGGGATGTGATGAATGGCGATGCAACCCTGTTCATGCGCGCCGATCAAATCGAGGCAGCGTGGCAGGTCTTGATGCCGGTGCTGGAGGCCTGGGCAAAGTCGACTCCTCGCCATTTTCCCAATTACGCCGCGGGTACGTGGGGACCCAAGGCAGCCGACGAGTTGCTCGCGCGCGCGGGTCACGCCTGGAGGCCCATCGCATGAGAGTCCAGGCAGGACGTGACCTGCGAGCCAAGGTCGTCTTCTTTTTCGACGTGGACAACACGCTCCTGGACAATGACCGCATCATCGCGGACTTGAATGCCTTTCTCCAGCGCGAGGTCGGTCCCAAACGGGCGCGCCGTTACTGGACCCTCTTCGAAGACCTGCGTGGCCAGCTTGGTTACGCCGACTACCTGGGTGCCTTGCAACGGTTTCGCCATGACTTTCCTTCGAGGGTGACAACAGTGTTCGTGCGGCAGGGGCACTACGCCCAGGATCGCGAGATCCTTGCGAAGTACCCGCACGCGGACGTGAGCGTGAGGCGAATCGGGGATCTACTCAAGCACGATGGCGCGACGTTCACCCGCCCGCATCCCTCGAATTGACTGAGGCGGACCTTCATCCTGATTGAGTTTGTCCGGGTCGGCGCGAAGAACAGCGCCTAACGAGTCGGAATAGCACGTGTCGGAAGCGATTCCTGAACAGACTAACGAGTGGCACCGACGTTGCTTAGGACAGCCAATGAAAGCGAGCAGGCGATGACCAATACCTTGTGGTTCGTGTGGATGAGTTTCATGTTCTTGTTCCTTGTGTCGCCGATCAGCTACGGCTGGGGCTACCGCGGCTGGGGACCGCCCTACCCGAGGTACGTTCAGCGCCGACGCGCATTGCGAGCAACGTATTCCGCCAGCTCCGTCGCAGCCAGACACCGCGCCTGGGGATGGGGGGGCGACTTCGTGTGGGTGGTGCTTCTCATTGGGGGTGGCTGGGCCGCCGCGGGGCTGTTGTTGCGTTGAGGTCGAGCCAACCGTCCAAGAGCATAGAGACCAACGCGATCACGCCAGAACTGCTCCAGCAGCTCGACGCCTATTGGCGCGCGTCCAACTATTTGTCCGTCGGACAGATTTGTCTTTGCGGCAATCCCCTGGTGATGGACGCCATCGACCGCCTGCCGTAGAGCGGGGCCAAGGGCGTCTACCTCAAGCGGCAGCTCAAGGACAAGCTGACCCTACACAAACAATACACCGAGAAGCACGGCGAAGACCTGCCCGAGATTCGCAACTGGGGATGGAGCACACACCTCCCGCCAGGATGCCCGTGTATAGGGCCATCTTCAGCGTGTAGTTGGATGTGGTGGACGTAACATCCCTATATCGGACATTTGCAGACGCGATTCGGTGAAGGCAAGATGGCGCTTGTTCGGACTATCCACGCCCGGCCCCACCTACAACCTGGGCGTGCTGGTGCAGTCCTACTTCGGCATCATGCGCTCGCTGCGCATTGCCGGCGTCCCGGTCGGCGAGATCCTGGCGCCCGACTACACCGACGAGGGCAAGCGTATCCGCAACGCTGGTTCGATTATTTGCGTGGTGGCCACCGACGCGCCCCTCTTGCCCTCGCAGATCACCCGCCTGTGCAAGCGCGCCGCCCTGGGCATCGGCCGGGTGGGCTCGTTCGCCGCGCACGCCTCGGGCGAAATCATCATCGGCTTCTCCACCGCCAACAAGGTGCCGCGCTCGACTTCAGGCATGACCCACCAAATCGAGATCCTGCTCGACGACGCCTGCGACGGCCTGTACGAAGCCGTGGTGGAATGCACCGAGGAAGCCATCGTCAATTTCCTGTGCATGGCCGACGACATGCGCGGCCAGTCCGACCACTTCGCGCCCGCCCTGCCCCTCGACGACCTGGCGACCATCCTGAACCGCCATCACGCCGCCCGCGAGCGGCCGTAGACGAATTTCGCGGCGGCTACCTCGCGGCTGCGCGCTGACTACGGGGCCAGGCCGAACAGAAGGCCCGCTGAAAACAAAATCTGGCGCTGCCTAAGTGTCATGCGCTCACTGGCTTGGCTCTGCGGATCGACCACCGGCGTGGAGACCACGTCTGCAGAGAGGAACCGCGCCTGGTAGCCGACTTCGACGAGCCAGCCCCAACGATGGTTCCAGTAGAACTCCATGCCCAGCGCGACGCCCACGCTCAGCCCCGTTCGGCTATTCCATTCTTCCTCTACCGCTCGCGACCAGTTACGAGACTGAAACGACCAGGCCGGCCCGAACGGCAACGCTAGGTAAGGGCGCAGTCCTCCGCGTGGCCAACGCCACCTCCACGGGACATTCAACTGGGGCACAAACAGAGCTTCGACCACATCCCATCGGCGGCCGAGAACGGTGAGCTGGTCGTTCCCTCGGTGCCACCGGGCGCGTAGCCCCAAACTGAGGAAACGATTCGGCGACCAATCCGCCCCCAAGCCCAACGCCAGGCTGGCGTCGCAAGACGGCCATCGCTGACACGTGGCAAATTCGGTCGAGCCCCCAGGCCACTCGGCCGAAGTCTCCGTGTGACCATCGTCGGCGATAACACCGTCCATATGCACGCGCAGTCTGGGCGGTTTGGGAACGAGAAGAAAAATGCTTGCTCGCTCAGCGCTGGAATCCGGCGTGCTTGCGACCGCGGTCGGATCGTCCGAGTCGTCCTGGTGGGCCTTCGCCGACGCAGGTGCAACAGCCGACACCAAGCACAGCACGAACAGGAGGGCGGGGCGCCATTGCCTAGCGTCCGTCATCGCTCTCCATTGGGGCAGTCGGCGGGCGCTGGGTCGAAGCCAGCGGGCAGCACGCGCAGGAGTGAGGTGCTCTTGATGAAGAGGCGTTCACCCGCCCGTTCCAAAATCACTCCATGGTCGTCGTTGGGGTGGTCCCCGAACCAGTTGACGCCGGTGAAGACGATGGTGTTCACGCCATTCCACGAGACCACAACCGGTCGCAGTCCTTCCGCCTGCACCAGCACGGCATCGCAGGTCGGCGAACTCGGACCGGCATCATAGGCGGTGAACTCCTCCGCAATGACCTGGTCAGTACCCAGAGCCCTCCAACCCCGGTCGAGCAGCAGGATGTCACGCGAGGCAAGCGTCGGGCATGCTTCCAATACAAATGCGTCGGGCCCTGGCCACGCGGCCGGATCATCGAGACTACGCGTGCAATCGAGCGGAGTTTGGAGCCGGTAGAGGCGCAATCTCTGTGGACGCATGGTTTCGTTGAAGAGAAACGCGGTTCCCCGGTATTCTTCCACTTCGGAAGAGGTAGCCGCGCAGGCGAATATGCCCAGCACCAGCCCCGCGGCGCGCAGGCAGGAGATCAGGCGCGGACCAAGCGCCGGATTGCCTTCGCGGCCCGCCAACCACCATGCCAGCGGGAGCACGGACAAGGCCACCAGATCCGTCGGATCGCACCATAGCCGCCAGGGCAGAGGCGTGTACGCGGTAATGGCCTCCAGCACATCGGCCAGGGGCCGTGAGAGCTTGATCGCCGCAAACACCCCGGCCACGCAGGCGAACACGGCCATGCGACCCAACCGCCCCCGTGCACGCAACAGCGCCGCCAGCAGCACGGGAGCCACCAAAAGCCCGGCGAAGTCACTCAACTTGCCAGTGATTGCCCCCGGCAACGCGCGCGCTTGCTTGAGAATGTGGTCATTGAGCAGCAGCAGGCCGAGTGCTGCCCAGAAGAGCGGATGGGTCAGGGTATGTCTGGGGTTCGCGGAAGCCTTCACTGCAACCGGGATGCTACAAGGCGCGTCCCGGAAATTGGCAGAATTCCCGCCAGGCGGGGATGAACCATGGGCGCGGAGGGGCCTCGTACACGCAGGAGCCCGCCTTCATTCGCCTACTTGTAGTACTCAAAAATCGCGTTTGAGTGCCAAATTGGTGAACCAGAAATGGCCTCGATCTGGCACTGCGTATTGGTATCCACTCATACGAAGGAGACCGTCGATGAACACCAGACGCACGTCAACAAGCCTATCGATCGCAGGAATTCTGAGCATCGCGATGTGTGGCTGCGGCGGCGGGACGGTTACCGGCGGTTCGGGCGGCGTGAGCGAGACAGGAGGAAGTGCCTCGGGTGGGACCAGCTCCATCGGCGGAGCCACGGGCCAAGGTGGGACAACTGGCTCCGGAGGGCAGGCCAGTACCGGGGGCCGCAGCGGGTCCGGGGGAAGTGTCGCGACCGGCGGCACCACAGGGTCGGGCGGACAGCCCGGAACGGGTGGCGTAACGGGTACCGGCGGAGCCACGGGAGCGGGTGGCGCAACTGCTTCCGGCGGGACGACAGGAATGGCTGGCCAGTCTGGGACGGGTGGCCTTGGTGTTCCCCGGGACGGTGGACGACCCGACGTCTCGGCTGGGACGGGCGGAGCAGGCCCAGGCGGCGCCGGAAGCGGTGGCAAAACCGGGGCTGGCGGAGCCGCGACCGGCGGCACGACATCGACTGGCACCAGCACATCGGCTGTCGATTGCACCGCCGCCATGCCGACCGGCGGCACGGAACACTGCGGACAGAATACGCAAGGCAATGCGGGCGGCGAGGCCTGGTCACTGTGGTGCAACAGCTTGAGTAGCAGCGCGTGCATGACCACCTTCAGCACGCCCGCGTTCAGCGCACGTTGGAACAACAACAGCGATTTCCTAGCGCGCGTCGGCCTGGAGTTTGGGAACGGCGGCAAGTCGTACGATCAATACGGGACGCTCAAGGCGGACTTCACCTTCACGAAGACGGGAGCCGCCGGCGGTTACTCGTACATCGGGATCTACGGGTGGACAACCAACCCCTGTGTCGAATGGTACATCGTCGATGACAGGTACGGCACGATGCCGTTCAACGCTTACAACGCAACCCAGAAAGGCACCGCCACCATCGACGGCGAGGTCTACAAGCTGTTCCAGAATAAGACCAGCGGAACGGGTGGCTCGCGATGCAGCGGCGTCAGTCAGTGGGACCAGTACTGGAGCATCCGGCAGAAGGGACGCCAGTGCGGAACCATCACCATTTCCGAACACTTCAAGGCATGGGAGGCCTCGGGCTTGGCGATGGGGGGGGCGTTGCTCGAGGCCAAGATCCTCGTGGAAACAGGCGGGGGCACCGGAAGCATCGACTTCCCGGTGGCGAAAGTAACAGCCCAATAAGCTTGCCGGGCAGACGGTGCCCGAGCTGACGACCGCGTCCAGCGATACTCCCGAGCGAAAACGCCGCGACTCGACGATAGCGATTCTTCCACATTCGCGCCCAACAGGCCGAAGACTCGCTAGAGTTGCACCATGCGCATCGGTTTCCTCATCGGCGGGATGGCCACCTTGCAGCCGACCTTCGCCGGGAACTACCTGGCCTGGTCGGCGCACCGGCGAGGCCACGAGGTTTGCTTCGTCACCGCGGACGACCTTTCCTTTCTCGATGATGGTAGCGTGTTCGCCACCACCCTGCGCGTGCGCGCCGGTGACTACGCCAAACCTATCGACTTCTATCGCGCGCTGATTTCAACCGATGCCGTGCGCGAGGACGACACGCTGTCGGGGTTCGATGTGGTGTTCATCCGCTACAACCCGCTGCGTGAACCTCACACCGCGCCGCCCTCGCCCATTCTGGATTTCTGCTGGCGGCTCCGGCTGGGCGGCACCTTCGTGGTCAACGATCCCGAGGGCGTGTTCCGCGCCTGGGGCCGCCTGTACCTGGCCGATCTGCCGCCCGAGGTCCACGCGCGCACCTTGGTCTCGCGTTCGCCGGCCAGAATCAAAACCTTCCTGCGCGACCTGGACGGGCCCGCCGTGCTCAAGCCGCTGGCCCACGCCGGACATGAGAAGGTGTTCCGCGTAGCGAAGGGACAGGTCAAGAACCTGAACCCCATCATCACCGCCATCACCAAGGATGGCTACGCCGTGGCCCAGGAGTATTTGCGCGAGGCCGAAGAGGGCGAAAAGCGTGTCCTGCTTCTGAATGGCGAGCCCATTCGCGTCAGCGGGCAGGTCGCCATCTACCGTCGGCTGCCTGGCCTGGCCGAGGGCGAGAAGAAGAGGCGCAACCCTGCGCGCCGGCGCTGCAAATTCGGCGCTGCCGAAGAACGCATCTGCGAGCTTCTGCGCCCCAAGCTGCTGGCCGACGGACTGTACCTGGTCAGCGTCGATCTGGCCGGCGGCAAGATCCTCGAACTCAACGCCTTCTCGCCGGGCGGCATCCATTCGCTGCGCGAGATCTACCGCGTGGACGTAGCCGACATCATCATCCGCGACCTTGAGCGCCGGGTGCGCCTGCGCGACGCCTACCGCGGCACCCACGATCCCGAGGCCGCGGGTGTCGTGTAATCGGGGTGGCGAGCCGTCAGATTGTTGCTGTTTGCGGCGCTCTCGTTACCATTCAAGGAATTCTTGCCTACACCATCATGCGTGGCTATGCGGTAGACCCTTGACCGGAGTTTGAGTAACCTTGACCAAAGAGAGAACGCGGGTGGTTGATATTGACTTCATGGCAAGGCGAAATCGGGAGGGTTCTTCTGGATCCCTCACCGAAGATCGCACCGGCGTGCCCCAAGCCCCCCTCATGGAAGAGCTTTCCATCCCCAATCCGCCGGTTGAGCCAGGCCCCATCCTCACGCTGTCGGCGGAGGAAATCACGCGCTTCTTCGTGCGTTCGCGCCGCGATCAGGACACCGAGCGCTGGGATGTTCGTCTCGACGCGGCCTTGCGCGAGATTCTTGAGCGCGCCAATGACTTCGTGCCCTCGGAAGCGGGCGGCATCTTGCTCGACGATCCGCGCGCCACGCTATCGGGCGTGCGCACCCCGCGTCTGACCTTCATCGCCGTCTACGGCCCCGAGTCCGGCCAATTGCTCGGCAAGCGCATCCCCTCGGATCGTGGGTTCGTCGGCCAGATCTACCGCTCCGGTGTCCCCTACCGCAGCGACCACTTGGAAGCGGACGATCCGTTGATCAGTTTTCCAAACCATGCCCCAGACGCCTCTGTGGTTTCGGTCATCGGCGTGCCGGTGATGGTCGGAGATTCCATCTGCGGCGTGCTCGAACTGACCAACCGGCGCTCGGGCAGCCCGTATTCCGCCCGCGACAACGAGCTTCTGCGCATCTTCGCGGCGTATATGTCGTCGTCGATTCAGAACGCCCTGGATGCGCTGCGCGCGCGCGCCATGGCCCGACTCGATCACCTGACGAGCTTGTTTAACAGCCGCTATTTTCACGTGCGCCTGCAGGACGAGATCGCGCATGCCGATCACAACGGAACCGAGCTGTCGCTGCTGTTCATCGACCTCGACTACTTCAAGAGCGTCAATGATCGCTTCGGACATGTGGCGGGCAGCTGGACCCTGCGCGAGGTGGCGCGCCTGCTTTCCGAGAACGCCCCGCCCGCCACGGTCCTGGCCCGCTACGGCGGCGACGAATTCGTGGCTATTCTGCCTGGCGCGGATCTGCAGCGTGCCTTGCAGACTGCGGATCTTCTCCGCCGCGTGATCGAGGATGCCTCGTTCTTCGACACCGACGCCGAAGCCGTGGAAGCCGCCCAGCCATTGCCGGGCGTGCGCGCCTCCATCGGGGTCGCGTCCTACCGCGACCATCTGGCGCCGAGCGGAAATCAGCGCCGCCGCGAAAACTTGCTGCTGCGCTTGGCGGACACAGCCATGTATCGGGCCAAGGCCAACGGACGCAACCGCGTCGAAGTGGCGGAGGCGGAGGAATAGCATGTGGCGTTTGCTTGGCTTGACCCTGGTTGCGTGTCTCGGCGTGGGCTGTTTCCAGGACAGCACGCAGCAGCACAGCCCATTCCTTCCCCTCAACTACCAATCCACGTTCCAGGCCGTGCGCTCCTGCCGATTGAATGTGTCGCACACGAACCAGTACCAACAGGTGTTCGCCAATTCCATCGCCGCGGATCCGTACACCAGCGGCACCTACCCTTTGCCTGCGGGCAGCGTGGTGGTGGCCGAGGAACATGGCAGCGACCCTTTCTGCAACAACCTGATTGGCTACTACTTGATGGCCAAGGAACAACCGGGCTACGCCAGCACAGCAGGTGATTGGCACTGGCAAGAACTCGACAGCAACCAGCGCATCGGTCAGGACGGCCAGCTGGGTACGTGCGCATCCTGCCACGCCAAGGCGCCGTGCCTCGACTACCTCTGCTCCCCACCATAGAGAACCGTGGTCGCAAAACGCAAAGTCCCCTTTGGCGCCTGGCCGTCCGCACTCGGTGCCGAAGCCGTGGCCGAGGGCAGCGTGCGCCTGGGTGGACTCGCGCTCGA
>Ga0302323_100003017_pt1 | contig 13693 bp, 8 predicted proteins | sample Fen_T0_3_FD_201950 | JGI IMG/M metagenome (GOLD analysis project Ga0302323, IMG submission 201950) | Peat permafrost microbial communities from Stordalen Mire near Abisko, Sweden - Fen_T0_3 | ecosystem: Environmental > Terrestrial > Soil > Wetlands > Permafrost | place: Sweden: Abisko... | reverse complement strand
CCTCGATGCCGCCACCAAGGCCGGCATCGTGGTTGTGAACGCCCCCACCGGCAACACAGTCTCGGCGGCCGAGCAGACGATCACATTGATGCTCGCGCTCGCCCACAAGACCGCCGCCGCCGACGCTTCGATGCGCAGGGGCGAGTGGAAGCGGAGCTCGTTCACAGGAGTGGAGCTTCGTGGGCGCACCCTGGGCATCATCGGCCTTGGCAAGATCGGCCAGGCCGTAGCAGACCGGGCCCGTGGCCTCGAGATGAACGTGATCGGCTTCGACCCGTTCGTCACCGCCGAGCAGGCCGCCCTCCACGGCGTAACCCTCGCCGAGGTGGACAAGATCATCGAGACGGCCGATGTGATCACGGTTCACGTACCGCTCAACAAGGCCACTCGCGGCATCATCAACGCCGACAACATTGGCAAGCTGAAGCCCGGCGTCATGCTCGTCAACGTTGCCCGCGGCGGCGTGTACGACGAAGCGGTCGTGGCCCAGGCGCTCAAGGACGGGAAGATAGCCGGCGCCGCGATCGATGTCTACGAAACCGAGCCGCCGGCGGCCGATAATCCGCTCCTCTCCGCACCCAACACGGTTCTCACGCCGCACCTGGGCGCCCTCACGGCCGAGGCTCAGCTCCGAGTGGCCGAAGAGGCGTGCGAGCAGGTCGTCGACGTCCTGGCGGGCCGCTCCGCCCGGTACGCGGTCAACGCGCCGCTCCTCACACCCGAAACGGCCCGGGCAATCGCGCCGTACCTGCCCCTGACGGAGATCCTGGGCCGGATCGCGGCTCAGTACCTTCGCACCGGCGTGAAGACGCTCACCGTGGACGTCGGTGGCGACCTTGCGGGATGCGACGCCTCTCAGCTGACGGCGGCGGCCTTGCGGGGAATCCTCGCGGATGCCACATCGGAACGGGTCAACCTCATCAACGCGGGCTTCCTCGCGAAGAGCCGTGGCCTGACCGTTAACGAGCGCAAGACCTCCGACGCGGGCTCCTTTGCGTCGCTCGTGACGCTCACCGTTCAGGGCGACTCGGGTTCGGCAACCGTGGCGGGCACGATCGCGAACGGCGAGCCTCGACTGGTGCGCATCAACGACAACTGGCTCGACATGACCCCGGCCCCCCTGATGCTCGTTACGCACCATCAGGACAAGCCCGGAACGATGGGCCGCATCGGCTTGATCCTCGGCGAGGCCGACGTCAACATCAGTTCCATGACCCTTGCACGGATGGCGCCGCGGGGCGAGGCGCTCATGCTCCTCGCCGTCGACGATGAAGTCCCGGACGCCGCGGCGGCCGCGATCAAAGCTCATCCGAACGTCCTGGACGTGTGGATGATCCGCGCCGTCGCCCAGAGTTGAACTCTTCTCTGCGGGATGCCGAGCGACTCCGGACCGGCGACGAGCCGGTCTCCGGGGCCGCTCGGCTCATTCCCTCCGGCCTCGACGCGATCCTGGTCCTGCTACGTCACGGCCAGACGCAATTCATCGTGGAGAAGCGATTCCAGGGTGCCATGGAGGCTCCCCTCACGGCGCTCGGGGAGCGGCAAGCTCGCCTTGCAGGTCGACGCCTCGCCAGGCCGCGCGTGGATCCGTCTCTGCCCATACCGGATACGTCGCCCCTGACGATCGTCCACTCACCGCTCGGCCGTGCCCGCCGCAGTGCGGAACTGGCTGTTGAGGAAATGAACGCCGCCGGCCGTGCCACTCCCCCGCTCCGCTCGGACGAGGGCTTCTGTGAGATCGGACAGGGCGAGTGGGAAGGTCTCACCGACACCGAGATCACCTCTCGCTTCGGCGACTCGCTGGCAGGCTGGCGCCGCTGGCCCGGTCGCTACCATGCCCCCGGCGGAGAGAATCTCGGTCAGGTCCGATTTCGAGCCGAGAAGGCGCTCGCGACTTTGCTGTCCGACATGGCGCGCGGCTCCGCCCCCGGCACACACGATCGCCACCAGGTCCTGGGCTACTCCGACCCCGGCGAAGTCCAGGCGCCGTGGGGAATGATCGTCGGGCACGGCGGCATCTTCCGCGTCGTGACCTGCGCGCTCTTGGATCTAGCGCCGGAGCACTTCTGGAACTTCGACTTCGGGCTGGGCGCCATCACCGTCTTCGAGATACGGGCCGGGCGCGCCGTTCTACGGACACTCAACTTCGAGTCGCATCTTGGTACTCAGGCCGAGACCGAGTCGTCCGAATCCGCGGCCCGGAACGCGTCGGGCGCCCTTTAGCGCCCATTCCTCCGGCGGACTTTCGGCGCGCCGATCGTCAGCGTCGCGTCCGGCCGGAACCTCGCGACCTTCCGCCCCGCCCAAGCTTCAGCCGCAACACCAGCCGGAGCAGCTGATTCCGAATGCGCCGCTGGGACTCGGCGAGCAGGATCAGTCGACCACCGCTGATCTCCCTGCGGCCGTACGTCACTTCCACCGCGGACATGGCGACCACGCCGAGCGAATCCCGGGCGATCGGCACGACATCGGCGAGCATGCCGGCGTACTCATATACGGTCTGGGTGGGCCGCGGCTTGTAGCCCAGCCGGCTCGCCAGCTTGACCACGTTGCGGTACACGGTTTCGGGCTCGTCGAGGCGAGTGGGACGGCGGCGCCAGAGCACAAACAGCGCCAGAGCGAGCACGGCGATCAGGATGCCCGGGACGATGATCCCCTGCAGTCCGCTGTCGGTAGTGCCCGCGCCGGAACCGCTCGACCCGTCGCTTCGCAACGTCCTGTCCGGGCGGCTCGTGGGTGCATCGGCGCTGCGGAACGGGGTCGGGCTGGCCACGACAGCCTGGCCGGGCGGGAGAATCGTCGGCTGGCCGGGTCCCCCGGTTGGATCGAACGGGATCCATCCGTAGGTCGGGAAGTACACCTCGACCCAGGCGTGCTTCTGCCTGCTGGTTACCTGCTGGATCAGCGTGTTCTGCGCGATGGCACCTGGGAGGTAGCCCTCCACGTATCGAGCCGGATACCCCTGCATCCGCAGAAGCATCGTCATCGTCGTGGCGTATTGCTCGCAGAACCCGGTCCGAATGTACGCAAAGCAATCCACGGTCGACAGGCCGGTGCACTTGGGGACATAGCTGCGAATGTCGGTGCTGTATGTGAATCGGTCGGAGCGCAGGTAGTCCTGTATCGCCTTGGCGACGTCGTACTCGTTGGCGAACGTGTTCCCCTGGGCCTTCGCCCAGTCGGCGATCAGCTTCAACAGCGCCTGGCCGTCCGAACCCACCAGCTCCTTGCCCTGGGTGTATCTCTCGAGCAGTCCGGTGGGATAGTTGACCCCCGCCTGGCGGAGCCGCCACTCGGTCAGGCCGGTACCGGCAGGATCGATGTTGGGTACAAGCGCGGACACCGTGTAGTCGGTCGCGTCGGTGCTCAACCAGGCGACATCGGCACCACTGTCTCCTCCCACCAGGGTCCGGACGACCGGCACATTGACCGTGTCCGGTTCGTTGGCGCCCACGAGATGCGTGATCGACGTGTCCTGGATGTGGACGACGATCGAGACTTGCTGGCGTCCGGGCGTCGTGAGGCTGACCTTGTCCAGCGTGCCGTCGCCCAGAAGCCCTCCGGCCGCGACGTTGTCGTCGTGTGTGTCGCCGACGGCCCATCCGTTCGCCTGGAATGTATCGCGGGCGATCATCCGCCAATGGACCGGCGGGGCGCCGCTGGGCAGGCGCACGGTGAATACGGGCGTGCTGCTCGCCTGGAAGTAGAAGGCGATCTGGGTATTGGGCCCGAAGTCGCCGTTGGGCTGGACTCGGCTCTGCCCGCCGCCCGGCAGATATGCACCCAGGAAGCTGACCGCATTCTGGAAGTTGCCGCCCACGTCCCTGAATGTGGAGGCCAGCGGCGCCGAACTCGCGATCGTCGTCAGGATCAGTGCCCCGGCCACGGCCCCCGAGGCAAAGGCCATGCCACCCCGCAGGTGCGGCGCCTGGAAGTCACGGCCGCGCCAGATCCGATGCCGCAGCCAGCTCGACCGCTCGTCGGCGGCGTGCGCAAGAAGAAGCAACACCAGCGCCGCGGCGCAGAAGACGACGAGCGCCACGAACTGATCCTGAATCGTCAGGCACATGTTCGCGATCAGCACCACGGCGAGCAGGAGTACTCCGTTCACGGAGCGGTGATATCCAAAGACGTTGTAGGCGGCGGCCTGGGTTGATCCCCAGACAAGTACCCCCAGGACGAGACAGAAGTGGCCGTACTGGAGCGTCTGGGCCTGATGTCTCCACGTGAGGTCCAGATATGCCTCGGTGACCGAGTTGGACGTCGCATGGAACCAGCTGACGAGGCTGCCCCCGGAGTCCGGAAGTGACATCCCAACCGCCTCGATCAGCACGAACGCGCCGACCACACAGCCAAGGAACTGCGCCACCCACGGAGACATGCCGACACGTGCGCTCGTGTAGCCCCACAAGGCACCGGCCAGCGCGATCCAGACCAGGAACGTTGTCAGTTCGTCCCGCCCCAGAATCCACCTCGAGTCCGCGATCGACCAGCCCACAGCTCCGCAGAGAATGAAGACGAGCGGCAGGCTCAACCAGCCCTCGTCCGGCTTCATCTGGTCTATGACACGGCCGATCGCCCCGCGCTCGTCCGCAGCCCTGGAGGTTCGACCGGGGCGGAACACTTCCTGGCGCTCTCGCGGGAACGGGGCTGCGCTGGACATCTTCAACACCAACCGATCTTTGTAGTCCGATCGCGGAAGCCGTTCATGCCAGCACCGCGGCAAGGTTGTCGCCGGCGTGAACTTCGTAGGACTTCAGGTCGTACTCCGCCAGTGCGAAACGGAGTGCCCGCTGCTCCTGGCCGGCAAGTTCGGGGTCGATGTGCCGGCGGCTCCGCCCCGTGGCCTGGTGGTAGCTGGCCGCGTCGACGGCGACAACCGCGGCAGCGACGCCCCTGGCCCGCAGCGTCGTAAGGGCTCGGATCCAGGCTCTTTCCCGAGATGACGTGATCACGACTGCCGTCATACCGCGGCGCAGCTTGGGGAGCCCGGAAAGCAGCACTTCCGCGAGTGGAGCACGACCGTCGCCTTCAACGGCCGCCAGCAGTTGCATGATCTTCTGACGTTGCCGTGGACCGCGGTCGGCCGGGATGTTGACGACCCGATGCCCGCTCGTGGTGAGGCCCACGGCGCGGTTCTCAAGGATGGCGTCGTGGGCGATCGAGGCGGCGATGCGGAGAGACTCCTCGACTGTGGAGATGTCCCCCTGACCCGCCTGGACCTCGGCGTCGAGATCCACATACAGCCACACGTCGGCAGTCTGCTCCAGGTCGAACTCCTTGACCTGGATCTCGCCCAGTCTTGCGGTACTGCGCCAATGGATACGGTTGAAGCTGTCGCCCGGGGCATACGGCCGGACGGTCGTGGCGAGCGGAGTGGTCTGCAGCGTCCGTTCCGGAGCGGAGTGGCTTCCTTCGAGGTTGGCGTTCGGTAGCCGCCAGCGAGGAAGCGGCAGCACCCGTGGAAAGACCGTAACGATGGTTGGCCGCCCGACTGTGGCGGCAGCCTCGAAGAACCCGAACGGATCGCCGGTCTGAACGACCATCGGTTCGATTCGGTACGTACCACGCCTGGTGAGCGGCACGATCGCGATCCACGATCGCTGCGCCCAGGAACGAAGCCCAAGGGCCCGCCCTGGGATCGGGACCGGCAGATCTGTCGGGTTGTACACCTCGAGCCACGGCTTGGGCAGACGGCTCGCGTTGGAAATGCTGTAGGTCGTCCGGAGGTCGTCACCAACATGCCCTTGACGGTGATCCACTCGGTACCCGGCCTCCAGATCCGCCAGCCCGAACCGGGTCAGCACATAGCTGCCGCCTATGGCCAGAAGTCCGAGATAGACGATGAAGAACAGGAAGGGCAAACCAGTCGAGAACGACGCGATCAGCAGGACGATCGCGACGATCAGAAACTGGAGGCGCCGTAACATCTTGGCGACTCTCGGCAGGTCGGCTAGCGCGCCGGGGATCCGGCGCCCCGTTTGGCGCCAGGCCGTGACGGCTCCGAGACCGGCGAGTCGCGGCGGTCCGCGCTCTGCGTCTTGGCTCCGTCCACCGGGATCGTGTTCAGGAGTTCGGCGATGACCTGGCGCGGATCGATGTCATGCATCGACGAGCTGGTCTTGATGATCAGGCGATGTGCCAGGGCGCTTTCGGCCAGGGCCTTTATGTCGTCCGGGATCACGTAGTCGCGGCCGGTCAGCGCCGCGAGCGCCTGCCCGGCCCTATAGAGCGCCAACGAGCCGCGCGGGGATGCGCCAAGGTAGACGTCCGGGTGGGTTCGCGTAGCCGTGACGAGGCGGACGATGTAGTCGGCCACGGCCGGGTCCACGTAGATCTCACGGACCGATGCCTGAAGCGCCATGAGCTCCTCCACGGAAAGCACTTCGCCAAGGCTGTCGATCGGATGGCTCGTCTTCTGCTGGTCCAGTATGTCCTGCTCGTCGGCCTGGCTCGGATAGCCCAGGCGGATACGCAGCATGAAGCGGTCGAGCTGCGCCTCCGGTAGCGCGAATGTGCCCTCGTACTCGATCGGATTCTGCGTCGCGATGACGAGGAACGGCTCCGGCATCTGATACGTGGTGCCGTCGATCGTGGCCTGGTGCTCTTCCATGCATTCGAGCAGCGACGACTGCGTCTTGGGCGTGGCTCGGTTGATCTCGTCCGCCAGAACCACCTGGGCCATGATCGGCCCCGGCCGGAACTCGAACTCCTGGGTCTTCTGGTTGTAGATCGACAGCCCGGTGACGTCGGAGGGAAGTAGGTCCGGTGTGAACTGGATGCGCCGGAACGAGCAGCCGAGGCTCTTGGCCACGGCCTTCGCAAGCATCGTCTTGCCTGTCCCGGGCACGTCCTCGATCAGCAAGTGGCCGCGGCAAAGCAGGGCCACCAGGGTCAGTCGGACTTCCTGGCGCTTGCCGATGATTACTCGTTCGACGTTCGCCGCAACCTTCTCGCCTGTCTCTTTGATCGTGGTCATGACTCTCTCTTCAGGACTCGAGCTCGGATGGTGGCCCCCGAACACGTCGCAGAGCCTACTGGGTCCGTGAAGCCAACTCCGCCCTGAGGCGAAGGGCCGGAACATACTACGCCGACACGACCCGGCTGTTCGTTCGCGTCGAATTCCGGTTCCGCGAGCCGGCCAGACACTGACGCCGGCCGGGGCGCGCATGCTGCGGAGGGCGGCAAACTCCAGCCCGAGTATTGACCGAATCTCCACCCGCCACGCCCTCCTTGCCGCTAACCTTGCAGAAACCGGGACCTTCGGACCCGTCGATGAGTACAAGCAGGCACCCCTGCCGGGCACCGATCCCGGCGTAATCTCGGCAAAGAGCGTCGCGTAGGCGGCGCTCTGGACTGGCCTGCAGGACAACGGAGCGAACATGGCCGACCTGACCGACTCGTATTGCGAGCGGTGCGGAACTCGCTACTCATTCACGGAGGCAGCCCCTAAGGGCTTCTCCCTGAAGGGCGCGCGCGTCCTGGCCAAGGGGTTGCGCAACTTCGTGCTGACCGATGGCCAGTCCATGTCGGATGCCATCGAGAACGCCCGCCTGGAGACGAATACCGAGTCGTCCAGTCGGGTCACGGAGGCCTTCCACGCGACGTTCAACTTCTGCATGGTCTGCAGGCAGTACGCGTGCAGCAAGTGCTGGAATGTGAAGGTTGGCGCCTGCCTGTCCTGCGCACCCGAAACGAATGTGCGATCCGTCTCGCCAGAGGACCATCTCATCGTCCGCACCCCGGTCGCACGCTGGGACGGGGACTGGGCGATCACGCCCGACGGACCGGTGATCGAGGCACTCCTGGGCCAGGATAAGCCCGCGCCGACAAAGCCTCAGAGAATGGTCCCGCCGCCATTCGCCACCCCGGACGCCGCCGACGGTGGGGAGTGGTCCGGCGTGGACCTGCTCGAGCAGCAGATGGCCGCTATCAGCAAGGCCAAGGTCGCCCGCGAGGCACAACAGAACAAGCGCGCCGAACCGGATCCGGGAACCTTGTGGGCCGCGGTGAACATGACCGAAGCGGCGGTCCAGCCGAACATGCCCGCGGCTCTCGCGCTCACAAGGCCTGCTCCGACTCCGCCGGCCTCCCCCACTCCCACCACGGATTCCCCTCCGGAAATGGCGCTTACGCCCCAGGAGCTCATGCTCATCAGGGCCGAGTTGTCCCCAAACGACGACTTCCCGCCGCCGACGTTCGTCGATCACCGCGAGACACCCTCGCCGCGTGAGGTTGCCGCTCAATGGCTATCCGTGCGTCAGGCCGGGGCGGCCCCGATACCGCAATCCACAGAACAGACCCGGCCGGCTCGGTCCTTCCCGCCGGCGCCGGCTCCCTTGCCCGGCTCTCTGCCACCCTTCGCACCAACGCTTCATGCCTCTACTCGCGAGCGCACACCGATCGCGAAGATCCCCGCCCGCCGCGGAGATCAGCAGGCGGCCAAGGCGCACGGTCGTCGCCGCGGCACCGAAGCGGTGGAACCGTGGCCGCATGCCACTCCCTGGGCCGAGCGCTCCCTCGCCGCTCACAACGAGTGGCTCCGATCACAGGAAGAGTCGCAGGTCGAATCACAGGTCGAGGGGCCGTTGCTCGCCCAACCCCACGTCCGCCAGCCGCGTGCGGCTTCGTCCGCTCCGGTGGCGCCGGCTGCGGTCGCGTCAAACGGACTTACCGGGCTCATCGGTTCGCCGCCGGAACAGGCGGCCGGACACCTTCTCGCGGTGACGCATAGCCGGCAATCACGCACTCCCGCGGATACTGGCGCGCGGGGCGCACCTTCGGAGCTCATCGGGGCCGAGCCCGCGCCAACCTACGAGTCGGGCTCGAGCGAGACCGCGGCTCAGGCACGGCCGAAGAAGTCCAAGCCTGCTGCAGCCGAGATGCCCGCATGGCCGGAAGCCGACACGGAGGTCGCGGAGGCCGTCAGCCGCCGACTCGGCGCCATCGCGGCAGGATCACCGGTGCCTGCGCTCCCGGCCCAGGGATCACTCGGGCAGATTCCAACCGCGCCGGTCGTTCCCGCTACGGCGGCTGAGCCGGCGCACCCGTGGCCGCCGCTCGGTTCCAGATACACGCAACGGCCAAGGGTTGAGGAGCCGCGGTCGATCCCGGCACCCCAATTCCCGGCCAGCCTCGCCGCGCAGCCGGCCCCGCCCCAGCTCGACGAGATGTGGGCGCAATCCTCGCAAGAGGTCATCGACAGCGGGACGATCCGAGTATGCGGCCGGTGCTCGCTGCCGGTCTCCACGCAGGCGCGCTTCTGCCGCCGGTGCGGCACGCCTCAGGCCTGAACGCCCGTCATCGGCGTCGTGTGAATCGGCGCCACAGCGACACGGTCGCCGCCGGACCAAGCAGTACGCCGAAGATCGCAAATCCCGCGAGCCGGGTCGAGTAGAAGCGCTCGTGACCAAACGCGCCGGCCACTGCAACCGCGGCCAGCCATCCCAGGAGACACCCGACGGCACCCACCGCCAACAAGCCGAGCATCGAGGCTCCGATACGGAGTCCGCTGCGGGAGTCGGACCAGGCGGCGCGGATACGTTCGACGCGTGTCCTAGGGTCGGACTGCGCCGCGATCGCTCGGGCGGAGCGGTAGCTGCGCAGGAACACGGCGGTACTTGCCAGCCCGCCCAATACGACCAGACAGCCGCCGAGGATCTCCACGAACATGCCGATCTCGAAGTGGCCGTTGCCATGATCGTGGAGCTGGATGTTCAGGAGGTCGTTGGCGAAACGCGCGCCCTCGATCGTGGAGGCTGCCGTGGCAAGGGCTAGCAGGCCCGGAACCAGCTTCACGAGGAGTGACTCGCCGTCGCGGGCCCATCGCGACACCGCGAAGAACAGGACACCTACGGTGAACAGAACTGTCAGGAGCCCGTCCACGGCGTTGTGCCCGTCTACGATGGTGTCCCCGTCGGCCACTACCCAGGGCAGGAAGGTGTCCGCGGCCGCCAGAAGGAGGAGGCCGAACCAGATCGGCAGGACGTTCCACCTGAGCAACAACCGCGGCTCACCGGCCAGATCGGCTTCGGGAGGCGGGCCGAGATGCGAGGTGGACGTGGCGACCTCCTGGCCTGGCCGATCTACGAAACCGACGGTGTTGGCGTCGACTCCGAGGGTGCGGCAGACTCGGGCTTGGAGCCTGCCTCCGGCTGCGAGTCGGTGCCTGCCGGCGCTTTGTCGCCCGAGTCGGACGACGGCGTCTTGGACGTGCCCTTATCGGGCTTTGCCGCGCCGGAGCGTTCCTTGCGGGCCCAGCCGCTGCCCTTGAAGTGGACGGCCGGCGCGACGAGCGCCTTCCTCATGTCCCCGCCGCAGTTGGGGCATACAGACGGGCCGGTAGCGTGGACGGAATGCATGACCTCCACTTCATGCCCGCAGGCCGAACAAACATAGTCGTAGAACGGCACGAATTCCTCCAGCGAGCTAGCCGCGCATCCTCATTCCGCACTTGGGGCAGTACAAAGCCCGCTCGTGCCCGGAATTGAAGCCGCAATGCGCGCAGACGGGGCCTCCCTGGCCGTACACGGCCACAGGCCGATCTACGGTGACGGAGCCGACCGCTTGATTGTCTCCGACGATGTTGTTGAAGAGGCCGCCCAGGATCCGAGCAGCATTGCGGTCCGTGTCGCCACGCGTACCCTTCCCGCCCCAGCCGACGACGGCGCGGACGATCAGGTCGCCGGTGATCTCGTCCCAGTGGGAGGCGACGCCACCCACGATCGCGTTGTATTCCGGATACCCCATCGTGTCGAGCTCGCCGTCGAGCAGGCCGCAAACGAGCGTCTCGTAGATGAGATCCACGGCGTCGACCATGTCGAACACGACGAGGGTGTGGCGGGTAATCGGCGAACGGGCGTGGTGGTACTGCAGCCAGAGAGCGCTGCCGGGCAGGCGCGCGATGAACGGCGTGGCGCCGCCCATCTCGACCGGCAGAGGCTCCACCATCTCGGACTCGAACTCCGGCCCGATGAAGCCCGCCAGCATGCCGTGCAGTCGCTCGGCCCAATCCGGTCCGCCCCTGAGCCGGACGGACTCAGAACTCTTCGCTGAGTACGAAAGCTTCAGCGAGTATTCCTGGGCGCTCACGTCTTCGGTTGGAGCCGACGTTTCCTGTTGTGTTTCCTGACCCGCGCGGCGGGTCTTGCCGAACAGCGGCACAGTCCCTCCATGAAGCTGGAATCAGACCCAGACGTATCCTAGCAGCGGCTGCGAAACAGCCGTCCCGGTACGGTCGCCGTACCGGCCCAGCCGATCGGGTGCCGCACGAATCGTGTGCGCGAACCCTACCCCAGTCGCTGCTTCAGCTTTCCCACAAGTTCGGCCAGTTCCGCTTCCCGGGCACGGGCGCCCTCGACGACGGGTGGCGGCGCCTTCGAGATGAAGGCCTCGTTGGCAAGCCTTGCTCGAGCAGCGTCGAGCATCGACGTCGCTTCTGTCAACTCGCGCTCCAGGCGGGCGCGATCCCGTTCGCCCTGTGCTTCGTCCTTTGCGGCGGGCAGGACCATCGCTTCGATGTCACCGACGATGACCGATAGTCCGCCTTCTGCCCCATCGCGCAGTGCGGCCAGGTTCGGCACGCGGGTGAGTGGCTTTGCGCGCGCCAGACGCTCGACCGCCGGGCGGAGTTGCTCGAAGGTGGCGGCCAGATTCTCGGGCACGTGGACGGCGACCGGCAGCCACGCCGCGGGCTCGATTCGGGCCTCCGCCCGGGCGTTCCGGACCGCGCTGACGAGCTCGATCAACGATGCCACTTCCGCTTCAACGGACGCACCCAGCCGAGCCTCGACCACCGCCGGCCAGTCCGCGACGATCAACATTGCGGGGTCGCCGGGGAGGTGCGGCAGCCGCGCCCAGATCGTTTCGGTCACAAACGGCATGAACGGGTGCAGCAGCCGCAGGTAGCAGTCGAGTACGTCCACGAGGGTCCACCAGGTGGTCTCGCGCTCTGCCTGCGTCAGCGTTTCGTCGGCGAGCCTGGTCTTGGCGAGTTCCACCGCCCAGTCGCAGTACTCGTTCCAGATGGCCTCGTACAGCAGCTGCGTGGCGTCGCCGAACGCGTACTGGCGCATGGCCTCGTCCACGGCCACGATGGTTGCGGCCGAGCGCGACAGAATCCACCGATCGGCGGGGCCGCTGCTCTCCCAATCGGCCGGGCGCCGGACGGCATCGGCCGGGATCGAAGCCGGCCTTGCACCGAGCACGAACCGGGCCGCGTTCCACAACTTGTTGGTGAAGTTGCGGGCGTTGTCGAGCTTCTCTGCGCCCAGTCGCGAGTCGTTGCCCGGCGCCGTCCCGTTGACCAGAGCGAAGCGGAGGGCGTCCGCGCCGACGGTCTCGATTGTCTCCAGCGGATCGACCGAGTTGCCCTTGGTCTTGGACATCTTCTGGCCGTACGGATCCCGGATCAGACCGGACAGATACACCGTGTGGAATGGCGGCTGCCCGGTCAGATGGATGCCCATCATCATCATCCGCGCAACCCAGAAGAAGATGATGTCGTAGGCGGTCTCCATCACGGAGCCGGGGTAGAAACGCTCCATGTCGGCCGTCTTGTCAGGCCAGCCGAGCGTCGAAAACGGCCACAGACCCGAACTGAACCAGGTGTCGAAGATGTCGTCGTCCTGACGCAATTCGGCGGCAGGGCGGGAGCAGACCTCGCAGGCTGCCGGACCCGCCGGATCGGCCGTGACGGTCGTGTGCCCGTCCGGGCAGTACCAGGCCGGGATTCGATGCCCCCACCAGAGCTGGCGGCTGACGTTCCAGTCGCGCATCTCGGTCATCCAGTGTTCCCACACCTTGACGAACCGGTCGGGCAGGATCTGGGTCTCCCCGTCGCGCGTGGCCTTCAGCGCGGCCTCCGCCAGCGGCGCGACTCGGATGAACCACTGCGTCTTGAGGCGCGGCTCCACGACGTCGTCGGAGCGCTGGCAGCGTCCGATCAGCATCTCGTGTTCCTTGACCGACTCCAGGTCGCCGCGCTGCTGCAGCGCCTCCACGATGCGCTTGCGGGCCTCGTACCGATCAAGGCCGGCAAACTCGGCGCCGTTCTCGTTGATGCGCGCCGTGTCGTCGAGCACGGTGATCATCGGAAGGTTGTGCCGCTTGCCGGTGTCGTAGTCGTTCTGATCGTGGGCCGGAGTGATCTTCACCGCGCCGGTCCCGAACTCCTTCTCCACGACCGAGTCGGCGATTATCGGCACCGGGCGGTCTACGAACGGAACCAGCGCGCGGCGTCCCACGAGAGCCGTGTAGCGCGGGTCGTCCGGGTTGACGGCCACGGCCGTGTCGCCGAGCAGCGTCTCCGGGCGCGTCGTGGCAACCGCAATCCAGGCGTTCGGGTCCGGCTTGCCAGTTGCTTCATCCATCAGGTGATAGCGCATCGTCCAGAGGCTGCCCGTCGTCTCCTTCGGGATGACCTCCAGGTCCGACACGCTCGTCCGGCAGCCGGGGCACCAGTGGATCAGAGCCTCGGTGCGATACGCGAGACCCTCCCGGTACAGGCGCAGGAACGCCTCTCGGACGGCCTTTGCGGACACCTCATCCATCGTGAAGCGCAGCCGCCCCCAATCGAGCGAGGCGCCCACGCGACGCTGCTGGCTCAGAATCGTGGTGCGCGTCTCGCGGACGAACTCCCACATGGCCTCGAGGTACTTTTCGCGGCCCAGGCTGGCGCGCGTCTGGCCCTTGC
>Ga0302323_100003015_pt1 | contig 13696 bp, 8 predicted proteins | sample Fen_T0_3_FD_201950 | JGI IMG/M metagenome (GOLD analysis project Ga0302323, IMG submission 201950) | Peat permafrost microbial communities from Stordalen Mire near Abisko, Sweden - Fen_T0_3 | ecosystem: Environmental > Terrestrial > Soil > Wetlands > Permafrost | place: Sweden: Abisko... | reverse complement strand
TCGCCTTTTCAGCCTCATGGGCGACGGCATCAGCGTCAGCAGTGCTCCCGGCCAAGGATCCACCTTCAAATTCCCCGTCGACACCGAATCAGTTCCCACCCCGCCAGGCTGGGGCTTGCCCGAGATGCCTGTGCAGCTCAACTACGGTCCCATCCTGTGCCTTGAGGACAACCCTATCACCCAACGTCGACTCGAAACTTTTTTCCGGTCCTGGGGTGGCCGAGCCACTTGCGCCGCCACGATCGCGGCCGCCTCAGATTACCTCTCAGGCGAAACCAAACCATCCGCCATCGTTCTGGATGTGGAGCTCGTGCAAACCAAGGAAGCTGAGGCTCTCCTCGCACAGATCCTTCAAAACGAAACGCCCACGCTTTTTCTCCTGCCCCACGCCCAGACCTCCACCGCCGATCTTCCCAAGCACAGGTATTTCTCCACCGTCAGCAAACCCCTGCGCACGCTTTCGCTCGTGCGCGGCATGCAAACCATCTTCAACGCCCTTCCGGAGAGCGCTCCACCTTTCGCCTTCGCTCCAGCCCAGCGTCTGCTCGCTCATGAAATCCCGCTCGACGTTCTGCTCGTCGAAGACAACCCGGTTAATCAAAAGGTCGCCCTCCGTTTCCTTGAACGTCTCGGCTATAGAGCCGACGCCGTTGGAAACGGACTTGAGGCTGCAAACACCCTTGAAACCCGTCGCTACGACCTGGTTTTGATGGACCTACAAATGCCCGAAATGGACGGCTTCGAAGCCAGCCGCCAAATCCGCAAGCGCCTCCCCCTGGACCAGCAGCCCCGCATCGTCGCCCTCACCGCCAACGCTCTTTCTGGCGACCGTGAACTCTGCCTCGCCGCAGGAATGAACGACTACATCGCCAAGCCGGTGAAATTGCATGAAATCGCCGACGCTATCCGACGCCAATTCAGCGGCAGCCGCCCGCCTTTCAACGCTCGGGCAAAATCGTAAATAGAAGCATCAATTAGGGCTGTTTCTAACCAGCCAGCCAGCCGTCTCCCATATAAGAGGAAAATCGTCCCCACAGCGGGAAAAGCCCGTGAGGCTTGGCTTATTGACGTTTAGAATTTGGTTGACGAACCTGTTACCCTGTAAAAAATTCGTATCCGCTCCACTTCTACCTCAGTGTAGTCGATAGGATTGACCAACCCCACCTTACCCACTGCTTCGTACACACTTACCCTACGTGCTTACGATTAGGACTCGATTCCTTTTTTGTCCCATACCCAAAACCACACCATGAATAAAACCCAACCAAGTAAAAGTACAAAAGGCCATCGGAGTTTCTTCCGATGGATAACAGCCGGAATCACCGCCCTGCTCCTGACCGTCACCTCCTCGGTGTACGCGCAACAACAGACGGGCACAGTCGCCGGTCAAGTCGCTGACAACTCCACCGGCAAGTACCTCGAAGGCGCTGAAGTCACTATCAGTGGCACTGAACTAAAAACCACCACCGAGCGCGACGGCCGGTTCGCCATCCGCAACGTTCCCGTAGGTGCGCAAAAAGTCACCGTCAATTACCCCGGTCTCGATACCTTCGAAAGCGATGTAAGCGTAGTCGCAGGTCAAACGGTCGATATCCCTGTAAAATTGACCACCGCCGACGTCATCACCCTTGGCGAGTTCAAGGTTGAAGGCACGAAGGAAGGCATGGCCCAAGCCGTCGCCCTGCAAAAGGTCTCAATCGAGAGCAAGCTCATTGCCGCTAATGACCAGTTCGGTTCGATCTCCGAAGGCAATATCGGTGAATACCTGAAGAACCTACCCGGCGTCGGTATCGTTTATAACTCAAACGATGCCCGTGGTATTTCGCTGCGCGGTATGCGCTCCCAGTTCACTACGGTCGCTATCGACGGTACGCCGATGGCCTCCGCATCATCCGCCGCAGATAGCCGCCGTTTCGAAACCGAACAAATTTCGGCCAACAGTATCGAAACAACTCAAATCGTCAAAACGATCACACCTGACATGCCCTCCAATTCGACCGGTGGTTTTGTCAACATGATCAGCAAAAGCGCGTTTGATCACCAAGAAGACCAGCGTTTTGATTATCGTTTCTACCTAACTGCTCCTTCCACCCGTCTCACGACGTCGCCCCAAGACGGGACTTGGACTCATGGCAGCCACATCGTGACTCGTCCTAATCTGACCCTCAGCTTCTCCAAGAAGATAAACCAGAAGATCGGTTTTAACGTAAACTACTCGCTCTCTGAAATCTATCACGATTCCCCTCGTACGGCCTACACTTGGCAGGTAAGCAACCTCGGAGCAATGGCCGACCTAATCGCCGCAGGTACTGTCGTTCCCGCCACATACAACAGCCCGGTGGACGGCAAAACTTACACCAGCTATGGCAACAAGACGACCGCCGACGATCCGACTCTCTCGACCGAATTGATGAACAACGAGCAAAAGCTCACTCATCGCGAAGCCTTCGCCTCCAAGATCGATTACAAGATTAGTGACTCCACCCATATGTCCTTCTCAGGCCAATGGAACTGGTATGACCTGACCTTCCACCAGCGTGGTGAGCAGTTCAACATGGGCACCAACTCAGCAGGCATCGTCAATCTTCAAGGCCAAAACGCTAACTTGGCGAATACTACAGCTTCGAGTGTTAACGCCACCACCGCTGCAATCGCCACTGGGACCGGCCGCTCGATTTGGGTCAACGATCAGCAGAGAGCCAAGTATGTAACTGGCTATCACTTCAACACGACCCTTGATCACGAATTCAGCGATAATTCGAAGGCTTGGATCACCGGTTACTGGTCCCAAGCCGACGGCAAATATCGCGATACAACCAAAGGCTATGTCTCCCAAGGCATCGCTCAATATACTGGCGGTGTCGCCGGGGGCAGTGTTCCGCTGTTTATATTAGACAATGTTGATTCCACCCCGAGGCACTCTTCGGTCATCATCCAAAACACTCCAATCGGAAATATATTCGACCTAAACAACTACACAATGCTCGGGGGTGCCAACATGCGCCTGCAGCCTCAATCCGCGATGGATACAAAAGACGGCGTGCACGCTGACTACAAGTACTCGTTCGACACTTCGATCCCGGTAACGCTCCAAGCAGGTGCTGCTTACGACGAAGCGGGCCGCACGATCCGCCGTCAGCAGTTCAACATGGCTACCGCTCCCCTCGTAAATGGAGCCTATGTTGGCAATCCGCTTGTTGCCGGTGTCGGTGAAAATATCATTTTCGACTACGGTTACAATTTCGGCTCGGGACAGCCTTTGGATGTCTATAAGATGTATCAGGTTTATGGGCCGCAATTCGCCAATGTCGCGATCGTGACCGACTCATGGCGCCGGTTCGACGAAAACAACAAAGCTGGCTACGTCCGCGCCGATGCGACCGTCTTCAAGAACCTACTCCTCGTCGCTGGTTTCCGTTGGGAAAAACGTGATATCACCAGCACAGCAATTGAAGCCGCTAAAACCAATGGCCGCTTCGTCACGACTCACTTGACCTATGACAATGTGTATCCCTCGTTTACCTTCCGCTACACGCCCACTCGCAGCTGGGTAGTCCGCGGCGGCTATAGCCGGACAGTGGGTGATCCTGATTATGCCGAACTCGTTCCTACCTTCACAGCGGCAACCAGCACCACAGCGACTGACGCCTCGATCATTCTGCCCTCGAAGACCCTGAAGCCGTATTACGTAGACAACTACGACGTCTCGGTTGAATATTACTTCTCCAAATCCGGCGTGCTGGGCGGCTCGATCTTCCGCAAAGACATCTCTGGCTTCATCGTCAGCAGATCCCTGCCGCTGACCGATCAGCGCGTGATCGATGCAATGGCGCAATACGGCATCACCCTCGCCGACTTCGGCGCCAGTACCCCCATCGCTACCATTCGTGAAAACGGTGCCGACGCCATGACCAAGGGTATCGAACTCTGGTACAACCAAAACCTCTCCTTCCTCCCTAAACCTTTCGATGGCCTCAACCTCCAGTTGAACTTCACCCGCACCGACACCAACTCGGGTGATCTCGACACGATGTACGCCGCCCAAGCCGATGCTGTCACCAAGCAGATCAACGCCCGCTTGGCCTATCGCTGGAGAAAGGTACAGGCCGCGATCAGCACGAACTGGACTGACGAAGTGCTCGTACAACAGAGCAATCTAACTACGCAGGTCATCCCTCTTACCGTCACTAACGCTGATGGAAGCCGGACCAGTTATGGCATCTTAAACCAGTACAAAGCACCAGAAATCAAGACCAAGTTCGAAATATCGTACTCGTTTAGCAACCAGTACACCGCGACGTTCGAAATCGATAACATCGGTTATCGCCGCCAGGAATACTTCAAGAACTATCAGCCCATGGCGTCATCTGTAAAACTTCCTGCGACCCAATACTACTACGGCGATCCCGTGGTCCGTATTGGTGTCAAAGGCTCGTTCTAAAGACATCGGCAACGATCCGTCGCTTAAAAACTCAAGGCCCGCCGCAAGGCGGGCCTTTTTCTTTGAAGGGGTTAGACCAAGTTACGCTGCTCGTCTGGATCACGCGCCAAATCGAAGCTCAACCAAGGCGAGCCATCCTCATTGAAAACTTCTTTGACGTTTCTCGATCTCCGCCCGCTCCAGACTCGGTCACACTGATGCGGAAGCTGCACCACACTCGGCATCGAGATATGCGCAAACGCCGCACCGATCCGTGGCAGTGTACCCGTATTCAAATATGCCTGCATCAACCCAGGCAGATCGACTAACGAAACAGCATCCCCTCTCGATTCAGCCGAACCACCCGGCAGCCTCACCAGTAAAGGCACTCGCACAGCTTCTTCGTAGGGCCATCCCTTCCGAAATAACCCATGCGCCCCGTGCATATCACCGTGCACCGATGTAAAAACGATCAATACATTATCGGCAACCGTTTCGAGCAGCCGTCCGATTGCACGATCCGTCGCCTCAGTGTGCGCATAATACCCAGCAAGCTCACGTCGAGCTTTCCGCTCTGCTTCACCACCACGCGAAACATTCGCTCCCAGCTGCAAACTTGCTTCGTTTCGCAAAGAAATTCCCGCAGCTGGCGCCTCATAAGGCGGGTGAGGTGACTCGAGGCTGACTACACAAAACCACGGCTGGCGGCTGAACGCCTTAGGCGCTTTAGAGGTAGCATTCAGTTCGGCTAACCAGTCCGCCGTTCGGGCGCAAAGCACATCCGACTGATATCCAGTAAACCGTTTCGGTTCAGGCAACCTAGTGCCGTGAAGCCACGGATCGTTGAGTAAAAATCCGCTTTCAAAGCCTTCCCAAAAATCGAAGCCTCCACGCGCTTCTTCGGGCACAATCATCCGAGCATGCGCCTCACCGACCAGCGGCGCCGATGGATCACGTTTCCACAAATGCCACTTCCCGAAATAGGCCGTGTTATATCCCCGCTCTCGCAACACGTGCGCAACCGTTCGGCTCTGCGTTGGGAGCGGATCGAAGTAATCCCGCACTCCATTCTCAGGCGACAGTACACCGGTGAGCAAAGCCGCTCGCGCGAACGGCCCAAAAGGATGCGGAGTCACTGCCTGTGCAAAATTAATCGACTGCGCCGCCAGCGCATCAATTGCCGGCGTACGTGCGTTCGGGTCGCCCGCATAGCCAGTCGCTTGCGCACGCCACTGCGTCGTAACAATCCACAGAATATCCGGCTGGCTCTTACGCATGGTTTGATCGATAGCCGACGGACGATTTTGGCACTCAACGCGCCACAAACTCCGGTGGCACTTCGGTCGCGGGCTTGATTTCAATGTCGCGGAAATAAATCTCGGAGCCTTCCATCTGAAGCTGCAGCCGTCCACCTGTCAGCGGCTCAAAACCAGCGCCCACCACCTTTCGTGAGGCCGTCAATCGAAGCACGACATGTCCATTCACGACGTGCACCGCCTGATCGCCCACGCAGATAAGCTCGAGAGTATTCCATTCATCGAGCGGTTTCTCAAACATGCCCATTTTAGAACATCTGCTCTGGTTTGGCGTCTTCGCACTGAACGTAAGAGGTACAGCCTTGGGATCATAAACGAATTTTTTTTCGTCCACTTTTGCCGCCGTGATATCCGCCGCCGTGTTCCCTACGACAACGTAATCACCGCAGTTCCCCTCCTGAATTTGAAACTGTTGATCATGGAGCCAACGCTTGCCCTCATCGGCATCACCATGCTTGCCGTAGGCATGGTAGAGCAAACCCGAGCCACGGGGCTTTTTTCCTGAGTCCGGCAGCCACTTCTTCGCGCCCCACTTAAATTGCAAACGCAGGTGATAATTCGAGAAGGACTCCAAAGTCGTAAGTGTGCCAAATCCCTCTCCCGAAAGGCGGATCGCTGGCATTCCATCCACCTCGACCACTGAGAAACATTTTAGCGGATCTACGCCCACACCCAGTATTTTGGTATAATTTCCCTGCACATCACGCTCGGCTCCAGGCACCGTACTCGTGGGCAGCGGCACACTCATGTAGGTTTCCCAACCAGAAAGGTCCCTACCATCAAAAAGCGAGCGCCAGCCAGCCTCCGCCCACGCCATCGAACCGCCAAAAAGCACCAAAATAGAAACTAGCCAGGTTTTGAGCAATTTCATGCACGACAGGATGCGTCCAACGTCACTAGCGGCAAACTGTTTCTAGGCAGCACGAAGGGAAGCGCCTCGCTCCAGACCGCCCAAACGGTATTTTGGCCGTTGGCGCGGGGGCCTTTGACAGATATGAAGCAACGTTATTTTGTCCCGTAAAACATCATGACCGCCGCGCCCATCGTCCAAATCCGTCAGCTGACGAAGATCTTTCAACAGGGAGAAATCAACGTCACCGCGCTCGATTCCATCGATCTGGAAATCAATAGCGGCGAGTTCCTGACCCTCATGGGCCCTTCCGGCTCGGGAAAATCCACCCTGCTGCATATCATCGCAGGCATCGATCGGCCGACCAGCGGCGACTGCATCGTACAAGAATACAACATCGCGGAGCTCGATGAATCCGCGCTTGCCGACTGGAGAAATCAAAACGTCGGATTCGTCTTTCAGACTTTCAATCTCATCCCTGTTTTAAGCGCCTACGAAAACGTCGAGCTGCCGCTGTTGCTCACCCAGCTCAACTCGCGCGAACGCCGGCGCCTGGTCACCACCGCGCTCGACCTGGTGGGCCTCGCCGATCGCATGAAGCATCTACCGAAACAACTTTCAGGTGGACAGGAACAACGCGTCGCCATCGCCAGAGCTCTCGTGACAGATCCCCGGCTCGTCGTCGCCGACGAGCCGACCGGCAACCTCGATTCCCATTACGCCACCGAAGTGCTCGAGATCCTTCGCACGCTCAGCAGCAGTGGCAAAACGGTGATCATGGTCACTCACGATCCCAAAGCTGCCGCCTACGGTTCACGCAGTATCCATCTCGAAAAAGGCGAACTGGTCCGTTGAGCCAAAGCCATGACCATTCCCGGTTTCATCATCAAGAACGCCTTTCGCAATAAGCGCCGCGCTGCGCTGTGCGTGCTCAGCGTCGCCGCCAGTCTCGCACTGCTCGTCATCCTCCTCGTGATTCTCGATTTCTTCGTCAATCCGCCCGAGGATGTGGGCTCTTCGCTGCGCATCGCTGTACGCAACAAAGTTTCGCTCGCGGCTCCCTTGCCTGTGCGGCAGCGGCCGATTATCGCCAAGATCCCCGGCGTCGAGGCGCTCACCGCGCTCACCTATTTCGGCGGCAATTACCACGGCGAATCGAGTACCTATTTCGCCCAGTTCGGCATGGAGCCCAGCCAACTTGAGGCAGTGTTCGGCGAGGCGAAAATGCCCCGTGACCAGCTCGAAGCCTGGATGGCCAACCGCACGTCCTGCATTGTCGGCGCCGACACCGCCAAACGTTACAATCTCAAGGTGGGCGATAAATTTCCTCTCGTCGGCACGATCTACCCCGTCGACCTCGACCTCACTATCGCCGGCTTCTACAAGGGCACGACTGACGATCGAAACGTCTTCTTTCATCAGAAATATCTCGACGAGCTCCTCGGCGATCCAGGCACTGTCGGCATGTGGTGGATCAAAGCTCGCTCGGCCGAAGAGGTCCCTGGAGTGATCGACCGGGTTAATGCCGCCTTCGCCAACAGCTCCGCCGAAGTTCTCGCCGAGACCGAACGCGCGTTCCAGATGGATTTCATCTCGATGATGGCAAATGTGAAATCCCTCATTGCCTCGATCTGCTCGGTCGTCGTCTTCGCTCTCGCCCTTGTCTCCGCCAGCACCATGAGCATGGCAATCCGCGAACGCATCCGCGAACTCTCCGTGCTTAAAGCGCTCGGGTTCCGCCGTCACGAGCTCTTCGCGTTTATCCTCGCCGAGAGTTTTGGCCTAGCGGCTGTCGGCTTCATTCTCGGCGTCGGCGGAATTTGCGCCGCGTTCGCCAGTGTCGACTTCTCCGCCGCAAGTGGCGGCTTTCTTCCCTCCAGCCTCTCCGCCACGCCGCGCATCATAGGGATTGCTGCCTTGGTCGCCGTTGGCCTGGGTATCATTTCCAGTCTCGCTCCCGCCCTCTCTGTTTCCCGACTGAGCGTCGTCGACGGTCTCAAAACGCTCGACTGAGTTTACCCTCTCACTTCCTTTCCGTGCTCCCTCTCCTCAAATATCATGTCCGGTCCGTCTTCGTGCGCTGGCGCTCGACGTTTGCTACGATCATCGGGCTCGCCCTCGTAATCGCTGTCTTTGTGATGGTCCAATCGCTCGCCGTGGGCATCGAGAAAACCAGCGCCAACACCGGCGATCCGCGCAATCTTCTCGTCACTCGCCAGGGCGCACTCGCCGAAGCGACCAGCGTCATCACTCGCGAGCAGTTTAATATCATCCGCTATCTTCCAGGGGTCGAACTCGACGCCACCGGCACACCTATCGCCTCAGGTGACACTCTCATCATCATCAATCTTCCCCGCCGCGACGGCACGGGTAATTCCAACGTTATGCTCCGCGGTGTTGCGCCCGCTGGACGCGCGCTGCGTCCACAGGTGTCTCTTGTCGAAGGCCGTTGGTTCGTGCCGGGCCACCGCGAAGTGGTCGCCAGCCGCCGCCTCGCCAATCGCTTCGCCAATCTCCACATCGGAGGCCAATTCAAGACGGGCGGCGTCGAGCTCACTGTCGTCGGCATTTTCGACGGACAACGCAGCGCCTTCGATTCAGAAGTCTGGCTCGATGCCGACGAAGCCCGGAGCGCTTTCGACCGCCCCGATTACTCCAGCATGCTCCTTCGCGCCCAAAGCGACGAAGCCCTCGCCGGAATCCGCCGCACCATCGAAGCCAATCGCCGGCTCAAGGTGAAAGCCGTTAGCGAAGTCGCTTATTATAAAGAGCTGACTCGCACCGCTGGCCCTATCAAATGGCTCGGCAACGGCCTCGCCATCGTCATGTCGATCGGCGCGCTGTTCGCGGCGATGAACACCCTTTACGCCAGCGTCGGCGCACGCACGCGTGAAATCGGCACGTTGCGCGTTCTTGGCTTCCGTCGCCGCAGCATCCTCCTTGGATTTCTCCTCGAAGGCGCCCTGCTCGCCGCCATCGCCGGGATTCTCGGTTGTGCCGCCGCCTATTTTGGTTGGAACGGCACGAGCACCGGGACGTTCGGCCAAGAGACTTTCACTGAGATCGTTTTTGATTTCCAGATCACCCCGTTCCTCATCGCCCAAGGAATTACTTTCGCAATCGTCGTCGGCCTGATCGGCAGTTTTCTGCCGGCGTTGCGCGCGGCGCGATTGCCTGTCATCGCTTCACTCAAAGCCGCCTGATTTTCCCCGTGAAATCCTCGAACCTTTCCCAATTGCAGATTGATCCCGCACAAAAGCGACGCCCACGCGGCCCGGTGAAAACCATCTTCGCCGTCGTGATCGCTGCCGCAGCCGTGGCCGCATGGTTCGCCTGGCCACATGAAGGAGGCGAACGTCGCATCGTCGGAAAAAAAGCCGAAGCGGCGAAACCCACCATTTCCGCACCGAGCACTAGCGTAGCCGAACCTGCTAAAATCGGCTCGGCCGCACCGGCTCCAACGGATTCACCGTTTGTACTCACTGTCTCCGGTTACATCATCAATCGTGAGCGCATCGAAATCAGTCCGCGGTTCCAGGGTGTCGTAAAATGGATCGGCGTGAAGAAAGGCGACTCGGTCAAAAAGGACCAAGTTGTCGTACTGCTCGACGACGCCGAGCAAAAGGCACAAGTCGCTTCGGCCGAAGGTCGCCTGACCAACGCGCGTGTGGCACTCGAACGCGCTGAGCTCAACTACCGCCGCGTGCGTGAACTCTCGGCGCGCGATGTCACATCCAAAGAAGCCGAGGACGAAGCGCGTCTCTCTGTTGATGCGGCCAAAGCAGCCATTTTAGAAATCGACGGTCAGCTCACGCTCGCCAAAACCTATCTTGACTGGACGGTCATCCGGTCGCCGATCGACGGTGTCGTGCTCGAAAAGCTAGCCGAGCCCGGCGAACTCGTTACTCCGCAAAGCTTCGGCGGCGCCCGCGGCCCAAGCACCGCCGTGCTGGCCGTTGCCGACTTACAGGACCTGCAGGTCGAAATCGATGTCAACGAGTCCGATCTTGCCAAGATTTCGCTCGGTCAGCGCGCACAAGTGAGCCCTGAGGCGTATCCCGAAAAACACTACGAAGGCGTTGTTGCGGAAATTTCACCTGAGGCCAACCGGCAGAAAGGTACATTGCAGATCAAGGTCCAGATTAAGCAGCCCGATCGTTATCTGACGCCAGAATTGACCGCTAAAGTTGAGTTTTTAAAACAGTGAAAACGGCTTCAGTCGAGCAGGTCCAACTCGGCTCTCATGAGGCTGGTGAGCTCAGCAAAATCGATAGGTTTGCCCAGGATTCCCGCGACACCGATCGACTGTGCGCTTCGGTTGCTGAGCTCTGGCGAAAACCCAGTAACCAAAATCACAGGCAGCTTCGGACGCAGTTCATGGATCGCGTCACTCAGCTCCAAGCCCGACAATTGCGGCATCGTTTGGTCGGCGATCACCAGGTCGAAGCTTTCCGGCTCCTCCTGAAAACGCTTTAGCGCCGCGGGGCTTTTTAGCTCAGATGTGACTTGATAACCAAGTCGCGCCAACGTGCCGCTGAGCGCGCCTAAAACCAGTTCCTCGTCATCAACGACTAAAATCCGTTCACTGCCGCGCAACGGCATCGAGTGACGGCTGGCAGACGTTGGCAAATGACTCTGCGCTGCCGGCAGAAGAATCCGGAATACCGTGCCCTGCCCCGCCTCGCTCTCGACGCGAATAGTGCCGCCGTGATCGGTCACAATGCCATGCACCACAGCCAGCCCCAGCCCTGTGCCTTCGTTAATCGGTTTTGTTGAAAAGAAAGGATCAAATATTCGCGACATCACTTCGCGGCTCATACCGCAACCTGTATCACGTACTTCAATACTCACGTAATCGCCAAACGGCATGGGGTGAGTGGCGCCAGGCAGCGTTTCTGCGTCTCCCAAATTCGAAATCCTGATGGTGAGTTCACCGCCGCGCGAGCCGATGGCGTGGCCAGAATTGGCACCCAGATTCATAAACACTTGGTGGAGTTGGGTTGGGTCGGCATCTACTAAATCGCTGGCCGCCTCAACCTCACAACGGATCACGATTCCCGAAGGCAGCGCCGCCCTTAACAGCGAGAGCGCCTCACGCGCTACTTGCCCGACCGATACCAACTTGCGTTCACCATGTGTCTGTCGACTAAAAGCTAAAATCTGTCGCACCAGCGCTGTAGCTCGATCACCCGCCGTGAGCACCTGACGCAAATAATTCTGCGCGGGATGATCAGCAGGCAAATCACCCGCAATAATCTGGATGTGACCCAGCATGCCCGCGAGTATGTTGTTAAAATCGTGCGCGATCCCGCCAGCCAAGGTGCCAACCGCCTCCATTTTGCTCGCGCGAATCAACTGCTCTCGCAAGCCCTCTCGTTCCCGCTCGGCCTTGGTTCTTTCCGCAATATCAGACTCGAGCGCCTTGTTAGCCTCCGCCAGAGCTGTGGTTCGCTCTGCTACCCGCTGTTGCATCTCGGCATTAGTTCGCTCGAGCGCCCGTTGAGACGCATCGACCGACCGAAGAAGTTGATTGATTTCGCGCGTCAACATGTCGATTTGACCGACGCCCTGTTCCGGCAAAGTGGCACTGAAATTCCCAACGCGCTGCATCTGCCTCAACTCCGTTTCCAAACGGACCAATTGCCTTTTCGTGGGACGGATCAGCAATGTATCGATGATAAAATAGGCTAATGCTAAACTAGCAAAAAGTGCTAAAACGAAAAAACTACGCGAGGCGGTGACAAAAAAAACAGCCCCCAGCACGCCAGCCAGTCCGGCCAGTGCGAGAAGAGTAAAGAGGAAGGTGTTTTTCTGTAATTTCAAAAAAGGCCAAAGCTTTCGCTTAGACCGGTGCAGAAGTTCCGGCTCACCTGTTCATCGGCACATCACTTATGCAGCTTAAAGCCACTTAATCTTTGCTAGCCACTATTTTCACCTGATTTGGGTAAGCTGAAGGCGAGTCATGAAATCCTGCGAGCGCCATCCCGCGCGCCACCTCGGGAGCCTTCATGAAGTACTGCCAAACAAAACCGCTGCGTGTGTTTTCCGCCATCAAAAGCGTGATTCCCACATCGATCGCAATTACGTCGGAAGCCACCCAGCCCGTAGCGGGATTAAACGCATCAACAAATCCATATCGCTGCCAGACCGCCGGACCGCCAACCTTGCGCATCTCACGCAAAGCCTTAATGCACTCGCGAGGAGCAAACGGCAGCGATCCTCCGGGTGCGCAGGGGGCGAGCGTGCCATCGATTTTGGTCGGCGACTCCTGCGGTCCGCCCCAGGCCACATAACCTTTGGCGCTATCGGAGGCTGTCACGCCCCACATGTTGGGCGACCAATGGGCAAAACTCGCGGCATTGTCCGCGCACCACTCGCGCTGGGCGAGCGTGGCATCCACAGAGTTTCTCCAATAGTCCGCATGATCGTCTCGACGTCCGCGAAAATCGAACCACGCATGGGCAAACTGATGGGTGAACAACGGCGCGCACTGGATAAACGTGTGTGTTCCGTACGTCACAACCGGCGTGCGCCGCCAAGCATGCCAGCTCGCTGGCGGCAGCGGATTTGACGGCGCTCCGATGCCCAAGAGGTACATGCCGAGCAACTCGCTATAGCTATCCCAGCGGTTCTTGATAAAGCCGGTCTCCGGCCGCCAGCCATGCGTAAGCGTAGGCCCACCGTTCATCGCCCACGTCCAATCAACTCGACCGTAAAGCTCATTCACCAACCGCGTCACTTCAGGGTCATTTAAATATTCGCGAGCCAATAACGCGCCTTTCAAAAACAGCGCTGTGTCGATCGTCGACGCCTCGCAGTTCCACATGCGCCGGCCAGTCTGGGCGTTGATGTAATGATAAATCCATCCCCGCTCGTGCTCCACCTGTTCACTGATAAAACGCAGCACCTTGACCGTGCGCGCTAACGTTTCCTCATGAGTCATCCAGCCTCGATAATCACCGATGCACCAGGCTGTCAGTGCGAACCCGGTCGCGGCGATACTCGCGGGCGACTGGCTGCGTGAACCGTTGGCCGGAGCGCGATCTCTGGTCAGGCCGGTCTGAGGATCAGAGTGCTCAAGGAAAAACAAAAGCGACCGAGCCTGTATCT
>Ga0302323_100003013_pt1 | contig 13701 bp, 11 predicted proteins | sample Fen_T0_3_FD_201950 | JGI IMG/M metagenome (GOLD analysis project Ga0302323, IMG submission 201950) | Peat permafrost microbial communities from Stordalen Mire near Abisko, Sweden - Fen_T0_3 | ecosystem: Environmental > Terrestrial > Soil > Wetlands > Permafrost | place: Sweden: Abisko... | reverse complement strand
TTGAACGCGTTGTAACGCTGCTCGAGTTCCTGCGTGAGGGCTGCACGTTCCGGGGCGGAGAGTTTCGCGAGCTCGGTCATGGTGCTGGGCTCTAACGAAATCTTGGCGCGGGCGCCAGTCGTCCCGATTCGAACTTCGAACACGCCCGAAAAGATGCGGAATGATGAACGTCGCGGATCCGCAACAGGATCCGTTTGCGGCCCGCGAGCCGAAGCGGCACCGAAGGGTTGGTCTCGAAGTGCAGCGTTCAGGGTTAAAAATCGGCGGCGGGCGGGCGTAGCTGCCTGTGTGCGAACACGCCTGATCATCGCTGCCCTCCCCGCTTTGCTCCTATCGTTTGGGCAGACCGTCCGCGCCCTGCCCGGCACTCACGCTCCCGCGATCTCCACTTACGACACGCGGGCCTCCAGTGTCGTCCTGGCGTATCGTCATGGCTCGAGCGAGGCGGGGCCGTTCAACACCTTCAGTTACAACGCGAACTTCACGAACACGACGGGCAAGCTGAGCGCCCAATTCGGACTCCACTACGTGAGTTTCGCGCCGAAGGTGAACAACGAGACCGCGCACGGCGTCGGCGCCAGCGGTGTTGCGCTGTTCGTCTTTCCGGTGGCTGGTCGCTGGGAAGACGGGGTGCCGAAGGCGGCCGTTTCATTTTACGTCGGTTCGGTGCCGACCATCTACGTGAGCGGGGAGCGGAACTACCTCACGATTCCGCTCACTCTCGGCTTTGCCCTGCCGCTTTCGCCGCACAAGGCGATCACCTTCACGCCTTGGTTCGAAGTTGCGCCCAGCGCGAACCTCGACACCATCTTCAAGCCGGCGGACATTCAGGCCAGCGCGGGCGACGTGACCGTAACGCCCGATCCGCAGCCGGGCAATCCGACCAACGTGAAGGTATCGGTCAGCCAAAGTGCCCTCGAATCCGCCGTGAAGAAGGGCGTAACCATCGACTACGGCTTTTCGGTGCCAATGCGCGCGGGCCTGGAGGGCGGCATTCACGTTAGCCCCAGCGTCGATTTCAATCTCTATGCGTCGATCGGCACCTTGGGCGGCGGGTTCTCCGGCTCGTCGCTGCTCTCTCTGGGCGCGGGCTTGGTCTATCGTTGGGACGACATCGTGCCTGCAGTATTGCCGGTCGAGCGGCGCCTGGAGCGGGAAGGTTGCGACGCGGTTGAAGCGCGTTTCCGCAGCTGTCCGAGCTCGCAGCAATGGCTTGCCCCGGAACAGCGCGCGAGAGAGGCGAGGCCGAAAGCCACGCCTGTTGCGCCCCCGAGCGCGCCGCCGGCCCCTACGCAGGTCGCCCCGCCGCGGCCGGCGCTGGGCGCAGCCGCTGCTCCGAAACCCCCGACAACGCCCGCACCAGCCCCACCCCCAATTCGCCCCCCGACCGCCACGCCGGGATCACCGCCTAGCGCGGTCTTTCCGAACTGAACGTTACCAGCGCAAGTTCTTGGAGACTGTGACGGGCTCGCCCACGAACGGCGGCACGCGGGTGCGTGCCACGGCGCTGAGCACGCACGACCGGAGCGAGGCCGGCGGAGCCGCCGAACCGAAATGAACTGAGCTCGGCACGCCCGAAGGTGCAAAGGTCGCGACGATTTGGGCTTGGACCGGACCCTCGCCGCAATTTCTAGCGGCCGCGCCAGCTCGAGCCAGCGCGCGCGCGAGCTCCGCTCGGTCGGCAGGCCCCGGTACAGCAGGGGCTGGGCGCGAAGGGCGAGCCGCGGCCCTCGCCGGGCTGCTACGCTCGACTTCCACCCGCTCCACGCGCTCCACCCGCGCGGGAGCCGCGCGCTCGAGTTCCGCACGCTCGGCTCGCGCGGACGTTCCGTGCTCGAGCGGCAAATCGCGTAACAGCACGACCGGAATAGTCGACGTAAGTGTCGCCGCCCAGCTCGGGCTCAGCGCGGTGGGAGCCGTTAGAGGCCGTTCGGAATGCTCAGCCGCTTGCCTCGGCGCACGGTCGGTGATCTGCGCCCGCGCTTCCCCCCAATGAGCGGCGTGCTGAGCGAACAACACAGAGCCGAACGTAACGACCGCAGAGAGGAACGCCACGACCGACAGCTCCGTCGAACGCGCGTGCAACACCACCGGCCCGAACTTGGCCGATGCCGGCTCGGCGTCGAAACTCACCGGCGGTTGGGAGTCGATGCGCGGTGGGAGCACGCGGGTGGGCAATGGATGAGTGACGGCGGTATCGGGCTCGCGTTCGATTCGGACATTCCAACCGGCGCCCTCGATGAGTTCTCGGCGTGGCGCGGGTTCGCGACGTGGCATCAATCGGCGCGCCACTAGCCGCGGGCTTCGCGGTCTGGGCGCAGTGGGTTGACTGTCTATCACAGCGACCTCCCTTGGGACCTGAACCGGGCATAGCACGTCTCTGGCGCTGCCCGAATCATGAATCGAGCAAGATTTACGCGGAATTCTGGCCTCACCGGAAGCCTTTTTGCCGCAGCTCGCTTCGCGCGAGAGTGATTCGCCGCTGCTAGTGATTTCTTCGAATCACAGCGGTCGATGTCCGGCCTTTGACGCAAAGCAGCGGAACGGGGTCCGGTTCGACCCCTCACGAAAGCCTACCCTCCGCGAGCCGAGGACCTGCAACCGGTTCCAGATCTGTCGCTGCGGGCGCCGTCGTCACGCCTCCGCGCGCGTCCGCCCACAGATCGTGGCGCTTTGGTTCGTTGCGCCTTGGCGCTATGGTCTGCCCGGACTGCCCCATGAGCCAGACGCGACGACTGGACGTTCGGAAATGAAATGCGGTCCCGTCTCTCGTTGCCAGTCGTTCTGGCCGAGGCGCGTGGTTTGCGCAGGCGCGATTGCCTTGCTGCTGGGAAGCACGGCTTGTCGACCGAAAAAGGACGACAACCGCAGCGGTTTTCCGCGAACGGAAACGCTGTACCTGGCAGGTTCGTTGTGGGGAGAACCTGCGTCGTTCAACCCGCTAGGCCACCCCGCTTGGCCGGTGAGCACGATGAACCTGATCTACGAAACGCTGCTGAACTACGACTCCATCACCGGCAAGATGGAGCCGTTGCTGGCCGAGTCGTATGCCACGCACGACGATCGGGTCGAAGTCACGTTGAACTCCGCGGCGCGTTGGAACGACGGCGAGCCCGTGACCGCATGGGATGTAACTTACACCTTCGAGCTCGGAAAAAACTACAAGAGCCTCAGCATCGCGCCCATTTGGCAATACCTTACCGCGGTTCGTGCCTACGGCGAGGACGGTCAGGAAGCCAAGCAGCCTAAAGCCGGGGCGCCATATCCGCGGCGCGTGGTCTTCGAGCTGAACCGTGAGAATAAGAATCCGCTGGTCGTGCTCGACGAGCTGCAGGCCCAGCGCATCATTCCGCGCCACTCCATCGAGCGCCTGTTGGCCGAACGCGGCGGTAACTTGGAGGAGTTCGACAAGCTCAAATTCGACAAGGACGTCGTGAGCTCGGGTCCGTACCGGCTGCTGTCTTACAACGCCGAAAAGGTCGCGACCGTGCGCGACGACGGCTACTGGGGAAATCAGGCGCTGCACGGGGGCAAGAGGGCCGCCGTAAAGTACGTCGTACACCCCATCTACAAAGGCAATGACGGCTTCAGCGTCGCCCTCCGGCAAGGTCGGCTCGACGTTTCCTCCTCCTTCGTGCCGCGCATTTGGCTGAAGGCCACGAACGGCGTGCGCAGCTGGTTCGATCGAGAGCCGTACTTCCTCAGCAACTCGATTCCAATGCTGCTCGTCAATCACAAGCGCGCGCCCTTGATGGATGTGCACCTACGACGAGCGATGGGCTTTGCCATCGACTACAAGGACATCCGCGAACTGGCGGTCTCCGGCTACAGCGAGCCGCTCAAACCCGGTTTGATCTTGCCGTTCGGTCTCGAGCAGAAGTTCTTCTCCGAAGAAGATGCCAAGAAGTATGGGACTTGGTTCGATCCAGAGAGGGCCAGGTACGAGCTCGCCCAAGGCGGCTACACGCCCATCTTCGGGCCGGACGGGGAGCTGCTCGGAACCAATGATCGAAACGGCCAAAAACTGCCGACGATCTACGTCAAGTCACCCAGCGGCTGGAGTGATTGGGAATCGATCGTTCGCATCGCCGTGAAGAGCATGCGCGCCGTCGGCATCGATGCGCGTGAACGCTTCGTGGACACCAACTCGTTCTGGAACGCGCAGTACGAGGGTGACTTCGACTTGATCATGAGCACGCCGTCCACGCAGCCCTCGCCTTCCAAGCCTTGGTCCCGGTTCGAAACCTTGCTCACCAGTCGAGGGCTCGCGCCCCTGGGCGAGAAGATGTATAAAAACATGGGACGTTTCAACGACCCTAACTCGCCCGGCTACGAGCCGCGCTTCGACGAACTGCTGGCGCAGATCCCGACCCTCACGGACGAAGACGAGCTGCGCGCCGCGTACCGGGAGCTGAACGTACTCTTCATGCAGCTGCAGCCGGATTTGCCGCTCGTATATCGTCCCGACACCTTCTACGAGTTCAGCGTCAAGCACTGGTCGAACCTGCCGAGCGCTGCCAATCCCTACCTCCCCCCGTTGATACCCGGTGACCGCCTGGGCACGAACATGCTTTGGTCGATTCGGCCCGTCTCGAACTAAGTGACGAGCGAAGCCACGGATATGTTGAAGAACCACCCTACCATCCAGCACATCGTCGGTCGCGCCGGCTGGTATCTCGTGACCTTCTTCGTCGCGATCACGATCAACTTCTTTTTGCCGCGCTTGGGTGACGCAAACCCCGTCGACACGATCATGGCCAACGTCGGGGCGGGGCTGGACTCTGCATCGGCGAGAGAAAAAGAAGAGGCCTACCTCAAGGAGTTCGGCCTAGTGGAGGTCGACGCCGGCGGCAAAATCACACGGGACGCGCAAGGCAAGCCCGTGCGCAGTTCGCTCGCCAGCCAGTTCATCAACTACTTGAGCATGAGCTTGCGCGGCGACCTCGGCGGCTCGATCTTGCAGCACCCGAAGCGCGTGAGCGAGATCATCAAGGCCGCCTTGCCTTGGACCCTGGCGCTCCAGCTTCCGACGATCGTCTTTGGCTGGCTTCTTGGCAACGTGCTCGGTGCACTAGCCGCCTACAAGCGCGGCGTGTTCGACAAGGTGATGTATCCGCTCGCGCTCTTGGCCAGCGCCATCCCCGCCTTCTGCTTCGGGATGCTGCTCGTCTACGTGCTCGGCATTCGTCTCGAGTGGTTCCCCGCCGTGGGCGGCTACGACGACGGGCTGACGCCAGAAATGAGCTGGGCGTTCTTCCAAAGCGCGAGCTACTATTACGTGCTGCCCTTTCTGTCGGTGTTCTTGATCGTGGTCGGCGGCCAAGCCATCGGCATGCGCTCGATGTGCATCTACGAGCTCGGCACCGACTACGTGAAATACGCCAAGCTGCTGGGCATCGACGAAAGCAAGATTGTATTTTACATGTTCAGGAACGCGATGCTGCCGCAGCTCACCGGGCTGGCGTTGGCGCTCGGGACGATGGTTGGCGGCGCCTTGATCACGGAGATGATCTTCAGCTATCCCGGCCTCGGTATGGCGGTGCTGACGGCCATCCAAGGCAACGACTACCCGCTGATCACTGGTTCTACGTTGCTCGTGACCGTGTGCGTGCTGCTCGCCAACTTCAGCGTCGACGTCATGGTCGGCTTCCTCGACCCGCGCATCGCCGCCGCTCGCCAGACGAGCAAGTGACATGAAGCTGCTGAAGAGCCTGCTGAAGTCCCCGTTCTTCGTGCTCGGGTTGAGCTTGCTGGTGCTCACCGTACTGTTGGCCGTGCTGGGTCCGCTGCTCCTGCGCGTGGATGTGAATACGCGCGTCGGCCTTGCCTACATGCCGCCGTCGAGCTCCCACTGGCTGGGTACCGATCATCTGGGCATGGACATGATTTCGCTGCTGATCGCGGGCCTGCGATCGTCCTTGTACGTCGGTTTTCTGGCGGGCAGCGTGGCCACCGTGCTCGGCACGCTGGTTGGCCTGTACGGCGGCTACAAGGGTGGCCTGATCGACGACGTATTGACCGTGGGCACCAATTTGTTTCTGGTCATACCGAGTCTGATCGTGCTGATCTTACTCAGCGCGAGCATCGAAAATGGCCGCAGTTTGAGCTTGATCGCGCTGATCATCGGCTGCACCACCTGGACATGGAGCGCGCGCGCCGTCCGCGCTCAGGCTTCCAGTTTGCGCAACCGCGACCATGTCGCGCTGGCCCGCATCAATGGCTACGGAACCTTCGGGATCGTGCTGCTTCAAATCATGCCTTACTTGCTGTCCTACATCTTCATGGTGTTCATCTTGCAGATGGCGACCGGCATCCTCTCGGAAGCTAGTCTCTCGATGCTCGGTCTAGGACCGTATGATTCGGTTTCGCTCGGAAAGATCCTGAACGAAGCCAAGACCAACGAGGCCCTGACCGACGGTGCATGGTGGGCATTCGCGCCCGCCATGGTGCTGATCACCGTAATCGTATTCGCGCTGTACATCATCAACACCTCGCTCGAAGGTGTGTTCAACCCGCGCTTGAGGAAATGATGGCCGGCCCGATATTCGAAGTAGAGAACCTGAGAGCACACTATCTCACGCGCTTCGGGCAAAAGATCCAAGCCGTGGACGGAGTGTCTTTCTCGCTCAAGCCGGGCGAGATCTTGGGCATCGCTGGCGAATCGGGCTCGGGGAAGACCACGCTGGTCAGCGCTTGCATGGGCCTGTACATACCGCCCCTGCACCTATCCAGCGGGGATGTGCGCATCGAGGGTCGGAGCATCATCGGCATGGATATCGAGACCAACCGCAGGGACATCCTGGGCAAGAAAATCTCGATGATCCCGCAGGGTGCACTCAACTCGTTGAACCCTACCCGCAAGGTGAAGGATCTGTCGACCGACATGATCTTGAGCCATGACGAGAGCGCAGAGAAAAAGCAGATCTATTCTCGCTTGCGGGAGCGATTCGAAAAGCTGGGGATGCCGGCTGATGAGGTGCTGAACGCTTACCCCGTTCAGTTGCCGGCGGGTATGAAGCAACGCGTCGTGATCGGCATCTCCACGTTGCTCGACCCGCGGGTCGTAATCGCCGATGAGCCGACCTCTGCCTTGGATGTCTCCACACAAAAAGCCGTGATCAGGCTTTTGTTCGAGCTGATGGATCAAGGCATCATCGGCAGCATGCTGTTCATCACCCACGAGCTGCCGCTCTTGCGTCATGTGTCGAACAACATCGCCGTGATGTACGCTGGTGAGTTCGTAGAGCTGGGTAACATCCAGCAGATCATCTTCGACCCGCGCCAGCCGTACACCAAAGCGTTGATGGGTTCCATGCTCAGCGCCGGTCAAAAGCCGGTCGCCATCGAAGGCGCACCGCCCAACTTGGCAAATCCAATCGAGGGTTGTCGCTTCGCCGAACGCTGCCCGATTGCTCGACCCGATTGTAGGACGACACGGCAAGCAATCCGGATCGTCGAAAATCGCCAGGTCAGGTGTCAGTATGCCGAGTGAGCCGAAATTCGAGGCTCAGCATCTCTCGCGTAGCTACGGCCACGGCAACCGGCGCTTCTTCGCCGTGAAAAACCTAAACTTCACGATCCCGAACAAGGACGTCGTGAGCGTGGTCGGACAATCGGGCTGCGGCAAGACGGTGCTCGCCAAACTGCTCTTGCGGCTGGAAACCCCGACCAGCGGTTGCCTGCTCTTCGACGGCAAACCGATCGCCCAGGAGCGAGACCCGCGGAACCATTGGCGCTCGGTGCAAGCCGTGTTCCAGGATCCTTTCTCGGCCTTCAATCAGTTCTTCACCATTCGCGCGCAGCTCAAGAGCAGCTTCAAATTGTTCCGGCAAAAACCCAGCCGGGAAGAGATGGACGCACGAGTGGATGCTGCGCTCTTGGCCGTGAACATCGAACCGAGAGAGATCGAAGGCAAGTACCCGTTCGAGCTCTCCGGCGGCCAGATGCAGCGCATGCTGTTGGCGCGAATCTTCATCTTACGCCCCGAGGTGCTGATTGCCGACGAACCAACCAGCATGGTCGATGCCTGCAGCCGCGCGAGCATCCTAGAATACTTGTTGAAGCTGAAGAAAGAGCTCGACATGACGATCGTATTCGTCACTCACGACATCGGCCTCGCCTGCTACATTTCGAATTCAATCTTCATCATGCACCAGGGCGAGATCGTCGAGCAGGGCCCTCCCGAACTCGTCACCGGCTCGCCGACGAGTGAAGTGACCAAGCAGCTTCTGGCAGATATCCCGGACGTACATCGGGAGTGGCTTCGCCGAGAGGCGTCGAAGTAGGAGCGAGCGCATCGGCGACCCGATGGGCAGCACCGAATTCAATGGCAGCGTAAGCCGCCAATGCTTCGCAGCTGCTGGGGGTCGGTTGGCGCCGGAGGCACGCGGAGGGCGCGAATGGCTTTACTGGCCAAATTACCGGTTATCCGTCCGCGGCGGTGGCCGTTCTAGCCTCGGATGCCTACGCCTGAGGACAACTCGGCTGCGCGGGATCGAAACTCGCTGCGGGCGGCGTTCGAGGTCGGCGAAACGCTAGACGTGCGCGTTTCGGAAGGCGCCGCGCCGCAACCCAACGACGGGAAACTCGAATCGGGACCTCGGATCTATTTTCGCGCCTACACGGCGGGCGTCACCGACGAAGCGCCCGGCAGGTACAGCACGCAGGCCGGAGACGAACTCGGGCGCGGCGCGATCGGACGCGTGTACAAAGCGCAAGATCTGCATCTGGGCCGGCAAGTGGCGATCAAAGAGCTGTTGCACGGCGTGAGCGAAGGCGCTGGCGACAGCGGCGCCCTGCAGACGCTATCGCGCTTCTTGCGCGAAGCCCGCGTCACCGGTGCGCTCGAGCATCCGAACATCGTCCCCGTCTACGAACTCGGTCGACGCCTGAACGGTACCTTGTACTACACGATGCGCGTCGTGCCGGGGCGAACCCTGGCCGCAGCGATCGCTGAATGCAAGACGCGCACGGAACGCTTGGCGCTGGTCAATCACTTCTCTGGTTTGTGCCAGGCCATCGCATACGCACACAGCCGCCGCATCGTGCACCGCGACATCAAGCCGGACAACGTGATGATCGGCGACTTCGGCGAAACGGTGGTGCTCGACTGGGGTATGGCAAAGTTGTGCGAAGAGCCAGAGGAACGCGCGCACGATTGTGCGCCGCGACTGGAAGTCGGCGATCTGAATCTGACCCTGGAGGGGAGCCTATGTGGCACGCCGCTGTACATGAGTCCCGAGCAGGTCTCTGGTCGCGTCGCGGAGATCGACCAGCGCTCGGACGTTTGGTCCTTGGGCGTCGTGCTGTACACCATCCTCAGCGGACGATCGCCCTTTGCCGGGAGGTCTCTGCTCGAGCTCGTGAACGTGGTGAACGCGGGCAAATATTTGCCGCTGCGCGCGATCGATCCCAGAATTCCGCCCGAACTCGCCGCGGTCGTCGAGCGTGCGTTGCGACCCAACAAAGTCGATCGCTATCCCTCGGCACGCGAGCTCGCCCGTGACGTGCAAGCCTACCAGGCAGGGACGCGGGTCGCAGCTTACGAATATTCGTCGCTGGATCTGCTGAAACGCTTCGTTGCGCGTCACCGCTCGGCGGTCACGGTCTCGGCGCTGGCCCTAGTGGTCGTGCTCGTGTTGGGGTTCACCGCCTATCACCGCGTCTTGGCCGCTCGCGATCGCGCGCTGCTCGCCGAGCGTCGGGCTCTGGAAAATGAGCTCTCGGCGACGCGCAGCGCCGCGCAGGCACGGCACAGCTTGGGCGAGGTGCTCCTCGAGCGGGCCGAGCAGGCGCTGCAAGAGGGCGATAGCGTAGATGCCGAATTGCTGGCCGCGCGAGCGCTAGCTCAGGAAGAGCGGGCCGATGCGCGCGGAGTGGTGATCGCGGCGCGCAGCCTGATGCGTCCGGCGTTGTCGTCCACCTTGGCAGAAACCAGGGGTTGCTCGCGCAGCGCGCTGTCCTTCGAGGCGGGGCTGTTTGCCTGTGCCACCGGCCGCCAGTTGGCGCTTTGGCGACTGGCAACGAAGGACCTCGCGCTCACGGTCTCGCTCGATAGCGAGATCGACTCGCTGGCTTTCGCCAGCGACGCGTCGATGCTCGGTCTCACGCTCCAAGACGGCAGGGTCGGCGTTCGCCCCGCGACCGTCGCCCCCGTCACCTTCCAATTCGCCCCCTGCGCCGCAAAACCCACCACTTTGGCGATCGGCGCCAACGGACAAGCCGTGGCCTGCGGTAATTCGCGGGGTCAAGTGTACCTATGGCGAGCGGGGCTCGGCGGCAGCGTGCGCAAACTGGAACTCGGACAAGCCGTCAGCGCGCTGGCCTGGGCCAAGGACGGCTCACGACTGGCGGTTGGCGGTGAGCTCGGGGCATTGCTCATTTACGGCAGTGCCGAACAGAGCGAACGCCGACTCAGCGGGCACTCGGGGACCGTACTCGGCTTGGCCCTCGCCGAGCAAGGCCGCTACCTGGCCAGCACCAGCGCCGATCGGACGCTTCGGTTTTGGGATACCCAGAGCGGAAGCCAAGTCGAGACGCCAATCGCACTTGGAGACGTCATGTCGGCCCTAGCATGGTCTGACGATCGCCGATTCATGGCACTCGGCGGCAAGGACAAAACGTTTCGAGTCCTCGACCTGCGCGGCGGTCGCCGCGCTTTGACCCGAGCGCACGATGAGCCAGTCGACCTCGTTGCCATCTCCGGCGACGCCGCACGATTGGCCTCTTACAGCCGCGATAGCGGCTTACGCCTCTGGTCGCTCGGCGGGGGAGCAAGTCCAAACGAGCTGATCGAGCGCGGCAACGTGCTCGCGCTCGGCCTAGGCATCGCTCCCGACCAGCTGCTCAGCGCGGGCCTGGGCCGAAATGGCGTGTGTATCTGGGACCTGGCGGAGGGAACTTGTACGACCCGCTTGCCGGTGCGCCTCGACCGCGTGCGCGCGCTGGCCGTGTCGTCCGATGGTCAGCGGCTTGCTCTGGCCGGCTCGGGCACTCAAATCTTCATCTGGGACCTGATCCGAAAGATCCCGATCCAAGTGATCGAAGACTTGCACCAAGAGACGCGCGCGCTGGCATTCGCGCTCGGCGGGCGGACGTTGGCCGCCGCCGGTATCGAGCGCAAGCTGCGCATCTTCGACGTAAATACCGGGAACCTTCTGGCTATGCAGGAGACGCTGGCTCCGATTCAGACCATGAACGTCGTCCCAGGCTCTGGAGCACTAATTACGGGTGACCAGGCGGGCGTGCTCACCTTGCGCGACATCGAGACGGGCAAGGTGGAGACCGCCTGGCAAGCGCATGGCGACTGGATCTTGGGCAGCGCGATCTCGGCGGACGGTTCACGATTGGCCTCGGCCGGCGCCGACCGCTTGCTGCGACTGTGGAGTCTACCGGGTCACGAGCGGCTCTTTTCACTGGGAGGCCATGCCGGCAAAGTGCTCAGCGTGGATTTTTCGGCAGATGGAGCTTGGCTGGCCTCGGCAAGCGAGGACAAGACGGTGCGCATCTGGAACTCGCGCAACGGAGAGGCGCTCGCCACGCTTCCGGGACACACCGGGAGCGTGCGCGCCGTACGCTTCACGCGGCGAGCCGCGGAGCTTGCCTCCGGTAGCGACGACGGCTCGATCCGCCTGTGGCGATTGGACGACTTGGCGCGGCCAGCCGCGCGAATCGAGGCCGACCTGATTGGGCAATTCGGGCTCGAAGCCTCACCGCAACCCTTAGAACGCAACGCGAAAGCCCAAACCGCGAGCCCGTGATGCCTGATCCCGAGCGCCCTCGGAGGACGCGCCGGAATTCGACGGGGCCGGCATACCGCGTACGTCCAGCGGCTCGTCCGGCGTAAAGCTGACGGTCGCGCGATCGGTTCGGTAGGTCGCCAAGAGGAAAAGACCGCCCGCCGCCAGAGTGCCGCCACCAGCAACGTAAGTCCAGCTCGCTCCGCCCAAGATCCCAACCGTAATGAACACCCCCCCCACGATGCCACCGACGTTCATCGCCAACCAGCCCGTAGATCGTAACCCCTCGCGTGACTGCAGCTCTCCGTGCAGCGTACCGCGAGTACGAACTGCGACCGGGTCGTCCACCGTCACACCGTTCAACTTCAACCGATAGTCACCGGGGCTGAGCGCCACGTCACACGGCGCGATGCACCAAACCGGTGTGCCGGTGCTGCTCCGCGCTCGGGCGGAAAACGTCAGTGGCATTGGGTCACTGCGCATATAGACGCGCACCGATTGCTCCCCCTGCCGTATGGGCCGGCTCTGTGCCGGCTCGGCTAGGCAGACGCCCGGACTGACCAGCAGCGCAGCGCACACCAGACTACGAACGACGACGGGCATCCGCTCGGTCTATCGCGAAGGTCGAACTCTGACAAACGAACGGACCGGTTAGCCCGCCTGAGGCGCCAATGCTGCTCGCGCCGCGCGCGCGACCGAACCCGGCGAAAATGGCTTTTGCAGGCAAACCAAGCCTTCTCGCAGGACCCCCGTGGCGATGATCGCCGTTCCGGCATAGTCGGACATGACTACTCATGCCCGTCCGCGTGTCCGTGACCTCGATCGCGACGTACCGGCCCTGGGGCTACGCCGTCATGCGAGTTGGAATAGGCTTCGTCGAGCAGCACGGCCTTGGTTTCGACCGTGAGTTTCCGCCATTCAACGCTTCGGATGCAGTCCGTACAGCGCGCGTTCCACACCGGCACAGCGGTCTTCGACGTAGCGCAAGCCTGCGCGCTTCGCGATGCTACGAGCCTCGGACGAAAAGATGCCTTGCTGCAGCCAGAGCGCCTTGGCACCGATCGCCACCGCTTGTTCGGCGATCGCGGGTGCAAAGCGCGCGGGGCGAAACACCAGCACTAGGTCGACCGGGAACGGGATGTCAGTCAACGACGCAAACGCGGGCTCGCCGAGCAATTCACTCGCTTCGGGGTTGACCGGCACGATGCGATAGCCAGCAGCCTGGAGCCCCGCCGGCACGGAATGGGCTGCTTTTGCCGGATCGCGGCTGAGACCCACGACCGCGATCACGGAACAGTCGCGTAGCACTCCCTGGGTGTCGTCCATCGCGAAAGCTTAGGGCCCGCGGTCGACCGCGTCAGGGGTCTGCTGCATTTAATTGGTCGACACTCCGCCTGCACCAGCGTCCGGCTCGATCGGACCCTCTCCGCCGACCCCCGCCGAGTCGCTACTGCCTGCGGCCGCTTCGGGAGGTGCGCCCGCCGAGCCGTCGCCGTTGGTCGCCGAACCACCAGAACCGAACGCGCCCGCGGCGGCGAAACGACCACCTGCAGACGGAACGTCGATCGTACCTGCCCCGGCAACCGACGGGCTACCACCGCCGCCCGGTGCGCCCTTGGCATTGCACGACGGGAGGTCAGGCTGAGGGTTCAGACATTGATTGTCGCCGCCCACGCAAGCGATCGCCAACGACAGCGACAGCAGAGCGACGACCCATGTCCGAAACCTCACGCGCATTGCCCAAAGATACGGGTTCCTTGCCTAGGGTGCAACGCACGCCCGATCAGCCACAGTCTTGATCCATAGAAGAGGGCGCGCGCGAGCGCGGCCCCAGGTAGGGGTTCGACTTCGGGAGCGGGCTCGGGAGAGGCTGCACCCCTTCGGGTGTCGCGAAGCGCGTCGGGCAAGGCAGAGCCGGGGCCGCGCACGCGCGCGCCCAGGGATCGGCCGCGGCGAGAAGCCG
>Ga0302323_100003012_pt1 | contig 13702 bp, 7 predicted proteins | sample Fen_T0_3_FD_201950 | JGI IMG/M metagenome (GOLD analysis project Ga0302323, IMG submission 201950) | Peat permafrost microbial communities from Stordalen Mire near Abisko, Sweden - Fen_T0_3 | ecosystem: Environmental > Terrestrial > Soil > Wetlands > Permafrost | place: Sweden: Abisko... | reverse complement strand
AACGACGCGAGTGGAGCGTTGCTGCCTTTGGAAGTCGAGCGCTTCGTGGTGCATCTAGCGGGCGCGAGCTCGGTATGGATACACGCGCGTCTGCGGGAAAGCGTCGACGCTGACGGCTTTCGTGTGGATCTCATCCTGATTGATGGCGAAGGCAATCCGGTGGCCGAGGTGAGCGGTATGCACACTCGCCGCGTGGATCCACTGGTACTCGCTCGAGACTCCACGAGCGTCGTGCCTGATGCTTCGTATCGCATCGCCTGGCAGGCAGCTGCGACGATTGCGGGCGAAGCGTCCCTGGCAGGGCAGTGGGCGGTCATCTCAACTGGTGATGTCCTGCATGAGCAGAGCCTGCTTGCGGACCTGGTTCTGCGTGGTGCACGCGCCGAGCTGGTGGGCATACCGCAACTCGGCGCGTGCCTCGCCGACCATCTGATTTGCGTGTGGAGTGACGCGGGCGACGCAGAAGCAGCCCTGCGCGCCGCGCAGCAAGGTCTCGCGATCGTCCAGGCGCTCCCTGAGCGCGAGAAACCTCCGCGCTTGTGGTGGCTAACTCGAGCTGCCGTCGCCGTCACCACCGACGAGGACTCATTCGTCGCTGGATCGAGCATTTGGGGTCTCGGTCGTACGCTGATGCAAGAGCGCCCGGAACTGCGCTGCACACTGGTTGATCTCGAGCGGGATGCTTCCGTCGCGGAAACTTTGCAGCGTGAGCTTGCCGCCAAGGACGACGAGAATCAAGTCGCTTGGCGCGGCCAGCGTCGCTTGCTGGCACGTCTGGTGCGCGCTGCAGCACCGACCCAGCAGTCAGACAATTACCGCCTGAAGTCCGCGTCCTTACGCACAGACGGCACGGTCGTTGTCACTGGAGGACTCGGAGCGCTCGGTCTGGAAGTAGCGAAGTCATTGGCGAAGCGCGGTTTGCGGCACTTGCTTTTGACGGGGCGCCGAGGACTCTCGACGCCGGGGGCAGAGGAGGCCGTGTCTGAGCTGGAGGCACTCGGCGCTCGTGTCACGGTGGCCGCGGTTGATGTTGCGGATCGAGACGAGCTTGCGAAGGTACTCGCCGCCGTGCCTGTGGAGCTTCCGTTGTGCGGGGTGGTGCACGCAGCTGGGCTAATCGATGACGGGCTACTCACGCAGCAAACGCCTGAGCGTTTCGCACGTGTGTTGGCTCCCAAGGTGTTGGGAGCGTGGAACTTGCACACGCTGACGGAGCACGCGGATCTCGATCTGTTCCTGCTGTTTTCGTCGATTGCTGGCAGCTTCGGCTCGGCGACTCAGGGGTCGTATGCTGCCGGCAACGCATTTCTCGATGGCTTGGCGTCATATCGTCGATCGCGCGGCTTGGCGGGGCAGAGCTTGGCTTGGGGCCCTTGGGCCGAGCGCGGTGTTGCCGCGTCGCTCGATAGCCAGCAGCGGGCGCGCTTTGCTCGTCAGGGACTGAGCCTGATCACGCCGAGTCAGGGGACTGCGCTGTTCGAAGGCTCGTTGTATGGGCCGGACGCTCACCTGGTGCTCGCGCCGCTGGACCTGCGCGGGCTGTCGAAAGCGTTCGGCAGTAGTGTGCCGCCGTTCTGGCGATCGCTCGTGCGGACCCCGAGTCAGCAATCGAAGGGCGCGCCGGGCCGCTGGGCAAAGGAACTCGCGGCGCTGCCGGTGGAGCAGCGCGCTGACGCAGTGAGGATCGCAGTACAAGCGGAGGTGGCGCGGGTCTTGTCTTTCAAGAGTGCAAATGACGTCCCACTCGACAAGCCGTTGAAGGATCTGGGTGTCGACTCGTTGCTGGCGGTGGAGCTAGGCAACGCACTGAGCCGACGCATAGGCGGTACGATCCCGGCTTCGCTGGTGTTCAATCATCCGACGCCCGCCGCGATCGCTTCCTATCTGCTCACTGTCGTGCTTGGTTCGGTAGAGGCGAAGGCAGTGGGCAGCACCATTGCCCCCACCACGCAGGCCGAGCTCCGCAAGGACGTTGGGGCCGACCAGCTCTTTCGTGCTGATGCCGTACTCGACCCCGGCATTCGAGGCATTTCGACAGCGGCGACGGACCCAGCGTGCATCCTTCTCACTGGAGCCACCGGCTTTCTGGGCGGCCACTTGCTACATGATCTGCTGCGAATGACCCACGCCCGGATCTACTGTCACGTGCGCGCTGAAGACGCCGCCAGCGCGGCTAACCGTGTGCTGGAGAATCTTCGGCGCTATGGGCTTTGGCAGAGCGGGTTCGTATCCAGATTGTCGTTCCTGCCTGGGGACTTGCGCGCACCCCGGCTCGGCCTGGACCAGAGCACGTGGGACGCCTTAGCAGAGCATGCCGACGCGATTTACAACAACGGTGCGTTGCTTGGATATGTGGCGAACTACCAAGAGTTGAAGCCGTCGCACGTGAACGCCACGATTGAAATCCTGCGCCTGGCGTCCACTGCTCGATCGAAAGCGGTGCACCATGTGTCTTCGACTGCCGTCTTCGATTCCGCGGCTTATCGCCAAAGGCCGATTGCCGAGTTCATGGACCCGGTTGAAAGTCGCGAGATTTATTCGGGATATTCGCAAAGCAAGTGGGTCAGCGAGAGCTTGCTCCGCGCGGCTTCCGCTCGAGGCGTGCCGGTCACGATTCATCGGCCCGGCTTCATCTCCGGCTCGAGCATCGATGGCGCCTTCAACTCGGCCGATTTTTTGGCGCGGATGTTCAAAGCCATCATCGAAACCGGCGCCATGCCGGGAGATTTGGATCTCGAGCTGACCTTTTCTCCCGTCGACTATGTGAGCCGGGCCATCGTCTATCTTTCGCTGCAGTCGTCCGCGCGCGGCCGCGCTTTCCATCTTCAACATCCCCGCGGCATTCACCTGCACGCGCTTGGCGAATTCTTGCGCTCATTCGGTTACGAGGTTCGTGCCGTGAGCTACCGTGACTGGGTCGCTCGCCTGGAAACAGTGCCGGACGGACCGCTGGCACCGCTACTCCCATTCCTACTTCAGCGATGCGGTCCCGAGGAACTCACCCAGATCGAGCTTTGGCAGCGCAGCCACAGTGCCCGGTTCACGTGCGACGAGACGCTCCGAGCTCTCGCGCCGTCAGGCATCGAGTGCCCCCCACTCGACGTACAGCTGATCAGGCGCTACGTTGATTACTTGGTCCGAATCGGCTTCATCGAGCTCGCGCCGAACATTCGTGCATGAACTCCATCGTTGACCCGCAAAAACGTGGGTCAGGTCAGCAAGGGCGCCGCTAACGACGCATTTGCACGGCCTGCCGCGCGCGGCTGAAAGGTTCGCTGTTTAGAAGCCGAACTGCGAAACGTCTGGCCGAATGTCGCCCTGCGTAACCTGACCACCGCGAACAGTGAGGTTTATTTTCCCGTATGCAATGCCGTTCGGGGCAGTGCCTTCGACCGTGACGTTGATGAATGAGCCCTTAGGCACTTCGATGTTCGCAAAACCGGCGAGCGCTCTTTCGGTCGTCGGAAGCGCCGAGAGCGTCGGTAGACCCGTCAAGAATGTGAAGGGTACGGCCTTCACACTCAGGCTCAGAGTGACCCCCTCAGCCGGTTGATCCGTGCAATCGAGGGTGCGCATGGCGATGATCGCGGCGTCTGGGTTGCGCGTGGTCTGCACGCCGCTGGCGAGATTGTCCGCATCGATGGCGGTGATCGGAGTGACCTGCAAGCCCGGGACGACGGTGAGGTTGTTCATCACCAGATTCGAGCGTGCCCCCAAGAGCGGGCCGCCCAGGTAATACTCCAACGGCAAATAATCTGGAGCCGTGATGCGAATATAGGCGTCGACAGCGTAGGGCATGACGATCGGGTAGACCGGCGTTTGAAACGCCGTCCCATAGACCTGAGCCGGCGTATCAACCGGAGACAAGACCAGGCCAACTGCCTTGCTGCAAGGGTAGTCCTGGATTTGGCAGGCCCTCACGGTCAGTTGCGGAATCACTGCCGGCGGCAGGATACGAAAGTCAAAAATTGGCAAGGCGTAGACCAGGTTCGGCGGCACTGGGTCCAGCAACGGCGGCGGGGCTATGGGCTTCGTCAAGCAGCCCCAGTGGGGATCGTCGGGGACGAGTTCTTGCGCCGTGTCCGCGCCGCTGGCCAACGACGTGCAACCCGCCATTGCTGCGCCGGCAGCTGCGACTGTGAAAACTCCGAACCTAAGCAACCGCCCGTTCCCGTCCATCTACTTTCGCCTTATGTCCCAGTTTGTCGAGGATGCAACCCCCAAATGGCGAAATCCCCATATCTCTTCTTCGACCATCGCTACCTTTTGACTAGGCCGCCATCCGCGCCACGGAGGCAAGCAAGTCCTTTCGAAAGCTCAGCCCCTCACTTCACATTTTGTCAATCGTAGCCCTGTTCTTCGGAAGCGATGGAAGCCTGGCTTACCCGCGCTCGAAAAAGCTAAGCGAGCTTGTGTTTCAGCTCGAGATGCTCGGCGTTTCGCCACGAAAGGTGCGGACCGCGTCGCTGACGAGCGTTCAACTTGCTAACCGCTTGCGCGCGTCGTGGAGGTGCTGCGTGCTAGCTTGCACCCGCTGACCGGGAAGTCTGACCAGTGTCTCGTTTTATCCGTCTGCTATTGAACCATCGCCGTCTGGTGGGGGCGATCTTGCTGCTTTCGATTGCCTTATCCGCGTATTCGGCGCGCACGATTCGCGTGCGCTTTCAATTCAGAGACTTCTATGACTATCCACAAAATCCCCGCCTCCCGCTATTCAAGCAGGATCTCGAGGAATTTGGAGATCTAGCGGGTCGCGTAGTCGTCCTCGTGGACGCGCAAGACGTCTTTCAGCGGGATGTACTCGAATATGTCCAGCGGTTGACAGCGGCGCTCAAAGCGATGCCTAGCCTCATCAAGGTCCGAAGTCTCACGAACGTGCAAGCAATCCGCGGCGTTGGTGATGAAGTGATGGCGGGTCCGCTGCTGCCGACGATCCCGCACGATGACGACGCTCTGCGCGCCGTTAGAGGCTATGCGCTCAGCAGTCCACTCTTGCTCCGCTCGCTCGTTTCTGGCGATGGCAGAACGACGGCAGTCTTCGCCGAGATGCGAGTACCGTCCGTGTTTGCGAGCGTGACCGAAGAGCGGGAGGCAATCGCTGCGGTCGAAGGAGTGCTCAAGAGAACGCCCGCGCCGATGGGCACGAGCGCGCGAGTCACCGGTGCGCCAATCGTCGACGTCGCTATGTCAGAAACGCTGATCCGAGACCAGCTCGTGCTCACGCCGGCGGTGCTGGCAGTGCTTTCGCTCGTGCTGCTGCTGACGTTCCGTTCCTTCCACGCAATCCTTTTGTGCTTGGCCTCTGTGACGCTAACGTCGATCTGGACCGCTGGGCTCTTTGCCCAAGGGCACCGGCCCGTCGACTTGGTAGGCTCGCTCATTCCGACCACGCTCTTGGTCTACAGCGCCGTCGACCCGATCTTCGTCTTGACTCGCGTACTCAACAAGCTCGAGCTGGGGCTCAGCAAAACGCAGGCAATCGTCGAGTCGTTCTCCGAACTTGCATTGCCCTGCTTTTTGACGTCACTCACCACTGCGCTGGGCTTTGCAGCGTTCGTGTCTGTGCGTCAGCCGACCATCGAGTACTACGGTGCAACGGTCGCCGTGGGTGTGTTGTTGGCGTGGTTGACGACGATCAGCCTGCTCCCGCTCTTGATTTCGGTCGTGCCGTTATCCAGACGCGGTTTCGCGGCCTCGGTCTTCACGCGCTGGATCGACATTGGCCTGCAGGCGGTCTGGACAAGCATTCGGCCCCGGGTGCCGCTCACAATCGCCGCTACTGCCCTTGCCCTGGTCGTGGGCGTCTGGTTCGGGAGCAAGCAACCGATCGACAACGTCTACGTCGACGAACTCCCGGCGGGCGCGACACGCAGCGACGCGCGTCGACTCGAACAAAAGCTGGCTGGGTTGATCCCTTTGACTGTTTACCTTCAGGGGGCTCCAGGCGACATGAAACGCCCTGAGGTCTTGAAACGGATTGCGGCGATCGAGCGGACCCTGTCCAGGCAACCGGTCGTTACTTTGACCGCCTCACTTGCCGATCTGGTCGCTGAGGCGAACCAAGCATTTCACGGCGGAGATCCAGAAGCGCGGGTCGTGCCGCCTTCGGCGAACCTGATAGGGCAATATCTGGCGCTGATGGATCCGAGCACCCGCGCCTCGTTCGTGACGGAGGACTACTCGCGAGCACACCTCCTGACCTTGCTTGCCGATGCCGGTAGCAAACGGACGCGCGAGGTTTCCGCGGCGTTGCAGCGCACGGTCCAAGACGCTGGTTTCGGAGCCTTGGGCATCAAGGCTAGCCTGACCGGCGCGGCCATCGTGACCTACGGGGAATTCGACGCTGTGGTCGTGCAATTGCTCTGGGGGTTCGTCTGGGCGTTCTGCGCGATCATTGTCCTGCAATGGTTGGTGTTTCGTTCGCTCCGTATCGGGCTCATCAGCGTGGTGCCGAACCTGCTGCCGGTCATCGCCTGTTTCATCGCGTTGCGCATTTTCGGAATTCAACTAAAGATCGACACCGCGCTGGTGCTGTGTATTTCCGTGGGCGGCCTGTTCAACACCACGATCCACTTTGCGGCCCGCGCGCAGCAGTTGGTCGCCGATGGCGAGCAGGATCCGGACTCGATCGTCGGGCGGGCGATGCGCGCCGTTGGCCCCCCCGCCCTGTTTACCGCGCTGTCCCTTTCATTGGGCTTTGCAGTGCTCCTGCTGTCCAGCTTCTCGGGCCTGCGGGCGCTTGGCTTGCTTTCGATGGTCACCCTCACCATCGGCTTCATTTCGGACATGGTCGTGACAGCCGTGCTGCTCCGGGTAGGATTCGACTGGAAGGCACGTATTTCGACGGTGATGTCGAGCTCACCGCCTAGCTGGCAACCCCCCGCAGCCTCTGAAGCGAGAAAATCATGATGAAAAAGTCAGTCCCGCTGGTCTTGATACTGATTGGACTGCTCGAGCTGTCGACCCGGTTCGTCCGCGCCGATGCCAAGCCGAGCGCCAGTGACGTGATTGCCAAAGTGTTGAACGCGGACCCCTGGGGGCTAAGCGGGGCGGCCGTTACGGCTCACGCCGATTTGAAGGACAAGGGCGGGGCAACCAGTCAGCTCGCGTTTTCGGCACGATCGCGACGCTACGAGGCGACGCTCGCCAAGAGCCTGGTCCGGTTCACGGCGCCGGTGGACCTGGCTGGGGCCGGCTTCCTTCAGATCCAGAAGAGCAACGGCGACGACGATCGATTTCTTTTCTTGCCCGAGCTGCCGCGTTCGAGACGGATCTCCGGAAACTTGCGCGCTAATAGTTTCATGGGCACCGACTTCTCGTTCGCCGATCTCGACCGCCGGGATCTACGCGAGAGCACCGCCAAGAGCTTGCCCGAGGCGACCATTGACAAATATCCGTGTTTTCACGTGGAATACCAGCCTAGCCGCACGGACTCACCCTACTCCCGCGTCGAGATTTGGGTACGTACGGACAATTCCTTGCCACTGAAGATGAACTTCTTCGACCGCGCGAATGCCCTGTTGAAGACATTCACGACACAAGAGGTGCGGCGAGTGTCCGGCCACTGGTACGTCACTAGATCAACGATGGTCGACCGCCAACACTCGCACGAGACGGTTCTTGTACTCGACAAGGTTGAACCCGCGGCGGACATCCCCGACGATGAGTTCACGGTCCGCAATCTCGAGAAGCTCTGAGCCGCTAGCGAACGCGAATCCCTGCATGATGTGGTACCCGCGACCGACTCTTCTTGCCGCGGCTTCTGCAGTCGCGCTGTTTCGCCTGTCCCTCGCGCACGCCGCGCCGCCCCCTGCTGGTTCTGCCGGCATTGCCGCCCCTGCTAGCGGTGAAGGCGACGTGGTCGAAACCATCGATCCAGACGCCCCCAACCAGCCAGTCGAGCCACCGGTCGTCGAGGCGCCGCCCGCCGTTCCGTCGGCCCAGAGGCGCGCACCCCCAGCGCAGCCGCCCGGCGCCGCGTCCAGCCCCAGCGAGCACTTCGAACTCCACGGCTGGGCGCGCCAGAGCCTCGAAGTCGGGCTGTCGAAGCAAGCGCTGAGTGCGAGCGAAATGGACCGCACCAGCGTGCCCTACGATCAGCTGGTCGCGAGGAGTCAATTGTTCATGCGCGCGCGCTATTCGCGCGCGCGCTGGTTCGAGGCCAATGTCTCGGGCGCGGTCTCGTATTCGCTCTTGGAAACGGCGCCTGCGCACGCGGACTCGACCTTCAACGGCTTCAACGGTGGCTCCGTGCGCGGCGTGGTCGAACCGCAGCTGTATGAAGCCTACGTCGGTCTGTTTTCGCCGCATTTGGACGTGCGCATCGGTCAACAGCGCTTGGCGTGGGGCAACGCGGATTTTCTGAGTCCGAACGATGTCATGAACGCCCGCGACTTGCGCGATCCGTTTCTGAGTGAAAAAGAGCTGCGCCACATTCCGACCCTGATGCTGCGCGCAGATTGGGATCTGGGTTTCGCGACTTTGCAAGGCGTCGTCGAGCCTGCCTACACGCCCGATCGTTACGATGTTTACGGGTCCAATTGGGCTGGCGTTCAGCCGGATGCGCCAGTTTGGGCGCGCGGCCTTTCGAACCTCGCCGCACGTTCACTCGATCCGACGTTGCAAGAGCCAGCGCAGCGGCTGTTGGCGGCGACTCGCTACCCCAAGAGCAATTTCACGGCCCCCGTGTTGGGCGGACGTTTGTCGTGGAGCGTGGCGGGCCTAGACGTGAATTACTACTACCAGTATGGCTTCGACGGGCCGTTGATCGAGGTCGACCCCTCGTTCGCCGAGAGCCTTGCGAGCGTTGACTGGAACAACGCGGGCCTCGTGGATTTGCAGCCGGGGCTCGCGGCGATCGACGCGGGTAAACGGCCGCTCTCGGTCAGCTTCATACGCCGGCACCATATCGGGATGGATTTGGCCAGGACCATCGGCCCGGTCGCACTTCGGCTGGATGGCGCGTATCAATCGAAACGTGTGTTCATGCGCCGTGACTTCGTGGGTTTCGTCAGCCCGAGCATCCAAGGCGTGCTGTCGGCAGAATACCAGACGGGTGACAAGGATAAGCTCGCGTTGCTGGAGGTCGTGTACACGCACGTGATCGACACGCCGGCCGTGCCGCTGCTGATTTACGAGCGCGACACGGTCGGCGTGGCCGCTGATGTGCGCTGGCCACTTTGGCGTGCGCTCGGCTTCGAGCTGCGCGGGCTGTTCGGCATTCGACCGAGGACTGCGATCGTGCAACCCGAGTTGAACCTGAAGCACCAATCCTGGGTGGTCAGCCTGGGCGGCTTGTGGCTCGACGGAGAAGCGTATTCGCTGGGGCGCTATTTCCGTCGCAATATCGAGGCCTATGCCAAGGTCAAACTGCTCTTCTGACCTGAAGCTGTGATAAAGCCTGCCGCAGCATGTCCGAAGGCTCGCGTATCCCTGGGTTCTACAAGCTCGGCTTGGCCGAGCGGCGTGCGGTCATCTCGCGCCGCGCGCACGTCGAATTGGCCGAGCTCGAGCACGCGCTCGAGGCGGGCGGGCTCGACACGGCCACCGCCGACAAGGTGGTGGAAAATGTGCTCGGGATCTACGGCTTGCCCTTTGGCGTAGCGCTCAACGTGCGTATCAATGGAGTCGATCGCTTGGTGCCGATGGTGGTCGAGGAGCCGAGCGTGATCGCCGCGGCTTCCAACGCCGCACGCATGATCCGCCAAAGTGGCGGCTTTCGGGCGGAAGTGGTCGAGTCCTTGATGATCGGCCAAGTGCAGATCACGGACGTGGAGCACCCGTCAGAAGCCGTGGCGCGGCTCGAAGCGGCCGGCCCGCGGCTCCTCGCGCTGGCGACGAAGGCCGTGCCCAACTTGATCGCTCGGGGCGGCGGACCACGCGCCATCGACGTGCGTGATTTGGGGCAGCGTTGCATCGTGCTGCACGTGCTGGTCGATTGCCGCGACGCCATGGGGGCCAACTTGGTCAACACCATCGCCGAGGCACTTGGGCCAATTACGGCCGAAATTGCCGGAGGCAAGCTTGGCCTGCGGATTCTGTCCAACTTGTGCGATCGCCGCCGCGTGCACGCCACTTGTCGCGTCCACGCGCGCGAGCTGGTGAGCACCCCGCGCTCGGCCAAACCCAGCGAACCCGCCTCGGCCTCGGAATTGGCAAGCACCGGCGAACTCGACGGCCTGGAAGTGGTGGACGCGATCGTCTCGGCGTCGCGCTTCGCGGAACTCGATCCGTATCGCGCCGCGACGCACAACAAGGGCATCATGAACGGCATCGACGCAGTGGTGCTGGCGACCGGCAACGATTTTCGAGCGGTGGAGGCCGGCGCACATGCCTACGCGGCGCGCTCGGGCCGCTATGCACCGCTCGCGGTCTGGCGTCGAGACGGTGAAGATCTGGTCGGCGAACTCGAGCTACCCTTGTCGCTGGGCATCGTTGGCGGCACCTTGCGCGTGCACCCGACCGCGCGCCTCGCGCTCAAAATCTTGAACGTCGCTTCCGCGGACGAACTAGCGATGACCGCGGCCAGCGTCGGCTTGGCCTCGAACCTATCCGCACTACGCGCCCTAGCCACCGAGGGCATTCAGCGCGGCCACATGTCGCTCCACGCCCGCTCCGTGGCCAGCGCCGCCGGCGCCCTGGGCGACGAAGTCGAACTGATCGCCGCCCGCATCGCAGGCGAAGGCCTAATCACCGTCGAAGCCGCCCAGCGCGCCCTGGCGGAGATTCGCCAAGCCGCGCGCTGAACACGGCCGGGGTCGTTTGGACCCCTCACGGACGCCGCCCCACGTGCACGACCAATCAACTAGAAAGCGTGGAGCGCCTCCACCAGGTGGAGGCGACGGCTTCGCACGGAGGAAGTAGGCGTAACTTCGTCGCGGAACGCAGGCTGTTCGGGATCGCCGTCGGGAATGTCTGTGCCACAGTGGCGTCTCGGCGGCTTGCGAGCGTGCCCGCAAGTGATTCGCGCACACTATGTGCGGCGCATGAAACGACGAATCCGATGAAGCGCGCATCACCTGCTCGCCCGCCCTAGCTGACTCGGCGGTTGAGGGTGATCGTTTTCTTGACGAGTGCCTGGCGTCCGGCTGCGTGATCGTGGAGGATCAGTTGGCTTTGGTGTTTGCGAAGCGTGGCGGCGCCGATAGGAGCCTCGTTTTCTCGCTTGCATCGCACGATCACGGACGCTTCCTGGCTGCGATTTTTGCCGCGATATGCATCGACCCGAAGCAGTGTCGCGCGTGAAGTAGATTGTGCCCCTTGCAGAGCATCCACGCTCACCAAAGCACTGGCCTTATTCGCACCGGTAGCGTGGGTGCTCTCGCGTATGCGCGCATCAAGTCGCAGTCCAATGGAGGCCCCGGTCAGCACGGTCCTTACGCCGACCCAAATCACCATCCTCAAGAGTAAGACCGGAATTCCGCTCACCAAGAGGTCCACCGCCGCCGAGGCTTCGCGGTGGCGAGACTTGGTGGTCACATCAAGAACAACGGCACGCCAGGTTGGCGCGTCCTCGGTCGTGGCTACCACGAACTTCTCACGCTCGAAGTTGGCTACAAAATAGCCAAGAGAGGGACTTGTGATGGATGATTAGCACCTGGCGGAATCACTCGGCGCGTTCGCCTCCGCCCGCGCGCCTGCCAGATCGGTGTCGGTGTCCGGCACAGATCGATCTGTCCCGCGCCGAGCGCAGCTACTCTGCCGCGCCGCCCGCGCTGAGTTCTTCCGGACCGGCCAAGATGCCGGGCCAGCTCGTGACGTACTCGGACGGGGCGCCGGGCTCGGACACGTCGACCCAGGCGACGCGGTGGGTGCCGTAGGGGCGCACGTCGACGTGTACGAATTTGCTGTTCGGATAGTAGCCGCAGCCGACGTCGCTCAGGGTGTGGCAGTAGCGAAAGAGATCGGCGTTGTCGACGCCGGTGACGTACAGATCGAGCGCGCGGCCCTTCTGGTGGTAGCTGCCATGCGCGTCGCGGCGATAGCCGCTCATGATGAAGATCGAGCGGTTGGGGAAGGCCTCGGAGATCTTTTGCACGGCCCAAATGAGGCGCGGATGCAGCAGCTTGACGCGTGGTAGCCATTCCCCGCCGGGCGCGTCTTCGTCCGGTTCCAGGGGTAGGGGCATCTCCGGCTTGGGAGTCGCCGGGGGACGCGCGAGCACGCTCAGCCGATCGAGCGCGTCCGCCGCGATTGCGCCCTGGCAATCGACCAGCGCCATGCGCGTGTACTCCGCGCCGTCGTAGCGGACGACCGAGACGGGGCGCGGTGACTTCCAGCGTGGGCAATACTGGCGTTGGGTGATGCCCAAGAAATCCGGCTCGGGCGCTTGCACGCCGAGTGACCAATCCGGCAGCACGTCAGCGCGCGAAATGTCGAAGGGCTGGATCTGTTCTGGCCCTCCCAGTTCGAAGCGCCAGGAGCTTTGGGCCGCTTCGAGACTCGGCCCGCCCGCTACCCAACCCACTCCATCTTCGGCTCCCGTTGCGCCGCCCATTCCAGTAAGCCCGCCGAGCCAAGCGAGCTTGGGGTGCATCAGGAAATTGTTTCGGCCGAAGCGACCGTGCCAGAAGCTGCGCCATTCAGGGGCGCGGTTGCGCGCTGGCTCCACGAAGTGCGCGAGCAGACCCAGCAGAGCATCGCTGCCTAAGTCGAAACGCCGGTTCTGGCCCACGCGATTGACCAACCAAGCCGTCTCGGTGAGCGGCTGGGTGGGACCGAAGGCGTTGAGCTCGAGCGGTTGACGAGGAGCTTTACGCAGGGCCGCGTGCGCAGGAGCCGAGCTGCTTACAGCAGCCAGCAAAACGGCGGCGGCAAGGGGGACGACGAGGCGAGGGCAGTGACGATCCAGCAACGTGACGGGAGGATGCCTCGTCGTGTGCACGATCGCCAGCGCGAAAGCCGGCTGCTGGCCGGGCTTCGCACTGGCTCATTCGAGCGGTCGGCTCAGGACGTCGCGGACGACGACTCGAGGCCGAGCCGCAAGAGCTGCAGGAACGTCTCGTAGGCCTCACGAGCGCGAGTCTCGTCGCCCTCGAGGTACTCCGTGACGCTCAGGCCGTTGAGCACGGCCAGCGAAAGGGTTGCCAGTGCCTCGGAGCGGTTGACGCCGCCTTTGGCCGCTGCCGGGCCCATCGCCTCGCGGATGACCTGACGCGCGTCGCGCTGCAGGCCAGCGGCACGGCGCTTCAGCTCCGGATCACGCCGGGCTGCGCTCCACACCTCGATGTTCAGACCGGTACCGGTCTTGTTGTTTTGAATCGCTTCCCAGAGCGCCTTCAGCGCTTCCATCGCTTGCGAGGTGGAGCCATCACCGTTTTGCGTGGCCTCCTTCAGGCGGTCTAGGTAGCGGTGGTAGGTGAAGCTCTGAACCTCGTGGATCAGCGCTGCTTTGCTGGCGAAGTAGTAGTGGACAATGCTCTTCCTGAGCCCGAGCTCCTTGCCGATTTCGGCAAGGGTCGTGGCCGTAAAGCCTTTGCGCGCGAAGCACTTGGCTGCTGCGGAGAGAATCGAGGCAACGCGGGGGTTCTCCCAATCGGCGGCGCGTTGCTGCGACGCGCCGTTCTCTTCAGGGGGTTTGCGGGGACTGCTAACGACGGGTTCTGTGGTGTTCATGTTTTTCCAATGCACCGGCCAGCCGGTATCGCTCGGGCAGGACGTGAGCAAAAGCCGCCTACCGCCCTCGGAGCCGGGGTCTTCGCGC